>QFCS01000499.1_pt1 | contig 101606 bp, 96 predicted proteins | sample 3576561 | NCBI WGS metagenome assembly QFCS01 | reverse complement strand
GCCCGCTCAGACGTGTTCGACTACATCGAGTGCTTCTACAACCCGACGCGCCGGCATTCGACGCTCGGGTACGTCAGTCCCATACAGTTCGAGCAAGCTAAAGAAGCTTAGGCCGGTGTCAACGAAACCGGCAGCAGCCCACTCCGAATACACTATCGTCTGGGGAGTTGGCCGAGCGGTTTAAGGCACTGGTCTTGAAAACCAGCGGCGGCGTAAGCTGCCCGCGAGTTCGAATCTCGCACTCCCCGCATCCTGACTCGCCCTTCCTGCCTCTGCTTCAGCGGCTACTGGTACTGCCAGCTAGTCATGTCAAGTCACGTGCCGAACTAAGCCTCTCAGATGCACACAGGTGCATCCGAAGAAGCCCGTAGCTACACTGGAATCCGCACCACGTGCGATGGACTCTGGTTCAGATAGGAGTTCGAATCTCACCGTCTCCGCCAGTTGACCAGAAGCCTCGGGTCACCGAGGCTTTTTTTGTGGCCGTAAAACCCCGTTGCATGCTGCAGGCTGGTCCCTTTTCTCTGCGGCGAATCCTGGACTGCCCGCTCAACGACGGCGCGCAAGAATCGGGCTGTGACACTTGATGTCGCCTGGGCCATCGCTCCGGAAATCTTCTGCGATCCATCGCTTCACGCCGGGGGCCGTACCACCCCCGACGGGGCCGCGCGTTTTCAGCATGGCATCGGGATTTGTACCCATGCCAGGCGGAGACGGGCATGGAAAGATGGAAGGCGGAGACGTTCACTCACCCTGTCACAGGAGGAGCGATGATCAAGGTCATGTACAAGGGACACCGGAGCGTGCCGATGGTCTGCTGCGACATTTGCGGCAGCTGGATCGACGACGCCGACGCGGGTGCCGCGGTCTTTCGTAAGTCGGTGGGTGAAGGCTGCATCTCCGAGGTGCTCCACACCCACAAGGGCCGCTGCCACGTCGTCGCGGAGGAGCGGCTCGGAGGCCAGGTGAAGACCGGTTGGCATGAACTGCGCCAACACCTCCAGCTTCTCGTGTTCAACACGGGCATACCGCCCGCCGCTCTTCAAAAGCTGGAGGACGGCAACGGGTTCTAGTGCGGCGCGACGGCTTCGTGCCCGAGACGAACCCGTTGCCCGCCGCGCGCTCAATTCGCTGGCGGGGGTTCGTAGGCCCGGATCGGTGGAAGCGCTTCATCGAAGCGTTCGATCTGCACCGAACACAGCTGTCCCGCACATCCTTGCGCGAGCGAGGAGGTACCGATATCGCGCGTCAGCACATTGGGGTTGCCGTGCGCGCACATCGGCCGTCCCTGGGCGTCGATCACCGGGTCGTACCAGGCCCCGGTGGGCAGCTGCACCACGTCTTCCCGCATGTCGGCACACAGGTTTGCACTGGCCAGGCAGGCGCCCACCTCGTTGAAGAGACGAATGATGTCGCCCTGTCGAATGCCACGCGCGACTGCTGCTGCGGGATGCAGGGTGCACACCTCCCGGCCCTGTCGCTTGCTGGCCTGGCTGTGGGCGCCGAAATCGAGCTGGCTGTGCAGCTTGGTGTGCGGCTGATTGGCCACCAGCCACAAGGGCCAGTCGGCATCGGGCGCATGCTTCGGTGGCAGCCACGCGGGGTGGCCGGGGCAGTCGGCATAACCGAAGCTGGCCACCGTGGGCGAGCTGATCTGGATCTTGCCGCTGGGTGTCGCCAAACGGGCGCCTTCGGGGTCGTTGCGGAAGGCGCGCAGGAGGCCTCCATCATCGTCGCGCTGGGGCAGCAGCAGTTCACCGTGTTCCCAGAAGGTCTCGAAATCCGGTGCGGGCATGCCGAGCGCTTCCAGCCCGGTGCGTGTGCGCTCGTACAGGTGGGCCAGCCACTGGCGTGTGTCGCGGCCTTCGCTGAAGGCCTGCAGCCCTCCCAGCCGCCGGGCCAGGTCGCAGAAGATGTCGTAGTCGTCGCGAGCCAGTCCGTGCGGTTCGGCAATGCGGTGCATGGCCACCATCAGCGGATCGGTGGGGGTTGCGCCGATGTCTTCGCGCTCCAGCGTCATGGTGGTGGGCAGCACGATGTCGGCATGCCGCGCGGTGGCGGTCCAGGCGATCTCGTGCACGACGAAGGTGTCCAGCGTGCGAAAGGCCTCGGCCAGCCGTTTGAGGTCCTGGTGATGGTGGAACGGGTTGCCTCCCGCCCAGTACGCCAGCCGGATGTGCGGATAGACGTGGCGGCGGCCGTTGTAGTCGAATGGTTGGCCGGGGTTGAGCAGCATGTCGCTGATGCGCGCCACCGGAATGAACGCCTTGACGCCGTTGTCGCCCTGCGGCAGGGCCGCAGCGGGCACCGCGTTGTTTCGCTTGCCATAGTGGGCGAGCGTGCCCAGGGCGTAGTTGTAGCCCCCACCGGGCAAGCCGATCTGGCCCAGCGCAGCGGCCAGCACCGCCCCCATCCACACAGGCTGTTCACCGTGTTCGGAACGTTGCAGCGAATGCGCCACCACCACGAGCACCCGCTTGCCAACCAGCGAGCGCGCCAGATCGATCAGTTGCTGTTGCGGCAGGCCACAGATGGGCGCGGCCCAGGCGCAGCTCTTGGGCACACCGTCGCTGTGGCCCATGAGGTATGCCTCGAACGCAGTCCAGCCGTCGCAATACCGGTCGATGAAGGCGCGGTCGTGCGCACCGTCGCTGACCAGCTGGTGCACGAGCGCGAGCATCAGCGCGGTGTCGGTGCCAGGCACCGCAGGCCACCAGTCGAATGCCGCCTCGTCGGGCAGATCGCTCTTCAGAGGGCTGATCGAGACGAACCGGCAGCCCCGTGCCGCCGCATCGCGCATGGATCGGCGCTCGATGTGCTGACTGATGCCACCGGAGGCCACGCGCGAGTTCTTGAGCGCCATGCCACCAAAGGCCAGCACCACGTCGGTGTGCTCGACGATCTGCTCCCAGGTGACATTGCGTCTGGCCACCTCTTCCATGGTGCCCATCACGTGCGGCAGCATGGGTCCGGAGGCCCCGGCGCTGTAGCTGTTCACCGAGCGCACATAGCCACCCAGCGTGGTGTTCAGGAACCGGTGGACCTGGCTTTGCGCGTGATGGAAACGCCCGGCGCTCGACCAGCCGTAGGACCCCCCGAAGATGGCTTCGCAGCCATGCTGCTGCTGCACGCGTTGCAGCTCCTGCGCCAGCCGATCCAGCACCTCCTCCCAGGGCATGGGCACAAAGGCATCGCGCCCGCGCCGCGGGTCGGCACCCGGTCCATCTTCTAGCCACCCCCGCCGCACCATGGGCGTGGTGACACGCGCGGGGTGGCGCAGGGCCGTACCGAAGTTGTCGATGAGCGGGTTCGGGTCAGGATCGCCGGGATGGGGGCGCACAACGAGCTCGTTGCCTCGCCAGCCCGCCGAGAACACCCCCCAATGGGCGCTGTGCGGGCGCATGGTCACATCGGGGCTGGCCTGGGCAGATGATGATGAAGGCAAGGCAGTTCCTGTGGGCGAGGCGTCAGGGATGTCTGGGAAGCGCTGGCCGGAGTCACTCGACCTTGAGGTTGCCGCGCTCCACGCCACGCTTGTAGTTGGCGATGTCTTTCAGCACGAAGTCGCGGAATGCCGCGCCGGTCAGCGACGACTCCTGCGCACCGTCGGCGCGGTACACGCGCAGTACCTCGGGCGACTGCATGGCCTGTTTCACCGACTGCGTGATCTTGTCGATGACGGGCTGCGGCGTGCCCTTCGGCGCGGCCAGGCCGTACCACTGCGTCATCACCACATCGATACCCGACTCCTTGAGCGTGGGGATGTGGGGCATCTCGGGCACACGCTTCTCGCTGCTCACCGCGAGCAGGCGCAGCTTGCCGCCATTGATGGCACCCATGAGCGGCGTGTAGGGTGCGAAAAAGCTGTCGACCAGGCCACTCATCAGGTCGGTCATCACCGGGCCCGAGCCCTTGTAGGGCACATGCAGGATGTCCAGCCCACCCTGCTGCTTGACCATCTCCATCACGATCTGGGCCGCGCCGCCGGTTCCGGTCGAAGCGTAGGTCATCTTGCCGCCCTTGGCCCTGGCCACGTAGTCCTGGATGGTCTTGATCGGGGAATCGCCGCTGACCACCAGGCCATAGGGGGTTTCCACCAGCTGGCTGATGAACACAAAGTCATCGGGCACCTTGTAGGGCAGATTGCTGCGGATCGCTGGCGCGCTGCCCACGTTGCCGCTCATGGCCAGCAGCAGGGTGTAACCGTCCGGTTTGGCCTGTGTCATCAGTTCAGCGGCAATGTTGCCGCCCGCCCCCGGCTTGTTCTCGACCACGATGGGCTTGCCGATGTGCTTGCCCAGTTCGTTGGCGATGGTGCGACCATACAAGTCACCACCCCCACCGGGTGGGAAACCGATGAGCAGTCGGATTGGCTGGTCCGGGTATTGCGCCATGGCCACCGAGGCCAGCCCGGCCAGACAGACGGCCAGCAGAGCGCGGATGCCGCGCCGTTGAGGGAAGTTCTTCTGCATGCATGTCTCCAGTCTGTATTGGCTTTCAGTTCGCTCCGGTGGCGATCGGTGCACCGGGCTGGGCACTCCACTCGCTCCATGAGCCAGGGTAGAGCGCCGCGCCGTGCAGGCCCGCCACTTCCATGGCCAGCAGGTTGTGGCAGGCGGTCACACCGGAGCCGCACTGGTTGATCAACTTCTCCGCAGGCAGGCCACCCGTGATGGCATCGAACTCCTGCCGCAGTTGAGCCGCGCTCTTGAAGCGGCCATCGGCCCTCAGGTTGTCTTTGAACAGCCGATTGCGCGCACCCGGGATGTGCCCACCGATCGGGTCCAGGGTTTCGTTCTCGCCGCGAAACCGGTCAGGTGCCCGCGCGTCGAGCACTTGGCGCTGGCGCAGATCGATGTTGGCCTTGACCTCTTCATACGACACGGTGGAGACCAGCGAAGGCTGCAGGCGGAAGCCGCCCTGCACCGCTGTCGCCGGTGCATCGGTGCTCAAGGCGTGGCCTGCGGCCGTCCAGGCGGCCATGCCACCGTCGAGCACCGCCACGGGGTGGTGCCCCACCCAGCGCAGCATCCACCACAGGCGGGCCGCGTACATGCCATTCGCGTTGTCGTAGGCGACCACCTGGGTGCCTTCGTCCAGCCCCATGGCGGCCATGGCGGCTGCGAAGGCTTCACGGCTGGGCAGTGGGTGGCGGCCGTTGCGGCCTGTCTTTTCCGCCGACAGCGTCCTGTCCAGGTTCACGTAGCGCGCACCGGGAATGTGCCCGGCGTCGTAGACACGTTGCCCGGCACCCGGGTCGGTGAGCTCGAAGCTGCAGTCCAGCACCAGCAGCGGCTGGCCCGCAGCCTGCGCGGCCGCGAGTTCGTCGACAGAGATCAATGCGTTGAAAGTCATGAATGTCCTGTGGGCGTGAGAGGTGCGGCAACCGGTGGTCACCGCGTGGAGATTTCCTTGAGCAACTCGGGTGTGAGCGCGCCCTTGTAGCGTTCGATGTCCTCAAGGATGAACTTGCGGAAAGCGGCGGTGCCCAGGTCGCGTTCCGTTGCGGCATCGCGGCGGATGGCGTCGCGCACTTCCGGTGTGGCGAGCACGCGGCTCAGGTGTTCCGACAGCTTCCTGACGACAGGCTCCGGCGTGCCTGCGGGTGCCACCAGGCCATACCACTGCGTCACAGGCACGTTCACGCCCAGCTCCTTGAAGGTGGGCACGTCGGGAATGGCGGGGTTGCGCTTGTCGCCGGTGATCGCCAGCAGGCGGATCTGTCCTTGACGGACCTGGCTGATCAGCGGCGAGGCGGTGGCAAAGAAGCTGTCGACCTGGCCACCGATCATGTCGGTGATGGCGGGCCCGGAGCCCCGGTACGGCACGTGCAGCATCTGGATGCCCGCCTCCTTCACCACCATCTCCATGCCCATGTGGGCCGCCGCGCCGGCACCCGTGGAAGCAAAGCTCAGTTTCTGCGTCCTGGCCGCGTCGAGCAGTTCACGCGCGGTCTTGAAGCGCGAGGCCTGTGCCACGAACAGGCCGTGAGGCGCTTCGAGGATCATGCCGACGTAGGCGAAATCGTCGGGCACCTTGTACGGGATGCTCTGCGGCCGGGTGGCGGGCGCCACGGCCAGGTTGCCGCTCATCGCCAGCAGCAAGGTGTACCCGTCCGGCCTGGCCTTGGCCACGAGATCGGCGGCGATATTGCCGCCTGCACCGGTGCGGTTGTCGACCACGATCGTCTGCCCCAGGCTCTTGCCCAGCTCATTGGCGATCAGGCGACCATACAGGTCACCCCCACCCCCGGGCGGAAAGCCGATCACCAGCTTGATGGGCTGATCGGGATAGGCGGCGAAGGCCGGGGCTGCGGCACCCATTCCGAGCAGGGCCAGGAAAGCCAGGGCCGCACGGCGGCGCATGGGTTTGAAGTCGGGCTTGTTCATCTGTCTGTCTCCGTGCGTCTCGTTGTGGAAGGAATCTGCTGTTTCGCAGCCTTGGGGGGAATCAGTCCTGCAGCCAGTGCCGCTGTTGGTTGACCACGCGGTCCACCGTGGCGCCACATTGGCCCAGGTACTGCAGCGGGTCGGTGAAGTCGCGGATTTCGTCGTCGGACAACAGGCTCGACAGGCCTTCGTGCTGGCGCATGGCATCGGCGAACCCGAGCCGCGACGTGATACCTCGCATGGAAGCCTCATAGATCCACTCGTGGGCCGTCTGTTTGCCCACGCGTTCGGACAACTCCAGCATCACGCGTTCGGACAGCAGGTAGCCCCGCATCTTGTCGAGATTGGCGGCCATCACGTCCGCGTTGACCTTGAGGCCTGCCAGCAGGTTCCTGGCCTGGAACAGCATGGCGCCAGCGATCAGGCAGCACTCGGGCAGGGCCTTCCATTCCATCTTCCAGGCAATGCCATCGCGCTCGCTTTCGGACACCATGCCCTCGACCATCAGCGCCGCGTTGTAGCGCAGCGGCCGCGCCAGGCCGGCCAGGTTTTCGGCGGACGTGGGGTTGCGCTTGTGCGGCATCGTGGAGGACCCGAGCTTTCCATCGGAGAAGCCTTCTTCCACTTCACCGAACTCATTGCGTTGCATGTTGAAGAGTTCGTTGCCGATCTTCGAGAGCGTGGCGCCCAGCATGGCCAGCAGGTTGGCGTATTCGGTGAACCGGTCGCGCGCCGGTGCCCAGCTGATGGCCGGTGTGCCCAGGCCCAGCTTGCTGAGCATGAGCTGCTCCAGTTCCTGCGCCTTCGCCCCCAGGGACGCCTGGCTTCCCACGGCACCGGCGAGCATGCCGACCAGCACGCGCGGCGCGGCTTGCACCAGGCGTTCATGGTGGCGACCCAGCTCATCCAGCCAGACCGCGCACTTGTGGCCGAAGGTGATGGGCAGCGCCTGCACGCCGTGGGTGCGTCCGGCCATCGGCACGTCCCGGTGGGTCACGGCCAGGCGGGCCAGTTCCTTGCCGACGGCTTTGAGGTCGCGCAGTGCAACTGCATGGAACTCCTTGAGCTGCAGGGCCACGCCGGTGTCGACCACGTCCTGGGTCGTGGCACCGTAGTGCACCCATTCCCCGTTGTCCTTGGAACAGCGGGCCTGCAGCTGCTTGAGCGCCGGCACCAGCGAATGCTTGATGCGCCGGATCTCGGCCGACATGGCAGCGATGTCGATGTTCCCGACCTGCGCCTGTTGTCCGATCTCCTGGGCGGCAGCGGCGGGGATGATGCCGAGTTCCGCCTGGGCCGCTGCCAGTGCGGCCTCGAAATCGAGCCACTTCTGGATGCGGTTCTCCTCTCCAAATATGGCGCGAAGCTCGTCGGTTCCCCAGAGATGCTGGAGAGATTGCATGTCGAACACGGAAACGGGCATGGATGTCCTTTTGGGCTGAAAAGAGAAGGATTCAGGGATTGACCAGATCGCAGGGCAGCACGCGTCCCGGGTTGAAGACGTTGCCGGGATCGATGGCCTTCTTGATGCGCGCCATCAGGTCGATCGCGACCGGCGGCTTGTACTGAAGAAACGCAGCCTGCTTGAGGCGGCCGATGCCGTGTTCAGCGGAGATGGAGCCGTTCATGGCCATGGTGACTTCGTGCACGGTGTTGTGAACCCTGTCCACGTGGCGGAGGAAGTCGCTGTCCGCCATCCCGACCGGCTTGCTCTGGTTGTAGTGCAGGTTGCCGTCCCCCACGTGACCGAAACAGACCACGCGCACGCCAGGAAGCAGGGCCTCCAGCGCCGCACCGGCTTCGGCAATGAACTCGGGGATGCGAGACACGGCGACCGAGATGTCGTGCTTGATGGACGGTCCCTCCAGCCGCTGGGCTTCTGGAATGTGCTCGCGCAAAGCCCACAGGTCACGGCCCTGCTGGACGGAGCGCGCCAGCACGGCGTCCAGCACCAGCCCCTGTTCCATGGCCATACCCAGCACATCCTCGACCGCAGGTGAAGGATCCATGCGCTCGGAGGTCTCGGACACATCGAACAGCACCGCCCAGCCACTCCCGCTGTCCAGCGGATCCCGCATGCCCGGCGTGCCGTGAGCGAGCACCTGGTCGAGTGCCTGGCGTCCGATCAGCTCGAACGCGGTGACGCGCTCACCCACGGCGGTACCGAGCAACGCAAGCAGTTCGACCGCGGCTTGCGGATCGCGCACCGCGACCCAGGCGGTGACCACCTGACGGGGCTGCGCGTACAGCTTGAAGGTGGCCGCCGTCACGATGCCCAGGGTGCCTTCACCGCCGATGAACAACTGCTTGAGGTCGTAGCCTGTGTTGTCCTTGCGCAGGGCACTCAGCGAGTCGAGCACGCGGCCATCGGCCAGCACCACCTCGAGCCCCAGCGTCAGATCGCGGGTGTTGCCGTACCTGAGCACCTGTTCGCCACCCGCGTTGGTCGACACGACACCACCGACCGTCGCACTGCCCTCCGAGGCGAGCGACAGAGGAAACAGTCGGCCGACGGAGACGGCGGCGGCCTGGGCGCTCATCACGGAGCAACCCGCCTCCAGCGTCATCGCGTTGTCCAGCGGATCCACGCGGCGAATGGCCGTCATCCGGTCAAGGCTGAGCACCACTTCACGGCGCGTGGCATCCGGCGTGGAGCCGCCCACCAGACCCGTGTTGCCGCCTTGCGGCACCACTGCCACCCGCCTGGCCGAGCAGGCCGCCACCACGCGGGACACCTCCTGCGTGGTGGCAGGACGCACCACCGCCCGCGCGGCGCCGGGAAAGTTGCGCCGCCAGTCACCCACGTAGCGCGCCGTGTCCATGTCGTCGGTCAGCACATGGCTCGACCCCACGATCGCGATCAGTTCGTCAACGAGAGGGTCTGGAAGGTTCGGCATGAAGGATCTGTGTGTGCCGTGCCGCCGTGCAGCAACGGGTTGTCTCTGGGTGGGTCAGCGGCCTGGGGCATCGACCTCTTCAGGGCCTTGCTGCCTGTCCAGTTGTAATTTCATTGAATGAACTATGATTCAATGAATGAAACTATAAGTCCGGAGGGATGGACTGTCAACAGAGATAATCCGAACGAGCGAACGCCCCATGAAGAAAGCCAAGACCACCACCGCAGCCCCCCCGACCTCGAACGGGCAGGACGACGACACCACGCCCAGGCCGCCTGCGGGCGTGCTGGAACGCGGCATTTCCATCCTGGAATGCTTTCGTGAAGACCGGCTGCGCATGTCCTTGCGCGAACTGGCCGAATGCAGCGGGCTCGACAAGGCCACGCTGCTTCGCCTGCTGGGCGTCCTGCTGCGGGCGCGCATGGTCCACCGTTTCGAAAACGGCAGCTACGCACCCGGCCCGGCGCTGCTCCACATGGGCATGCTGTACCGCAGCACCTTTGACCTGGGCACGCGCCTGCAGCCCGTGCTGCACGCGGTCATGGAACAGACGGGCGAGACCGTGGCGTTCTACATCCGAAGCGGTGACGACCGGGTGTGCCTCTACCGTGAGAACACGCTGAAAGAAGTGCGTCACCACGTCGAGGTTGGCACGCGCATCCCGTTGAAGGCGGGAGGCTCCTCGGCGCACATCCTGCTGTCCTTCACCGGCAGCGCCACGCCGCACCAGGCCGAGATCGATGCCAAGGGCTATGCGATGACGCGCGCCGAACGCGTCGACGAAATGGCGTCCGTCGCGTTGCCGGTGTTTGACGGAGATGGCACGTTCCTCGGAGCCATGGTGGTGATCGGCCTGGCCTCGCGCCACAACGTGGTGGCACAACGCAAAGCAGCGGACATCGTGCGCCGCGAACTCGCGTTGCAAGGTTTCGTCAGCGCGCCGCCCAGCAACTGGCGCCGGCCTGCCGCCTGACGCGGCCTCCGCTCAGGCCGCAAAGAGACCGGCGACGGGCTGGCAGACCTGGCCGTCGTTCGACGCGTCGCCGAACGCAGCACACCATGCGGTGAGGCGATTGGCCTGCGCATCGGTCATCGCGGGCGCGAAGGCCCGCATGCGGGCCTGCAACTGGAGCCAGTCGAACGGGTCCTCCGGATCGCCACGGCGCAATTCGCGCAACGCACTGAAACGGCGGCCGTCCTTCATGGTGACCGTCACGCGTGAAGGGCGCTTCTGCGGAAAAGCCTGCTGGAAGGACTCGTCCGTGGTCACCTGCACGCGCTCGGCCAGGGCCAGAAGCGCCGACGATTGCAGATCGGGGCTTTCCATGTCGTCGATCCCCAGCCGGCCCTTGAGCAACAACGTGGCCACCACGTAGCGCAGGCAGAACGGGGCTTCCGCCGCCTTGGTGGGCCAATGGACACCGGCGATCTTGAGGGCATGGGGAAAGATGACCACGTGCACCGACTCGATGTCCGGCACGACGGGCGCAGCCGTGTCCATGATTTCACGTGTCGCATCCAGCGGTGTGAACAGCTGCGCGCAGCAGGGCCAGGCCTTGATGGTGGCGGTATTCAGGCGCTCGGGGCCATCCAGCTCGCTGTCGAGCGCAGCCAACGGGCCGTCGCCACCCAGCAAGGCATAGAGGCCACGGCGCCCGGTCACGAACGAGCGCGCACCCGGGAAGCCCGCCTGCGCGGCCCATGCGGCCATCATGCCGTTGCGAACCGCAAAGGCGGGGTGCAGCGACTTGGATTCGTGCGCGTCGTCGTCCACCAGCTGCCACAGACCGGCCGACTGCGTGGCCGCGATGCCCATGGCGTGATGCAGCTGGGCCGAGGAGAGCCCGAGTGCGACCGCACTGGCCGCCGCTGCACCCACAGCCCCCGCCGTGGCGGTGGCATGAAAACCAGCGGCGTGCCGGGTACCCAGGGCTTCACCCACCCGCAGCGCCACCTCGTATCCCGCGACGATGGCATCGGTCACGCGGCGCAGGGACAGCGGCTGCATGGCGGCCAGCGCCAGCGCGGGCGAGATGGCCACCACCCCCGGATGCAGCATGGCAGCGCGATGGGCATCGTCAATCTCACGCAGGTGCGCAATGCCGGCATTGGCAAAACCCGCAGCCAGCGGCGACAACAGGCCACCGCCGAACACCGGGGAAGCGCCCGATCCAGCCAGGCTGATGCTGGCGAGACCGCGCAGCGCCTTCGCTCCCGGCATCTCGGTGCCAGCCCAGCCGGCCGTGAACCAGTCCAGCAGGGCCTGGGCAAGGCGGTCCCGCGTGGGCTGGACGAGCGGCCTCTGTTGCAGTGCGATCAGATGGTTGACCAGGTTGGACTCGGGGACGGTTTCCATGATTGGTTTATTAAATGAAATGTGTTTCATTATATGAACCAATCCATGACCTGCCCAACATTGGGCGCGTCATCTTTAGGAAGCTCCTGAGAAGTGGGGTTCCGGACTTCGTTATATAAACTTTGAAACAACGATATGTCAGTGACATCCCCGTAAATACCAACACCACAAAAGCGACATCGGTCAGTTCGTTATATAAACTTGAATATCTTGATATCCTCCCACCCTTCCACACCACAAGAGACGCCCGTGAAAACCCGCCTTCTCCGTACCCTGACGCTTGCTCTGGCCACCGGCCTGTCCTTCGCTTCTCACGCGGCGGACCTCACGGTCTCCGCCGCGGCCAGCCTGACCAACGCCTTCAAGGACATCGCCCCGCTGTTCGAGGCGGCCCACCCGGGCACCAAGGTGCAGCTCAATTTCGCGGCGTCGGGCGTGCTGCTGCAGCAGATTGCCAAGGGCGCACCGGCCGATGTGTTTGCCAGCGCCGACCAGGAAACCATGGACCAGGCCCAGGCACAGAACCTCGTGAAGCCCGCGCAACGCCGCGACTTCGTGTCCAACAGCCTGGTCGTGATCGTGCCCACCTCCGCCACCAACACGCCAAAGGCCGTGGGCGACCTCGCGCAGCCCACCTACGCCCGCATCGCCATCGGCCTGCCGGCCAGTGTGCCGGTGGGCCGCTACACCAAGAGCGTGCTGGAAGGCGCCAACCTGTGGAGCGCCATCGAACCCAAGATGATCGGCGCCACCAACGTGCGCCAGGCGCTCGACTATGTGCAGCGGGCCGAGGTCGACGCCGGTTTCGTCTATGCGACCGACGCAGCCATCATGGCCGACAAGGTGAAGGTGGCCCTCACGGTGCCGACGCCCAAGCCCATCCTGTATCCCGTTGCACCGCTGCCGGCCGGCCCGAATGCTGCCATGGGCGAGAAATTCGTCGACTTCCTGTTCACACCTCCGGCCCAGGCCGTGCTGTCCAGGTACGGTTTCGGCAAGCCCTGACCGCAGGCGCCAGGCCCGTTCATGGCAGAAGCATGGGTTCCGCTCGCCCTCACGCTCAAGGTAGCGGGCTGGGCCACCGCGATCAACCTCCTCCTGGGCACCGCCATCGGCTATGCCCTGGCGAGGTGGCGTTTCCCCGGACGCGACCTGCTGGACGCCGCCCTCACCCTGCCGATGGTGATGCCGCCCACGGTGCTGGGCTACTACCTGCTGGTGGTCATTGGCAGCCAGGGGGTGATCGGCGCCTGGCTCCTGCAGAGCTTCGGCATCCGGCTGATCTTCAGTGTGGAAGCCGCGATCATCGCAGCCACCATCGTCTCCTTCCCGCTGGTGTTCAAGGCCGCCAGGGCGGCCTTCGAAACGGTGGACCCTCAGCTGGAAGACGCGGCCCGCACGCTCGGCGTGAACGAATGGGCGATCTTCTTCCGCGTGTCTCTGCCGCTGGCCTGGCGCGGTGTGCTGGCAGGCCTGCTGCTCTCTTTCGCTCGTGCGATGGGCGAGTTCGGCGCCACGCTGATGGTCGCCGGCAGCATCGTCGGCAAGACGCAGACGCTGTCGATCGCCGTGTACGAAGCGGTGCAGGCCGGACAGGACAGCACCGCCAACTTTCTCGTGGTGGTCACATCGATCACCTGCATCGCGGTGCTGCTGAGCGCGGGGCGTCTCGTCCCCGGCCGCGTGGCTGTGCGTGGTTGAGGCGTCGATGGTGTACCGTCCGGGCGACATGTCGACAGCCCCCCTGCCCCCTGCCCACCCGGTGTGGGACGTGTCCCTGCGCAAGACCCTGCGGCAGGGTCAGAGCAGCTTCCTGGTGGATGTGGCCTTTCGCTCGCAGGCCCGGCGCGTGGTGCTGTTCGGACCGTCGGGCGCCGGCAAGACGCAGACGCTGCGGATGATCGCAGGCATCGCGGCGCCCGATCAGGCCCGCATCGCCGTCGCCGGCCGGGTGCTGTGCGACACCGGCAACGGCAACGGCATTCGCATCAAGCCGCAGGAGCGGCATCTGGCCTACATGTTTCAGGACTACGCCCTCTTCCCCCACCTCACCGTGCGGCAGAACGTGGCCTTCGCCCTGCGCAGGGGGTTGCTCAATCCCGGCAAGGACGTGGCGAGCGACACCGTGGACCGCTGGATTTCGACCTTCGGGCTGCATGCAATTGCCCAGCACTACCCGCACCAGATCTCGGGCGGCCAGCGGCAGCGCACGGCGCTGGCCCGGGCGCTGGTCTCGGAGCCTGCAGCCCTTCTGCTGGACGAACCTTTCGCTGCGTTGGACAAGGGCCTGCGCCAGCGCTTGCGCGACGAGCTCAAGGCGCTGCAGACCGAACTGCGCCTGCCGATGCTGGTGATCACCCACGACGACGACGACGTTGGCAGCCTGGCCGAAGAAGTGATCTGCCTGGAAGCCGGACGGGTGGTTCGGCACCACCATGACCCCCTGGATTTTCTGGACACCCAATCGCAAGGTCGTTTGCCACACGTCGCCGGCCGGGCCGGATCGGCCTGAGCATCGTGCAGCTGGTCCGCATCGGGTGGATCGCCCACCGGCTGCAGCACCTCGAAGCGGCGTGCGCCGATCAGCGCATGACCTCCAGGGACGGCCGGCCGGCTTCCTGAGACGCCACTCCACGGGCCGGCTGATATCCTCGGCCGCTGGCCGTGCCACCCCGGCACGCCGAATCTGGCGGAAGCAGGGAGCCGCGATGGCGACGAAGAAACGCAAGGGCAATGAACAACTGCAGGTGCGGGGCTCCCTCTGGCTGTCCGTGGGCGGCGAGAGCGTCGCGGGCCATGGGCGCATCGAACTGCTCCGTGCCGTGAACGAGCACCGGTCCATCACCCAGGCGGCCAAGGCGTTCGGCATGAGCTACAAGGCCGCCTGGGATGCCATCAACACGATGAACGAACGCTCCACCTCACCCGTGGTCGAACGCGTGACGGGTGGCAAAGGGGGCGGTCACACGCAGGTCACGGCATTCGGTCTGCGGCTGATCGAGCGCTACGAGCAGGTGCACGAGGTGCACCGGCGATTTCTTCACCTGATCGAGCAGGAAGCGATGAACCTGGATGAGGAGTTCTCGCTGCTGAAGGTATTGAACATGAAGACCAGTGCACGCAACCAATGGGTGGGCAAGGTGACCGCAGTCCGGTCGGGCGCGGTCAACGACGAGGTCGAGGTGAGCCTGCCCGGTGGCCTGCGGCTGTCGGCCATCGTCACGCGCGAAAGCACCGAATCGCTGGGGTTGCGCACGCAGATGACGGTGATCGCCCTCGTCAAATCATCGGCGGTTCTGCTGGCGGTAGGCCTGGATGACGCTCGCGTATCGGCACGCAACCGCATCGAGGCACGGGTGCAGAAGGTCACGCCGGGCGCCGTGAACGCCGAGGTGGTGCTGCAGGCCGAAGGGGGTGTCGATGTCGTGGCGATCGTGCCGCAGCCCGCAGTGCATGAGCTCGGCCTTCAGCAAGGCGCGGCCGTGACAGCACTGGTCAAGGCCTCCGACATCGTGCTGGCGGTGGCGAACTGACGCGGCTGCGGCACAGGCCGCGCTCAGGCCTGTAGTTGGGCGCCGGGCAGCTCGAAGCTGAAGACACTGCCCTTGCCCGGCCCGGCACTCGCCGCCGAAATGATGCCTCCATGCATCTCGACGATGGATCGCGCCAGTGCCAACCCGATGCCCAGGCCTGGCTGGTGTGTTTCTCTCACACCTTCACCCTGCGAGAAAAGTTGGAAGACGTCGTCCAGGGTCTGGGCAGACATGCCCACGCCGTTGTCGGCGACCTCCACACGAAGGTGCTCTTGTTCGACCGACACGCGCACCTCGACACGCCCGCCCTCCGGGGTGAACTTCGTGGCGTTGGACAGCAGGTTCTGCAACACCTGGATGAGCCGGACCTCGTCGGCATTCACCCAGATGTTGCCCTGAGGAAGCTTCAGCTCGATCTCAAGGGCCCGCGCGTTCATCGCCGGCCACACCGACTCCACGGCCTGGGTGAGCGCGCTGCGGAAATCGGTGCGCTGCGGTTTGATGTGCAGCTTTCCACTGGTGAGCCGACCAGCGTCCAGCAGGTCGTCCAGCAGCCGGGTGAGGTGGGTGAGTTGCCGGTCGATGATGTCGCGCGAGATGCGCTGGGCGGTGTTCAACGCGTCTTCACGCTGCATCAGCGTGACGGCATTGCGCATCGGTGCCAGCGGGTTTCGCAGCTCGTGGCCGAGCATGGCGAGGAATTCGTTCATTCGCTGCAGCGAATGCTCCAGCTCGTGCAGCCGCCGTTGCTCGCTCATGTCGCGGGTCACCTTGGCGTAACCCAGCAGCGTATTCCCGGGGCCGACGATGGGACTGACCACGATGCTGGCCCAGAAGGCCGAACCGTCCTTGCGCAGGCGCCAGCCCTCCTCTTCCGTCTTGCCATGCAACTGCGCACGTTGCAGTTGCCAGGCGGGCAGGCCTTCCACCTTGTCCTCACGGCGAAAGAACATGCTGTAGTGTTTGCCGATCACCTCATCCGCGGTGTAACCCTTGATGAGCTCCGCCCCCTTGTTCCAGCTCTGGATGCGGCCTTCCGGGTCCAGCATGTAGATGGCGTATTCGCGCACGCCATCGATCAGGAGACGGAACCGCTCCTCGCTCTGCAGCAAGGCCTCTTCGTGTGCCCGACGCTCGGTCAGGTCGCGTGTCACCTTGCCAAAGCCGGTATGTGCACCGCTGTCGTCGAACAGGGGGGTGATCACCACGCTCGCCCAGAAGCGCGAGCCGTTCTTGCGGATGCGCCAGCCTTCTTCCTCATAGCGGCCCTGCGCCAGGGCCAGCTTGAGCTCCTGGTCCGGCCAGCGCGTCGCCCGCGCCGCATCCGGGTAGAAGAGGGAGAAGTGCTGGCCAATGATCTCGTCCGCGCGGTATCCCTTGATCCGCTCGGCACCCGCGTTCCAGGACACCACATGACCGGAAGGATCCAGCATGAAGATGCCGTAATCCTGCACGGCCTCCACCAGCAGGCGGAAGCGTTCGGCAGTCGCGGGATCCGGAGCCTCAACACGGTTCATGGCATGGTCTCGGGTGGTGGGTGATCAGAGCGGCAAGGGACTTTAGCGCAAAGCCCCACCGCTGCCGAGCCACCCTGGGCAGACGCGCGAACCGCACCGACCCAGCAAGAAAAAACGGCGACAGACCCGAAGGCCTGCCGCCGTTGAAAGGTGAACCCTTGGAGGAGTTCTGGTAATCAGAGCTGGCCGACGGTGGTGGAGTTCCCGATCGCGCGCAGACCGGCCTGGCGCACTTGTTCGGCTTGCTGCTGGGTGGCGATCACCGGGTATTCGCTGTCGCTCACGTTCACGAGGCCCAGTCGCTGCGCTTCGTTCAGTTCGGCCAACACCTGGGTACGGGTCTTTTCGAAGCCGGCAGGCACCTTGAAGGTCACGATGTCGGTGTCGGGCAGTTGGCCAGCGTCACGGGCGGCGATGGCCTGGGCACGGACTTCGGCGCGGGTCAGCGTCGAGCCGGTCGGCACGTTGAACGTCACGATGTCGGTGTCGGGCAACTGGCCAGCATCGCGGGCGGCGATGGCCTGGGCCTGGACTTCGGCACGGGTCAGGGGAGCGTTCTGGGCCATGGCGGCACCAGCAACAGCGGTGAGGACGAGGGGCAGCACGATGCGGGCGGAGAGTTTCATGATGGTTTCCTTGAGCGGTTGATTTGTGAAGCTGTTTGCGCCGCTTTCGTTCGGCACAGGAGAGACTGTAGAAACCGGGTCTGTCGTTTTCCGAACGCGAGAATTACCAATTCGTAATTCATGAAAACCGCCAATTCCGGGACAATTCGGTGTCATCCCGCCGCCTGCCGGCGCTCCCAACCCACCGTCACACCCCATCCCTGTCATGCGCGTGCTGGTCATTGAAGACGAATCCAAGCTGGCGGACTACGTCAAGCGAGGCCTGTCCGAGGCGGGCTACACCGTGGACGTGGCACGCGATGGGATCGAGGGGCGCTATCTGGCGCTGGAAGGTGACTACCAGCTGCTGGTGCTGGACATCATGCTGCCCGGCATCGACGGTTTCGGCGTGCTCGCGGCGCTGCGCGAAAAGCGCAACACACCCGTGCTCATGCTCACCGCGCGCGACCGGGTCGAGGACCGCGTGCAGGGGCTGGAAGCCGGCGCGGACGACTACCTCGTCAAGCCCTTTGCCTTTTCCGAGCTGCTGGCCCGCGTGGCCGCACTGCTGCGCCGTGGCCCTGCCGCCGTGGCCGAGACGGCCACCACCCGCATGTCGGTGAGCGACCTCGAGATGGACCTGCTCAGCCGCAAGGCCTGGCGCGCCGGCCAGCGACTGGATCTCACGGCCAAAGAGTTCTCGCTGCTCGCGCTGCTGGCGCGCCGCAAGGGACAGATCCTCTCGCGGACCACCATCGCCGAACAGGTGTGGGACATGAACTTCGACTCCGACACGAATGTGGTCGAGGTGGCGGTGCGCCGCCTGCGCTCCAAAATGGACGACCCGTTCAAACCCAAGCTGCTGCACAACGTGCGCGGCATGGGCTATGTCCTGGAGGAGCGCTCATGAACACGCAAGCCATGCCGTCGCCGGCCTCCACGGTCGGCGCAGCGCCAGCCGCCACGTCAACGCCGTGCACGTACTCGATCGGCCGCCGCCTCTCGTTGCTGCTGGCCATGCAGACCGTGATCGGCCTGGGCGTGCTGCTGGCCGGCATCTATGCGGTGACCCATATGCTGTTCGTCTCCAAACAGGACGAGGAACTGCGCGCCTATTCCGCCGTGCTGATGGAGGTGCTGAGGGAGGCCGATGCCAAGGGTGGTGAGGCCGAGATGCGCCACAAGCTCGAATGGCTCGCCGAGCGGCGGCCAGGCACGTTCGTGCAGGTGCTGCGGCCCGACAGTTCCGAGCTGTACCGCGACGCCGCGCCCACCTTCAATCCGCAGATGGCTCCCACGCGCGAGCAGCGTTTCGAGATTCCGCGCGCGAGCGGTGGCGCACCGCTGCTGGGCCGGCTGGTGATCGACTGCACGCGCGATGCACAGCACGGCCGGCGCATGGCTCTGCTGCTGGTGAGCGCGGTGCTGGCCGGCGGCGCGCTGGTGGGATGGGGTACCTTCTGGCGGGTGCGCTGCAGTCTGCGTCCCTTGCTCGATCTGGCGGCGCAGACCAAGGCCATCGATGCGCGCCGCCTTGGTCAGCGCATCTCGCTCGCCGAGCCAGCGGAAGAGTTGCAACCCGTGATCGACCAGTTCAACGGCCTGATGCAGCGCGTCGAGCGAACCTATATTCAGCTTGAAGGCTTCAACGCCGACGTGGCACATGAACTGCGCACGCCGCTGGCCAACCTCATCGGCCAGACCGAGGTGGCACTCAGCCGCGAACGCAGTGTGCCGGAGCTGGAGGAAACCCTGCACTCCAACCTGGAAGAGCTGCAGCGCATGGCGGCCATCGTCAACGACATGCTGTTCCTTGCCCAGGCCGACCGTGGGGTGAAGGCCCGCCGGGGAACGCCCGTCGCCATGGCCGAGCTGGTGCGCCAGGTGGTCGAGTTCCACGAGGCGCCCATGGAAGAGCGCGGCCTGAAAGTGGACATCGAGGGGGACGCCCATCTGCCAATGGACGAGCCGCTGGTCAAGCGCGCCGTGTCCAACCTGCTCGGCAACGCCATCCGCTACGCAGACGCGGGCTCTCGCCTGTGTGTGCGCATCGCGACCGAGCCCGACGGCGGCATGCGCCTGTGGGTGGAGAACACAGGACCGGCCATCGAGCCCGAGCACCTGCCGCGCCTGTTCGACCGATTCTTCCGCGCCGACGCGGCGCGCTGCGAAATGGAGAAACCGCACCATGGCCTGGGCCTGTCCATCGTGGCGGCCATCGCCCGCATGCACGATGGTTTCCCGGCTGCGGAATCGGGTGGTGGTACGACGCGCGTGGGTTTCAGCCTGAACGCCCGCCCCATGGGGGCCTGAGTTTTCTCGGGCGGACCTTCCTTAGTCCGCCAGAAACAGTTCCTGCAGATCGCTGAGGAAGTCAAAGCCCCGTTCGGTGGGCCACACACGCGTGGCATCGCGTGCAATCAGGCCCTTCTGTTCGGCCTGCGCCAGCGCCGGTGCGATGCTGGAAAGCGGCAGGCCGGTTCGCTCCATGAATTGAAGCAGGGTGAAACCGTCCTTGAGGCGCAGCGCGTTGAGCATGAATTCGAACGGCATCGCCTTGCGCGACACCTCTTCGGCACTCACCACGGCATTGCCCGCCAGCGCGCGTTCCATGTACAGACGCGGCTCACGCACCCGCACCGGCCGCGCCACGCGGTGCGCAAAACTCAGCTTGCTGTGCGCACCCGCGCCGATGCCGAGGTAGTCACCAAACTGCCAGTAGTTCAGGTTGTGCCAGCACTGATGCCCTTGCCTCGCGTAGGCCGACACCTCGTAGCGCTGCAAACCGGCGGAGGCGGTCAGCTCGGTGATGCGGTCGAGCATGTCCCAGGCCTCGTCTTCTGGTGGCAACGCGGGTGGGTATTTGGCGAAGTAGGTGTTGGGCTCGAGCGTGAGGTGGTAGATGGAGATGTGCGGTGGCGAAAACGACAGCGCGGTGCGCAGATCGGCCTCGCAATCGGCCAGGGTCTGCCCCGGCAGCGCATACATGATGTCGAGGTTGAAAGTGTCGAACGCCTGCGCCGCCTCGGCCACGGCGGCCAAAGCCTGCTCGCGGTCGTGCACGCGGCCGAGCGCCTTGAGGTGCTCATCGTTGAAACTCTGCACGCCCACCGACAGGCGCGTGACGCCCGCCTCGCGGAACGCACGGAAGCGGTCCTTCTCGAAGGTGCCGGGGTTGGCCTCGAGGGTGATTTCGGCGTCGGCCTCCAGCCGCAGCATCGCGCGCACATCACCCAGCAACTGGTCGACGGCGGCGGGAGAGAACAGGCTGGGCGTGCCACCACCGATGAACACGCTGTGCACCGTGCGACCCCATATCAACGGAAGGGAAGCCGCAAGATCGGCGCGCAAGGCCTCCAGGTAGGCTGCTTCGGGAAGGGCCGATCCAGGTTCGGCTGTCGCACTCCATTCGTGCGAGTTGAAGTCGCAATACGGGCACTTCTTCAGACACCAAGGCAGGTGGATGTAGAGCGACAGCGGCGGCAGGCTCTGGAGCTGCAGCGTGCCCGGCCGCATCCAGTGGCGCACATCGTTCCACGCCGCATCCGGCCGGCCGGCGGGTGTGGGCTGGTCACCCGGCCAGGACATCGGCACGCCGGTGGACTCGTTCATGATGGCGCGGACGGTGCAGGTGCGAACCAGCGCTCCCGCATCAGCTCCAGCATCTGCTGCGCCGCGCGGCCCCGGTGGCTGTTGGCGTTTTTCACTTCGGTGGGCAGCTGGGCGAAGGTCTTGCCAAAGGCAGGCAGGTACATCACCGGATCGAAACCGAAACCGTTGTCGCCCACAGGCTGCCGGGTGATCAGGCCCGGCGCACGGCCCGTGGCCACCAGGGGCTCGGGATCGTCCGCACTGCGCAAGGCCACGAGCGTGCTGACCAGGGCAGCGCGGCGATCGGTGATGTCCACCATCTGTTCGAGCAGCGCGCGCACGTTGTTGCCATCGCCCTTCTCGTAGCCAAATTGCGTGGCGTAGTAGGCGGTGTCGACCCCGGGCAGGCCACCAAAAGCCTCCACGCACAGTCCGGCGTCGTCGGCCAATGCAGGAAGGCCACTCGCGCGCGCGGCGTGGCGCGCCTTCGCAAGCGCGTTCTCGATGAAGGTGCGGTGTGGTTCGGGCGCCTCCGGAATGTTCAGCTCGGCCTGGCGCACCAACGCCACGCCCAGCGGCGCAAACAACGCCTGCAGTTCGACGAGCTTGCCCTGGTTGTTCGACGCGAGGACCAGCTTCATCAGAGACCCAGCGCCTGGCGCTGCAGCGCCACGAGTTCACCAATGCCTTTTTCGGCCAGGGCCAGCAGGGCGTTCATCTCGCTGCGCGTGAACGCCGCGCCTTCGGCAGTGCCTTGCACTTCCACGAAATGCCCCGCGCCCGTCATGACAACGTTCATGTCCGTGTCGCAGGCCGCATCTTCCACGTACTCCAGATCCAGCAAGGGCGTGCCGCGCAGGATGCCGACCGAAATCGCGGCCACCTGATCGCGTATCGGCGAGACGGCCAGCTTGCCCTGGGCCATCAGCTTCGACACCGCGTCGTGCGCGGCCACATAGGCGCCCGTGATGCTGGCCGTGCGCGTACCGCCATCGGCCTGGATCACATCGCAATCCAGCGAGATCGTGCGTTCGCCCAAGGCCTGCAGATCGAACACCGCACGCATCGATCGGCCGATCAGGCGCTGGATTTCCTGTGTACGCCCACTCTGCTTGCCTTTTGCCGCTTCGCGATCGCTGCGGGTGTGAGTGGCGCGCGGCAGCATGCCGTATTCGGCGGTGACCCAGCCTTCGCCACTGCCGCGCTTGTGCGACGGCACTTTCTCTTCCACCGACGCGGTGCACAGCACCTTCGTGTTGCCGAACTCGACGAGCACGGAGCCTTCGGCGTGAATGGTGTAGTGGCGTGTGATGCGCACCGCGCGCAAAGCATCGGCGGCCCGCAGGCCGGGTCGGGTCATTTCACTCATGGGAAACCTCGGGAGTTCAGGAATTGCGTTCGGCCGTGCGGCGGATCGCGGCATTGATCTCGGCAATCGACCGTTCGATCGCCGCGTCGTCCATGTCTTCGATGGATGGATCGGGAATGCCCGACTGGATGGTGGAAGCGAACACACCGTCGTCGATGTCTTCGGTCGAGACGCGGGTGGACTGGAATTCGTCCGCGGTCTCCCATTCCATCGCCAGCACGGTCACGTTGTCGCAGCGCGGCCCCCCCCGCTTGAGCGCCATTTCGACCAGTTCGGGAACCGCCTGCTCCAGTGGGCGCTTGGACAGCTCGGACGTGATTTCCTCATCGCTGACGGTGCCCCACAGGCCGTCCGAGCAGAGCAGCACACGGTCGCCCTGCATCAGGTGGACCGGGCCGGAAAGATCGAACACCGGCTTGGCGGGTGAGCCCAGGCAGGTGAAGAGGATGTTGCGGTTGATGTGGTCGGTGGCGCGGCCAAGGTGCTGCTGCTGCTCCATGTAGGAGTGGTCGCGCGTGCGCGTGAGCATTTCACCGTGGCGCACAACGTACAGGCGCGAATCGCCGCAGTGCACCCAGTGGACGTGGTTGCGCTCCATCACCGCCGCCACCAGCGTGGTGCGGGGCGTGTCGAGCATGCCCTTCTCAGCGGCATAGCGGATGATCTGGTGGTGTGCTGCCATCAGCGCGCTGGAGAGAAACTCCGGCACTTCACGCACAGTGGGATTGGCCGCCTTCTGGAAGTAGGCCGAGAAGGTCTGGAGCGCAAGCTGCGCCGCCATCGCCCCCTCGGGGTGCCCACCCATCCCGTCGGCCAGCACGAACAGGCCCGATTCCCGGGTGTAGGCGTAGCCCATTCGGTCCTCGTTGCGCTCCCGGCCGCCTTGGCGACTGATCTGGTAGACCGAGAACTTCATCGAAATTTGGTCGCGGCGTTGGTGGACTTGCGCAGGGACTTCTTGTTGTCCGACACGATGTTGTCGAACTGCAGCCGCATCTTCTCGGCCACAGTGAGCTTGGTGTAGCTGCGCTCGGTTTCGCGGCTCAACTCCTTCTGCAGCGCGAACACCGACTGCGGGCGCGACAGCGGGTCGAGCGACATGCACCACTCCACCACCTCGATGAGGTTGTCGGAGTAGACGCCACGCAGGCGCGACAGCGCCAGCGAGAGGCGGTCCTTTTCCAGGCGCTGGGGTGCGTCGTTGGGCGGATATCCCTGCATGCTGGCGTAGATGCATGCACCGATGGCGTAGATGTCGGTCCAGGGACCCATGGACGAGTCGCGGCGGTACATCTCCGGTGCGGCAAAGCCGGGGGTGTACATCGGACGGATGAAGTTGCCTTCCTTGCTCAGCACCTCGCGCGCAGCGCCGAAGTCGATCAGCACCGAACGGTTGTCATCGGTCACAAAAATGTTGGCTGGCTTGATGTCCAGATGCAGCATCTTGTGCTGGTGGACGATCCGCAGCCCGCGCAGCACTTCGTCGTACAGGGAGCGGATGGTCGACTCGCGGAACACCTTCTGCTTCTTGAGTTCGCGTGCCGTGATGATGAATTCCTGAAGGGACGCGCCTTCCAGGAAGTTCATGACCATGTAGACCGTCTCGTTCTCGCGGAAGAAATTGAGCACGCTCACCACCGACTGGTGGGAGATCTGGGCCAGCGCACGGCCCTCTTCGAAGAAGCTCTTGAGACCCAGGCGGTAGAGCGAGAGCTTTTCCGGCTGCACTTGCGGAAGCAACTCGCCGGGTCCTCGCGAAGCCAGCGACGAGGGCAGGTACTCCTTGACGGCGACCTGCTGGCCCTCCGTGTCCACCGCCAGGTACACCACACCAAAACCGCCTGCTGCCAGCTTGCGGACAATGCGGTATCCGCCGATCACGGTGTCCGGGGGCAACGGTGCAGGTTTGACCTTTGACATAATTCGGCTGGATTCCGGAACGCCTCGTTTTGGACCAATCACCCAGATGGGCAAAGTTCAATGCCAGTTTACAGCATGACCGGCTACGCCTCAGCCCACTCCAGCGGGTCAGAGGCCCCGGCCAGCGCCGATTCCAGCCGAGAATCCCGCGCCGGTGTGGGCCTGGAAATCCGGTCCGTCAACAGCCGGTTTCTCGACCTCGCTTTCAAGCTCCCGGACGACCTCCGGTCCACCGAACCCGCCTTGCGCGATCTGCTGGGCAGCCGCCTCAAGCGCGGCAAGGTGGAAGTTCGCGCCTGGATCGAGGGTCGGACCGACACCGTTCCTCGCCCCCCCAGCCCGCTCGACCTGCAGAAACTCCTGGGCCTGCAGGACAACGTGCGGGCCTGGTTGCCCACAGCCGCACCTTTGTCCGTCGCCGAGGTGCTGCAGCTCACCGCGCGGCAACAGGGCAACCCGGGCGAACTGAGTGAAGCGCTGCTGCCCTTGGCCCAGACCGCACTTGACGCCCTCGTCAGCGCACGGGAACGCGAGGGCAAACGCCTCGCGACCATGCTGCTCGACCGGCTGGGCCTACTGCGCCAGCTCGCGAAAGACGCCCAGCCGCTCATTCCCCAGTTGGTGGAACAACAGCGCCAGCGCTTTCTCGACCGCTGGAACGAAGCCCTGGGCGCCACCGCATCGGCCCAGGGAGGGGCGGTCACCCCGGACATGGCTCAGGACCGCGCGCTCACCGAAGCCACCGCCTTCGCCATCCGCATCGATGTGGCCGAAGAGCTCACCCGCCTCGACTCCCACCTCACCGAGATCGAGCGGCTGCTGAAAAAGGGGGCGGAAGTCGGCAAACGGCTGGACTTCCTCATCCAGGAACTGCACCGCGAAGCCAATACCCTGGGCTCGAAGTCCTCCAACCTCGAGCTCACCCGCATTTCGGTGGACATGAAGGTGCTCATCGAACAGATGCGTGAACAGGTCCAGAACATCGAATAGACATGGAATACCCCGGAAATCTTTTTGTCGTCGCAGCCCCCAGCGGGGCGGGCAAATCCAGCCTGGTCAAGGCGTTGATGGAGCTCGACTCCCGTGTCGTCCCGTCGGTGTCGCACACCACGCGCGCGCCCAGAGGGCAGGAATTGCATGGCCGGGAGTACTACTTTGTCAGCAAGGAAACCTTTGACCAGATGGTGATCCAGGGTGCCTTCCTGGAGTGGGCACTTGTGCACGGCAACCGTTACGGCACCTCCAAGATGGCCATCGAGCAGCGCATCAACCAGGGGGCGGATGTGGTGCTGGAGATCGACTTCCAGGGCGCCATCCAGGTCAAGCGCATCTTTCCCAACGCCGTGCTGATCTTCATCCTGCCCCCCAGCTGGGAGGAATTGCGCTCGCGGCTGGAGCGGCGGGCCGAAGACACTGCTGAAGTGATCGAACTGCGCCTGCAGAATGCCGCCACCGAAATGGCCCATGCCAAGGAATTCGACTTCGTTATAATCAACGAGTTATTCGAGCGGGCCCTGTTTGACCTCAAGGCCATCGTCCACGCCCAGCGGCTCAAATTCTCCGCTCAGCGCATCGCCCGAGGCGATACCTTCCAGGCGCTCAACATTCTCTGAACCATCTCCCGGAGCCCGTTCATGGCACGCATTACCGTCGAAGACTGTCTGGAAAAGATTCCCAACCGCTTTCAGCTCGTGCTGGCCGCCACGTACCGGGCCCGCATGCTGAGCCAGGGCCACGCCCCCAAGATCGAGAGCAAGAACAAGCCTGGCGTAACCGCCCTGCGCGAGATTGCCGATGGCAAGGTCGGTCTTGAAATGCTCAAGAAAGTGCCACTCTGAGGTCTTCCAGTTCTCGGCAGAAAACACCGCTCCGTGCGGTGTTTTTTTTCGCCCCTGCAGTGGGGAATTCATGCCCGGCGCGCAGTCTCTGTGCATGGACTCAGCGAGGTCCATCGTCTCACGCTAAAGTACGAGCATGATTACCGAGGCCGACAACGGCACCTTCCAGCCCTCAGCCGCGCAGGCGCACCCGGCCGCAAGCGCCGCTGCGGCCAGCTTTGCCGCACTGTTGGGCAAGCTGGACTACCTTGCGCCGACGGACATCGAAAGCATCAGGCAGGCGTACCGCTTTGCCGACGAGGCCCACCTGGGGCAATTGCGCAAGAACGGCGATCCGTACATCACGCATCCCATTGCAGTGGCCGCCCAGTGCGCCGAGTGGAAGCTCGACGCGCAGGCGCTGATGGCGGCATTGATGCACGACGCCATCGAGGACTGCGGCGTCACCAAAGAGGATCTCGTGGAGCGCTTCGGTGCCCCGGTGGCCGAACTGGTCGATGGCCTCACCAAACTGGAAAAGCTGGAGTTCGACACACGCGAGCAAAACCAGGCCGAATCTTTCCGCAAAATGCTGCTGGCCATGGCGAAGGATGTGCGGGTGATCCTGATCAAGCTCGCCGATCGCACCCACAACATGCGCACCATGGGCGATATGCCCCGCTCGAAATGGCAGCGCATCAGCAGCGAGACCCTGGAAATCTATGCCCCTATCGCCCATCGGCTGGGGCTGAACTTCACCTACCGCGAACTGCAGGACCTGGCTTTTCGTTTCCTGCATCCCTGGCGCTATGAGGTGCTCGCCAAGGCCCTGAACAAGTCTCGCAACCGTCGTCGGGACCTCATCACACGCGTCCAGCGGGAGGTGGAAGCCGACTTCGTGCGGCACGGCATGAGCGTGCGCATCATGGGCCGGGAGAAAACCCTGTACTCGGTGTACCGCAAGATGGACAGCAAGCACCTGTCTTTCTCGCAGGTCACAGACATCTACGGCTTTCGCATCATCGTGCCCGAGCTGACCGACTGCTACACCGGCCTGGGCGTGCTGCACCAGCTTTACAAGCCGCTGCCCGGGAAATTCCGCGACTACGTGGCCATCCCCAAGATCAATGGCTACCAGTCCCTGCACACGACGCTGATCGGCCCCTTCGGCACCAACATCGAGTTCCAGTTGCGCACACACGCCATGGACGTGGTGGCCGAATCCGGAGTGGCGGCCCACTGGCTGTACAAGGCCAGCGAACCCAACAGCGACACCTCGCAGCGGCTGGGCACGCAGTGGCTGCAATCCCTGCTGGACATTCAGCAGGAAACGCGCGATGCGGCCGAGTTCTGGGATCACATCAAGATCGACCTCTTCCCCGACGCGGTGTACGTGTTCACACCCAAGAGCAAGATCATGGCGCTGCCGCGCGGCGCCACAGTGATGGATTTCGCCTACGCCATCCACAGCGACGTGGGCAATCACACGGTGTCCGCGCGCATCAACGGCGAACAGCGCCCCTTGCGCACAGAACTCACCAACGGCGACGTGGTGGAGATCGTGACGGCGGACAAGGCCGAACCCAATCCCGCCTGGCTGTCCTTTGTCAAGACAGGTCGCGCGCGGTCCAAAATCCGCCACCATCTCAAGACGGTCGCGCAGGAGAAGTCGCACGATCTGGGTGAACGCATGCTGGGCCAGGCCCTGCGCTCGGAAGGCATCGCCACCTTGCCACCGGAAGAAGGGCCCTATCAGGCGACCTGGGAAAAGCTCCTGCGCTTCACGGGCAACAAGTCGCGTGCGGAACTGCTGTCGGACATCGGCATGGGCAAGCGCATTGCCAACATGGTGGGCAAGAAGCTCGCTGTGCTGCTGGCGGAAACCGGTTTGAAGCCCGACGCGCTGCTGATCAGCACCGAGCGCTATGCGAGCGGTGAGGACGAGTCGGTGTCGCAAGGCGTCGTCACACTTGATGGCAGCGAAGGCGTCTCGGTGCAATACGCGCCGTGCTGTCGCCCTATCCCTGGTGACCGCATCGTGGGGTATCTGGGTCGCGGCGAAGGCCTCGTGGTGCACGCGGAAGATTGCCCCACCGGCAAGCGCCTGCGCTTGCGCGATGGCGAGCGGTTCCTGGAAGTCGAATGGGCCGACGAACCGGTGCGTTCGTTCGACACCACGGTCATCGTGACCGTCACCAACGGCAAGGGTGTGCTGGCACGGGTGGCTTCCAGCATTGCCGCGGCCGAAGCCGACATCACCCATGTGGACATGGGCGATGAGCCAGCGCAGACTGCCACGGACATCCGCTTCTCGGTCGCGGTGCGTGACCGCCAGCATCTTGCCGATGTGCTGCGCAGCCTGAAACGGACCACCTCGGTCCTCAAGGCGCAGCGCTACAAGCCCTGATTCAGGCAGGCGAATCGGGTGGCGGATACTGCACGCCCAGCACTTCGAGCTCCTGCACACCACCCGGCACGACCAGCCGCACCACGTCGCCGACGCGCGCTTTGAGCAGCGCACGCGCCACGGGAGATATCCAGCTGATCTGACTCTGGGCGCTGTCGGCTTCGTCCACACCGCGGATGGTCACCGACGTTTCCCTCCCCGCATCGTCCGCGTACGTCACCGTGGCACCAAAAAACACCTGGTCGCCTCCGAAATGCAAAGCGGGATCCACGACCTCCGCAATTTCCAACCGTCGAGTCAGGAAGCGGATACGGCGGTCGATCTCGCGCAGCCGCTTCTTGCCGTAGAGGTAGTCCCCGTTTTCCGAACGATCGCCGTTACTGGCCGCCCAATGCACGATCTCGACGATCTTGGGACGCTCCTCATCCATCAAGGTGAACAGCTCGGCGCGCAGTCGGTCATAACCGGCGCGGGTGATGTAGTTCTTTCCACCGGGCACGGGCGCCATGGCAGGCACGTCGTCGTCATCGTCGCCGTCGGTTTCGCGGGTGAAGGCTTTGCTCATGATGGGCGACATCCTCGCGCAAAAAGAAAAAGCCCGCAGCTTTTGGCTGCAGGCTTTCGTATGGTGCGGCTGGCAGGATTCGAACCCACGACCCCTTGGTTCGTAGCCAAGTACTCTATCCAACTGAGCTACAGCCGCGAAGCCTTGAATTATAGCAGCATTTTTTGCGCTTCCCTACCTGGCGTAACTCAGCGGAAGCGCTGTCGTGAATTTGAGCTGTTCCATGGCGAAGCTGGAGCTGACATCCGAGACCTGATTGCCTGCGATCAGACGCTTGTAGACCTTGTCATAAGCGGCGATGTCAGGGACGACGACCCGAAGCAGGTAGTCGACATCACCGCTCATCCGATAGAACTCCACCACCTCCGGAATCAGCGAAACGGTCGCCCGGAAGCGCTCGAACCATTCCTCGGAGTGAATGCTGGTTCGCACAGCAACGAAGACGGTCACCCCCACGTTGACGCGCAGCGGATCGAGCAGCACGACGTTCTTCGCGATCACACCGCTTTCCTTGAGACGCTGGACACGCCGCCAGCAGGGCGTCTGTGTGAGGCCCACCTGCTCTGCGAGATCGGCGATCTGCATCGTCGCGTCCTCCTGGAGCAGGGCAAGAAGCTTGATGTCTATGGAATCCAATTTCATGATTTCTATTATCAGAAGAATTTGATTCCATTTTTTCAACCATATAAAAGAATTTTGCACTCAGTTTCTCCAGCAGCACTTCGACAATGCCGGCCATGGACATCTATCTCGACTCCAATGCGACCACCGCCGTGCTGCCCCTGGCTCGTGAAGCGGCCATGAAAACCATGCAGGATGCGTTCGGCAACCCGAGCAGCGTCCACAGCGCTGGGTTGCGAGCCCGTTCGGTTCTGGACGCGGCACGTACCAGCGCGCGTCGCGTTCTCGGCATGCCAACGGGCCGCATCCTGTTCACGAGTGGCGCCACCGAGGGCATCCAGACCGCTGTCCTTTCATGCCTCAACGCCTGGCGGGAGAAGCGCGACAGCGGAGAAGCACTGCCAGGGTTGTTGCTGTATGGGGCAACCGAACACAAGGCAGTGCCTGAAGCGCTCAAACACTGGAACAAGGTCCTTTGCCTGGGGCTGAACGTCCAGCCCATTCCCGTGGATCGCAACGGACGCCATGCACTGGAATGGCTGCGGCATCACGCTCCGCAGGCCGCCATGGTGTGCACGATGGCGGCCAACAACGAAACCGGGGTCGTGTCTGATCTCGACGGAATCGCGTTGGCAATGAATGGGAGCCCCGCCTTGTGGCTCGTGGACAGCGTGCAGGCTCTGGGCAAGCTGGATCTCCGGCTGGCCGAGCGGCGAATCGACTACGCGCCCTTCTCCGGCCACAAGCTTTACGCCCCCAAGGGGGTCGGCATGCTGTACGTGCGCGAAGGTGCACCCTTTACACCCTTGATGGCGGGTGGCGGCCAGGAGAATGCCGCGCGGTCGGGCACTGAAAACATGGTCGGCATCGCCGCACTCGGCGCGGTGCTGAAGGAGCTGGAACGCGGCCGGGCATTTCACCCTTCGTCCGTCCTCGAAGCCTATCGGAAGCAGCTCGTCCATGCATTGCGCACCGCCTTTCCCGATCTGGTGCTGAACACACCTCTGGCAATGGCGCTGCCGACCACGGTCAATTTTTCCGTGCCTGGCGTGACATCACGTCTGCTGCTGGAGGTCTTCGATGCTGCCGGGCTGCGCATGAGTGCTGGCTCAGCCTGTGGATCGTCACGCGCGCAACCGAGCTACGTGCTGGAGGCCATGGGCCTGGAAGCCTGGCGCGCAGCATCTGCAGTGCGGCTCTCCTTTGGAGCCGCCGATACCGAAGACACCATCGAAGAGGCCTGTAGACGCATACGCCAGTGTGGGCTGGCACTCAAGGCCAGCCGCCTGCTTCCCGACGTTGCGGCGGGAACCGATGCACACAGCGTGGTGACACGCTTCGCCGCAGAGGGTGAATGCACCTACGTCGTGACAGACCCGGGCCAACGGCGTTGCGTCGTCATCGACCCGCGTGCCGAACAGGTTGAACCCATACTGCAGTGGATGAGGTGTCGTGGTTGCTCGCTGGTGGCCGTGCTCAATACGGCACACGATGACGGCAAGCAGTCGGGGGCCGCTTCGCTGAAGCATGCCGCCCGAGCACTGGCGCAACCGGCCCCTACCCCCTGCGACCCGCTGGGTTGGCCGCTCGCCCAGGACCTCATTGCGCTCGGTCCATGGCAATTGAGACGCCTCCAGGACGGCGTTCTCGAACTGTGGGAGCACGGTGCGCTGCGCTACAGGTTCGGTGCTGACGCAGCCAAGGCGATAGATGTGGACGGCGACATCGTCTTCGATTTGCCGCGCCACGACCCCGACGCCCGATTGGCCATTGTGGCGGGCCGGTCGATCACGGAGCCGTCGTCCGAGCCCCTCGAGCTCTCGGTGAGCGGACTGCACACCTTGCTTCAGCAGGCACCCGCCATCCGGTTGGTGGATGTGCGCGAGCGGGTGGAACAGGCCGTCGGAGCCCTGGTGCCGGGAGATACCAGGCTTCGCGTCGATCGCGCGCCCATGAGCGAAATCATCAACGCGTTGCCTGGCTGGCTCGGACAAACGGCGGAAATACCGCTCGTCCTGGTCTGCCGCAGTGGCAACCGCAGCGCTCAGGCGGCCAGAGCCTTGCGCGGCATGGGACGGCAAAACACCTGGAGTCTCGCGGGCGGCGTCGCGCTGTGCGGACAGGATCTGTTCAACACCGCCATGCCGGAACAGGAAACAGGGATTGGTAGGCCGTGTTGGACTTGAACCAACGACCAAAGGATTATGAGTCCTCTGCTCTAACCAACTGAGCTAACGGCCCGAAGCACGCGATTGTAGAGGGCCCTACTTGTGATGGCTGAGGGCGTTTCCAACCAGTTTGGCCGTGACGTCAACGATCTGGATCATGCGCTCGTACGACATGCGCTGGGGGCCGATCACACCCAGCGTGCCCACGACCTGGCCGTCCACCTCGTAGGGAGCTGTGACGACCGACAGGTCTTCGTAGGGCACAACCTGGCTTTCGCCACCGATGTAGATCCGCACACCGTCGGCCTGCGCGGAGACATCCAGCAGACGGATGAGCTGGGTCTTCTGCTCGAACAGATCGAACATGCGGCGCAGATTGCCCATATCGCTGGAAAATTCGCTGACGGACAGCAGGTTGCGCTCCCCCGACACAACCACCTCATCCTGAGCCTGGTTGGGGTCGGCACCAATCTCCACCGCCGCTTTCATCAGGTCGGCGATCTCACCACGCAAGGCCTCGACCTCGGTCTTGAGCCGTTCGCGCACGGCCTCCATGGTGAGTCCCGCGTAATGGGCGTTGAGGAAATTGGCGGCCTCCAGCAACTGGGGCTGGGTGAAGCTCACCTGCGTGTGGATGATGCGGTTCTGCACATCACCTTCAGGCGAGACGATGATCACCAGTACACGCCGCTCGGACAGGCTCAGGAATTCGATGTGCCGAAACACCGAGGCACGGCGCGGTGCCACCACCACCCCCACGAACTGAGAAAGGTTGGACAGCATCTGAGCGGCGGTGCTGATCACGCGGTGCGGCTGTCCTGCCTCGATCCCGGGAGAAGCCATCTCGTTCATCGCCGACAGGCTCTCACGTCGCACGGTAAGCATGGTGTCGACGAACAACCGGTAACCGCGGGCCGTCGGAATGCGGCCGGCGGACGTGTGTGGGCTGGCAATGAGGCCGAGCTCCTCGAGGTCGCTCATCACGTTGCGGATCGTGGCTGGCGACAACTCCAGACCTGCGGCCCGGGCCAGGGTGCGTGAACCCACGGGCTGGCCGTCGGCGATGTATCGCTCGACGAGGGCCTTGAGCAGCAACTTGGCGCGGTCATCCAACATGGCTTCATTCTAAGTAAGGACGCGCCCGGCAGCACCGCGAGCACACAGGGTTTTATGCCATTCCTGCACAGTTGAGCTGTGTTGTAATTTCCGCATGACCATGCCAATCGACACACGGCCGACGACCGCCCGCTGGAACCGGCCCCTGCGCTTCGCGCATGTCGTCATTGTGGGCAAATACCAGGCCCCTGGCGCCCGCAACGCGGTTGACGAGATTGCCCACTTCCTGCATGGCGAAGGTTGTGACGTGTCCCTGGACAAGGACACCGCCGCCAACACCGGGCTGCCATATCCGGCGCTGGACGTGCCTGCGATGGGCGAGGCCTGCGACCTCGCCCTGGTCGTGGGTGGTGACGGCACGATGTTGGGCATCGGGCGCCAGCTCGCACGCTATGGCGTGCCGCTGGTGGGCATCAACCAGGGACGCCTGGGCTTCATCACCGACATCCCCTTTGACGGTTACCAGGACAAGCTGCGCCCCATTCTCCGCGGAGAGTTCGAGGAAGACGCCCGTGCGCTGATGGCGGCCACGGTGTGGCGCGATGGGCGCTGTGTGTTCGAGGCCACTGCGCTCAACGATGTGGTGGTGAACCGCGGTGGTGCCGCCAGCATGATCGAGCTGCGCGTGGAAGTGGATGGGCATTTCGTGGCCAACCAGCGGGCAGATGGCCTCATCATCGCGACCTCCACCGGTTCCACGGCCTACGCGCTTTCGGCAGGTGGTCCCCTTCTCCATCCGGGCATCGGTGGCTGGGTGATGGTACCCATTGCCCCGCACACACTGTCCAACCGCCCCGTGGTGATTCCCTCTCACAGCGAGATTGCGGTGGAGATTGTTTCCGGCCGGGAGGCCAGCGCCAACTTCGACATGCAGTCCCTCACCAGCCTGCTGCACGGCGACCGCATCGTGGTGCGCCGTTCAGAACATGCGCTGCGCCTGCTCCACCCCGTGGGGTGGACCTACTTCGACACCTTGCGCAAAAAGCTGCACTGGAACGAAGGAAGCTGAAAGCCGGGTCAAAATAGCGGTTTGTCCTTTTCTTCTCCAACGCCGCGCCCCGCACATCCATGAGCCTCAGACGCATCGTTTTGCGCGACTTCGTCATCGTGCAGTCCCTGGAAGTGGAGCTGGGCTCCGGTTTCGGCGTCCTCACCGGGGAAACCGGTGCCGGCAAATCCATCCTGATCGATGCGCTGCAGCTTGCCCTGGGTGCGCGCTCAGACAGCGGCGTGGTGCGCGAAGGTGCAGCGCGCTGCGACATCGCGGCAGAATTCGACGCACCCGCCTCCCTCGGGCCTTGGCTCGAGGAACAGGGCTTCCCGTCCGAGGAGGGGCTGCTGCTGCGCCGCACAGTGGATACCGAGGGCCGCAGCCGCGCCTGGATCAATGGCATCGCCGCCACTGTGGCCCAGCTGAAAACCCTGGCAGACGGTCTGGTGGACATCCATGGCCAGCATGCCTGGCAAAGCCTGACACGGGCCGACGCTGTGCGCGACCTGCTTGATGCGTATGCCGGCGTCGACACCGGCCCAGCCACCCGCGCGTGGACCGCATGGCGGCAGCAGCGCAAGGCACTCGATGCCGCGACCGAGAAGCAGAATACGCTGCAACAGGAAAGCGAGCGCCTGTCCTGGCAGATCGCCGAGCTCGACAAGCTCGCACCGCAGGCCGGCGAATGGGAAGACCTCAACGCACAGCACAGCCGGCTGGCGAATGCCCAGGGCCTGCTCCAGGCCGCACAGACTGCGCTCAACGCGCTGGATGAAGACGAAGCGAATGCGGCCACCCTGCTCCACCGCGCCGCCGCGGCCCTGCAGGCACAGGCGCACATCGAGCCGCAATTCGCCAGTGCCATCGAAGCACTCGAGGCAGCGCTTGCTCAGGTGCAGGACACCGTACACAGCCTGCATCAATACAGCCGCCATACAGAACAGGACCCATCCAGTCTGGAGGCGCTGGACCAGCGACTCTCGCTCTGGATGTCGCTGGCCCGGCGCTACCGCCGCACACCCGAAGATCTGGCCGAAGTGCATGCGCAATGGAAGACTGAACTGGCCCAGGTCGACGCTGCGCTGGACCTGGAGGCATTGCAGCGCGCGGAGCGCGCCGCGTGGAAGATCTTCACTTCCGCGCTGCAAGTCATCACAAAGGAACGGCAGAAGGCAGCGCCCAAACTGTCCAAGGCGGTGACCGCCAGTATGCAGACCCTGGGCATGCAGGGGGGCGTCTTTGAGGTGGCGCTGCTGCCGCTGGATGAGCCCCAGGCACATGGCGCCGAACAGGTCGAATTCCGGGTGGCCGGGCATGCGGGCGCCACGCCCAAACCCGTCGGCAAGGTGGCATCGGGCGGTGAACTCTCCCGCATTGCGTTGGCCATTTCGGTGGTCACCAGCCGCCTTGGCCAAGCTCCCACGCTCATCTTTGACGAGGTGGACTCTGGTATCGGCGGTGCGGTGGCCCATACCGTCGGCCAGTTGCTGCGCCAGCTGGGCAAGGACCGCCAGGTGCTGGCCGTGACCCACCTGCCGCAGGTCGCCGCATGCGCCGACCAGCATCTGCTGGTGAGCAAGCAGGCGGTCGGTCGCCAGACCCAGAGCACCGTGCAGCCGATTGCCACCGAGGCGCGCGTGCGCGAGCTCGCCCGCATGCTGGGCGGTGGTGAGCAATCTGAAATCTCGCTAGCGCACGCCCGCGAAATGCTGGCCGCCTGACATGCCCGATCCGACGATGGCCCAAGAGGAAGGTCCCTCCATCCACCTTGTCCTGATCACCGGCATGTCCGGCTCAGGCAAATCCGTCGCGCTGACTGCCTTGGAAGACGTGGGCTTCTACTGCGTGGACAACCTGCCGCCCGAGCTTCTCGAGTCCTTCATCGAACTGGAGCAAAGCAACCAGGCGGCCCGTGTGGCAATCGCCATGGATGTCCGCAGCGCAGCCTCACTGCCTGGCCTGCCCAAGCGCCTCGCCCAGCTGCAACGCCGCCCCAACCGCCCCGTGCACCTCACCACGGTTTTCCTGGATGCCACCACCGAAACGCTGGTGCGCCGTTTTTCGGAAACCCGACGCCTGCACCCGCTCTCGCTCAAGCAGGCCCACGACCAGCACCGTGCGCTGACTGACGCCATCGAACACGAGCGCGAACTGCTGGCCGAATTGCGCGATCAGGCGCTGGTTCTCGACACCAGCCTTACACGGCCCTCGCGTCTGCGCAGCCAGATCAAGGACCTGCTCGGCGCCACCCAGGCACCATTGACGCTGGTTTTCGAGTCGTTCGCCTTCAAGCGCGGCATCCCCATGGACGCCGACTTCATGTTCGACGTCCGCATGCTACCCAACCCGCACTACGAGCCGGAACTCAAGCCACTGAGCGGGCTGGATGCGCCCGTAGCCACCTACCTCGCCGCGCAGCCCGAAGTGGCACAGATGGAGGAGCAGATCACCGCGTTCCTGCGCCACTGGCTGCCGCAGATGCTGCGCGACCACCGCAGCTACGTCACGGTGGCGATCGGCTGCACCGGTGGCCAGCACCGCTCGGTCTATCTCGTGGAACGGCTGGCCAGAAGCTTCGCGGCGGACTGGTTCACTCGCGCGCGGCACCGCGAGGATGACAACTGGCCAAGGCCAGCCGGTCAGGCCGTGGAGCCGGGCTGATCAAGGCCGGAGAGCATCTGGCGCACAGGGGCCGGCAGGCCGTGATCGGCCAAGGCTTGCACCGATACCCACTGGCCTGGCGGCAAGCCGTCCTCAGTCGCGACCGAAGGCACATCGAGCAACAAGGGATGCAACCGAAGCTCGCGATGCGTGAGGCTGTGGGCCACCGGCGCCAGAGCATGGAGCGCGCCGCCGAGCGTTGAGTGCACCGCAGCCTGCAATGCTTTGTCATCCGCGAACACCGGCGGGCAATACAGACCCGCCCAGATGCCGCTGTCGGGTCGGCGCGCCAGCCAGAAACGCACCTGCCCATCCCCACCAACGTGGCGCACCAGCAGCAACCACCAGTTTTCGAAGCGGCGTTGCAGACGGCGGATCTTCACCGGAAAGCGCTGCGTCTCGTTGGCCGCGTGAGCCCGGCACTCGGCACGCACGGGGCATCGGCCACAGAGGGGTTTGGAACGTAGGCACACCGTCGCACCCAGATCCATCAATCCCTGCGTGTAGGCGGTCATGTCATCGCGCTCGGGTGCGACCGGCAACAACGCCTGCGCCAGCCTCCAGAGTTCGCGTTGCGGGCCGGCCTGCGCCAGATCGCCCTCGAACGCCAACAACCGGGACAACACCCGGCGCACATTGCCATCCAGGATGGAGATGCGCTCACCATGGCAGAAGGCCGCTATCGCCGCGGCGGTGGACGCACCGATGCCTGGCAACGTTTCCAGTTGGGCTGCCGTCGTGGGGAAAGCGCCGCCGTGTTCGCTCACCACCACCTGCGCACATCGGTGCAGGTTGCGCGCGCGGCTGTAGTAACCCAGACCACTCCACAGCGCCATCACGTCGTCTGGCGATGCCGCCGCCAATGTGCGGACGTCCGGAAACCGCGCCAGGAAACGAGGGTAATAGGAGAGCACCGTGCTGACCTGGGTCTGCTGCAGCATGACCTCGGACAGCCACACGCGGTACGGTTCACGCGTGTGCTGCCAGGGCAGGCCGCTGCGCCCCGAATGGCGCTGCCATTCGATGAGCAGGGAAGCGAATGCGATGGGCAACCCCCACCCCGTCGGTGCCTGCGAGCCGGCAGTTCGGCTCATGCCACCAGAGCTTCGTCGGATGGCTCTTCTTCGGGCGCAGCCAGCAGGTGGTCCGTCAGTTCCGCCAGCTTGGACTCCAGCTGATTCAGCTCGGACTGGTGCTCCTGCAACTCGCGGATGCGTTCATCCAGCCCGCCAGCGGCCTGCTGGATGCGCGAGACGGCCTCGATCCGGCGGCTGAAGTTGCGGCGACGTTCGCGCAGCTGGGCATCGAGCTGGGCGGCAGCCGACTTGTTCCAGAGTTCCACCTCGTTGACCGCTGTGTCGTACACCACGCGCAACCGGCTCATGAGCGCACGCGCAAGCCGCTCCGCGAACTCGGGCTGGGCCAGTCGCAACGCGTTGCCCAGGCTGAGGTACTGCAGGTGGCTTTTCTCGATCAGATCGAGATCCTTCAGATACTGGGCCAGCCGTGGCGGGCTGGGTGCCTGGAGCGAAAAGCCGTACTCGGCATTGAGGTTCTTGAAACTGCCTTCCAGCATCGACTGGATGTCACCCGCCATGCGGTCCGCCTTGCTCATGTCCGCACGCAGACGGTCGAAGGTGTGGTCGTACGCGCGACGCACGCCGAGCTTGATACCCGGCTGCTTCAGGGCCTTGCCGAGGGTCGCCACCTCGGCCTTGAGGTGCGAGGAACTGAGCATGGCAAAAAGGTCCTTGAGCAATCGCAGATGCACCGAGCGCACGGCCTGGATCTTGGCGCCACTCGCATCGAAGTCGGCCTGTTCCTGCTCGATGCGCAGACGCATCTGCTTGATCACCCCGGCGTTCTTGCCGCGCAGACCCTCGAGTTCCTGAATCTGCTCCACGAGATCGCGCGCTCGGGTGTGCACCATGCGCCCCGTCTCCGTGCGCAAGGCCTGGATGCCTTTGGCCACCGCCGCGCCCAGGATCTGGCGACGCTGGCCGAGCAGGTCGACGCCCAGCGCGGTTTCCAGTTCCATGAGGTTGCTGGCAGCCAGCAGTTTCTTGTCGCGATGCACCTTGGCGAGCAGGCCCTTCTGGGCCGACACAGCCAGCACCTGGCTCGGAGACATGCCCAGGATTTCAGCAGAGTCGGTGCGCTGCGACGCGATCTGCAACTGCACCTGCTCGGGCGAACTCAACGCGTCCCACATGGTGTCAATCTTGTTGAGCACCACGAGACGCGATTCGCGCCCCTCGCCCAGCACCGCCAGATGCTGGCGCCAGATCGTGAGGTCGGACTTGGTCACGCCGGTGTCCGCCGCCAGGATGAACACGACCGCGTGCGCCTGCGGCAGCAGGCTCACGGTGAGTTCAGGCTCCGCACCAATCGCGTTCAGGCCGGGGGTGTCCAGGATCACCAGACCTTGCTTGAGCAAGGGGTGGGCCATGTTGATTAGGGCGTGCCGCCACTTCGGCACTTCGATCAGGCCATCGGCGCCCGGCAATGGGTTGTCCTCCGGCACTTCCTCATGCCAGAAGCCGAGCGCAGCGGCTTCCGATTGCGTCACGCGGCGCACTTCGGCCACCTTCTGGATGGCCCGGGCCAACTGCCTGGGGTCGTTCACATCCAGGTCGACGCGCTCCCACTTGTCCAATGCGTTGCGCCAGTCCAGCAACGATTGCGGCTGCAGCCTGGTCTCGATGGGCAACAGGCGCAGGCAGGGCGGCACTTCCGCGTCATAGCCCAACTCGGTCGGGCACATCGTCGTGCGACCCGCACTGGCCGGCATGATGCGGCGGCCGTAACCAGCGAAGAACACCGCGTTGATCAACTCGGACTTGCCGCGCGAGAACTCGGCCACGAAGGCCACCATGATCTTGTCGTTCTTGACCTGCGCATGCAGCTGGTCCAGACGTTCGCGCACGCCCGACTCCATGAGATCGTGGTCCGTCAACCATTCGGACAGTAGCTTCAGGCGCAAGGCAAACTGCTTGCGCCATACACCATGCTGATCGAATTCCTGATTGAAGCTCATGGGCCTTGTGTCTCTGTCAATCGGTCAATATAGCATCGGCACACGGCAGAAACCCGACCGGTCGGAAAGGCCGACAGCCGGGCGAGCCTGCATTCGCCCGGCCCGCCGGGGGGGCATCACTTCTTCTGGCAGGCCGGGCAGAAAAAAGTGGATCGCTGCCCCTGGCGGATGGCCCGGATCGGCCCACCGCACAGCCGGCACGGCTGCCCCTCCCGGCCATAGACCATCGCGTCCAGCTGGAAGTAGCCGCTCTGGCCCTCGGCGCTGGTGAAGTCCCGCAGCGTGCTGCCACCCAGCGCCACGGCCCGCTGCAGCACCGACACGATGGCCGAATGCAGCCGCTGCGCCCGCGGTCTGCTCAGCCGGTCGGCACGCAAAGCCGGGTGAATGCCCGACATGAACAACGCCTCTGACGCGTAGATGTTGCCCACCCCAACGACGATGTCCCCCGCCAGCAGCACCTGCTTGATGGCGGACCGGCGCAACTTCAGGGCACGATGAAACGCCAGGGGATCGAACCCCGCCTCCAGCGGCTCGACACCCAGGGCTCCCAGCAGCTTGGTCACCCGGCTATCGTCCAGGGAATGGGCATAGACCACCGCGCCGAATCGCCGGGGGTCGTGCAGACGCAGAACGCCATGGCTGGTCGACAACTCGAAGTGGTCGTGCACGCCACGCGGCGGCAATTCGGGAGCGAACTGCAAGCTGCCCGACATGCCGAGGTGCAACAGCAAAACACCCTGGTCGAGATGCACCAGCAGGTATTTGCCGCGCCGGGCCACGGAGGATACCTTCCTTCCAGCGAGGCTGGCGGGCTCGCAGCCAAGAGGCCAACGCAACGGCTTGCCCATGGACAGCGCCCGCACCTCGGCCCCCTGGATGCGGTCGGCAAAGCTGCGGCGCGTGACTTCGACTTCGGGCAGTTCGGGCATGTAACGAGCAGTTTTCTTCGGGGCACCGGAACGCCGGCGCGGTCTTGAGATCACACACCGGTGCCCTCGGACCCTTCCCATTATCATGACCCGATGAATACCCTGCACCGCACCGCGACCCTGGTTCTGTTGGGCTTGGCCTTTGGCGCGGCTGCGCAGCCCGCGCCACCCGGCGCCCCTCCCGCAGCGGCCTCACAGCCCGCCACGGCGGCCACCAACTCCACACTCAACGCCCCCCTCTTCTATCAGTTGCTGCTGGGCGAACTCAATGTGCAGGCGGGCGAGCCGGGCACGGGCTACTCCCTCATCCTCGACGCCGCGCGAAGGCAGCGCGACCCGGAGCTGTATCGCCGGGCGGTCGACGTCGCGCTGCAAGCCCGCTCTGGCGAGGCCGCACTGACGGCCGCACGCGCCTGGGCCCAGGAAATTCCAGGCAGTCCCGAAGCCAACCGTTTCGTGCTGCAGATCCTTCTGGCGCTCAATCGGGTAGCGGAAACCGCTCCGGTGCTGCAGGCCATCCTGCAAGCCAGCCCCGTGACCGAGCGGAACGACACCATCAACGCGATTCCGCAGACCTACGGCCGCGTCCCCGACAAGGCCCTGGCCTCGGTGGTGGTGCGAGAGGCCCTGGCCCCCGCGCTCAAGCAGCCCTTTCACGCGGCTGCGGCCTGGACCACCGTGGGACGCATGGAACTGGCAAGGAATCAGATGCCCCAGGCCATGGCCGCAGCGCGCGAAGGACATGCCATCGATCCGGCGTCGCCTTACCCTGCCCTGCTCGCTCTCGAACTGATGGAGCGTGGCGAGGTCGACGCAGAACCCCTGGTGCGGCAACAACTGCAAGCCGCCACTGCCAACGGCCCGGGCGACATCGCGGTGGCGCTGGCCTACGCACGCATCCTGCTCGACCTCCAGCGCAACAGCGAGGCCAGGGCCCAACTGGAAGCGCTCACCGCGCGCCAGCCGGATCAGGCCGAACCCTGGCTGCTCCTGGCATCGCTGCAAACGCAGGACAACGCCCTGCCGGCGGCCACCACGTCACTGCAGAAGTACATGGCGCTGGCCCGCCAGTCCAGCGACGAACGCATCGCCCGCGGCCTCACGCAGGCCTACCTGCTCATGGCCCAGATTGCGGAGAAACAGAACGACCTGCCCGCCGCTAACGCCTGGCTGGACCGCATCGAGAATGCCGACGACATCATGGCCGCCCAGGTGCGGCGTGCCTCGCTGCTCGCCCGCCAGGGACAGATGCCCCAGGCCCGCGCACTGCTGCGCGACCAGCCCGAGCGCCGCCCCGAAGACGCACGCCTCAAACTCGTGGCAGAAGCCCAGCTGCTGCGGGACTTCAAGGCCTATCAGCAGGCCTATGAGGTCTACAACGAAGCGGCCGCCCGCTTCCCGGATGACACCGACCTGATCTACGACCAGGCCATGATGGCCGACAAGGCGGGAAAACCCGCCGACATGGAGCGCCTGCTGCGCCAGCTGATCGTTGCCAAGCCCGACTACCACCACGCCTACAACGCGCTGGGCTATTCGCTGGCGGACCGCAACCAGCGCCTGCCCGAGGCCAAGCAACTCATCGAAAAGGCGGTGGCCCTTGCGCCCGGTGACGCGTACATCCAGGACAGCCTGGGCTGGGTCGAGTTCCGTATGGGCAACATGGATCGCGCGCTGTCCATCCTGCAGGCGGCCTACCGCAAACGGCCGGATCCCGAAATCGCGGCTCACCTGGGCGAAGTGCTTTGGGTGCAGGGTCAGCGTGAGCAGGCGCTGAAGGTCTGGCGCGAAGGCCTGCTGCTGGCCGCCGACAACGAAACACTGCAAGACACCCTCAAACGCCTGCAAGTCAAGCCATGACGACACACCCGTTTGCTGCATGGCGCCTGCTGTGCGCCCGTGTCGGCACGCTCGCGGCGGTCACGCTGCTCGCCGCCTGCGCAACGACCCAGCGACCGGCACAGCCGGGCGAGACCGTCTGGAGCGGCCGACTCGCCCTCCAAGTGGACAGCACGCCAGCCCAATCGTTCTCCGCCGCCTTCGATCTGCGCGGTGCCCCTTCCGCTGGCGAGCTCCAGTTCACGTCTCCACTGGGCAACACCCTGGCCACCGTCACCTGGACCCCGGGCAGTGCCGAGCTGCGCCAGGGCGGGCAGATCACGCGCCGCGGCAGCCTGGACGAACTCACCGCCGAACTCAGCGGCGCCGCCGTGCCGGTCACGGCGCTGTTCGGCTGGCTGCGCGGCGAGCAAGGCGACGTGCCGGGATGGCAGGCCGATCTCTCCCGGCAGGCCGAAGGCCGGATCACGGCACGCCGCTCGGCCCCCTTGCCGACCGCCGAACTGCGCATCGTCTTCCAGCCATGAGCCACTCCATACGGCCCAAGCGTCTGCTTGAAGTCCCTGCGCCGGCCAAGCTCAACCTGTTCCTGCACATCAACGGCCGCCGCGCAGACGGCTACCACCTGCTGCAGTCGGTCTTCATGCTGGTCGACTGGTGCGACCACCTGCATTTCGAACAACGCCCCGATGGCGTCATCAGCCGGGAAGACCTGTCAGCGACCCGGCTGCCGACCGACGACCTGTCCGTGCGGGCCGCCCGCGCGCTGAAAGAGGCCACCGGGTGCGCTCTGGGCGTGCACATCGGCCTGGACAAACGCCTGCCCGCCGAAGCCGGCATGGGCGGCGGCTCGTCGGACGCGGCCACCACCCTGATCGCTCTCAACCGCCTTTGGGGACTCGGTCTGACCCGCCCACAACTGGCCACCATCGGCCTGCAACTGGGCGCCGACGTGCCCTTTTTCATTGGCGCGCGCAACGCCTGGGTCGAGGGCGTGGGCGAGCAACTGACTCCGGTGTCGGTGCCGTCCGCCCGTTTCATCGTGGTCAAGCCCCCTGCTGGCGCTTCCACGCAACGCATATTTGCCTCGCCAGAGCTCAAGCGCGATTCAAAAACTGCTACAATCCAAGGCTTTGCTGCAAACGATTCGCGTGACGGCACGGTGATCGATCTCCAGAAAATCCTGGTGCTCGGGCACAACGACCTTCAACCCGTGGCACAAGCGCTCTGTCCCGATGTGGGGCGTTGCATTCAGTGGCTCCAGGGCCATGGATTGCAGGGGCGCATGACCGGTTCAGGAACCGCGGTGTTTGCACAACTGCCGCATGCGATGAACCCGGCAGACGCCCCTGGCGACTGGACGGTTCGGGAATGCAGCAACATGGATGCACATCCATTGCTCGACTGGTGCACCGATTAGAATCGGCGGCGCACAGCCCAGGCAGTGGTTGCGCAACCTGCGACGTTTTTGGTTGGTTGTCCGGCACTCGTTGAACAACCGACCTGCGTAGGGGAGTCGCCAAGTTGGTAAAGGCACTGGATTTTGATTCCAGCATGCGAGGGTTCGAGTCCTTCCTCCCCTGCCACCCGTTCAACCACAACCTGTACCGGAACGGCCATCCCCGGATGGCCTTTTTTGACGGCGGTCCTCCGACGCCGTTCAGATCGCTGGGAACACCATGCAAGTTCAGCCCCCGGATTTCATGATCTTCACCGGCAATGCCAATCCGGTGCTGGCTGCCGAGATCGCCCAACATCTGGGCACGCAACTCGGCTCGGCCAATGTGGGCCGCTTCTCCGACGGTGAAGTCACGGTCGAGATCACCCAGAACGTGCGCGCACGGCACGTGTTCGTGATCCAGTCCACCTGCTCGCCCACGAACGAGAACCTGATGTAGCTGCTCATCATGGTCGACGCGCTCAAGCGCGCCTCGGCCGAGCGCATCTCCGCCGTCATCCCCTATTTCGGCTACGCCCGCCATGATCGCCGCCCGCGTTCGGCCCGCGTGCCCATCTCCGCCAAGGTCGTTGCCAACCTGCTGCAGACAGTTGGCGTGAGCCGCGTGCTGACCATGGACCTGCACGCCGACCAGATCCAGGGCTTCTTCGACATCCCCGTCGACAACATCTACGCCTCGCCGGTGCTGCTGGGCGACCTGCGCCAGAAGAACTACCCGGACGTGCTTATCGTCTCGCCCGACGTCGGTGGCGTGGTGCGCGCCCGTGCGCTGGCCAAGCAGCTCAACTGCGACATGGCCATCATCGACAAGCGCCGCCCGAAGGCGAACGTGTCGGAAGTGATGCACGTGATCGGCGATATCGAAGGCCGCAACTGCGTGATCATGGACGACATGATCGACACGGCAGGCACGCTGGTCAAAGCCGCCGAGGTTCTCAAGGAACGCGGTGCGAAGAACGTCTATGCGTATTGCACGCATCCCATCTTCTCGGGTCCGGCCATCGAACGCATCGCCAAGGGCAGCGCCCTCGACGAAGTCGTGGTGACCAACACGATTCCCCTTTCGCAGGCCGCACAGGCCTGCTCCAAGATTCGCCAGCTCTCCGTGGCGCCGCTGATGGCCGAGACCATCGCGCGCATCGCCTCGGGTGAGTCGGTCATGAGTTTGTTTGCCGATCAGGACAACCTCTTCTGAGAGACTGAAGGCAACAAAAAGCGGGCGTCCTCCATGGTGGGGGCCGCTCATTTGAAACAGAGGCGTTCTGGTCGCGGAACCCCTCCACAGGAGTTAGTCATGCAATTCGTCGCTTTTGAGCGCGCCAAGCAGGGTACGGGTGCGAGCCGCCGTCTGCGCAACACCGGTCGCGCGCCCGGTATCGTTTTCGGCGGTGACACGCCGGCCGCCACGATCGAACTCGATCACAACGCCCTGTGGCACGCCCTGAAGAAGGAAGCGTTCCACTCGTCCATCCTCGACATGGAACTCGCTGGCAAGGTGCAGAAAGTGCTGCTGCGCGATGTGCAATACCACCCGTACAAGCCGCAAGTGCTGCACGTGGACTTCCAGCGCGTGGACAACAAGACCCGCCTGCGCAAGAAGGTGCCGCTGCACTTCGTGAATGCGGACAACTCGCCGGCCGTCAAGACCGACAAGTGCGTGATCAGCCACGTGATGAACGACATCGAAATCGAGTGCTTGGCCACCCAGCTGCCCGAGTTCATCGAAGTCGACCTGGGTGAAGTCGTCAAGGGCGCCACCGTGCACACCGGCGATATCAAACTGCCCAAGGGCATCAAGATCGTGACGCACGGCCGCAAGAACATCACCGTGGCCACTGTGGTCGAACCGGTGGAAGAAGTGGTGGCCGCACCCGTGGCAGCCGCTCCCGCCGACGACAAGAAGAAGGGCAAGGGCAAGAAGTAAGCCGTCCCCGGACGACCGAGTGCCTTGAAACGGCCCGCCTTGGCGGGCCGTTTTGTTTGCGGTGTGCCACACCCTGTCGATAATCCCGCTCATGATCAAACTCATCGCCGGACTGGGCAACCCGGGCCCGGAATACGAACACACGCGACACAACGCCGGCTTCTGGTGGGTCGACGAGGCCGCGCGCCTGCTCAAGGTCTCACTGCAAATGGAGCGAGGGCACTTCGGCCTGGTGGCAAGGGCAAACGTGAACGGCCAGAGCCTCTGGCTGGTGGAGCCCCAGACCTTCATGAACCTGTCAGGCAAATCCGTGGGCTCGCTGGCGCGCTTCTTCAAGATCGCACCGGAGGAGGTGCTGGTGGTGCACGACGAACTGGATATCCCCCCCGGCGAGGTGAAGCTGAAAAAGGGCGGTGGGCACGCCGGCCACAATGGGTTGCGCGACATCCACGCCCAGCTGGGCAGCGCCGACTATTGGCGTCTGCGGGTGGGCATTGGTCATCCGGGCAACAAGAACGAGGTGGCCAACTGGGTGTTGAAGAAGCCGTCACCGGATGACCGCATTGCCATTGCACAGGCACTGGACCGTTCGCTCAAGGCGCTGCCCCAGCTCATGGCGGGGGAAATGGACAAGGCCACGGCACTGATACACACCAGCAAGCCGCCGCGGCCCAAGCCCCCTCGGCCGGCCACCCAGACGGCGTCTCAGACGGCCGCAGGCGGTGGCGTGGAGGCTTCCCCAGCCGAAGACAAAGGCTGACCGGCCTTCTGCAGCCGCTGGTACTTCTGCCACAGCGTTTCCTGCGATTCGGTGTGGGCGGGGTCGACCGGGATGCATTCGACCGGGCAGACCTGCACGCACTGTGGCTCGTCAAAATGGCCCACACACTCGGTGCACCGCGCCGGGTCGATCTGATAGAAATCCTCACCCATCGAGATGGCCTGGTTCGGGCATTCCGGCTCGCACACATCGCAGTTGATGCATTCGTCCGTGATCAGAAGGGCCATGGGAGATGCTCCTACGCCTGCAGGGACGGGGGCGCCAGGCGCGCAGCGACGGCCCCGCTCACCATCTGCGACGCATCACCACCCAGTTGGGAAATCTCCCGCACCAGCGTGCTCGAGATGCATTGCAGCTCGGCCTGCGGCAGCAGGAACACGGTCTCCACACCGGGGTGCAGCTTGCGGTTCATCGCTGCCATCTGGGCTTCGTAGTCGAAGTCGGTGAGGTTGCGGATGCCACGCACCACGGCGGTTGCGCCGTTCTGGCGGCAAAAGTCCATGATCAGGCCTTCGAACGGCAGCACGCGCACGCGGCCAGGCATGCGAGCGGCAGCCTCGGCGGCCATGTCAAGCCGCTCCTGCAGGGTGAAGCGCGTCTTCTTGTGGTGCGCGATGGCCACCGCGATGATCACGTCGTCAAACAACAGGGCAGCACGGCGCGCCACGTCTTCATGGCCCAGCGTGATGGGATCGAAGGTGCCGCTGTAGACCGCCACGCGGCCCGTGCCACCGGTTGAAGCAAGCGCAGAACTCATGCCCGGGATTATGCGCGAGGGGTTCCTCGCCCCGCTTCACTGTGCGGACAATGGCCGCAACAGGTGAAAGGCCACCGCGCCAGCCCTGCCCTGACGGTGGATCTGCAAGCCCATCTGGGCCAGTTCGTCCTCACCCCAGACCCGGGGCGCCTCCAGATAGATGAGGCCATCCTCCCGCACCGCCTGCCGCGCCGCCGCCAGCGCGGCGAGGTACAGGGTTTCGTTCTGGCCGTCGCCAAACGGTGGATCGAGAAACACCACGTCCAGCCCCTGGCCGGACCGCTGGCGCAGCGCGGCCACGCCGTCACCACGCTCAACGCGCACGCCCTGCGCCTTGAGTTGCGTGACGACGCGGCCGAGGTTGCCGAGCAAGGCGCTGTCCTGCTCCACCAGCGTCACGTCGACCGCCCCGCGCGAGGCCGCCTCAAGGCCCAGGGCACCGGTGCCTGCAAAGGCGTCGATACAGCGCCAGCCGCTGAGGTCCTGCCCGAGCCAGTTGAACAAGGTTTCCCGCACGCGCGAGGGTGTGGGCCGCAGGCCCGGGCGGTCGGCCACCGGCAGCCTGGTGCGTTTCCACAGGCCACCGATGATGCGGACCTCGTGCGGAGCGTTGGCGGCGGTCCGCGCGGCGCTGGGAGCTGGCTTCTTCATGCGGAGAGCTTACCGCGCGAAAGAGCCCCCCTGGGGAGATCAGGGCCGTGCGCCCACCACGACAGTGACCATGCGATCAGGCTGCAGCACGCGGGCGAACGCACGCCGCACATCGGCCACGGTGAGGCGCTCCACTTGCTGGGTCCAGGTATCGAGGTAATCCAGCGGCAGGTCGTTCCAGGCGATATTGGCCACGTTGTCGAGCAGCTTGCGGTTGCTGTCCAGCCGAAGGGCTTCGCCGTTCACGAGGTAGTCTTTCGCAGCCTGCAATTCGGCTTCGGTGGGGCCGTTGGTCACGAACTCGCGCACCACGTCGCGCACCACATCCACCGCCTGCGCGGCCTGGTCGGGCCGGGTGGTCAGGGCAATCTGGAAAGCACCGGGCTGGCGCGCGGTCAGGAAATAGCTGGACACACCGTAGGTCAGCCCGCGCTTCTCGCGCACTTCGGTCATGAGACGGGAGACGAAACCGCCCCCACCGAGCACATAGTTGCCCACGAACAGCGCGAAGAAATCGGGATCGGCCCGCGCGATGCCGGGCTGGCCGATGATCACCTGCGCCTGCGCTGCGCTGAACGGCAGACGCTCGTCCACCGCCTTCTGCAGCGGCTGCACGGGTGGCATATCGGGCAACGGGCTGCAGCCATGAGGTTGCACGGCGGCCATGAGTTGCCCCACGATGCGATCGGCGATGACGCGGTCGACCGCCCCCACCATCGACACCTGAGCACGGCAACTGACCACGTGACGGCGGTAGAAGGCACGCATGTCGGCCATCTTGATCGCACGGTAGGTATCGGCTTCGGCTCGGAAACCATACGGATGGCTGCCATACACCGCCCGGCCAAAGGCGCGGTTGGCCTGGGTCCCGGGACGGTTCTCGGCTTCCTTGATCGCCGCCAGCAATCGCTCACGGTCGCGCTGCCAGACCCGCTCGGGCCACGCTGGCGCGGCGAGCTGGCGCGCCGCGAGCGCCACCGCGCGATCCAGCAGGGCGGGCTCGGTCAGGGTCCGCAGGGACAGACTGAAGCGGTCCATGGTGGCCTGGGCGCCGAACTGGGCGCCCAGATCGGCCCAGGCCTCGCTGAGCTGGTTCTCATCGAGCGCTGGCAGTCCCGGCTGCGCGGCCACGCCTCCCGAGAGCAGGCCGGCCGTCACACTGGCCAGGCCCGCCAGCGCCTCGGGGTCGCGACGGCGGCCTCCATCGAAGTCGACCTGCACGTCCAGCATCGGAATGGAAGGACTGGCAATGAGATGCACGCGCGCGCCACTGGCGTGGGTCCATTGTTCGATGGGAATGATGGCGTGGGCGGTGCCCATGCCCACCAGCAGCGGCAGGGCCAGCAGGGTGCGTCGGAACAGGGAAAACAGGGTCATGGCGGGCCTCACCAGCGGCGTCAGTGGCGGGTCAGCGCGGGGCGCGGACCGGCAGGCACGGCGGGAGCCGCTTCGCGCCGCGAGGGATCGGGCATCAGCACACCGGTGGTGAGCTGCTCGTCGGAAAAATAGCGCTGCGCAACCGACTGCACCTGGGCCGCGGTCACGGCGCGCAAACGGGCCATGAGGCGGTCGCCGGTATCCAGCGCCATGCCGTTGACCCAGTAGCCGCCAAGCTCCCGAGCCTGATTGGCCACGGAATCGAGTTTGTAGATTTCGCCGGCCATCCACTGTGTCTTCACCCGCTGCAACTCGGCTTCCTGCACACCGTCACGGGCAATGCGGGCCACTTCGGCTTTCAGGGCAGCCGATGCCATCTCGGGGGTCACGCCGCTGGCAGGCACGGCCGTGAGCATGAACAGCTGGGGGCCGCGGCCCATGAGGCCATAGGACGATCCCGCGCTGTCGGCCAACCGTTTGCCACCGGTGCCCACGCCCTGCACGAGCGCACGGTCCAGCCGTGCGCCGTCGTAGCCATCGAGCACGGCCGAGAGCACCGTCAGCGCCAGGGCATCCCGGTCGGTTTCGCTGTCCACCTCGGCGCCACGCCATGGCGGCACCTTGTAGGCCAGCGCCACCAGCGCCTGATCGGCCACGGCTCGGTATTCCAGACGACGAGGCCCCGCCTGCACAGGTTCTTCGCGGGGTTTGCGCGGGGGCACGGCAGCCGAAGGAATCGCGCCGAAGTGCTTCTCGGCCAGCGCGCGCACCTGCGCTACGTCCACATCGCCTGCAATGACGAGTGCCGCGTTGGCCGGCACATACCAGCGCCGGTAGAACGCACGCGCGTCATCCGGGGTCATGGCCTCGAGGTCGCTCATCCAGCCGACGACGGGACGGCGGTAAGGGCTGGCCTGGAACACCATGGCGCTGAGGGCCTCGAACATGAGCGCGCGCGGCGACTCTTCCGTGCGCTGGCGCCGCTCTTCCTTGATCACCTCGATCTCTCGCCGGAACTCGTCGTCGTCCCACTGGTTGCGCGCGAAGCGGTCGGCCTCGAGCTGCATCGCAGTCTCCAGCCGGCGCGCCGGAATCTGCATGTGGTAGGCCGTGGCATCGCGCGAGGTGAAGGCGTTGTCGACACCGCCCATCGCCGCGACGCGGCGCGAGAATTCGCCCGGCTTGATGTCGGGTGTGCCCTTGAACATCATGTGTTCCAGCGCATGGGCCACGCCGGTGGTGCCATCGACCTCGTCCATCGATCCCACGCGCACCCACAGCATCTGCACGACCGTGGGCGCCCTGCGGTCAGGCCGCACGATCACCGTCAGGCCGTTGGCCAGTGTGAACTGTTGCACCGCCGGGGTCGCCGCAGCGAACGGGGAAGCTGGCACAGGTGTGGCAGACGGCTGGGCCAGGGCACCGGTTCCCAGCATCGCCAGGGCCACGAGGAAGGCGCAACAGCGCTTGTCGATCGACGGCATGGGGCGTTTCATAGAATGCAATGGATTCTAGAGATGGAAAAATGTTCTCGTTCTTTCGCAAAAAAGCCCCCGTCCCCCCGCCAGCCGCCCTTCCAGAGGCTTCTGCACCCGCCGTTGCGGTGCCCGACCCCATCGTGGCGGCACCAGCACCCGCCCCTCGCCAGGGCTGGCTCGACAAGCTCAAGGCCGGCCTGCGCAAGACCGGTTCGGGCATTGCCACCGTGTTCACCGGGACGCAGATCGACGACGCGCTGTACGAGGAGCTGGAGTCGGCACTGCTGATGGCCGACACCGGCGTGAAGGCCACCACGCACCTGCTGACCGATCTCAAGCGCCGCGTGAAGGAGAGCAAGACCACCGATCCGGCGGCCGTGAAAGGCCTGCTGGCCGACGCCATCGCCGATCTGCTCGCCCCCTTGCAGAAGCCACTGGTCATCGGCGAGCACAAGCCCACCGTGATCATGGTCGCCGGCGTCAATGGCGCGGGCAAGACCACCTCCATCGGCAAGCTCACGCGACACCTGGCCGACAGCGGTGCCTCGGTGCTGCTCGCCGCTGCAGACACCTTCCGCGCGGCGGCACGCGAGCAACTGGCCGTCTGGGCCGACCGCAACACCGTGGAAATCATCACCCAGCAAGGCGGTGACCCTGCCGCTGTGAGCTTCGACGCGGTCACCGCCGGCAGGGCACGCGGGCGCGATGTGGTGCTGGTCGACACCGCCGGCCGCCTGCCGACGCAGCTGCATCTGATGGAGGAGCTGCGCAAGATCAAGCGTGTGGTGCAGAAGGCCGACGCCGGTGCACCGCATGAGGTGCTGCTGGTGATCGACGGCAACACCGGCCAGAACGCACTCCACCAGGTGCGGGCCTTCGACGACGCGCTGCAGCTCACCGGCCTGGTCATCACCAAGCTCGATGGCACAGCCAAGGGCGGCGTGCTCTGCGCCATCGCGCGCGAGAAGCCGGTGCCCGTCTACTTCATCGGTGTGGGCGAGAAGCTCGAAGATCTCGAGACCTTCGACGCCCGCGAATTTGCGCAGGCGCTGCTCGCATGAAACCGCCCAGAATGCCTGCCCTCCACCCTTCCCTGTCCACCACCAGGCCCATGCCATGAGCTCCACCACCGTCTGGCTCGAAGCCGCCTTCCTGGGTCTCATCCAGGGGCTCACCGAATTCCTGCCCATTTCATCGAGCGCGCACCTGCGCATCATCGGCCCGCTGCTGCCCTCGGGCGGCGACCCTGGCGCGGCCTTCACGGCGATCACGCAAATCGGCACCGAGGCCGCCGTGCTGCTGTACTTCCGGCACGACATCGTGCGCATCTTCCTGGCCTGGTGGGCATCGCTTACCCAACCCGCGCGGCGGCAGGACCCTGACGCGCGCATGGGCTGGCTGATCATCATCGGCTCGGTGCCCATCGTGGTGCTGGGCCTGCTCTTCAAGGACGCGATCGAAGGTTCGCTGCGCAACCTCTACATCACGGCCACGATGCTGATCGTGTTCGCGATCATCCTGGGCGCGGCCGACCGCCATGGCCGTCGCGAGCGGACGCTGGACAAGCTCACCTGGACACACGGCCTGCTGTTCGGCCTGGCCCAGGCCATGGCGCTCATCCCGGGCGTCTCGCGCTCGGGCGGCACCATCACCGCCGGCCTCCTCATGGGCTACACGCGCGAAGCGGCGGCCCGCTATTCCTTCCTGCTCGCCATCCCGGCCGTGATGGGTTCCGGCTGTTACCAGTTGCTGCGCAGCTGGCAACACGGCAGCCCGATCGCAGCCGGCCCGACCGCCCTGGCCACGCTGATCGCCTTCGGCGTCGGCTATGGCGTGATCGTGGTATTCCTCAAACTGGTGTCCACGCGCGGCTACATGGCCTTCGTGTACTACCGCATCGCGCTCGGCCTGCTGGTCTTCGGACTGCTGGGCGCCGGCATTCTGAGCGCGCATTGAACACCTTCCCGCCATCGCCCGGCGCAGCACCCGACGGCAGCGGGTTCTGGGGCCGGCGCTGGCGAAAGCAGGTGGCCTGGCGTGTGCTGTTCTGGCGCGACATGCTCGCTGTGGGCAGCGTGATCAACCTCTGCACCGGGCTGGCGGCGCTGATGCTGGTGGCCCAGGATCAACCGATTGGATGGGCCCTGGCCGTGCACTTCGCCCCGCTGCCCTACAACACCTTCCTGCTCGCCACGCTGCTGCGCACCCCCGGCGCACCCCGTGCGGCCCGGGTCGCGGGCTGTGCGTGGTTCGCGGCCATGCTGGTGGTCTGAGACACAAGCCACATGCACCACGGCATCAAGAAACTCGTGCTGCTCGGTGCCGGCCAGGCGCATCTGCAGGTGCTGGCCCGCCTCGCACGGCACCACCCCGGCAATCTCGACGTGATCCTGCTCACGCCGTTCCCGCACCACACCGGCCACGGTTGCCTGCCGGGCTTCGTCACCGGCCAGCACACGGCAGACGAAGGACGCGTCGCGCTCGAACCTCTGGTGCGCGCGGCGCGCGCGCGCTGGCTGCAAGGCCGCTGCACGGGGCTGGACGCCACGGCGCAGCAGGTGCAGATCACGCCCACCGGCGGCGCCCAGGGCGTGCCCACCACCCTGGGCTATGACCTGCTGTCCATCGACATCGGTACCCAGCCCGACAGACCCTGGCTGGACGCCACCATGCCAGGGGCCACGCACCACGCGCTGCACCTGCACCCGGTGGAAGCCTTCATCGCCCTCTGGCCGCAGGTGATGGCCATGGCGCAGAAGCAGGCCGTCTCGCTGGCCGTGGTGGGTGCAGGGGCCGACGGCATCGAACTCGTGTTCGCGGCCGCGCAGGGCATCCGCGAGCATGGCCTGCCGGGCTCGCGCTTCACCCTCATCTCGGGCGGAGAAGACATCGGCCCCGACCTGCCAGCGGGCGTGCGGCAACGGGTGTTGGCCCAGCTCAGGCACCAGGGAATCACGGTATTGCGAGAGGCCTGCGTCGGCATGAGCGAGGGCGAAGTCCTATTGGGCAACGGGGCGCGGCTGGCCTGCGACGTACCACTGCTGACGATGGGCATGCGCCCGGCCGCGTGGCTGCAGGGCAGCGGATTGGCGCTCAACGACACAGGGCAGGTGCTGGTCGGCCCGCAGTTGCAGAGCACCAGCCACGCCCAGGTATTCGCCACGGGTGGCGTGTCCGCGCAGTTGGACGGCACGCCCGGCGACATGCACGCCGGCACCGTGCTCGCCTACAACCTGCTGGCCGCGCATGAAGGCGCACCGCTGCGCACCCTGCCATCCAAACGCCAGCGCGTGGCCCTGCTGGCCTGTGGCACTGGCCACGCCATCGCAAGCTGGGGCCCACTGTGTGTGGGCGGTCGATGGGTCTGGGAATGGAAAGACCGCATCGACCGGGGGTTTCTGGAGTTGCACCGCGTGACGCGCGGATAAAAAACAACATACCCCCCGAGGCATGCCACCCAAAGCATGCGCTGGCACCGGGCTTGCTATACGCTAACTTGCCCCGCAGGGGGGCGTCCGTGCCGCCGCAGCCACGTCTCCATGGTCATCACCCTTCTGGTTTTTGTTCATCTCATCGCCACCTGTACGGCGATCGGCACACTGGTGCTCACCGATCTGCGGCTCATTGCGCGGGCCACGGGCTATCGCGTGGTGATTCCGCCGCCTGAGCGGCTGGAAACCCGCATCGTCGCAGCGGCGTTGCTGGTGCTGTATTTCAGTGGTGCCGCACTGATCGCCCTGGGCATGCGGGAGAACAGCGACTACATCGCCAACCCCAAGCTGCAGGCCAAGTTGTTGCTGGTGGTCATGCTGACGCTGAACGCGTTCATCCTGCACCGCTACGTGTTTCCCATCCTGGGGCGTTCGCTCAGGGTATCCGCCTGGAGCAACCGCGAATGGTTCACCGTGGTCACCAGCGTGTCGCTCTCCAACAGCCTGTGGTTCTATTGCGCGTTCCTGGGCGTCGCCCGCCACTGGAGCGGTACGGTGCCACTGGAATTCGTGCTGCTGGTGGGCCTGATGATCTGGGCCGTGGTGTTCTGCCTGGCCAATGGCCTGCTGGCCCTGGCCTCGCGCGACAACCCTCGCAAAAAGAGACCCGACTGGCTCGATTCCATCAAGGCCCGCCTGAGAAATCTGTTCCAGCTGCGGGACCGCTGAACCCGCTGCTGGTCACACCTTTGCGCGCCGCCCTCGCGCCGATCGCTCAGCAACCGAGCAATTCGGCCAGGTGCAGGAAGTCCCGGGCATGCCAGGTGTTGGCCGCGTCGGGCGACACGTCCTTGGGCCGTCCGGCGCCGAACTCCAGCGGCCGTTCCACATAGGCCGTGGCCAGGCCACAGGCACGGGCGGCGGCCAGGTCGTCCTGGTGCGCGGCCACCAGCATCACCTGTGCAGGCGCCACGCGGAACACCCCGGCCACGCCGAGGTAGGTGCGGGGGTCGGGCTTGTACGCACGGAACACCTCTGCAGACAACACACAGTCCCATGGCAGACCGGCACGCTTGGCCATGTTCGTGAGCAGACCGATGTTGCCGTTGGACAGTGTGCACAGTGTGTGGCGCGTCTTCAGCCGCACCAGCCCGGCCACCGTGTCCGGCCACGGGTCCAGCCGATGCCACACGCGGTTGAGGTGATCGCGCTCGTCCTCCCCCAGATGCGATAGACCGAAACGCGGCAACAACCCGTCCAGCACCATGCGGTGCAGGTCATCGATCAGCGTCCAGCCGAGCTCGCCCGAGCGCACGCGTTGCATCGCGGGCTGGTATCCGGCGCGCCACGCGGTGGCGAACGCGTCGGCATCGATCTGCGGGTACAGCGCCTGGACCTCCCGCACGATGCTGCCGTGCCAGTCGACCACGGTGCCGAAGACGTCGAAAGCGAGGATGGAGGGGGTGGGCATGGCGGTGCTCAGCGCAGCTTCAGCGCGGTGACCTCGATCTCGATCTTCATGCGCGGGTCGAGCAGGCCCGCCGAGATCATCATCGCGGCCGGACGGGCCTTGCCCAGATACTTGCGCAGCGCGGGCCAGCAGGCCTCGAACAGAGAGGCATCGGGCAGCACATAGTTCACACGCACCACATCGTCCAGGCTGGTACCCGCCTGCTGCAGCGCGGCCTGGATGTTGAGCAGGCACTGCTCGGTCTGCTGGGCGATGTCGTCGGAGATCTGCATGGTGGCGTAGTCGAACCCCGTGGTGCCGGAGACGAAGACCCAGTCGCCCGCCACCACGGCGCGCGAATAACCGATCTGCTCCTCAAAAGGCGAGCCGGAACTGATGTGTCGACGGTTCATCGTGTCTCCTCAATCCACCAGCAAGCGCACGCCATCGTCACGCGCCGCCAGCACCTCGCCCACCTCGGCCGCCGCGCCGAAGCCATGGCGATGGAACACGGCGAGCACATCGGCCACGGCCTCGGGCGCGCACGCCACCAGCAGACCACCGCTGGTCTGCGGGTCGCTCAGCAGGGCCTGGTCCACCGGTTGAACGCCGTTCCCCAGGCGCACCTCGTGGCCGTAGGCAGCCCAGTTGCGGCCCGAGGCACCGGTGACCATGCCCGCCGCCGCCAGGCCTCGCACGCCCTCGATCAGCGGCACGCGGGCCATGTCGATGCGCGCCGTGGTGTTCGAACCGCGCGCCATTTCCAGCGCATGGCCGGCCAGGCCGAAGCCGGTCACGTCGGTCAGCGCGTGAACGCTGGCAAGCCCGGCGAGGTCGGGGCCGGCGGTGTTCAGCTTCGTGGTGTTGTCGATCATCTGCGTGTAGCCCACGGCGGGCAGCGCGTCCTTCTTGAGCGCGGCGGACAGCACACCCACACCCAGCGGCTTGCCCAGCACCAGCCGGTCTCCCACGCGGGCGTCGGCATTGCGCCGCACGCGGTCCGGGTGCACCAGCCCCAGCGCCACCAGGCCGTAGATGGGCTCGACCGAGTCGATGGTGTGGCCGCCCGCGATGGGGATGCCGGCCGCCTGGCACACGCTCTGGCCGCCGGCCAGGATCTTTCCGATGGTCTCGGTGGACAGCACGTTGATCGGCATGCCCACCAGCGCGAGCGCCATGATGGGCGTTCCGCCCATGGCGTAGACATCGCTGATGGCGTTCGTCGCTGCAATGCGCCCGAAATCGAACGGGTCATCGACGATGGGCATGAAGAAGTCGGTGGTGGCGATCAGCGCCTGCTGGTCGTTGAGCCGGTACACCGCCGCGTCATCGGCCGTCTCGATGCCGACCAGCAGCTCCTTCGGAATGGGCATGGCGCTCGTGCCCTTGAGGATGTCGCTGAGCACGCCGGGTGCGATCTTGCAGCCGCAGCCGCCGCCGTGCGATAGGCTCGTGAGCCGGGGTTCGGTGCGGGTCGTCGTGGGGGAGATGGTCATGGGGCGCCGGGCGAGGTAGGTATGCCCGACATTGTGCGTGCTCGGCGCACGGAGAGGGATCGGGGTCTACACGGGCGCCCAGAACACGCTGAACCAGCCGTTCGCATCGGTCCAGTGCTTCGGCGCGCCGAAGCCAGCCTCGCGCAGCAGCATCGCGAAATCCTGCGGTTGCCACTTGTACGAGTTCTCGGTGTGCAGACGCTCGCCGTCGGCAAACGTCCGCTCGCCACCGGGCCAGCGCACGGTCTGCGTGCCCATGGCCTGCAGGTGCATCTCGATGCGGGACTCATCGGCGTTGAACAGTGCCACGTGCTGCCAGGCAGCCGGTGCGAAGTCGGCGTTCAGCAGGCGGTTCACGTGGCGCAGCAGGTTGCGGTTGAACGCGGCGGTCACGCCGAGCTCGTCATCGTAGGCGCGTTCGAGCACGTCGCGTGGCTTGACACGGTCCACACCGATCAGAAGGCCTCCGCCCGCACCGCCAGCCTCGCACACGGCGTGCGCCTGGCACAGCAGCGCGAGCGCCTGGTCGGGCAGGAAATTGCCGATGCTGGAGCCGGGGTAGAACACCACACGCGGCTGCTGCGAGAGGGCGCGCCCGGCCAGCCAGGCGTTGGCGTCGGCGCCGAGCGCGAACAGGGTGGAGAAGTCCATGCCCAGGCCGAGCATGGGCAGATCGGGGTGGCGCTGCTGCAGTGCCGCCAGCGTGTCGCGCAGGTAATCCACCGAGATGTCCACCGGCACATAGGCAGAAGGCCGCAGCACCGGGAACAGGCGCGCGGCCTTGGCACAACTGCCCGCGCCCAGGTCCAGCAGCACCGCGCCTTCGGGCACATGACGCGCCATCCCGGCACCATGCTGTGCGAACACCGCCGCCTCGGTCCGCGTGGGGTAGTACTCGGGCAACTCGGTGATGGCATCGAACAGGCGCGAGCCCAGCGCGTCGTAGAAGAACTTGGGCGAGATGCCTGCAGGCGTCTGCATGAGGCCCGCAACAAGTTCGGGGTGCGACGCACCCGGGCGCGGCTGGTGCAACTGGACGAACTGCGGTGCCTGGTCGATGTATCGCATGCGGTCTCCTTCGGCGGTGTTGATGTTCTAGCGTGCCAGCCGCAGCCCGCTGAACTGCCAGCGTGCATCGGTTGGAAAGAAGTTGCGGTAGCTCGCGCGCAGGTGCGAGGTGGGCGTGGCGCACGAGCCCCCGCGCAGCACGTACTGGTTGACCATGAACTTGCCGTTGTATTCACCCACCGCGCCTTCGGCCGGGCGGTAACCGGGGTAGGCGGCGTAGCTGCTGCTGGTCCACTCCCACACATCGCCATAGACCTGCATCAGGCCTTCGCCAGCGGCGCGCGCGGGCAACGGGTGCAGGGCATGGCTTTCCTGCAGGTTGCCCTGCACCACCAGCGGCGCGGCGGCGGCTTCCCACTCGGCCTCGGTGGGCAGGCGCGCACCGGCCCACTCGCGGTGCGTGGCAGACGCCCAGTGCGCAAAGGCGTCGGCTTCGAAGTGGCTGATGTGTGCCACCGGCGTGTGCGGGTCCAGCCCCACTTCACCGTGCAGCGTGAACACGCTGGGCATGGCGCCGGTCTCCGTCGGCAAGGTCCAGTACATCGGTGCGCGCAGGTTCTGCGCACAGACCCAGTCCCAGCCGGCGGCAAGCCACCAGCGGGGGTCGGTGTAACCACCGTCCTGCACGAAGGCCCACCACTCGCCGTTGGTGACGAGCCGGTTCATCAACGAATAGGGTTCGAGCCACTGCCGGTGACGCGGCAACTCGTTGTCGAACGCAAAGCCCTCACCCGCATGTCCGACCTCGACCAGACCGCCGGCCTGCTCGATCCAGCGCGGATCGACCGCCACCACCGGCACCAGAGGCCAGTGGCGGCGGTAGGCGGGCCGCAATGGGTTGATGGACAGCAGGTGCTTCACATCGGTGAGCAGCAGCTCCTGGTGCTGCTGTTCGTGGTGCAGGCCGAGATCGATCAGACGCAGGGCTTCTTCGCTGTGGGTGTGCTCGATCAGGCGCGCGATGCGCGCGTCCACCTGTTCGCGCCATTGCCAGACGGTGGCAAGGTCGGGCCGCGTGAGCAGGCCGCGCTGCGGCCGCGAGAAGCGGTCGCCCACGCCCTGGTAGTAACTGTTGAACAGCACACGAAACGCGGGGTCGAAGGGTTTGAAACCGGGTTCGAAACGCTCGAGAACGAAGGTCTCGAAGAACCAGGTGACGTGCGCGAGGTGCCATTTCACCGGGCTTGCGTCGGGCATGGACTGGGCCTGGCAGTCTTCGGGCGAGAGCGGTGCGGCCAGCGCCCGGCTGCGTTCGCGCACGGCCGTGTAGTGGCGCGCCAGCCCCGCGCGGTTGTGCCGTGTGTCGTTTGAACGCTGTGTGGCAGCCGGGCGGGGCGTGGGGGTCATGGGTCAGGTTCCTGGCTTGAGCCGCAACAGCTGGCCGTCGCGGTCGTCGGTGAGGAGGTAGATAAAGCCGTCCGGCCCCTGGCGCACGTCGCGCACGCGCTGGGCCAGGTCGGGCAGCACTTTGTCTTCGCGCACCACGCGTTCGCCATCCATGACGAGGCGCACGAGGTAGCGGAACTTGAGCGAGCCGACCAGCAGGTTGCCCTGCCAGTCGCTGCCATAGGGTCCGCCCTTCACGAAGGCCATGCCGGAGGGCGCGATGGAAGGCTTCCAGTACAGCAGTGGCTGCTCCAGGCCTTCCTTGCTGGTGATGCCGTCGCCCACCTTGCCACCGCCGTAATTCTCACCATAGGTGATGACGGGCCAACCGTAGTTCTTGCCAGCGTCGGTGCGGTTGAGTTCGTCGCCGCCCTGGGGACCGTGCTCGATGGTCCAGAGGCGGCCGTCGGGGCCGAGCGTGGCGCCTTGCACGTTGCGGTGGCCCAGGCTCCATATCTCGGGCAGCGCGCCGGCCCGGCCCACGAAGGGGTTGCCGGGGTGCGCACTGCCATCGGGCCGCACGCGCACCACCTTGCCGTTGTGGTTGTCCAGCGTCTGCGCGTCGGCCATGCGCTGGAAGCGGTCGCCCAGCGCAAGGAACAGGCTGCCATCCTCGTCCTGCGCGATGCGGCACCCAAAATGCAGCCGGCTCGCCACCTTGGGTTTCTGGCTGAAAATGACGCGCACGTCTTCCAGCGCGGACGCGTCGGACGACAGGCGTGCCGACGCCATGGCCGTGGAGTTGCCCCCCAGGCCGGGTTCGCTGTAGCAGAAATGCACCAGGCGGTTGCGCGCGAAGTCGCGGTCGGTGACGAGGTCGAGCAGGCCGCCCTGCCCCACGGCGTCGACCTCGGGCACGTTCCTGAGCGGCTGGCCCACACGGCCGTTGGCGCTGACCACCCGCATGCGGCCGGGTCGCTCGGTCACCAGCATGCGGTTGTCTCCGATGAAGGCCACGGCCCAGGGGTTGTGCAGGCCCTGGGCGACAACTTCGGTGGTGACGGCGGACGATTGCGCATGCGCGGCAGGGGCAATCAACGTGCCCGCGAGGGCGGTCAATGCGAGCAGAGGCCTGGCAAAAGAAGGGGTCATGGTCATGTGGAAGTGGTTGCGGAAAAAATGGCGGCAACCCGGTTGGTGCGTCTGCGCCGCCCGGGGTTCCCGCGTGTCCGCTCAACCCATGGGCCGCACCCCGAACAGCCACGCATGCGCCCAGAACACGATGGCAAGGTAGATCGCCAGCCCGGCCACCACGGCAATGGCATCGTTGACCGCGCTGCCCGGCAGTGCGGGTGGACGCCGCAGCAGCCCGGCCGCTTCGCGGCGCTTGACCGAGATGCGGTCGGCCACGGCCCAGGCCAGAAAACCGCCGAACAACAGCACGTCGGCGAGCGTGCCGTTGGCCAGCAGGTGGGCCAGCGCCCAGCATTTCACCGCCAGCAGCATCGGGTGCCGTGCGGCCCGCTGGATGCGCCCGGGCAGGTAGGCCGCGAGCAGGAGCACGAAGACCGGCAGCATCAGCAACATCGCCAGGTGGCGCAGCCCGGCAGGCGGCGTGTAGAGCAGCACGGGAGCCTGTCGCGCCAGGCCGTAGCCCCAGACGATGAGCGCCAGGCCGATGAAGGACACCAGCGTGTACACGCCCTTGAAGGCGTTCTCTCCCAGGCGTTGCGCCAGGGCGTGGCGCCCCTGCGGCGCGACGATGGACACCGAGTGCACCCCCAGGAACAGCACGAGGCCGACGACCAACCACGACATGACCACCTCCTTTGGCTACCGCGGCATCGGGTGCCGCATGGCGAAGAGGCACTGTAGCGCCGGTGGCGCCGCGGTCAAGCCACCGGGGTCAAGCCCCGTGGCGCGCCGCATGGCGCTGGGCGCAGACCCAGCCCAGCTCGGCGAGGGGATCGGCCTTCGAAGCGGTCTGGGCCGCGTCGGCCGAGGCCGCGGTGCCATCCACCAGGCGCTGGCCGATGCCGCGCAGGATGGCGGCCATGCGGAACAGGTTGTAGGCCATGCAGAAGTCCCAATGGGCCATGGGGTCGCGACCGGTGGCAGCGGCATAGGCCTGGACGTAGGGCCGCTCCTGCGGGATGCCCAGGTGGTCCAGGTCCAGTCCGCCGATGCCGCGCCAGAGCGAGGCCGGGATGTGCCAGCTCATGCAGTGATAGGCGAAATCCGCCAGCGGGTGCCCCAGGGTCGAGAGCTCCCAGTCCAGCACACCCAGCACCTTCGGCTCGGTGGGGTGGAACACCAGGTTGTCCAGCCGGAAGTCGCCATGCACCAGGGTGGTCTCGTCGCCGGGCGGAATGTGCTCGGGCAGCCAGTCGATGAGACGGTGCATGGCGGTGCTCATGGGCAGGGTCGACTCGACACACTGGCGCGACCAGCGGGAGATCTGCCGGGCGAAATAATTGCCGGGCTTGCCGTAGTCGGCCAGTCCCGTGGCGGCGGGATCGATGGCATGCAGGGCCGCGATCACGCGGTTCATCTCGCCATAGATGGCGGCGCGCTCCTCGCGCGGCATGCCGGGCAGTGCCTGGTCGATCAGCACGCGGCCTTCGAGCCACTCCATCAGATAGAAAGGCGTGCCCAGCACCGTGGCGTCATCGCAGTAGGTCAGCATGCGGGGCACGGGCACCGCAGTCCCGTGCAGGGCGTGCATGACGCGGTATTCACGGTCGATGGCGTGGGCCCCCGGCAGCAGCGCGCCCGATGGCTTCTTGCGCAACACATAACGCTCGCCGCCCACCTCCACGCGGTAGGTCGGGTTGGACTGCCCTCCCGAAAGCGCGGTGAGCGTGGGACGCTGTCCACTGCCCAGGCCCTGCGCCCCCAGATACCCGCCGAGGCGATCGATGTCCAGGCTCATAGCGAACTCACCAGATGGCCGCCGTCCACCGCCACGCAGGCGCCCGACATGGCGGCGCCCGCGTCGCTGGCGAGCAGCAGCAACGGGCCATCGAGGTCGGTGAGCGCGCCGAAGCGGCGGCTCGGGATGCGCGCACGCAGCTTCTCGCCGGCCTCGCTGTCCATGAATTCGCGGTTGAGGTCCGTCACGATGTAGCCCGGCAGCAGCGCGTTGACGCGCACACGGTGGCGCGCGAGTTCGAGCGCCATGGCCTTGGTGGCCTGAACGACGCCGGCCTTGCTGATGGCGTACGGTGCCACACCGCCGGCCACGCGCTCGCCCAGGATGGACGCGACGTTGACGATCGCACCACCCTTGCCGGCGGCCACCATGCGCCGCGCGGCCTCGGTCGCCACCAGCCAGCACCCCTTGAGATTGGTGTCCATCACCTGGTCCCAATCGTCCTCGGTCTGCGCGAGCAGGGGCCGGGTCACCGTGATGCCGGCGTTGTTGACCACCACATCGGGAGCGCCCCAGTCGGCCAGCGCATCGAAGCAGGCCTTGACGCTGGAAGCGCTGGTGACGTCGAGCGCAACGGCCCTCGCCTGCACACCCGATGCCGCGATCTGCCGCACGCTGGCTTCGAGCTTGTCGGCGCGGCGCGCGGCCAGCACCACCTTCGCTCCCGCGCCTGCCACGAGATGTGCGAAGTGATGGCCGAGGCCGCTGGAGGCGCCGGTGACGAGCACCACACGGCCATCGAGCTGCCAGCGGGAGAAGACACGCGCGCTCATGCCGGCGCTCCGGCATGGCGGTCGGCCGCCTGCACGATCTTGCGGGCCATGCTCCAGCGGTGCACTTCGCTCGGGCCGTCGTAGATGCGGAAGGCGCGCATGTCGGTGAAGATGCGCATCACCTCTTTCTCGGCGGTCACGCCCTGTCCACCCAGGATCTGCACGCAACGGTCGACGACGCGCCACTCCGCCTCCGAGCACACCACCTTGGCGCGGCTGGACTCGAAGTTGCACCGCTCGCCCTGGTCCAGCATCCACGCCGTGTGCCAGATGTGCAGCCGGGCGGTGTGCAGGTCCATGTCGTTGTCCGCCAGCATGAACCCCACGCCCTCGTGTTCGGCGAGGGGCCGCCCGAAAGCCTGGCGCCGGCGGGCGTGGTCCACCGCGGCATCGTGGGCCCGACGGGCCTGTCCGAGCCAGCGCATGCAGTGCGTGAGGCGCGCGGGCGCCAGCCGCACCTGGGCGTAGCGGAACCCCTTGCCCACCTCGCCGAGGACGTCTTCCTCGGGCACATACAGGTTCTCGAAACGCAGCACCGCGTGCCCACCCGTGAAGCAACGGTCCATGGCGTCCATGTTGCGCTCGTGAACGATGCCGGGTTGATCCATGTCGGCGAGGAACATGGTCGCTGTGCCATCTTCCATGCGCGCCATGACGATGACGTAGCTCGCACCCTCCGCACCGGTGATGAACCACTTGGTGCCGTTGATGCGGTAACCCCGGCCGTCGCGGGTGGCCGTCGTCTGCAGCATGCCCGGGTCTGCACCCGCCCCGGGCGAGGGCTCGGTCATGGCGAAGCACGAGCGGGTGAACCCCTTCACCTGTGGTGCGAGCCAGCGCTGCTTCTGCGCGGCGCTGGCCACCTCCTCCATCAGGTGGATGTTGCCTTCGTCGGGCGCGTGGATGTTGAGTGCTGTCGGGCCCAGCCACGAATAGCCGGCCTCCTCGAACATCACCGCCTTGGCGACGTGGGACAGCCCCAGTCCACCCATCCCGATGGACGCGTGCGGCGTCAGCAGACCGGCCGCGCGGGCGCGAGAGACCAGCTCGTCGCGCAGCGCGGCGTGCGGGCCGTGTGCGTCCTGCCGGGGATCGTTCTCCAGGGGCATGATCTGCTCCCGGATGAAGTCGCGCGTGGTGCGCTGCAAGGTCTTCAGTTCGTCCGATAGTTCAAAGTTCATGTGGGCAGTGAATGTCTCTTGGCGGGAGCCGCTCAGGCGGCCTTCTTCAGGGGAATCACGCGGCGCTGCAGGGCGGCGAGCAGATCGGCTTCGCGCCTCTTCGCCGCTTCGATGCCGCGCTCGCGCACATGGCCGTAGCCACGGATCTGCTCCGGCAGGCTGGCCAGTTCGACGGCGGCCTCGTGGTGCGCGCCGTCCCGGGTGACCTGCAGGGTCTCGACGGCCTTGTCGACGTTCGCCTCGTACTCACCGATGAGGGCACGTTCGGTGCGCCGCTCCCGCGTGTAGCCGAATAGGTCGAACGCCGTGCCGCGCAGGCCGCGCAACCCGGCCAGAACCTTGAACAGCGGAACGATCCAGGCGCCGAACGCCATCTTGCGCGGCTCGCCGGTGCCGGGGTCGCGGCGCGCAAGCAAGGGCGGCGCGAGGTTGAAGACCAGCTTGTAGTCGCCCTCGAACTGGCGGTCGATGTGCTGCAGGAAACCGCTGTGCACATGCAGGCGCGCCACCTCGTACTCGTCCTTGATGGCCATGAGCTTGAACTGGTACTTCGCAACGGCGCGCGTGAGTTCGGTGCGCCCTGGGAACGCCGCGCGCTCGGCCGCGCGCACCTTGTCCACCACGGCCATGTAGCGCTGCGCGTAGGCCTCGTTCTGGTAGTCGACCAGGTACTGGCGGCGCAGGGCGATGGCCTGGTCCAGGTCGTCCACCGGCGCCGGCGATATGCCCGCGCTGCCCGCGGCCTGGCGCGAGGCGATCAGGTTCTCCACCGCCCGGGCATCCACCGCCGTGCGGCGCCCCCACATGAACGCGTCACGGTTCATCTGCTGGGCCGTGCCATTGAGCTCGATGGCTTTGTCGATGGCCTCGGCCGACAGGGGAATGAGCCCGCGCTGGAACGCGAAACCCATCATGAACATGTTGGCGGCGATGCTGTCCCCCATCAGCGCCACAGCGATGCGGCTCGCGGCCACGAAGACCGCGCCATCGGTCCCCACGGCATCGGCGATGTTGCGGTGCAGGCCGCCGCTGGGGAACTGCATGTCCGCGTTGCGCGCGAAATGGCCGGGCATGGTCTCTTCGGTGTTCACCACCATGCGGGTATGTCCCTTGCGCGTGAGGGCCAGGGTCTTCGAGTTGCCCGCCACGATCATGTCGCAGCCCAGCACGAGGTCGGCGCCGCCGGCCGCGATGCGGATGGTCTTGATGGCTTCGGGCGAACGCCCGAAACGAAGGTGGCTCCAGACCGAACCCCCCTTCTGCGCCAGGCCGGCCATGTCCAGGATGCCGCAGCCCAGCCCCTGCAGGTGCGCGGCCATGCCGAGGATGGCACCGATCGTCACCACACCGGTGCCGCCCATGCCGGTCACCAGAATGCTGTAGACGCCCTTCTCCAGCGACGGCAGGACGGGGTCGGGCAGCGGCGGGAACACGGCGGTATTGCCCATGCGTTCGGGCTTGCGGAGCTGGCCGCCCAGCACCGTCACAAAGCTCGGGCAGAAGCCCTTGGCGCAGGAATAGTCCTTGTTGCAGGAGGACTGGTCGATGCGGCGTTTGCGGCCCAGCTCGGTTTCCAGCGGCTGCACCGACACGCAGTTCGACTTCACACCGCAGTCGCCACAACCCTCGCACACCAGGTCGTTGATGACCAGCCGCTTGGCCGGGTCGGGGAATGTGCCGCGCTTGCGACGGCGCCGCTTCTCGGCCGCGCAGGTCTGGTCGTAGATGAGCACGGTGGTGCCCTCGATCTCTCGCAACTGCTTCTGCACTTCGTTGATGTCGTCGCGGTGGTGCACCGTGAGCCCGGGGGGCCATTGGATGCCGGCCGGGTACTTGGCGGGTTCGTCGGTCACCACGACGATGCGCTTCACGCCCTCTGCGTGCACCTGGTGTGCCATGGTCGGCACGTCGAGCGGCCCATCGTGCTTCTGACCACCGGTCATGGCCACCGCGTCGTTGAACAGCAGCTTGAAGGTGATGTTGGTCTTCGCCGCCACAGCGGCGCGCACGGCGAGCAGGCCGGAATGGAAATAGGTGCCGTCGCCCATGTTCTGGAACATGTGGCCGCGTCTGGAGAACGGCGCCTCGCCCACCCACGACATGCCTTCGGCACCCATCTGGGTGTAGCCCTGCGTGGAGCGGTCCATGGCCTGCGCCATCCAGCTGCAGCCGATGCCGGCGTAGCCCTTGCTGCCCTCGGGCAGCACCGTGGAAGAACTGTGCGGGCAACCGCTGCAGAAGTAGAAGCTGCGCGAGAGGATGTCGATCACGCCCTTGGGCGCGCGGTAGCCGCGCAGCTCTTCCACGCGCTGGCGCAGCGCCTCGAGATCGCCGTCGTTGAGTTCGAGCAGGCGTTCGCCGATGGCGATGGCGATCTGGTTGGAGTCCAGCGCCATCTCGGACTGCAGCAAGGTCTGGCCACGTTCGTCCTTCTTGCCCACGATGGGCGGTGCATCGGGCATGCCGTAGAGCTGTTCCTTGAGCTGGAACTCCAGCAGGCTGCGCTTCTCCTCCACCACCAGGATCTTCTGCAGGCCAAGGGCGAACGCCTTCGCACCTTCCGGCTCCAGCGGCCAGGTCATGCCGACCTTGTAGACGCGCAGGCCAAGCGCGGCCGCGGCTTCCTCCGACAGATTGAGCTCGTCCAGCGCCTGCAACACATCCAGGTAGCTCTTGCCATGGCTGACGATGCCCAGCCGGGGCGAGTCGGAGTCCAGCACCACCTTGTCGATGCCATTGGCGCGGGCGAAGGCGGACACCGCCACCAGTTTGTGGCGGTGCAGGCGCGCCTCCTGGGCGTGCGGCGTGTCCGGCTGGCGCAGGTTCACGCCATCGGGCGGCATCTCCACGCCCTCGGGCAGGCGAATCTGCACGCGGTTGATGTCGACGTCGATGGACGCGGTCGCCTCGACGTTGTCCTTCACGCACTTCATGCCAACCCAGCAACCGCTGTAACGCGACAGCGCCCAGCCGATCACCCCGTAATCCAGGATCTCCTGCACGCCCGAAGGACTGAGCACGGGGATCATGGCGTCGACCATGGCGAACTCGCTCTGGTGGCAGGTGGTCGACGACTCGCAGGTGTGGTCATCGCCCAGGAGCACCAGCACACCGCCGTTCTTCGACGAGCCGGCCAGATTGCCATGGCGGAAGGCGTCGCCGGTGCGGTCCACACCGGGGCCCTTGCCGTACCAGATGGAGAACACGCCGTCGTACCGGCCCTCGCCCGTGGCTTCCGCCTGCTGCGTGCCCCACACAGCGGTGGCAGCGAGGTCTTCATTCACACCCGGCACGAAAAGCACGTTGTGGGCGGAGAGGTGCTTCTTCGCCTTGCCAAGCTGGTCATCGAAGCCGCCCAGCGGCGAGCCCCGGTAGCCAGAGATATAGCCGGCGGTCGTCTTGCCCTCCTGGCGGTCGCGCAGGTGCTGGGTCATGGGCAGGCGCACCAGTGCCTGCGTGCCGGTGATGAAGATGCGCCCCTTCTCCAGGGTGTATTTGTCGTCCAGGCTGACGGCTTTGAGACTCATGGGTTTCCTTCTTGGCTGAACCAGGGTGGCGCCACGGGCATGGCCCCTGCGCCTAAGTGTCGACACTTGTTTATTCAGAAGTAAATCATGTCCACAAGACGCTTGTCAACCCTTATGGGAAAGTCCTGAGTCAAGCCACGTCAGAGCTTTCTCCGTTGTCATATTTTCCGCACAAATCCAGTGCAGCACGCACTCTCCTTGCGCGTCGTAAGCGATTGATAGTGCACGGATAAAGTGCAAGAACCCAATGTGTCGACACTTATATAGTCACTTGTAGCTAGTGGCATGCATATTGCAATTGTCCGACTAGGGAAAACACCACTCCACACAATCGGAATCGGCTCATATAAACATTGTCTCTATAAGTGTCGACAGTTTGAATGTCGCACCGATACCAACCTTTTCAACACACAGGAGCATCCAATGAACATCCAGCGCATCCAACCCAACGCCCGCATGAGCGCCGCCGTCGTCTGCAACGGTTTCGTCTTCGTCTCCGGCCAGGTGGCCGACGACACCAGCGCCAATGTCGCGGGGCAGACGAAGCAGATCCTCGACAAGATCGACCGCATCCTGGCCGAGGCCGGCACCAGCAAGGAGCGCATCCTCAGCGCCAACATCTGGATCGCCGAAGCCGCCACGTTCAACGAGATGAACAGCGTGTGGGACGCCTGGGTGCCGGCCGGCCACACGCCCGCCCGGGCCTGCGTGGAATCCAAGCTCGCGTTCCCGCAGTACACGGTCGAAATCGGTGTGATCGCCGCCGTCTGAGCGCCACGCGATGAAGACGGTCATTCTCGGAGGGGGCATCGTCGGCGTGACGACCGCCTACTACCTCGCCCGCGAGGGGCACGAGGTGGTGGTGGTGGACCGGCAGCCCGGCGTCGCCAGGGAAACCAGTTTTGCCAACGCCGGCCTGGTGGCTCCTGGCCATGCCTACACCTGGGCCTCGCCCCGTGCGCCCAAGATCTTGCTCAAGTCGCTCTTTCTCAAAGGCCAGGCGCTGCGGCTCAAGCTGCGCTTCGACCCGCGCATGTGGTCCTGGGGGCTGAAGTTCCTGGCCGAATGCTCGGCAGAGCGCTCGCGCGAGAACACCGCGCGCAAGCTGCGGCTGTGCCTGTATTCACAGGACCTTCTCCAGGAACTGACGGCCCAGGAGAACCTGCGGTACGACCTGATCTCCGGTGGGTGCCTCTACGTCTACCGCGACCCGGCCGCCTTCGAGCGCGGCGTGGCCGCCACCAGCGTGCTGTCCGACGGCGGCCTCACGCTGCAGCGGCTCACGCCCGACGAGGTGGTGCAGCGTGAGCCGTCGCTGGCCGCCTCGCGCTCACAGATCGCCGGCGCGATCTTCTGCCCGTCCGACGAGAGCGGCGATGCCCATCTCTTCTCGCAACAGCTGGCCCAGCGCTGCGAGCAACTGGGCGTGCAGTTCCTGATGGACCGCCCGATCACCGGCTGGGACCACAGCGCCGACCAGATCCGCGCGGTGCACACGGACAAGGGCCCTATCACGGGTGACCGTTTCGTGCTGGCGCTGGGCAGTTACTCGCCACTGCTGGCTTCCAAGCTGGGGTACAGCCTGCCCGTGTACCCCGTCAAGGGCTACTCGATGACGGTGCCCATCCGCGAGGGCGACGAGGCGCCCACGCTGGGCGGCGTCGACGAACACAACCTGGTGGCCTGGGCGCGCTTCGGCAACCGCCTGCGCTTCACGGCCACTGCGGAGTTCGCGGGCTACGACACGCGGCACCAGCCGAGCGACTTCGCGGACATGCTGGGCGTGGCCCGGCAGTTGTTTCCGCGCGGTGCCGACTACGGCTCGCCGTCGTACTGGTCCTGCCTGCGCCCCATGACGCCGGCCGGCGCGCCCATTCTCGGCGCCACGCGCCACCGCAACCTCTTCCTCAACACGGGCCATGGGCACATGGGCTGGACGATGGCCTGCGGCACCGGCCGCATCGTCGCCGACCTGCTGTGCGGCCGCAAACCCCAACACAGCCTGGAAGGCCTGACCCTATGACCACCCTGACTGCACCCAACCGCACCTACCAGAAGCACGCGTTCACGCTGGGCACCGGCCCGGCGTCGCGGGCGGCCATCGGGCTGATCGTGCTGGCCACCGACCACACGATCGAGCACGAATGGCACCGCATCATGCAGCTCGACGGTGTGGCGCTCTACCAGTCGCGCCTCTACAACTCGGCGGACATCAACGCGCAGACGCTGGCGGCGATGGAGAAGGACATTGCCCCCGCCACGGCCCTGATCCTGCCCGGCCAGCGCATGGACGTGGTGGCCTTCGGCTGCACCTCCGGTGCGATGGTGATCGGCGAGGAGACGGTGTTCGAGCGCATCCGCGAGGTGCGCCCGGGTGTGCCGTGCACCACCCCCATCACCGCCGCGCAGGCGGCCCTCAAGGCACTCGGTGCGCAACGCGTCGGCCTGCTCACGCCCTACGTGAAATCGGTCAGCGACTGGATGGCCGACTACATCGCCGACCGCGGTTTCGACGTCACCGCCAGCGTGTCCTACGAGCACGGCGACGACAACGAGGTGGCGCGCATCGACGAGGCCTCGATCCGCGCCTCGGTGCTGGAGATGGGCAAGGCGTCCGATGTCGATGCCGTGTTCGTCTCGTGCACCAGCATGCGCCTGGCCAGCCAGGTGGCCGCGCTGGAACAGGCCATCGGCAAACCTGTGATTTCGAGCAACCACGCCATGGCGTGGCACGCGCTGCGACTCGCGGGCATTCGCGACGCGTTGCCCCAGTGGGGCCGCCTCTACAGCCTCTGAACCTTTTCGCACGACCCCATTCGCAGCCCCGCTGCATTTCCTCGCCGCCGGCATCGCCGGCCTTTTTCCACCACCGGTTCCCACAGGAGTGAAGCATGAAGAAGATTGCAACCAGATTCTTGGCAGCGGGCTTGCTCGCCGCCGCAGCCGCCGCGCAGGCACAGGACGTCACGATCGGAGCCGTCCTGCCACTGACCGGCGCCAGCGCCAGCATCGGCGAAGACCAGCGCCGCGGCATCGAACTCGCGACCGAGCGCGTCAACGCCGCCGGTGGCGTGCTGGGCCGCAAGCTGCGCGTGATCATTGAAGACTCGGGTGGCCGCGCACCCACGGCGCTCGATGGCGCCAAGAAGCTGGTGACGGTGGACAAGGTGCCGGTGGTGCTGGGCGAGTACTCCTCGGGCATCACGATTCCGACGGCGCAATACGTCATCAAGGAAGGCGCGTCCCACCTGAACATCGGCAGCTCCAGCCCGCGCGTGCGCGACATCGGCGTGGGCTCCTTCAGCCTGATCGGGCTGGACAACGTGTCCGCCAAGTTCGCTGCCACCGACGTCTACGAGCAGAAGTACCGCAAGGCCGCCTTCATCGCGCCCAACAACGCATACGGCCAAGGCGTTGCCGAGGAGTTCAAGAAAGCGTTCGAAGCGCTGGGCGGCCAGGTGGTCACTTCCATCCTCTACACCGCTGGCCAGTCCACCTACCGCCGCGAGCTGCAGCAGATCGAACGCTCTGCGCCCGACGTGTACGTCTACAGCGCCTACGGCCAGGAAGCGGCCATCATCAACCGCGAAGCCTTCGACCTGGGCCTGAACAAGACGCAGTGGTACGCCATCTACCTGACCATGTGCACCACCGACACGCCGGCACAGATCGCCAACGGCCAGCTCGGCATGGAAGTGAGCTCGATCGGCCCGAACGGCAAGTCGTACGAAGAGACGTACACCAGGAAGTACAACGAGAAGATGAAGTCGGCCTACGGCAGCTACGCCTATGACGGCGTGATGTTCGCCGCCGCCGCCATCAAGCAGGCGGGATCGACGGACAACGCCAAAGTTCGTGCGGCGCTGAGCGAAGTGGGCCGCAAGTTCGAAGGCGTGACCGGCGAGATCTCCTTCGACCAGGACCGTCAGCGCGCGGTGCAGCCGTACCTGCGCATGCGCTACCAGAACGGCGCCGTCGTTTCGCGTTGATCCCCTGGCGCGAACCCTCCCGCAACGGTGGGTTCGCGCCCTGCCCTTCCTCATGAGGCCCGCCCATGTTTCAGTTCTTCCTGGACGTGCTCATCCGCACGGCTGACCTTGCCCTGGTCGCCGTGGGGCTGAGTGCGGTCTATGCCCTGGTCAAGTTTCCCAACGTGGCGCACGTGCAGTACGCCGTCATCGGTGCCTTCCTGACACTGACAGGGCAACGCATGGGCCTGCCTTTTGCCGTTGCCATGGTGGTCTCATGCCTTCTCACGGGTGTGCTGGCTGTCTTTCTCAACACGCTGGTGTTCCGCCGGCTGCTGCGCTCGGGCCCAGCCATCGCGATGATCGGGTCCCTCGCCGTGTCGATGGTGATCGTGGCCCTGGTGCTGGGCATCGCCGGATCGCGTCCGCAGCGTTTCGAATTCGACATCGTCGCGCCGCTGGTGATCGCGGGTGCCCGCGTCTCTCATGCGCAGGCTTACTCGATCGCGGTGGCCGTCGCGGTGCTGGCCGTGTTCACCTTCGTGCTCTACCGCACCTCGGTCGGCCGTTCGATGCGCGCGCTGGCGTCCAACCGCGCACTGGCCGAAGCCACCGGCATCAACGCCGCGGCCATCACCAACCAGATCAGTTTCGTCAGCGGCGCGCTGGCGGCCGTGGGCGGCACCATGCTCGCGATGACCAGCGACGTACACGTCAACCTCGGCACCGACCTGCTGTTGCCGGTGTTCGCAGCGGCCATTCTCGGTGGGCTGGGCAGCCCGTTGGGTGCGGTGGCCGGCGCCTTGCTCATCGCCATCGCCGAGACCTCGGTGACCAACATGAACTTCGGCTGGCTGGTGGGTCAGCCCCTCGCCTTCCTGCCGGTGACGTACATCGGCGCGGCGTCCTTCATCTTCCTGCTGGTGGCGCTGATCTTCAAACCCTACGGCCTGTTCGACCGGGAGGTGCGCCGTGTCTGACTTCCTGCTGCATGCCGTCACCGTGACGGCCATCTACGCCCTCATCGCCGTCTCGCTCAATATCCAGGCGGGTTACGCCGGGTTGCTCAACCTGGGCCACATCGCCTTTGTGGGCGTGGGGGCCTACGCGGTCGGCATCGCGCACCAGATGCAATGGCATCCCGCCATCGGCTGGATGCTGGGCCTGGCGGTGGCCGCCGCGCTGGGTTTCTTCGTCTCGCGGCTGGGCCGCAACCTGGGCGCGGACTACTGGGGCATCGCCACCCTGGCCGTGGCCGAGATCGTGCGCACGTTCGCGCTGAACGAGGACTGGCTGACCGGTGGTGCCCAGGGCATCAGCGGCATCCCGTCCATGTGGAGTTCGATGAGCTCGTCGGCTTCGCGCTGGGCTTTCCTGGCCACGGTGCTGGTGACCCTGCTTGCGGCTGCAGCCCTCACGAGCCGGCTGGGCGCGGGCCGCTTCGGCCGTTCGTTGCGGCTCATGCGCGAAGAGCCATCCCTGGCCACGAGCATGGGCTACGACCTGGTGGGCCTGAAATCGCGCGCCACGGTCACCTCGGCCATGATGGCCGCCGTGGCGGGTGCCTTCCTCGGCCACTACGTGAGCTACGTCGGACCGGACTTCATGCTCGCTTCCGAGACCTTCATGATCTGGACGATGGTGATGATCGGCGGCCTCGGCAACGTGGCCGGGGTCGTGATCGGCGCGCTGTTGGTGCAAGGCATCTACATCTCGGTGCCGTTCGCACGGGACTTTCTCGGCATTGGCTCCGATGTGGCCGGTGCCGTGCGCCTCGGCCTCATCGGCTGCCTGCTGCTGGCCTGCCTGCTCTGGCGCAAGGACGGCCTTCTCCCCGAAACCCTGAGGAAGCTGTGATGCACACGCTGCTCGATATCCAGAACATCCACAAGGCCTTTGGCGGCAACGTGGTGCTGCAAGGCGCCTCGCTCAACGTGATGCCGGGCGAGATCGTCGGCCTGCTGGGCCCGAACGGCTCCGGCAAGAGCACGCTGCTCAACGTGGCGTCCGGCTTCGCCCGCTCCGACTCGGGCGAGGTGCGCTTCCAAGGCGAGGACATCTCGCGCCTGCCCGCACACCGCATCGTGCAACACGGCATGGCCAGGACCTTTCAGTTGCCCTCGATGCCCAGCCGCATGAGCGTGCTCGAGGTGACACTGGCGGCCGACACACGCCTGCACGGCGTGTGGTCCACCCTGCTCAGGCCACGCGCCGTGCGCGAGGCCGAGGCCGAAGCGCTGCAACAGGCCAACCAGTTGCTGGACGCCCTGCTGCTGACCCCGGTGAAGCACCTGGCGGCCTCGGCGATCTCGGGCGGCCAGAAGAAGCTGCTGAGCATTGCCTGCGCGCTGATGGCGCGGCCCAAGCTGCTGATGCTCGATGAGCCCACCGCCGGCGTGCACCCCAACCTGCGCCGCGACATCGTGCAGACCTTGCAACGCCTTCGGGGCCAGGGCATTTCGCAGCTCATCGTCGAGCACGACATGCATTTCGTGCGCGAGGTGTGCACCCGCTGCGTGGTGCTGGACCGTGGCCAGATCGTGGCCGACTGCAAGCCCGAAGAGCTGTCTTCGCATCCCCAGGTCATCGAGGCGTACCTGGGCCGCGCCGCCGCCGACGCGGCACAGATGAAGGCCGCGTGATGGCACCCGCACAAGACGCACTCCCACTCATCGAACGCCAGCCACGCGGCGCCAGGGTACACAACATGAACGAAAGATCGGAAAAGGACATCGATGTCCGCGACGTGGTGGCCGGCTACAGCGCTGAAGTCGACATCCTGCGCGGCATCTCGCTGACCGTGGCGCCGCGCGAGATCGTCTGCATCCTGGGGCCCAACGGTTGCGGCAAGTCCACGCTGCTCAAGACCGTCGCGGGGTTCCTGCGACCGCGACGCGGCAGCATCCACATCCGCGACGAAGACGTCGGCCAGATCCCCGTGCACCGCAAGGTGCGCAGCGGCACGCTCGGATTCGTGCCGCAGACCGACAACGTCTTCGGATCGCTGACCACATGGGAGAACCTCGCGCTCGGCGGTCAGTTCATGTCGAAGGCGGACTGCGCGCAACGCATCGATGAGCTGTGCACGACCTACCCGGTGCTCGCGCGCAAGCTGGGCGCACCGGCCGCATCGCTATCGGGCGGTGAACGGCAGGTGCTGTCGCTGGCCCGCGCGCTGATGCCGCGCCCACGCGTGCTGCTGCTCGACGAGCCCTCCGCCGGCTTGTCGCCCAAGACGCTCGCCGAGGTGTTCGAAGCCATCTCCGCCACGCGCGACAAGGAAGGCATTTCGGTGCTGATGGTGGAGCAGAACGCGATGGAGGCCCTGCGCATCTCGGACCGCGCCTATGTGCTGTCGATCGGCACCGTCGCACTCGAGAACAAGGCCAGGGTGCTCATGAACAGCCCGGAAATGCGCGAGCTGTACCTGGGCGGCCGGCCGCATTGAGGTGGACACCCCCCTGCGCCGCTGCGCGGCTTCCCCCCCTCCGTGGCGCGCCTTCGGCGCTTCGAGGGGGGACGGCAGCTCGGGCCGGCGGAGCCGGACCCTTGCTGCCTCTGGTGGGGGTTGCCTCTTTGGTCGCCGCACCGCAATAAACCCAGGCCACCTTCATGAACCCTAGCCCTATCTCTTCGCTGCCACATGGCAGCCTGGTCGCGATCCTCACACCCTTCGGCGCCAGCGGCGGCATCGACTGGCCCGCGCTCGAACGCCTCATCGACTGGCATGTGCGCAGCGGCACGCGCGGCCTGGTGGTGGCGGGAACAACGGGCGAATCGTCCACCTTGAGCATGGACGAGCACGCCGAGCTGCTGGCGCGTTCGGTGGAACACGCGGCAGGCCGCATCCACATCATGGCGGGCGTGGGCGCGAACTCGACCGCCGAAGCCGTGCACCTCGCGCGCATGGCGCAGCAGGCGGGCGCGCACTCGCTGCTCAGCGTGGTGCCGTACTACAACAAGCCCACGCAGGAAGGGCTGTACCGCCACTTCAGCGAACAGGCCGATGCGACGCCGTTGCCACTGGTGCTCTACAGCGTGTCGGGCCGCACGGTGGTGGACTTCAGCGTGTCCACCGTGCGGCGGTTGGCGCAACACCCGAATATCCGGGGCATCAAGGATGCGTCCGGCGATCTCGTGCGCGCGCAGCAACTGTCGGCCGCGTTGCCCGAAAGCTTCGTGCGCTACAGCGGCGACGATCTGACCGGCGCGGCGGTGCTCGCGCTGGGGGCCCACGGCATCATCTCCGTCACGGCCAACGTGGTGCCCGCTGCCGTGCAGGCGCAATGCAGTGCCATTGCGGGCGGGCGGCTCGCGCAGTCGCGCACGCTGGTTGCGGACCTCTTCGAACTGTCGCAGGCGCTCTTCACCGAGAGCAACCCGATTCCGGTGAAGTACCTTGCCAGCCTCATGGGCCTGTGCGAGAACCGGCTGCGCGCGCCACTGGTGCCGGCCGGCACGGCGTGTGCCCACGGGCTCGAGGATTTCTTCACCCAGTCGGCCCTCATCGCCGATGCGCGCGAGGCGTTTTCAGATGCGCGCGCACGCGCAGTGGCGTGACCCTCCGCCGCTTGCGGACCGGAGGCGTGCGCAAGTGACCACCGCACAAGGTGTAACATCCACGGGGCAGCAACTGTCTACACTTGTTGTGACAAAACGGGAAGGGTCTTGAAGGTTCTTCCCGGAGAAGTCCAAGCCAGCCTTTTCTAGTCCCTACGCCCATTCCTATGGCCACCTCCGCTGCCCGCCGACGCGCCGCCCCCCAGCACATCCCGCAGACACGGGACGAGAGTTCCGTGGAGCGCCTCTACCTGGACCTGCGGGACCGGGCGATGCGCTACGAATTCCGGCCGGGCACCCGGATCAATGAGCAGGCGTTGGGGCGCGAATTCGGCGTGAGCCGCGCGCCGCTGCGCGAGGCCTTGAACCGGCTGGTGGCCGAAGGCCTGCTGGACTTCGTGATGAACAAGGGGTTCTTCCGCAAGAACATCAGCGTCGACGAGGTGTTCGATCTCTATCAGGTGCGCATCGCACTGGAGCGACGAGCGATCTTCCTGGCGCTGCAGCGCGCCAGCGACGCGGAGATCGAAGCGGTGCGGCAGTACTGGGCCGAGGTCATGTCCCGCGCGGCCGAAATGTCTTCCGACGACTTCCTGCTGGCCGATGAGGAGTTCCACCGGCGCATGGTCGCTCTGGCCCGGAACAAGGAACTGAGTGCGTTCATGGAGGTCGTCACGCGGCGCATCCACATCGCGCGCCACATCGACATCCAGCAGTCGGCCTGGAACGCCAAGGCGTTCGACGCCCACTTCGAAATCCTGCAACTGATGCAGGACCGCAAGAAGGACGCCGCGCTGGAGTGCATCACCGAGCACATCGACATGAGCATGAAGCGGGCCGTGGAAATCACCAAGGAGATGGTGGCCAAGTTCTTCCTGGTCAATTCGTCGGTGCCGGAAACGTCGCTCCCCACGCATCAGGGCGCGAGCGGCTGAAGCCGGCCCCAGATGCCGTCCCCCTCCCCGCGCCAAAGGCGCGCCTGAGAGGGAGAAGCCACGCAGCGGCGCAGGGAGAGCTTTCTGTCACACCTGGGCCCGGCGCAGGCGCTCACGGCTGTTGGAGAGGTGCGTGCGCATCGCCTTGCGGGCGGCCTCGGCATCGCGCAACCGGATCGCGTTGTAGATGTTCTGGTGCTCACCATGCACACGCCGAAGGTAGGCCGGCAGCCCTTCGGGTTCGCTGCTCGCGGTGTTGATCCGCGTGCGAGGAATGATCATGGTGCCCAGGTAGGTCATGAGGTCCGCGAAATGCCGGTTGCCGGTGGCTCGCGCCACTTCCATGTGGAACTGGAAGTCGGACGGGACGGCGTCGGACGACTCGGCGATGGAGGCTTCGAAGGCGGCGAGTGCGGCGGCCATGTTCTGCAGGTGGCTGTCGTCCCTGCGTTGCGCGGCCAGGCTCGCGGCCTCGCTCTCCAGGCTGATGCGCAACTCCAGCAGCGAGATCACATCGGCCACGGTGGCAAAGTCTTCGGGCGCGACGCGGAAGTTGTTTTGTTCGGGGGGCGCCATCACGAAGGTGCCGATGCCATGGCGCGTTTCCACCAGGCCTGAGGCCTGCAGGCGCGAAATGGCTTCGCGCACCACGGTGCGGCTCACCTCGAAGCGCGCCATCAGTTCGGATTCGGTGGGCAGCTTGTCACCGGTCTGCAGGCGGCCTTCGCGCACGTCGGCGGCCAGCGTGTCGACGATTTCAGGCACCAGGCCGCGCTGCCGGCGCGGGCGCGTGGGCGGCATGACCAGTGGCGTTGTCTCGTCACCTAGGGTTTTCACGGGGAGCATTGTTTTTTCCTTGACACGCCATTGTGGCGTTCACACAATCCGCCCAAGTTGTCTGACAACCGACAACAGACAACAAGATGGCCGGACTGTAGCAAACCGCTCGCGAAACTCCAAGCCTTTCGAGACAAGCCGCACACCATGGACTCACCCATCAACACCCACCACCGGTTGCTGCTCACCGGCGCTGCCGGCGGCCTGGGAACGGCCCTGCGCGATCGCCTCAAGGGCAACTGCACGGTGCTGCGCCTGTCCGACACGGCCGACCTCGGGGAGGCGGGGGCGGATGAAGAAATCGTGCAGGCCGACCTGTCCAGCGCGGAAGAGGTCGATGCCATGGTCGAGGGTTGCGATGCCATCGTGCACATGGGCGGCATCTCGGTGGAGGCGCCGTTCGGCGCGATCCTGCAGGCCAACATCCTGGGGGTGTACCACCTGTACGAAGCGGCACGGCGGCATGGCGTCAAGCGCATCGTGTTCGCGAGTTCGAACCACGTCACCGGCTTCTACAAGCAGAGCGAGACGATCCATGCGGAACACCCGCCCCGCCCCGACGGTTTCTACGGCTTGAGCAAGGCGTTTGGCGAAGACCTCGCGCGCCTCTATTTCGATCGCCACGGCATCGAGACCGCCTGCGTGCGCATCGGCTCGTCGTTCGTCGAACCGAAAGACCGCCGCATGCTCGCCACCTGGCTGAGCTTTGACGACCTGCACCGCCTCATCGGTGCCTGCCTGAGCACGCCGGTGCTGGGCCACACCATCGTGTTCGGCATGTCGGACAACGCCGTGACCTGGTGGGACAACAGCCGTGCGCGGCACATCGGCTACGTACCGCGCGACAGCTCGGACGTGTTCCGCGAAGCGGTCTTCGCGCGCACCAGTGCCCCCGACCTGAACGACCCGGCGGCCATCTACCAGGGCGGCGCCTTCGTCAAGGCTGGTCCGTTCTGAACGGCACGCCACCCAGCACCATGACCACCACAGCCGACCTGGTGCTCGACGCCCGCAATGGCGTGGGCGAAAGCCCCGTGTGGGACGCGCAGCGCGGCTGCCTGTTCTGGGTCGATATCCCCGGCCGCCTGCTCTGGTGCTGGAATACGGGCACGGGCCGCTCGCGCGTCTGGGCCACACCGGAGATGACGGGCTGCATCGCCCTGGCTGCGGGCAGCGAGACCACGCCCCATGGCCGCTGGGTGGCGGCGATGGAAACGGGTGTGGCGGTGCTCACACCGCACGACGACGGCTCGATGACCCATGAGCCACTGGCCGGCGTGCAGCACCCCCAGCCCGGCATGCGCTTCAACGATGGCCGCTGCGACCGCCAGGGTCGGCTGCGCGCCGGCACCATGGTGATGGACATGGCGCTCGCCGCACCGGCGGGCAGCCTCTATGCCCTCGACGACGGTGTGCTGCGCGCACAGCGCAACGGATTCATCACGCCCAACGGCATGGCCTTCAGCCCCGATGGCCGGACGATGTACCTGTCGGACTCGCACCCCGACGTGCAGACCATCTGGGCGTTCGAGTACGACACCGACACCGGCACGCCGGGCGAGCCCCGCGTGTTCATCGACATGAAACCCCTGCCCGGCCGACCCGACGGCGCGGCGGTGGATATTGACGGTGGCTACTGGATCTGCGGCAACGACGCGGGCCTGGTGCATCGCTTCACACCCGACGGCCGGCTGGACCTTTCACTCCCCGTACCGGTGAAGAAACCCGCGATGTGCGCCTTCGGTGGCAGCGGCCTTGACACCCTGTTCGTCACCTCCATCCGCCCGGGTGGCGACCTCGCCGACCAGCCGCTGGCCGGTGGCGTGTTCGCGCTGCGCCCCGGTGTGCGGGGGCTGCCCGAACCGCACTGCGCATTGACCTGATTCCTGCATTCCGACAAGAGGCCACAAGCCCCCTTCTGTTTTCAACCACCAACCGAAAGCGCTGAGGACGACATGCACATCAAATCCCTAATGACCCTCGTGGCCGCCTGTGCCGCCTTCGCGGCGCAGGCCACCGAGTTCCGCTCGGCGGACACGCACAACGCGGACGATTACCCCACTGTCGCGGCCGTGAAGTACATGAGCGAGCTGCTGGAGAAGAAGAGCGGCGGCAAGCACAAGATCAAGGTGTTCAACAAGCAGGCCCTGGGCAGCGAGAAGGAGACCATTGACCAGGTGAAGATCGGCGCGCTGGACTTCACGCGCGTGAACGTGGGTCCGATGAACGCCATCTGCCCGCTCACGCAGGTGCCCACCATGCCCTTCCTCTTCAGCTCGATCGCGCACATGCGCAAGACGCTGGACGGCCCGGTGGGCGACGAGATCCTCAAGAGCTGCGAGTCGGCCGGCTTCATCGGCCTGGCGTTCTATGACAGCGGCGCGCGATCCATCTACGCCAAGAAGCCGATCAAGACCGTGGCCGATGCCAAGGGCCTGAAGATCCGCGTGCAGCAGTCCGACCTGTGGGTCGCGCTCGTCAGCGCGATGGGCGCCAATGCGACGCCCATGCCCTACGGCGAGGTGTACACCGGACTCAAGACCGGACTGATCGATGCCGCGGAGAACAACATCCCTTCGTTCGACACTGCCAAGCACGTGGAAGCCGTGAAGATCTACTCGAAAACCGAGCATTCGATGGCCCCCGAGATCCTGGTGATGTCCAAGGTGGTCTACGACAAGCTGCCCAAAGCCGAGCAGGACATGATCCGTGCCGCCGCCAAGGAATCGGTCGCGTTTGAACGCCAGAAGTGGGACGAGCAGGAGGCCAAGTCGCTCGCGAATGTGAAGGCCGCCGGCGCAGAGATCGTCGAGGTGGACAAGAAGTCGTTCCAGGCCGTCATGGGCCCGGTCTACGACAAGTTCATGACCACGCCCGACATGAAGCGCCTGGTCAAGACGATCCAGGACACCAAGTAAGCCCTGCCCATTCCACCCCAGCCCTCGCCCGCTGCCGCGGGCAGGGCAGCAAGGTCTCTCATGTTCACCAAACTGTGTGCCGGCTTGTCCAAGCTGTGCCTGATGCTGGCCGTGATCGGGTTGATCGCCGTCGTGCTGTGCGTGCAATGGCAGGTGATCGGCCGCTACGTTTTCAACGACACGCCCACCTGGGCGGAAGCGCTGGCCATGCTGCTGGTGCTGTTCGTCACCGCCTTCGGCCTCGCCGTGGGCGTGCGCGATGCGGGCCACATCGGCCTGGAATCGCTGGTGAGCCTGCTGCCCATTCGCTGGCAGCGGCGCATCGAGTACGTGATCCACACCCTGGTGGCGATCTTCGGCGCGATGATGGCGCAGAGCGGCTGGATGTGGATGAGCGCCAAGTGGAGTGAGAAGAAGCCGATGCTGCCCGTGCCCGACGGCATCGACTACCTGCCGATCGTGATCGCCGGTGTGCTCATCGTGCTGTTCTCGATCGAACACATCGTCGCGCTGGTCCGCGGCACGCTCGTGGAGCCCGCATGGAACTGACCGTTCTCGGACTGAGCTTCACGCTCCTGCTGATTCTGGGCGTGCCGGTGGCCTTCGCCATCGGACTGTCGTCGATCGCCACCATCATCGTCGCCGGCCTGCCCGTGGCGGTGGTGTTCCAGAAGATGGTCGGCGGCATGCAGGTGTTCAGCTTCCTCGCCATTCCATTCTTCGTGTTCGCGGGCGAGCTGATGTTGTATGGCGGCATCGCCGACCGCATCGTGCGCTTCGCCAACAGCCTGGTGGGCCACGTGCGTGGCGGCCTGGGCATGAGCAACGTGGTGGGCTGCACGCTGTTCGGTGGCGTGGCGGGTTCGCCGCTGGCGGACGTATCGGCCATCGGCTCGGTGATGATCCCGCTGATGAAGAAGGAGGGCTACGACGCCGACTACGCGGTCAACGTCACGACCCACGCCGCGCTGGTCGGCGCGATCATGCCGACCTCGCACAACATGATCATCTTCACGCTGGCCACCTCGGGCATCGCGTCGGTGAGCATCCTCAGCCTGATCCTGGCCGGGCTCATTCCGGCTTTGATCCTCACGCTGTGCAACCTGGGCGCGGCCTACTACGTCGCGGTGAAGCGCGGCTATCCGACCCATGGCAGGTTCCCCGGCTGGGGCGAGGTGTTCCGATCCTTCGGGGCCGCGCTGCCCGGCCTGCTGGTGATCGTGATCATTCTCGCGGGCATTCTCTCGGGTGCGTTCACCGCCACCGAGTCCGCGTCCATTGCGGTGGCGTGGGCGCTGGCCATCACCGTGCTGGTGTACCGCACGCTGTCGTGGCACAACTTCCTCAAGGCCTGCGCCAAGGCGTGCAAGACCACGGGGGTCGTGCTGCTGCTGATCGGCATCTCGTCGGCCTTCGGCTATTTCATGGCGCTGTATGAGGTACCGCAGCTCACCGGCGAGCTGATGAAGTCTGTCTCTGAAAAGCCCTGGGTGATCTTTCTCATGATCAACCTGCTGCTGTTCATCCTCGGCACCTTTCTCGACATGGCCGCCACCATCCTGATCTGCACGCCGATCTTCATGCCGATCGCGATGCAGTTCGGCATGGACCCGACGCAGTTCGGCATCGTGATGCTGATCAACTGCGCCCTGGGTCTCAACACGCCACCCGTGGGATCGGTCCAGTTCGTGGGCTGCGCGATCGGCGGCATCTCGGTCGGCCAGGTGATGCGCACCATCGCACCGTTCTACGGCGCGCTGGGCATCTGCCTGATGCTGGTCACCTACGTTCCTGCGTTCTCACTCTGGCTGCCCAGCCTCGTCAAATAAACATTCAAGGAGAGACCACATGTCCATCAACCGCAGACAGCTGCTGGCTTCGTCCGCCGCCATCGCCACCATTGGCCTGCCCGCCTACGCACAGACCTTTCCGAACAAGCTGGTGAAGATCATCGTGCCGTACCCGCCGGGCGGTTCGTCGGACATCATCGCGCGCTCGATCAGCCAGCCGCTGTCGGACAGCCTGGGTCAGACGGTCGTTGTGGAGAACCGCGCCGGCGCCAACGGCAACCTGGGCGCCGACCTGGTCGCCAAGTCCGCCCCCGACGGCCACACCCTGCTTCTGTGCGACGTGGGCGCCCTGGCAATCAGCCCCTCGGTCTACACCAAACTCAGCTTCGACCCGAGCAAGGATCTGCGCGGCGTGACCATGCTGGCGTACTCGCCACACATGTTGGCGGTGCATCCATCGGTGAAGGCCAACACCCTCAAGGAGCTGGTAGCCCTGTCCAAGACCACCGAGCTGAACTTCGCCGTGACCGCCGTGGGCAGCGCGCCGCACGTGGCCGGCGTGGCCGTGGAACGCGCCACCGACGCCAAATGGACCTACGTGCCCTACAAAGGCGGCTCCCAGGCCGTCGCCGACACCGTGGCCGGTCAGACGCAGGTGATCATGAACGGCATGCTGGCCACCTTGCCCAACGTCCAGAACGGACGGCTGAAGGTGCTGGGCATCTCGAAGAAGACGCGCATGCCACTGGTGGGCGAGGTGCCGACGCTGGCCGAACAGGGTGTCACCGATTTCGAGTCGGGCACCTGGCAGGGCGTCGTCGTGCCCCGTGGCACCCCGGCGGCGATCGTCTCGCGCCTCAACGCCGAACTGATCAAGGCCATCCGCAGCCCCGATGTGCGCGCGCGCCTGACCGGCCAGGGTGCCGAGGTGGTGACCATGCAGCCCGCGGAGCAGGACGCCTTCTTCGAGCGGGAACGCAAGCGCTGGGGCGCGGTCGTGGCGCAGGCCGACATCAAGCTGGACTGAATCTGACCCGCGGCCGACCACAATAGGGGGATGAGCACACTTCCATTCCCCCGCCTCCTCGACCCCGCGCGCTTCCAGGGCGACGTGGACGGCCGGCCCGCCCGCCTCTTCTTCCTGCGCAATGCGCGCGGCATGCAGGTGGCCATCACCAGCCTGGGTGCGAAGGTGCTGCAGATCCTGGTGCCGGACAGCACCGGGGCACTGGACGACGTGGCGCTCGGCTACGACCAGTTGGCCGATGTGATCACCGGCTCGCCGTCCATGGGCGCATTCGTCGGCCGCTACGCCGGCCGCATCGGTGGCGCACGCTTCACGCTCTATGGCCGCGAGCACCGCCTTGCGGCCAACTCCGGGTCGCATTGCATCCACGGCGGCCCGCGCGGCTCACGCCACCGCGTATTCGAAGCCACGCAACCCGATGCCGCAACGCTGCAGCTGCGGCACCGTTTCCTGACCGCCGAGGACGGCTTTCCCGGCACGCTTGACCTGCAGCTGACCTACCGCCTCGACGACGACAACGCGCTCGTGCTGGAGCACACGGCCACCGCCATCGACGAGCCCGGGCCGGCCAGCTTCACCAGCCACATCTACTTCAACCTCGATGGCGTGGACCAGGGCCAGCGCATCGACGGACATGTGCTGCAGGTGCCCGCCTCCGGCGAGGTGCTGGCCACGGGCACGGACGGCATCGCCACGGGTGGGCTCGTGCCGCTCGACGGCCATCCGCACGATCTGCGTTCCGCGCGCAGGCTGGGAGACCTTTCCGACATCGACTTGAGCTACGTGCTGCAACCCCAGCAACAAGCCGGTCCGCGTCTCTGCGCGCGCCTGCACAGCGCCGCCAGCGGGCGCACCCTGGAGGTGTTGACCACCGAGCCCTTGTTGCAGGTCTACACCGCGGGGCAGCTGGGCACTGCGGAGAAGCCCGATCTGGGCAAATGGGGGGTGCGGCACCGGCCGCGTTCCGCCGTCTGCCTGGAGCCTCAGCATTTCCCCAATGCCCCGAACTGCCCCACGCTACCGCAGAACAATGTGGCACCTGGGAGGCCCTACACGGCGACGACGGTCTACCGTTTCGGCACGCTCTGAACGCCGTCGGCGCCGTCAGGGAAAGCGGAACCGGTCCCGGCGCTGGCACTCCGGCGGCTCGCCGTAACCCGCAGAACGGACTTTCTGGTCCTGCGTGATTTCCACCTGGAACCAGCGGCAGAACGGGTTGTCGTAGCGGTAGCTCCAGACCGAGCCGCGGTTGCGCGCCAACCCCTCCACTTCGCCCGGCCGCCCGAGCTTTTCGCGCACCGCACTCTGGTCCATGCCAGGCAGGATCTGGCCGAAGTTGGCCTCGTTGAGCACCTGCTCCGCACGCACGGCGCGCCCAGCGGCATCGAGGTAGACGAACCACGTCTGCGGCCCGTACGGCCCTCGGGGAAACTCCAGCCGGGTGCCGCCCTCGACCTGCCGTCTCGTCTCCGGCGGCCCCATGCGAGCCTCGATCTGCTCGCCCGTCAGACCGGCGAAGTCGGCGGGCGGTGCATAGCCGGCACATCCCGCCAGCAACAGGGACGCACCCATCAGGTGCCACAAGGACAAGCGCATGGCTGGCTCCCGGGTTGGTGTTGGACGATCCGCCGCAACGGCAAGACGAAGAGACCGAGTGTGCGGCGCACCGGGTTCACAGGTCTGCGCGCTGCCGCACGCTGGCGGTACAGTCGTCAGCCCAGCAGGGCGGCCAGGCCGCCCTCGGGCTCGAAACGGTGGTTCCGGTGCACCAGCCGGGTGGGGCCCGGCCAGACCCTCGCCGACAGGCTGTGCCTCGGATCACCGGGGTAGCAGATCACGCGGCACCCCTCCTCGTCAAACGGCTCCGGCTCGATCAGCGACGGCGGGCGGCTGCGGGCGGTTGTCAGCACCTGGGCGACGTCACCCAGCCGGCTGAGTTCGCTCAGGCTCATGATCTGCGGTGGCGCCAGATCAATCTCGCCGGCCCAGTAGCGCTCCAGCCCGCCCCGTGGCGACAGCCAGACAGCCTCGGTCGCCTCGTGCGCACAGTGCTCCACCGCCTGGCCATCCGGGGCAGGGGCCACGAAGAAGCGGGTATCGAAGCGCTTGTTGGTCACGGAAGGTACACGCGGGGTCACCCAACGCGACCAGGGATACACGCAGGCTGTGGCGATCGGCAAACCCCGGGTGCGCAGAGCGTCGGCGAAAGGCGTGCCGGTGGCCGTCAAGGCACGCACGGCCTGCACGTGGGCGGCACCTTCCGGCTGGCCCAGCAGCAGGCCACATTCCTCGAAGGTTTCTCGCAACGCGGCGACATGCAGGCCCAGCGCCATGGCGGGTTCCAGAGTTGGCTCACGCAGGACGTCGCGGCAGACCACGGGCGTGCGGTCCACCGCCGTGGAGTCGGCGTGTCCATCCGACGCGTCCAGTTTGCCGCCCGGAAAAACATGCACCCCACCCAGCACACCGGAATTGCCGTGCCGGCGAACCAGCAACACCTCCAGACCGGAAGGGCCGTCGCGCACCACCATCACGGTGGCGGCAGCCACGGGCGGGGTGAGCACTTCATCGGAATTGATTGCAATGGGCATCCGGCATTGTCCTTGCGCGGCACGTGGCCTGCAGTCGCCATGGTTCAACCCGCTCATTTTTAATGCTTTTGCATTGTTTTCCGAACGTATTCAGACGCCAGACACCCAGGAAAGAAAGAAAACCGGGTGGCCACAGGGGCGTGGAACTTTGGCTTTAGCACTCAATCCCAGAGAGTGCTAATATTCTTCGCAGACACCTGAGGAGGGTTCACATGTCCCACACACTTGCTCCTGTTGCCACCGCCACCCACGGCTCGATCGCCGTGGCGAACCCGTGGGCGCTGGTGCCGCCCCTGGGCAACCTGGACGCCTACATTTCCGCCGTCAACCGCCTGCCCCTGCTCACGCTGGAACAGGAGCAGCAGGCCGCCCGACGCCTGCGCGACGATAACGACCTGGATGCTGCCGGCCAGTTGGTGATGTCTCACCTTCGCCTGGTGGTGTCGATCTCGCGCCAATACCTGGGCTATGGCCTTGCCCATGGCGACCTGATCCAGGAAGGCAACGTCGGCCTGATGAAGGCCGTCAAGCGCTTCGACCCCGACCAGGGCGTGCGTCTGGTGAGCTATGCCATGCACTGGATCAAGGCCGAGATCCATGAATACATCCTGAAGAACTGGCGCATGGTCAAGCTGGCCACCACCAAGGCGCAGCGCAAGCTCTTTTTCAACCTCCGTTCCCGCAAGCAGGGTTTCCGCGCTGATGCGCTGGACGGCGACACCCACCGCGAAGTGCTGTCGGACAGCGAAGTCGGCGTGGTGGCGCGCGAGCTCAATGTGAAGCCCGAAGAAGTGCGTGAGATGGAAACACGCCTCTCCGGCGGCGACGTGGTGCTGGACCCCGCACCCGGCGACGATGGCGAGGACAGCTTCGGCCCTATCGCGTACCTGGCCGACGCCACCCACGAGCCCACGGCAGTGCTCGAATCTGCCCAGCGCGACGCCCTGGCCACGGAAGGCGTGGCACACGCCATGAGTGAACTGGACGAACGTTCGCGCCGCATCGTCAGTGAGCGCTGGCTCAAGGTGAACGATGACGGTTCCGGTGGCATGACGCTGCACGAACTGGCCGCCGAATACGGTGTGAGCGCCGAGCGTATTCGCCAGATCGAGGTGGCGGCCATGAAGAAGATGCGCAAGGCCCTGGCCGACTACACCTGATACTCCCCTCCTGCAATGAGCCCCGGCGGTCCATGTGCCCCGGGGCTTTTTCGTGAGCGCCCAGGTCGAGGAGCGGACCTTGTTACCGGAGGCACGTCACTGCGTGCGCGACAATCGCCGGATGTCTCATGTCTACGCGCCACCCGGCGCCCTCCATGCGGGCCTGTTGCTTGCCCGGTGGGTGCTCCTCCTCTTGTCGATCTTCCTGCTTCGGACAGCCCTGGCGACCAACGCACCCACGGTTGTGCTCGATGGGACACAGGCAACCATTTCGCTTGACCAGCGCAGCACATACTGGGTCGATCCCTCCGGCCAGCTCACGGTGCAGGAGGTGGAGGCGCAGCAGGCGTCCCTGCCATTCGCCTTGCGCAGCAATACCTTGCGGCTGCGGCTTCCCGAAAAAGGCGCCATGTGGGTGCGCTTCGACGTCGACGTTCGCGACAGCAGTGCACACTGGGAACTGGAGCTGGCCCGCTCGGGCACCGACGCCATCAGTCTGTATCACCGGCAGGCGGACGGGACCTGGAGGGCCCAGCACGCGGGCGACCGCATCGCGGTAGAGGATTGGGCATTCCCAGACCGCTATCCCGTCTTTTCGCTCGACTCGCGTGCCAATGCCGTGGTGACGTACTGGTTGCGCATCGAACATGCCCGCGTGCCGTACTCAGGCCACCTGCTGATCCACAACCATCACACGCTGCGCGAGTTGCGCATTCACCAGCAATTCCTGCTGGGTGCGTATTTCGGCATGGCGATGCTGCTCACGGCGACGGCATTGGCCAATGCGCTGGTGTTCCGCGATACCAGCTTCGCCGCCTACGCCATCTACATCACGGTGCTGGGACTGGCCCTGGCGGCATCGCTGGGCGTGGCGGGCCAGTTCCTCTGGCCAGGTTCGGCCCGATGGAACGGTTGGGCGGAGTTCGTGCTCATGCCGATGACTGCCGTCTGTGGCCTGCTGTTCGTGCGCCACGTCGTGCAGCCCAGGCGCATCGGCAGGTGGCTGGACCGCTCGGCCCTGGCGGCGCCCGCCCTGCTGTCGGCGTTGACGCTGTGGGATCTGCTGGCGCCCAAGGCATGGACCCTGCCCGCGGTGACCGCCGTTGCCGCGGTCAACCTGATGCTGGTCTATGCGCTGCTCTGGGCAGCATGGCGCACGGGGGACCGCTGGGTGCGCTGGGTCGCACTGGGCATGCTGCCGGTGCTCATCGCAGGCGTGCTCCCCGTGATGCGCAACTTCAATCTCATTTCCTCGGGCTTTCTCTCGCAGTACGGCATGGTGATCGCCGCTGCCCTCGAAGCGCCCCTGCTGCTCTACGGCCTGCTGCAGCGCTCATCGCTGCAGCACGAGGCACAGGCCCGTGCCCGCGCCCTGGCTCTGACCGAACCTCTCACTGGCCTGAGCAACCGCCACAACTTCATGCTGCGCCTGCACGACAGCCTGGTGCGCGCGCTGCGTTACCAGCATCGCAGCGCGCTGCTGCTGATCAGCCTGGACAACCACGACTGGTTCGCCGACCAGCATGGGCGCGAGGTGGCGGACCGTGCCTTGGTGATCACCGGTTCGCTGCTGCGCTCCGTGGCGCGCGATGTCGACACGGCAAGCCGCATCGACGACAGCACCATGGCGCTGTTGATGGAAGGCCCGGTCAAAGAGGCACAGGCCCTTTCCGCTGCCACCAGCATCGTTGCGAGCGGCTTGCGGCCTGCGGTGCAGTTGCCTGTGGGCCCTGCACTGAAGTTCAAGGTCGTGGTGGCCTTGTTGCCGGACATGTCGCAGGAACTGCAACAGGACGCGCAGGCCCACCTGGGCTGGCTGCGCATGGCGCTCGACGCCCTGCGCAAAGACCCGCTCAAGGCGATCCTGAAGCTGAACTTCTGATCAGGCCTCTCGGCGCAGCGCAGGGAACAGGATCACGTCGCGGATACTCGGGCTGTCGGTGAGCAGCATCATGAGGCGGTCGATGCCAATGCCGCAGCCACCAGCCGGCGGCATGCCGTACTCCAGCGCGCGGATGTAGTCAGCGTCGTAGTACATCGCCTCCTCGTCACCACCATCCTTGGCAGAAGCCTGGGCCTGAAAACGCGCGGCTTGATCCTCCGCATCGTTGAGTTCGGAGAACGCGTTGCCGAACTCGCGCCCGGTGATGTAGAGCTCGAAGCGCTCGGTCACTTCCGGGTGTGCGTCATTGGCGCGCGCCAGCGGCGAGATTTCGGTCGGGTGGTCCATGATGAAGGTCGGATTCCAGAGCTTGTCCTCGACCTTCTCCTCGAAATACAGCACCTGAAGGGCGGGCAGGCTGCGGCTGGACAGCTGGTGTTTTTCCTCGCTCAGGCCCAGCTTCTTCAGCTTCGCCTGTAACCAGGCCGCATCGTCCACGCCGTCACCGGCTTCGGTGTACTTGACGATCGCCTCGCGGATCGTCAGCCGCTCGAACGGCGACATCACATCCACCGGCCGCCCCTGGTAGGTCAGCGGCTCATCGCCGCGAAGGCGGCGCACCACGTGACGGATGAGCTTCTCGTTGAAGTCCATCAAGTCCTGGTAGTTCCAGTACGCCGCATAGAACTCCATCATGGTGAACTCTGGGTTGTGGCGGACGCTGATGCCTTCGTTGCGGAAGTTGCGGTTGATCTCGAACACGCGGTCGAAGCCGCCCACCAGCAGCCGCTTGAGATAGAGCTCGGGCGCGATGCGCAGGAACATTTCCTGGTCGAGCGCGTTGTGGTGGGTCTTGAAAGGCTTGGCATTGGCTCCACCCGGAATCGGGTGCAGCATCGGCGTCTCGACCTCCAGGAAGCCATGGCTCACCATGAAGTCGCGAATCGCCGACAGCGACTTGCTGCGCGTCACAAAACGCTGGCGCGCGGCTTCGTCCGTGATCAGGTCCACGTAACGCTGGCGGTACTTGATCTCCTGGTCGGCAATGCCATGGAACTTGTCGGGCAACGGGCGCAGGTTCTTCGTCAGCAGGCGGATCTGGCTCGCCTGGATCGTAAGCTCGCCAGTGCGCGTGCGCATCAGCGTGCCCTCCACACCGAGAATATCGCCAAGGTCCCAATGCTTGAACGCGGCGTACACGTCCTCACCCACGGCATCCTTGCTGACATAGACCTGGATCCGGCCGGAAGCGTCCTGCAACGTGGCGAAACTGGCCTTGCCCATCACGCGCTTGAGCATCATGCGCCCTGCCACGCTCACCTGCACCGGTGCGGCCTCCAGCGCTTCCTTGCTGCTCTCACCCCATTGCTGGGACAGGTCTGTGGCCTTGTTCGCGGGTTTGAAGTCGTTGGGAAATGCCACACCTTTCCCCTGCTTCTGGGCCTCGCGCAGGGCTTTGAGCTTCTCGCGGCGTTCGGCGATGAGCTGGTTTTCGTCCTGCGCAGCAGGCGCACCGGTTTCGGCGTTGGGGGGGGTCTGGGCTTGGGTCATGAATGAAAAATGGGTTGGGCACCGAGGTGCGCAACCCATGATTGTAGTTTTCAGGCTGGCCCGGGCCCGAAATGCGATCTGCCGCCGGGTCATCCTGCGTGAATCGGCCCTTCGGGAGCACGCCCCCCGCGATGCGTGCGGCGCCCTTACTCGCCCAGGTAGGCGGCGCGCACCTTGGGGTCGTCAAGCATCTCGCGGCCCACGCCGGTCATGATGATTTCGCCGGAATCCATGACATAGCCACGGTCGGCAATCTGCAGGGCGCGGCGGGCATTTTGCTCCACCAGCAGAATCGTCACCCCCTGGGCCGACACATCGCGCACGACCTCGAAGATCTTGTCCACCATGATGGGCGAAAGCCCCATCGATGGCTCGTCAAGCAACAGCACCTTGGGTTGGCTCATCAGCGCGCGGGCCATGGCAAGCATCTGTTGCTCACCACCGCTCATGGTGCCGGCCAGCTGGTCTTTGCGCTCGCGCAGGCGCGGGAAGATGCCGAACATCCTCTCGATATCCTGCGCAATGCCGGCCTTGTCCTTGCGGATGTAGGCGCCCATTTGCAGGTTTTCTGTGATGGTCATGCGCGTGAACACGCCACGGCCTTCCGGAACCATGGCCAAGCCTTGCTTCACCAGATCCCAGGCACCCTTGCCCTTGATGCTCTGCCCCAGGTACTCGACATCGCCTGCTTCGTACGCGAGAGAGCCCGTGACCGCTTTCATCGTGGTGGTTTTGCCTGCACCGTTCGAACCGATCAGCGAAATCAGCTCGCCTTCGCGAACTTCGAGATCGATGCCCTTGACGGCCTTGATACCGCCATACGCGACCTTCAGACCGCTGACTTTAAGAAGTGTGTTTGCCATTTGCATCGGTCCTTGATCAGTGGCCGCCGGTACCGAGGTAGGCCTCGATCACCTTGGGGTTCTTCTGCACATCGGCAGGTGTGCCTGAAGCGAGCTGCTTGCCGTAGTCGAGCACGGTTACGCGGTCGCACAGCCCCATCACCAGCTTCACGTCGTGCTCGATCAGCAGAATCGTGCGGTTGTCCTTGCGGATGCGGTCGATCAACTCACGCAACTGAACTTTTTCAGTCGCGTTCATGCCTGCGGCCGGCTCGTCAAGTGCAATCAGCTGCGGGTCCGTGGCCAGGGCGCGCGCAATCTCCAGTCGGCGCTGGTCACCATAGCTCAACGTGCGCGACTTGTAATCGGCAAACTTCTCGATGCCCACGTACGCCAGCAACTCTCGGGCGCGGTCCGTGATCTCCTTCTCCTCACGCTTGAAGCCAGGCGTGCGCAACACTGCACCGATCAGGCCCGAGTGCGTGCGAACGTGGCGCCCGACCATGACGTTTTCCAGCGCGGTCATCTCAGCGAACAACCGGATGTTCTGGAACGTTCGCGCGATGCCAGCCTTGGCCACCTCATGCACAGCCGTGGGGGTGTAGGGCTTGCCCGCGAGTTCGAAAGACCCACTGTCGGGGGTGTACAAGCCGGTCAGCACGTTGAAGAACGTCGTCTTGCCAGCACCATTGGGACCGATCAGGCCATAGACCTGACCACGCTGGATTTCAATGCCCACATCACTCAGGGCCTGCAGGCCACCAAAGCGCTTGGAGACATTCGCCACTTTGAGAATCATGTCGCTCATCTGAATGCTCCGCTTACTTGGATAGGGACTTGCCGTGCTCGGGCGCAGGCCACAAGCCCCGCGGACGAAGCAGCATCACGACCACCATGGCCAGTGCGATGAGCAACTGGCGCAGGATCTCTGGGCCCAGGCGACCACCCGTCAATTCCGTCAAAGGATGTGCCACGTGACGCAGCACCTCGGGCAGACCTGCCAGCAGCAGCGCACCGAGCACCACGCCCGGGATGTGACCGATGCCACCGAGCACCACCATGGCCACCACCATCACCGACTCCATCAGTGAGAACGACTCAGGGGACACGAATCGCTGGAAAGAGGCGAACAGCACGCCGGAGACACCACCAAACGAGGCTCCCATGCCGAAGGCCAGCAACTTGAGGTTGCGCGTGTTCAAGCCCATGGCCTTGGCGGCAATCTCGTCCTCGCGAATCGCCATCCATGCACGGCCAATGCGCGAGTCCTGCAGACGGTAGGAGAGAACGATGGCCAGCACCACGAAGAACAGGAACAGGTAGTAGTACAGCGTGACCGGCTGAAAGGTGTAGTCACCGATGGTCAAACGCTTGCCGAGGTCCAGCCCGAAGACGGAGATGGAGTCGATCTGGCTGATGCCCTTGGGGCCGTTGGTGATGTTCACCGGACGGTCCATGTTGAGCAGGAAGATACGGATGATTTCACCGAAGCCCAGCGTGATGATGGCCAGGTAGTCACCGCGCAGCTTGAGCGTTGGAGCGCCGAGGATCATGCCGACGATGCCGGCGATCACCGCCGCAAGAATCATCACCCACCAGATGCTGTAGTGCAGGCCATTGGGGAACATGGCCTTGATGGCCGGAAAGGTGTCGGCCAGGTGAGGCGAGCCGAGCAAGGCAAACACATAGGCGCCCACCGCGAAGAAGGCGATGTAACCCAGATCAAGGAGGCCGGCGTAGCCGACCACGATGTTCAGGCCGAGAGCCAGCAGGACATACAGCAGGGCGATGTCGACAATGCGCACCCAGGAATTGCTGCCGGTGGATTGCAGGATGATGGGCAGCAGCAGCAGAGCCACGGCTGCAATGAGGAAAGCGATCAGCTTGCCAGTCTTGGTGTTCATCATGTGGTTTCTCCCGGACTGTCAGGCTCGGTCGGCGACACGTTCACCCAGCAGGCCCGACGGACGCAGCGTGAGAACGATGGCGAGAACGATGAACGCGAAGATGTCGGTGTACTGGCTGCCCAGCACACCACCGGTGAGCTTGCCGAGGTAGCCGGCGCCAAGCGACTCGATCAGACCCAGGGCAATGCCCCCGACAACGGCACCGGCGAGGTTGCCAATGCCACCCATGACGGCCGCCACGAACGCCTTGAGGCCGGGCATGAAACCCATGGCGTGCTGCACAGTGCCATAGTTGGAAGCCCACATCACGCCAGCGATGGCGGCCAGCATGGCACCGATGATGAAGGTAGCGGAGATGACCGTGTCGGGCTTGATGCCCATGAGCGCGGCCACGCGCGGGTTTTCGGCAGTGGCGCGCATGGCGCGACCCAGATTGGTGCGGTTGACGAGCCACATGAGAAAAGCCAGCGTGACCGCGGTGGTGGCCAGGATGACCACCTGCGTCACCGAGACGACCGCGCCTGCCACTTCGATCGGCGCGCGCGAGAGCATCGAGGGATAGGACTTGGGATTGGGAGCCCAGATGATCATGGCGAATGTCTGCAACAGCAGTGACATGCCAATCGCAGTGATCAGCGGTGCCAACCGGTTCGAGTTTCGCAGGGGCCTGTAGGCGAGCTTCTCGATCGAGAAATTCAGTGTGGCGCAGACCACCATCGCAATCACCGTGGCGAGGAAAAGGACCGCCCAGGTCGGCAATCCGGTGGATGCATTCATCATCCATCCGATGACGGTCCAACTGGTCAGGGCCCCGACCATCAGCACATCACCGTGTGCAAAGTTGATCAGGCCGATGATGCCGTACACCATGGTGTATCCAAGTGCGACGAGTGCATACATGCTGCCCAGCACCAGACCGTTGATGATCTGCTGTAGCAAAACTTCCATGAAAGATTCTCCGTGTGTGTGACAGGCCGCAGGTCGCTTGTGGCGCTGGCCCGTTTCAACCTAGCAAAAAACCCGCCAGACATGACCTTGAAACAGGACAGACTGCGGGTTGGTGGACGGATTGTAATGAGGCGTTTTGAGGGCCGAATGCGTGTAAGCCCTTAGCGGGCGCGGGTTTACCCTGATCAAAATACCCCGACGGGTTCCCACATCAGTGCGATTGCCGACACATTAGTTTTTTTGATTGTTCAGTTTTTTTAGTTCGCGCAACTTATCGGCAATGCGCAACTCCAGCCCACGCTCGACTGGTCGGTAGAAGTCGGGGTTGGCCATCCCGTCGGGCAGGTAACTTTCCCCGGCGGCAAAACCACCCTCTTCATCATGGGCGTAGCGATAGCCCTTCCCGTAATCCAGCGACTTCATGAGCCTGGTGGGCGCATTGCGCAGGTGCATGGGCACGGGTCTCGTGCCGTCCTTTTTCACGAAGGCCTTGGCCTCGTTGAACGCCTTGTAGACTGCGTTGGATTTCGGTGCCACGGCAAGGTACACCACGCACTCGGCAAGGGCAAGTTCGCCCTCGGGGCTGCCCAGGCGTTCGTAAACCTCGGCCGCATCCAGCGCCAGGCGCAGCGCCCGCGGATCGGCCAGGCCAATGTCCTCGCTCGCCATCCGGATGAGGCGCCGCGCCATGTACCGCGGATCGGCCCCACCATCGAGCATGCGCACGAACCAGTACAGCGATGCGTCCGGGTCCGAGCCGCGCACGCTCTTGTGCAATGCGCTGATGGTGTCGTAGAACTGTTCTCCACCCTTGTCATAGCGCCGCATGCGCTCGCCGAGAACCTTGAGCAGCCAGGCATCGCTCACCTCGGTCAACTGTTCCCGGTCCGCGGCCACAGCCAGGGTCTCCAGTGTGTTGAGCAGGCGACGGGCGTCACCGTCGGCATAGGAAATGAGTCGATCGATGGCTGCAGCCTCGATGGCAGGAACCGCGTCAATGGCCTGGGCCTTGGCCACGATCTCCCGCAGATCATCCTCGGACAAGGGCTGCAGCACATAGACCGCCGCGCGCGACAGAAGCGCCGAATTGACTTCGAACGAAGGGTTTTCGGTAGTCGCCCCGATGAAGGTGAACAGACCGCTTTCCACATGCGGCAGGAAGGCGTCCTGCTGGCTCTTGTTGAACCGGTGCACCTCGTCGACAAACAGAATCGTCCGCTGAGGTGTCAAACCGCTGCGCGCTGCCTCGGCTCGCTCCACGGCTTCGCGGATGTCCTTCACGCCGCCCAGCACGGCGCTGATGGTGAGGAACTGGGCGTCGAAGGCATTGGCCATCAGGCGCGCGATGGTGGTCTTCCCCACGCCTGGGGGGCCCCACAGAATGCAGCTGTGCGGCTGGCCCGATTCGAAGGCGAGGCGAAGTGCCATGCCTTCACCCAGCATGTGCCGCTGCCCGATCACTTCGGCCAGCGTACGCGGGCGCAGGCGCTCGGCCAGGGGCATGTGATTGCTGGCGATCGGCACGGGGGGACGATCAGGGCTTGACGACCGCAGCACCTGGGGGCGGCTGGAACTTGAAGTCACCCAACTTCAGCGGCGCATTGGCCTGCCAGTTGTTGAACGTGAGCACCGAGCGTTGGCCCAGGCTGTCCTCGATGTCCAGCACAGCGAGCTGTCCTTGGCGAAAACCCACACGCACCATCTGCAACTGGCCGTTGCGGTCCTTCGGACGGGCTTCAAGCCACGCCAGGCCGTCGCGTGCAGCTGCAGACTTCAACTCGAATGCATCGGAAAGCCCCTTGAGATCGGCGCCGGCGGCAATCAAGGCCGCAGGTGTGCTGCCCAGGGCATCTTTCTGTGCGCGCGAGGTGACCTGATTCAGGTCGACATCGTGAAGCCACAGCGTCTGTCCATCCGCCACGATGGTCTGCTCGAAGGGCTTGGCGTAGACAAAGCGAAAGCGGTCAGGCCGAAGAAATTCGAATGTGCCGCTGGAGGTCTTGCTGCGCGCCACGTTGTCGCTCGCGCGCCTGGGTGAAGTCACGACCTGGGTGAAGTTCGCTTTACCGCTGTTGACTTCACGCAGAAACTTCTCGAGGTCTTGCAGGCCGTCGGCGTGGGCCATGGCAGCGCAGCAGGCCAGCGCACAAGTGGTGATGAATTGCTTGATCATGGACGGTAGGATCCGGTTGCGCCGACTTGGTTGCACATCGGCTGCGTTCAATCTCCGCGCGAGGGCACCAGAATGTCACGCTGGCCGCTGGATGTGAGGGCGCTGACAAGCCCCGCGTTCTCCATGTCTTCCAGCAGGCGCGCGGCGCGGTTGTAACCGATCTTCAGCTTGCGCTGCACATAGGAAATGCTTGCCTTGCGGTCCTTGAGCACGATCTCCACGGCCTGGTCGTACAGTGCGTCCTTCTCGCCATTGCCCTCTCCGCCGCCTTCGCCAAACAGGTCACCCCCGTCACCGTCGCCCGTCCCACCCTCGAGCACACCGTCGATGTAGTTGGGCTCGCCGCCCTGCTCCTTGAGATAGGCCACGACGCGATGCACCTCGTCGTCGCTCACGAAGGCGCCGTGCACACGGATCGGGAAGCCGGTTCCCGAGGGCATGTACAGCATGTCGCCCATGCCCAGCAGGCTTTCGGCACCCATCTGGTCGAGAATGGTGCGGCTGTCGATCTTGCTGCTTACCTGAAAGGACAGGCGAGTGGGAATATTGGCTTTGATGAGGCCGGTGATCACATCCACGCTGGGGCGTTGGGTGGCAAGGATCAGATGGATACCCGCAGCGCGCGCCTTCTGCGCCAGACGAGCGATGAGTTCCTCGATCTTCTTGCCCACCACCATCATCAGGTCAGCGAGCTCATCGATCACCACCACGATGTAGGGCAGGCGTTCCAGCGGCTCAGCCTGCTCCGGAGTAAGACTGAACGGGTTGCCGATGATCTCGCCACGCGCCGTCGCCTCGTCGATCTTGGTGTTGAAGCCCGCGAGGTTGCGCACGCCCATCTTGCTCATGAGCTTGTAGCGCTTCTCCATCTCCGCCACACACCAGTTCAGACCGTTGGCAGCGTGCTTCATGTCCGTCACCACGGGTGCCAGCAGGTGCGGGATACCCTCGTAGACGCTCATTTCCAGCATCTTCGGGTCGATCAGCAGCAGGCGCACGTCGCGCGCATCGGCCTTGTAGAGCAGCGACAGGATCATCGCGTTGATGCCCACCGACTTGCCCGAACCCGTGGTCCCAGCCACGAGGCAATGCGGCATCTTCGCGAGATCGGCCACCACCGGCTGACCGCCGATGTCCTTGCCCAGGCCCATGGTCAGCATCGACTTGGCGTCGTTGTAGATCTGAGATCCAAGGATTTCGCTGAGCCTGATCGTCTGGCGTTTGGCGTTTGGCAACTCGAGCGCCATCAGGTTCTTGCCCGGGATGGTCTCGATCACCCGAATCGAGACCAGTGACAGCGAACGGGCCAGATCACGCCCAAGGTTGACGATCTGCGATCCTTTGACCCCGGTCGCGGGCTCGATCTCATAACGCGTGATCACCGGCCCTGGAGCGGCGGCCACCACGCGGACCTCGACGCCAAAATCCTTGAGTTTCTTTTCAATCAGGCGACTGGTCATCTCCAGCGTCTGGCTGTCGACGCCAGCCTGGTGCGTGGGCGCACTGTCGAGCAGGTCGACCTGGGGCAGCTTGCTGTCGGGCAACTCGGTGAAAAGCGGTTTCTGGCGCTCCTTGGCCACGCGTTCGCTCTTGGGAACGTCCACCAGTGTGGGTTCGATCACCACCGGCGTCGGGTGGTGCTCCTCGATCTCGACACGCTCAACCTTGACGACCTCTTCCCGTTCGCGTGCGGCCTTCTCCCCAATGCGCTGATCTTCGACCGCCTCGCGCTTCTCGCGCCGGGCTTCGAACCAGCCGTCGAGCGTGTGGCCCACTTCCTCGGCCCAATGGCCCCAGGAGAAACGGAAAACCGTCGGCAGGCAAACCAGCAGCACGGCCAGCATGGCCAGGGCCGAGCCAGTGAAACCCAGCCATCGCGTGGCCACCGGACCCAGCGCATGGCCAAGCACGCCGCCCGCATGGTCCGGCAACAAAGCCTCCAATCGGTACAGACGGCTCCATTCCAGCACGGCACTGGCTCCCATCAGGGTGACCAGCGCCAGCCAGAAGAGGACACGCCGTACCCACGGCCGATGCCAGATGCCGTCACCGGGCTCCGTGGCGTCGCCCTCGGCTCCTTGCGCACCACGAATCCAGCGCGCCAGCGTGGACAGCCACGCCCGGACACCCGCGAGGAACAGCCACCACACCGAAAAGCCGAAAAGGTAATAGCTCCAGTCCGACAACATGGCCCCCAGCCGGCCACCCCAGTTGCCAACATCTGACGAGGTGCCCGTGGTGCTCCAGGCCGGATCGGCCAGGGAGTGGCTGAGCAATGCCAGCAGCCAGAAAGCGAGCGCGGCCGCGCCCAGCACCAGGCCAATTTCCTGGGCAAACCGGGAAACACCCGCCGGCGCCGCAGGGCTGCGGTCGGCGTTGAGGGTGTTGAGTGAGTAAGTCATAGGCTCCGTCGAATTCCAACGGCAAGCTTACCCCATGCCAGTCGCGCGGCGGGCAGTGCCCGCAGAGGCTGCAGCAGACTCAACCCAGCGAGTTGAGGCGCTCCTTGATCACCGTACTGCCCTCTTCCGTGACCTCGATGAAACCCCGGTCTTCAAGGTCCTTCATGACACGGCTGACCATTTCGCGAGAAGCCCCGATCATCTTGGCCACATCCTGGCGGGAAACACGGTCCTTGATGGTCAGAACTCCATCTTTGTCGGGCTGGGCAAACTCCAGCAGGGCACGCGCCACGCGGCCATAGACATCCATCAGGGCCAGCGATTCGATCTTGCGGTCGGCGTGGCGCAGACGCTGCACAAGGCCGCGCATGACCGCATACGCCATCGAGGTGTTTTCGGGCAGGCAGCGTGCGAACTCGGTGCGCCCCAGAATCAGCACATCCGTCTGCACCTCCGCGCGCACAGTCGCGGAGTGCGGCTGGTTGTCGATCAGGCTCATCTCGCCCACGTAATCGCCTGGATTCATGGTCGCCAGGATCACCTCGCGTCCACGCGTGTCCGTCGTCACCACGCGCGCCCGTCCTGTCAGAACAATGGCCAGGCAGTTGGACTTCTTGCCCTGTTCGACAATGCATTCGCCGCGCTTGAAGCGCCTCTTGACCACGGAATCCGCCACCGACTCGGCCTGCGCCTGGGTCAAGGTGGAGAAAAGCGGCACCCTGCGGATGAGATCGAGATTGGACAGGAGAGACATGCGTGTATTCCTTGGTTGGGACGGCGCAAGCAGCGCTCTTTCATACAATGATTCGCACACATCGGGCGCCCGGCGGCACTGGATTCGCTCGCCTAATGCCCCCATATAACCGCTTACTCTAAACCACTTGGCTCCAAATTCGATGGGGCGCTCAACATGAAACACGCGAAAGTCCTCATCCTGGGTTCTGGCCCTGCTGGCTACACCGCCGCCGTCTATGCCGCGCGCGCCAACCTCAACCCCGTGCTCATCACCGGCATTGCCCAGGGCGGCCAGCTCATGACCACGACCGACGTGGACAACTGGCCTGCCGACGCCGAGGGTGTGCAGGGCCCCGATCTGATGCAGCGGTTTCTGGCGCACGCGGAGCGCTTCAAGACCGAAATCATCTTCGACCACATCAACACCGTGGACTTCAGCAAACGGCCCTTCGTGCTCAAGGGCGACAGCGGCGAATACAGCTGCGACGCAATCATCATCGCGACCGGTGCATCGGCCAAGTACCTGGGCCTGCCTTCCGAGGAAAGCTTCATGGGCAAAGGCGTTTCGGGTTGCGCCACCTGCGACGGCTTCTTCTACCGGGGACAGGAAGTCAGCGTGGTCGGTGGCGGCAACACGGCCGTGGAAGAGGCCCTGTACCTCTCCAACATCGCCAGCAAGGTCACGCTCGTGCACCGCCGGGACACATTCAAGGCGGAAGCCATCCTGGTCGACAAGCTGATGGAGAAGGTTGCTGCCGGCAAGATCGAACTCAAGCTGCACAGCACGCTGGACGAGGTGCTGGGTGATCAGACCGGTGTGACCGGTGTGCGCTTGAAGAGCGTGAAGACCGGCAACACCGAAGAGGTGGCGGTGAAAGGTTGCTTCATCGCCATCGGTCACCAGCCCAACACCGACATCTTCAAGGGCCAGCTCGAGATGAAGGACGGCTACATCACCACCCGTTCCGGACTTCAGGGGATGGCCACCATGACCAGTGTGCCAGGCGTCTTTGCGGCCGGCGACGTCCAGGATCATGTGTACCGCCAGGCCATCACCAGTGCAGGCACGGGCTGCATGGCCGCACTCGATGCTCAACGCTTCCTGGAGCAGAACGCGGGCTGAAATCCCACCTGACGGTCGGGCTTGCCTGGCTGGCCGCGGATTGACTATAATTTCGGGCTTTGCTGCGCTTTACCGGCCTGCCCGGGTACGAAGCAGATCTTCGGGTTACCGCCACCCTTTCCTGGCGAGGTGAGGCTGATGGGCCAGACGGGGACGCCCCCGGTTCGCGGTCCGCAGCTGTTTGAAATGATCGGAGTGTCCTCATGGCACGCGTCTGCGACGTCACGGGCAAGAAGCCCATGGTCGGGAACAACGTTTCCCACGCCAACAACAAAACCAAGCGCCGGTTCCTGCCGAACCTGCAATACCGCCGTT
>QFCS01004967.1_pt1 | contig 102055 bp, 81 predicted proteins | sample 3576561 | NCBI WGS metagenome assembly QFCS01 | reverse complement strand
TGATGAACAGAGGAATAATGAATATCCAATGTCCAGGTTTCTTTATGGTATTTAATATACCTGTTTATTTATAAGAACTTGTTATCAAAGTTTAGTCCCCACAGTACTGTGGGGATATTCTATCCATTGAACTACGGGACCGGTGAAATGAGGAACAGAGGAATAAGGAATAAGAAATGTCCAAAATCCAATGTCTGATTTCTCGGAGGGCAAAAATAGGGGATTCGGCATTTTGGAAAGCAGGAAAAAGGGTATTTTAGTAAAACAAGCCCAGCCTTATGCAAAAAGCACTGTTATGCCTGCTAATTTTGTGCGGAACTTTACAGACTATGGCACAAACTGATAAACCAGCAATTCAACTGAATCATATAGCCCTTTATGTGACCGATTTACAAAAAGCAGCCAGCTTTTACCGTGATGTAATAGGTCTCGATAGCATTCCCGAACCATTTAAAATTGGTAAACATGCCTGGTTTAAAATAGGTCCAGCTATGTCGCTGCATATTATTGCCGGCGCACCGGAAAAGAAGGAATACTATAAAAGCAACCATATCTGTTTCAGTGTAGGTAATATCAACCAGTTTATTATCCGGCTCAAACAACACGGTATTATACATGAAGACTCCGCCGGCACTCCCGGCGCCATCACCAACCGTGTAGACGGCGTACACCAGATCTGGTTCCGCGATCCGGATGGGTATTGGATTGAGGTTAATGACGCGAAGGAGTAATGGCTGATGTCGGATGTCGGATGTCTGATTTAGGTTTCCATTCAAATCCGACATCAGCGATCAGACATCCGCCATTACTCCCGGCGCCATCACCAACCGTGTAGACGGCGTTCACCAGATCTGGTTCCGCGATCCGGATGGGTATTGGATTGAGGTTAATGACGCGAAGGAGTAATTTTTTGATGTCAGATGGCAGATCTCAGATTTAGCATATTACTCAAATCTGAGATCTGCCATCTGACATCTACAATTTCTGCCATTTCTTTCTATCTTTGCCCCTCTCAAAACAGTCTATGAAATTTTATAATATTATTATTAAATACCGTTTCTGGCTCAGTTTGGTGCTGATTGCGGGTGGGGTTGCTTTGAATATGACAGGAACCGGGTTTTGGCCTACATTTCCTATCTATTTCGTTGCACTGATTGGTTTACTAAGTCATTTTTTTATTGGTCCATTGCGCCTGATTCAGGAACCGATGGAATCGGGTAATGTAGAAGAGGTAGAAAAAATATTAAATGGTATCTGGTTTCCGGGACTGCTTTATAAACCTGTACGCTCTACCTACTATACTATCAAGGGTAACCTGGCCATGATGAAACAGGATTTCGACTCAGCCGAAAAACACCTGAAGAAAAGTACCGACCTGGGCTCGCCTATGCCCGAGGCAGAAGGTGCCAATAAATTGCAACTAGGTATGATGGCCATGCAAAAAGGCGATCTGAAACAAGGTGAAAGCTATATCCGTGCCGCTATCCGTGCCGGTATTCCCGATAAAGAAAGTGAAGCCGTTGCCTATCTCACCATGTGCCAGATATTCATGAACAAAAGAGAATTCCGCGCCGCCAAAGATTTCTTCCGCAAAGCCAAAGCCTGCAAACCAACCACCAAACAAGTGGTAGATCAGATTAAGGAAGTGGAGAAGTATATTTCGAGGGTACCGGGGTAGAAATGGCTGATGTCTGATCTCTGATGTCGGATTTGATTTTTTGATTTATTCATAGGAATAATTCAAAATTCAAAAACCAAAATTCAAAAATCAAAGATCAAAGAATCAAAGATTAAATGCTTCGTATCATAAAAATACAGTCAGGAGATGCCGCATTGGAAACCGTGCGGCAGCTTTTTTTGGAGTATGCAGAGGAACTGCAGGAAAACCTGTGCTTTCAGAGCTTTGACGCAGAAGTAAAAGATCCGTTGAAAAAATATGGTCCGCCGAAAGGTGCTATTTTTCTTGCTTACTGGAATGAAGAAGCAGCAGGTTGTATTGCACTACAACCATTGGATGTCGAAGGTGTTTGTGAGATGAAAAGGTTGTATGTAAAACCGGCATTCAGAAAATATGGTATTGGTCGCGCCCTCGTTGAGCAACTGCTCGATGCTGCTAAAACAATCGGCTACACAAAAATGCGTCTCGACACCCTCGACCGCCTTCAACCCGCCATAAAACTCTACGAACAATACGGGTTTAAAGTAATCAATGCGTACTATGAAAATCCACTGCCTGGGGTGGTTTACATGGAGTGTGAATTGTCAATTGTCAATTGTGAATAGGGTTGTGGTCGTTGGCAAATAGTGAGTAGTGGGCTTAAAAAAATAAGAATTTTATTTCCCACTACTCACTCCTTCCTAAATTCACAATTCACAATTCACAAATCTGCGATCTGCCATCTGACATCAAAAAATCTCCTAATACTTCGCCGGTGTTCCTGGCTTAGCAATACTATTTTTAATAAACTTCCTCAGGTTCTCATTACTCGTGGCAAGGTCTTCTTTGCGGAGGTACATCATGTGTCCGCTCCGGTAACCTTCCCAGCTCATACGGTCTTTTAAACGGCCGCTGGGGTCCATCTGCCATAAATTGTACTGCGCATTGAAATAATCACAGGCACCATCATAATAGCCAGACTGTACCAATACATGAAGGAATGGATTTTCAGCCATAGCGGTACGTAGGTTGTCACCTGTACGGTCGTTGGTACGATCCCATGGGTTAACAGGTCCGAATACATAGTAACGCAGATCGGTTTTGTATTTCAGTTCTTCTCTTAAATACATATTGATGGCTGGCGCAAAAGAATGTTCCCAAGACAATAATTCTGAATTGTAGTCGGGCGATTCACCTGCATCTTTTTTATCGATGCCTTTATAACGAGAATCGAGTCGTCCAACGGTAAAACCTTCTTCACGTAATAATTCTTTCCAGAATAAATTAGTAGATACATCGAGGTTGTTTTGCAGGATCACTTTTTCATTGATGCCAGAAAAGCGGGCCATCTTAGCGGCAATGGCTTTGCGTTCCTGATCGCCTAGTAAAAAACCTTTGTTGATGGCAGGTATCAGTTCATTCATGGTAAACTGCTCAACTTCTGGTAGCATGGCGGTGAGGTCTTTCTTCTGTAAATCGGCAGGTAATTTTTTGTGGTACCATGCGGTGGCTGCATAATAAGGCAGGCGTAAAGCTGCTGCTTCTCTCGGACTACGCTCAATTCCTAATGTGGTAGGTGATACGAGGATTACACCATTCAAAAACATCCAGTGTGCATTCTGCAGTTCCAGTGCAAGACCAGATACACGTGTGGTACCATAGCTTTCACCAATTAAAAACTTAGGTGAAGCCCAGCGATTCATGCGGGTAACAAAAGTGTTGATCCATTCAGCAAGGTATTGTACATCGGCACGTACACCGAAGAAACGGGTAGTAGGAATTTCTTTGCTGATGGGGCGTGAGAAGCCGGTGTTTACAGGGTCTACATAAACAATATCCGCAACGTCTAATATAGAATGTGGATTGTCTTTCATGCCATAAGGCTGAACTGGATATCCTTCATCATCTACATTCAGGATACGTGGACCGGTATAACCAATCTGCATCCATAAAGCTGCTGTACCCGGACCACCATTGAATGATATCACCAGTGGACGTGTAGCTTTATCTTTTACATCGGTACGTTCATAATAGGTGAAGAACACACCAGCTTCAATTTTTCCGTCCTTATCCCAAACAGGCATGGTACCAACAGTTGTTTTATAAGGCACACGTGTACCTTTAATGGTGGCCTCATGTTCTGATGTTACCGTGGCATCAGGATTGAATGGAATGTTGAATTGCGCTAATTTGGGGTCAGTAGATCCCGACGAAGGTGCAGCACCTGGTGCACCACCCTGATTACCACCAGTTGGTCTTTGTGCGGTTAGTCCGGCAGTAATACATAAGGCAACAATCGCAAGCGTTAGTTTTTTCATAATAGCAGAAGATTGGGTAATGAATAAAGCCGAATATAAAAGTAACCACTGATACCTGCAGATAAAAATCGGTGTTTGGGTGAATAAAAGGATGAATAAGCAATGCAATCGGTAACATACAGATTGGAGGGTGTTGAAAAATGAGTGAATGGGAAATAAAGACGCAGAAAATAAAATAAAGAAGGCGTGACAAAAGTCATAAAAATCATCCCCAAAGCTTTATACCTTGTAATATGAAAACCCAGTGGCTACGACTTATATTAGCTTGTGCGGTATGTATAACCCTTATATGGCTGGTCGTAAACTGGATAAAAAACCGTTAACTCAAACCAACTATATGAAAACAAACATGGGAAATGTCGACCGGATCATTCGCGTACTACTTGCTATTGTAGCCGCTGTATTGTATTTCACCGGAACCGTAACTGGTACCTGGGGTATGGTATTGCTGGTATTAGGCGGCGTGTTTCTGGCTGTATCAGCCATCGGCTTTTGTCCGCTGTACGCCATTTTTGGGTTAAATACTTGTGGGAATAAGAAATAGGAAATAAGGAATATGAAATAAGGAATAAGAAATAAGGAATGCGAAAGTGGGCTTTTGCTTTAACCACAGATTTCCTGTTTCTATCGTTCATGTAATAATACGACAAGTGGTTTCTACTCTGCTTTCCTTATATCATTTAATATACCACAATGGTGTAGGTTTTTGCTATCCTGGCTTGGGCTGAAGCGATATTTGCTTTATTTTTCTATATCAAGGATCGAATAAGCAATCGTAATTCATGAACCCAGGCAAATTAGTTTTATGTTTAGTAGTGCTGCTAAGCACGGCTGGTGTTGCTGCACAGAAAGCCAGTATTATTGTAAAAGTGTCAGACGAAAAACAACTACCCATTGAAGGGGCGGTGGTTGAACTATTGGAACAGGGCAAAAAAATACGCGCCGTTATCAGTAAAAAAAACGGAGAAGCTTTATTCGATCAAACCGCCGCGGGTACTTATGAAATTTCAGCATCATTCACTGGTTTTGAATCACAATTGTCCAGGCAGGTTAAACTAAGCGGATCAGATGTATACATTGACCTCACACTAAAATCCAGTGTATCTGAACTGGCACAGGTAACGGTACAATCTTCCAAGCCATTTATTCAGCGGGAGCAAGGTAAGCTGGTAGTTAATCCAGAAGCATCGCCTACCAATAATGGTACAACTGTTGTTGAACTGCTGGAGAAATCACCAGGTGTTATGATCGACCGTAACAACGGTATTAGCCTGCGTAACAAATCGGGAGTGCTGGTGTTGATTGATGATAAACCTACCTATTTACAAGGTGCCGATTTAATCAGCCTGCTGTCTTCCATGAACACATCTCAGGTAGAAAAAATAGAACTCATTACTAGTCCCTCTGCCAAATACGATGCAGCAGGTAATTCGGGGATCATCAATATCAAAACCAAAAAGATTAAACAGATTGGGTTTAACGGAACCCTTACTATGGCTGCGGCAATGGGTATGCGTCCGCGTACCAATAACTCACTTTTACTTAACTACAGAAAGAATAAGTGGAGTCATTATTTCTCTTACGGTATCAACTATGCCAAAACAAGAATGCCGATCTATGCACTACGTACCTATTTTGATGCAGCAAGAATGCCCATCGCCATTCTTGAACAACCCACTTTTTTCAACAATACCAACCTCAACAATACCATTAAATACGGTACCGAATTTGCTGCAACAGATAAACTCACTTTTATTTTCTCTTTCTCTGGTTCACTCATCAATCGGAAGTCAAGGAATACTGCTACGGCCGACTGGTTATCACCTTCCAGAACAATCGATTCATCTATCTACACAGCATCTAATTCAGAGAACAGGTTTACAACAGGTGCCATCAGTATCGGGTCGCGACATAAACTTTCCAAAACACAACAGTTGACCATTGATGCCGATGCAGCTCGATACGATTTAAACAACGAACAATATTTTCAGAGCGAAAGGCCGGGTGCGCAGGGTTATACCATTGGTACACTTGGTAATATTCCTTCCTTCATCAAAATATTTTCTGCAAACAGCAACTATACACAGGAAATTGGCAGAGATGGAAAACTGGAAGCGGGTGTTAAAACTTCGAAGATCGATACCGATAACGATGCGGGTTATGCCATTAGCATCAACAACGGCTTATGGCACCCGGATTATGCCAAGAGCAACCATTTTGTGTATGGTGAAAAAATACATGCGGCTTATGGTATGTACGAGCAGAAGTTTAAAAAGCTGACAGTGCAGGCTGGTTTGCGTTATGAATACACGCATTACGACGCACATCAGTTAGGAAATGTGGTGGTGAAAGATTCTTCATTCAGTCGTAATTACGATGGGTTCTTTCCATCGGGTTTTGTTACCTGGGAGGCAGATTCAATACACACTTTTTCTTTATCGATAGGTCGCCGTATCGATCGTCCAAATTTTCAAAGGCTAAATCCATTTGTAAACATCATCAATAAATACACACTCGAAAGAGGCAATCCTTTTTTCAGGCCGCAGTTTACCTGGAACTTTGAACTGTCGCACCAGTATAAGCAATTGCTGCATACGACATTCTCTTATTCACTCATCAAAGATTATTTCTCTCAGTTATTCCTGACTGATCCCGATGGTATTCTGGTATATACTCAGGGTAATGTTGGCCGTATGCACAATTATACTTTTTCTACCATGTTAACTACTAAGCCAGCCAAATGGTGGTCGTTGAATACAGAAGCTATTTATACTTATAAAAAACTGATTGGTTATGTGTGGAACAACTATCGTTCCGATATTTCACAGCTTACGCTGAATATGAACAGCCAGTTCCGCATCAGTAAAAAAATCAATGGAGAAATATCGGGATCATATACCGGAAGATCAAGGAATGATTTGCAGGAACTCTTGTATCCATTCGGGCAATTACACCTGGGCTTTTCGATGCCGGTGATGAAAAACAGTGGAACGCTGCGTTTTTCTGCCCGTGATATTTTTAAAACAAACTGGATGGAAGGGCTGACCGATTTTAAAGATGCGGAAGAATACTTCATCGTACGCCGCGACAGCCGTGTATTCACCCTTTCATTCTCCTATCGTTTTGGTAAAACAGGCAAAGCCGCCCGCCAAAAAACAGCCACAGAAGAAATGCGCAGGGTGGAATTGTAGGAAATAAGGAATAAGAAATAAGAAATATGAAATAAGGAAGTGGAATACTCCTTTACTTTCTCATTTCATATTTCTTATTTCTTATTCCTTATTTATAATCACCCCCAAACATCCGGGTGCTTTGCAAAGTAGGGTAGCAGAAAGCAGCCGGAAATGCCGGTGATGATTTCGATGCCGAGGGTTAGTCCTCTTGCGCTTGCGGGCAATGGATCGCCGGTGGGCATCATATTAGGACCGAGGGGAATAAACGCAACGATGGCAACGAGGCAAATACAAAGCAGGGTATAAAGCACAGCTCCTTTCTTCAGGTATTCTACCATAGCCGCATATACAATACCTGCTGCCACCAGCGTTGGAATGGTAAAGTAGATGATGGAATTAATGTTTACCCATTCTGCAAATTCATATCCCGTAACCTTTCGGTAAATAAGATCGAATGCCAGGTTGATAACGGTGGTGCCAATGCCTACAAATAAGCCACCTAAAATACCGCGGGTAGCTAAACTGTAGTGATAGGGGGAAGTTCCGGTTTCCATCTCGATAAGGTTTTAAGGTTAATGTATAACACGATACCTGATGCGATCGGGAAAAAGCCTGACGATAATAAGACCTGAGTGTCTATAAATTTAAGCAATTTTTTTGAGGTATGCAATAGGGGTAGAATCCGGGGACCGGAAGTCGGAGAGACCGAAAGGCTGCTTAGTCCTAATAAGCTGATCTGATTTATTATTGAAGTATAAATATTATTATCTAACTCACTCCGGACTTTCCGACTTCCGGACTTCCGGACTCCCCCCTCAACACCACCACCTCCACCACCTCCGGAAAATACTCGTGTTCGAGGGCATGAATTTTTTGGGCGAGGGTTTCGGGGGTATTATCTGGCCATACTTATTTTGATAAACTAAACTGGGATGGTTGAATTTTTTGTAGGTAAGCTCAAAACTGATGCCTTTTATTAATGGATGATGTTATAGCTATTAAAATTATCGCCAAAACCAAGGGGTGAAAAACACGTAGAAAAAAAACGGTGTTTTTCACATTTGAAAATTTAACATGTACCTCTATATTTGTTTTGTATAAATGCACTTCCCCCCTGTGTTATTTATTGTATGCTATAGGATGTAACATGTGCCCCCTACATGAGTCTCCCTTGTAGTAGTACCATTTTTCGACAATTTTTTATTTACCAACTGATTTTCAGATCAGGTGTCAATGTAATTATGCGCTTTAGTAGTATTTGTTTTTTACTGCTGAGCTGGCTGCTTTTTACCTCAACCGAAAAAGTATCAGCTCATAATAACGACTCATTAAAAATGTTGTCGCCTCGCGCGGTGCATAAAATGCAGCGTAAGTACGATCGCATGGCGAAACGTATTAATAACCAGAACAAAAAGATGTTATCGGGAATGTTGGCAACTGAACAAAAACTGGCTGTAGCAATTAAAGACAGTTCCGGGAATATCCGGGAATTATATAAGCAGTGGTCTGATAAATTAACAGCTGCATCTGAGGGCAATATTAATCTTCCTTTGCAACAATATAATGGGAGGCTTGATAGCTTACAAACTATATTGTCTTTTTTACAAGGGTCGGGCAGTATTTCGCTCGGGGGAGGTATTGATGGTGCGGTATACAATAATTTAAGCAGTAGCCTGGGGCAGGTGCAGCAACAATTACAACTGTCACATCAATTACAGGCTTTTATACGGAGCCGCCGCGATTTCTGGCAGCCGCAACAATTATTGCAGGCTGGATTAATGAAGAATTTTAGTGCATTAAACAAACAGGTATATTATTATGGCCAACAACTTGCTCATGTTAAAACGGTATTGAACGAGCCGGATAAGCTGTTTAATATGGCTTTTCAATACCTGGCAAAAGAGCAGGCCTTTCGCAGTTTTATGTCAACGAATAGCCAGTTGGCACAACTGTTTCGTATACCCTCGGCGTCTGTTAACCAAGCAAGTATTGCCGGTCTGCAAACAAGATCTATGGTGCAGGGTATGGTAGCTGCTCAACTGCCGTCCGCTGTAAATGCACAGGAAGTATTACAACAACAACTTTCATTGGCACAGGCAGAACTAAATAAGTTAAAAGATAAAGTAAATGCACTGGGAGGAGGAAGCAGTGAGTTGGATATACCTGGGTTTAAACCTAATCAGCAAAAAACGAAATCATTCTGGAAAAGATTTGAACTGGGGTTGGATATTCAGTCACAACGCCCCAACAGGTTACTACCTGTTACCAGTGATATAGCTTTTTCTGTCGGATATAAATTAAGCGATAAAAGTACTATTGGTTTTGGTGCGGGGTATAAACTTGGCTGGGGGAAAAATTTCAGCAACATCAGCTTTACCAGTGAGGGGTTATCGTTGCGCAGTTTTCTTGACATAAAAATTAAAGGGGGGCTTTGGATAACAGGAGGGTATGAATACAATTACCAGCAGGCTTTTACCAGGATCAGGGAATTGCAAAATAGTAATGCCTGGCAAAAAAGTGGGTTGATCGGAGCCACAAGAAAATACAAGATCGGGAAAAAAGAAGGGAAGCTGCAATTGCTATGGGATTTTCTGAGTTATTCGCAGATGCCTCGTACACAGCCTTTGAAATTTCGGATCGGATACCAGTTTTAACATGAAATGATAGTTACCTATAAATCTATGTACATGAAGAATGGATGGAAGCGCTGCAAACTCTTTTTAACAGGGTTGGTTGTTTTTGCGAATACTTTATTTGCGCAGGACGATTTTTCCAAATTAACTGATTTCTTGCCTGCTCCGCCCAATGCTGCGGCTATTGCCAGGTACGGTTTTATCAGCCTGAATAAAAATACCGGCGCACCAACTGTGTCGGTTCCTTTGTTTACAATAAAAGGCAATAAGTTAGCGACATCTATAGCTTTATCCTATGCCAGTAATGGGATTAAAGTAGATGAAATTGCTTCGAGAGCAGGAATGGGCTGGGCGCTGAATATGGGTGGGGTAATATCACGCACTGTTAGAGGAGTTGCTGATGAGCTGCGCCCACGTGCCACACCATGGGCAACTGTTGGAAAAAACTGGGCCACTTATAATTTTGTGAACTCTATTGTCAACGCAACCAATTCAACAGGCAATGATGGTGAGCCAGATATGTTCACGTTCAATTTTAACGGCTATTCCGGTTCATTTGTTTTTGATGCCGCAATGAATGTTGTACAGTTGTCGAAGTCGGATATTAAAATAGCTTACGACTTTAACGGAAGCGCGTGGAATTTTAAAATTACGACTCCAGATGGGGTTCATTATTATTTTGGAGGTATCAGTGCTACTGAGAAAACAAAGCGTTCATCGACCTGTGGCAAGACCTATGATTATTTTATGCCAAATGCATGGTATCTCAAAAAAATTGCGCACGCTAATGGTGAGGAAATAAATTTTACTTATACACCACACGAATACCTTTACGAAACAGGTAGTTCACAAACCATGTATTGGGTAAATTCCTCACCTATTACCAGTTGCGTAGAATCATCTTCCTGTCCAACACCCCCAACTACCACTTGTGTAAATTCAGTGATTACCCAGGGTGTATTGCTAAAATCTATTGAAGCAACAGGAAGAACAAAATTGTCTATTACTTATACTGGCAGACAAGATTGTAATGATTCACTTATTTCCAGGCTAACATTTACGGATCTTATTAAGAATCGTACCGTTGGTGCCTTCCAGCTAAATTATCAGGATGTGGTTTCAACAGGACTATCTTCCAGCCTGTATGCATGGGGTTATGAACATACTCCTTATCTCTCAACGTTGCAGGAATTTTCTGCCGATGAACAGATAACCAAAACGCATAGGTTTAACTATTTATCACCTGCACTACGTGCGTATCGCTTGTCTTATGCTCAGGATCATTGGGGATTCTATAACGGAAAAAATAATACAAGTTTTACGCCTGTGCCAGATGAACGTATTATAGGCGGGAGTAGGGCAATAGCTGCTCATTTTCCTGCTGCAAATGCAAATCGCGAAGCCGACGCTACTTTTGCTAAGTATGGTATGTTATCGAGAATCGATTATCCTACAGGTGGATATGACAGTATTTTGTATGAAGGAAATACCATAAGAGAAACAACGGCTACTTTGCACAGAGCTGTTGCAGGCATTACCGGTGCCGGATTCAAAACAACAAAATCTGATACCATAGCATTTAGTATTGTTAATACGCAAGAGCTCGACATCTTGCTTAATTGTATAGATAATACAGGTAATGGCAGCTTTGATCCTGTGCATAATTTTGGACATATCGAAATTATCGATGCAACGAATAATACCATCTATCAAACAATGGTTACTCCAGGCACCAGCAAAAGGGTTTATCCTCTGGTCAATAGCGGAACGTATCAATTAATTCTTTCTGCAGATGGCGCCAGTGTTACTACCAATCTGGCAATGGAATATAAACCAGATTCAACATTGGTATACCGTAACAAACAGGTAGGAGGAATCAGGGTGGCGGCGGTTTTTACAGGGAACCATTCAGAAAAGCCTATAGTTAAAAAATATCATTACGCACTGTCACTCGATTCATTGAGTGTGTCTTCACTGGCAATTGATAACAATCCTCTATACCTGAATAGTGCTTCAACGCAACGTGTGTGTGGTCCTGGAGAAATACTTACCTGTGAAACAATAGCACTACATGCAAATTCTGTTACTACATTAAATGATTTTCAGGGATCATTATTAAGTTACGCAAATGTTATAGAAAGCGTTGGAGAAAATTTTGAAGGAGGTGCAACAGAATCTTATTTCCTTACCAGATATGATGCTCCAGGTGAAGTATTATTGGGTAATGCATTTCCGCAGGCACCTCTTAGTAATTACAGCCATGCTTTTAACGGAAAACTCAAAGAAGAAATTCAATGGAAAAAAACAAGCAATGGCTTTATTCCTGCTAAAAAAACCGTGTACAGTTACAAGTTCGATGCAAGGGGCGATAAGGAAGTGTTTGGGTATTCGGTGAATGGACGATACGGATTATATCCAGATTATAACGGGATGGCAATTGATACAACCGATAACAGCTTATATAGTGGTACAGGTGCGCCTACTTTCCTGAATATTTTTACTAGCAGGATTGACTTAATGCGTTACCGTACAATTGCCGATTGGACTTATGTTGATTCAACTATTGAATACCTGTACGACGAACAGGGGTTAAACCCGGTGATAACCATATCGAAAAACTTTTATGATACAACTGCCCATACCCAGGTAACACGTATAGAAACATATAATAGTAAGGGAGAGGTACTTAAAACACAATATCTCTATCCGACTGATTTTGGTGGACAGGCTGTTTATGACAGCATGGTTAGCCGAAACATATTGTTGCCTGTTACAAGTATTCAGTTTAATAATAATAATGAGATAAGTCGTGTTAGAACACAGTTTTACGACTGGGGAGGAGGAAATATAGCACCAGCATCTGTGCAGAAATCTTTTTCAGGCGATAGCCTAGTTACAGAAGGTACCATGGATATGTATGATGCATCCGGAAATCTTTTACAGTTTACCGGACGAGATGGCGTACCTAATGTTATTCTTTGGGGTTACGGATACACCTATCCTGTTGCACAGGTATCTGGCGCTACTTACGCTCAGGTTAGTGCTGCACTAGGTGTTACTGTAGCTCAATTACAGGATATGGACGGAGAAACCTTGCTGTCTGCATTAAACAGTTTACGCACTACATTAACACAGGCAAGGGTAACTACTTATGCTCATATTCCGGTAACAGGCATAAAAACTATGGTAGACGAGCGAAATCAGCAAACAAGTTATGAATACGACAGTTTTCAACGCTTGATGCATATAAGAGATAAGGATAGTAACCTCGTTAAAAAGCTTGAATACAGTTATGCGGGTCCGGGCGATGAAACGGCAATGCCCATTTATACTAATGCGGCAACAGGTAGCATATTTAACTGTACAACCTGTATTACAGGATATGCGGCTACATCATTAACCTATAATGTACCCGAGGGAAGGTACTATTCATTTGTATCGCAGGCGCAGGCTGATAGTCTTGCAGCAGCAGACATACAAGCCAATGGTCAGCAATATGCCAATGATATGGCTATTTGCGTTAAAACATTTGTGCCCACCTATTATAGTGCAGCGGTCTCGGGAACATATCAGAAACAATGCGATGCAGGTGGAACAGGTACATCACATACCTATACTGTAAATGCCGGTGCTTATACCTCTTCGATTAGTCAGGCAGATGCCGATCAGCAGGCGCAGAATGATGTAACTGCAAACGGGCAAACTTATGCCAATAATGCAGGCACCTGTACCTGGTATAACACTGTGCAGTCAGCTAATTTTCAGAAAAATAATTGCGCCCCGGGAGGCACAGGTTCTACACATACCTATACTGTAGCTGCTGGTACTTATTCGTCAACCATCAGTCAGGCTGATGCAAACCAGAAAGCGGTAGATGATGTAAATGCGAATGGACAGAACAATGCAAATACTATAGGTATCTGTACTTTTTACAATGTAGAAAAGTCGGGTAGCTTTCAGAAACAGTGCGATCCGGGTGGTACGGGTTCCACGCATACTTATACTGTAACGGCAGGCACTTTCTCATCTACGATTAGCCAAGCAGATGCCGATCAGCAAGCACAGGATCATGTAAATGCGAATGGACAGAACCATGCAAATACTATTGGTACCTGTACTTTTTATAATGTGGTGAAATCCGGGAACTTCCAGAAGCAGTGTGATGCTGGCGGAACAGGTTCTACACATACCTATACCGTGGCGGCAAATACCTATTCTTCTACGATCAGCCAGGCAGATGCAGATCAGCAGGCGCAGAATGATGTGAATGCAAACGGGCAAACTTATGCCAACAATACAGGTACCTGCACCTGGTATAACACTGCCCAGTCTGCTAATTTTCAAAAAAATAATTGTGCCTCGGGTGGTACAGGGTCTACACAAACTTATACAGTAGCAGCGGGTACTTACAGTTCAACTACTAGCCAGGCCGATGCCAATCAACAAGCAGTAAATGATGTAAATGCCAATGGACAGACCTACGCAAATACAAATGGGTACTGTACATTCTACAGTGTAGCTAAGTCTGGAACATTCCAGAAAAACAATTGTGATGCAGGTGGTATTGGTTCTTCACATACATATACAGTTGCTGCAAATGCATATTCATCAACCATTAGTCAGGCCGATGCAGACCAGCAAGCACAAAACGATGTAAACGCTAATGGACAGACATATGCCAATAGCGTAGGGTCATGTACATGGTATAACACGGTTCAATCTGCCAGTTACCAGAAAAATGATTGTGCTTTGGGTGGTACAGGTTCGTATGTAACCTATTCCATACCTGCGGGTACTTATAGTTCAAACATCAGTCAAACCCATGCCAATAACTTGGCATCGAGTGCTGTAGCGGCCAATGGTCAGGCTTATGCAAATTCTAATGGATATTGTACATGGTATAACACTACGCAATCATCGGTTTTTTATAAAAACAATTGTGCGCCGGGGGGAGTGGGGTCTGGCGTCTCATATACTGTAGCGGCAGGTTCCTATAGCTCAACCACCAGTCAGTCTGCTGCTGACCAACTGGCAATTAATGAAATTAATTCGAATGGTCAGGCATATGCAAATACAAATGGGTACTGTACATTTTACAGCGTAGCTAAGTCTGGAACGTTCCAAAAAGACAATTGTAATGCAGGGGGCATTGGTTCTACGCATACGTATACGGTTGCTGCTAATGCCTATTCTTCAACCATTAGCCAGGCAGATGCGGATCAAAAAGCACAGAACGATGTTAATGCGAATGGACAAGGTTATGTAAATAGCATAGGATCATGTACGTGGTATAATACTTCACAATCGGCCAGTTTCCAGAAAAATGATTGTGCGTCAGGAGGTACGGGATCTTATGTAACCTATACTATTCCTTCAGGAACATATAGTTCAAACATCAGTCAAACCCATGCCAATAACCTTGCGTCAAATGCTGTATATGCCAATGGTCAGTCTTATGCGAATAGTAATGGGTATTGTACTTTCTATAATACAGCACAGTCAGGTAGTTTCCAGAAAAACAATTGTGCATCAGGTGGTACTGGATCTTATGTAACTTATACAGTTGGAGCGGGTGCGTACAGTTCAACAACCAGTCAGGCATACGCAGATCAACTGGCCATAAATGATGTAAATGCCAATGGTCAATCTTATGCTAATAACAATGGTTATTGTACTTTTTATAATTCTGTTCAGTCGGGTACTTTCCAAAAGAATAATTGCGGACCTGGTGGTACTGGATCTTATGTAACTTATACCATTAATGCAGGAGGATTTAGTTCAACTACCAGCCAGGCACATGCTGATCAGTTGGCCATAAATGCTGTAAATGCATATGGTCAAACTTATGCAAATGAAAATGGATATTGTACCTATTATAATACTTCACAATCTGCATCTTTTCAGAAAAACAATTGTGCATCAGGTGGTACAGGATCTTATGTTACTTATACAATAAGTGCAGGAAGCTATGTGTCTAATTCGAGCCAGGAACATGCCAACCAGTTGGCTCAAAATGATATTAATGCCAACGGCCAAACCTACGCAAATAATAATGGTTATTGTACGTTTTATAATACAGTACAGTCGGTTCTTTTTCAAAGGAATAATTGTGGTTCAGGTGGTTCAGGTTCTTATATTTATTACAATGTGCCTGCCTATACCTATAGTTCTACTGTTAGCCAGGCTCATGCCGATCAACTGGCGCTGAATGAAGCCTATGCTAATGGTCAGGCTTATGCCAATGCAAATGCTAACTGCACCTATTATAATACCACACAGTCAGGTACATTCCAGAAAGACAATTGCAATTCGAGTGGCGTAGGTTCTTATGTCACATATACAATATATGCGGGAACCTATTATTCGTACGTGAGTCAGGCAGATGCTGACCAGATGGCCATAAATGCTGTAAATGCAAATGGTCAGGCTTATGCAAATGCAAATGGCACCTGTGCATTTTATAGTGTTGCCTACTCGGCTACTTATCAAAAGAATAATTGTGGCTCAGGTGGTACGGGATCTTATGTTACTTATACCGTTCCGGCAGGTGCGTATGTGTCAAGCATTAGTCAAACCCATGCAAATAATCTTGCCTCTAATGACCTTAATAGTAATGGTCAGGCCTATGCCAATAGCAATGGATATTGTGTCTATTACAATACAGCTCAATCGGGAACTTTTACACGGAATAATTGCGGATCAGGCTATACAGGTGGCCAGGTTACATACACGGTACCAGCTGGCACTTATGTATCCTACTCTAGTCAGAGTGATGCCAATCAATCTGCCATCAATGATGTTAATGCCAATGGTCAAACTTATGCTAATAACAATGCATCATGTACACCTATTCAAACAGATGTGTTTGCACAAATAACTTACGAAAATGTATATGATTACTTTGATGGAAACATGTACGGAGATGTAGTAGTTTATTATTACGCAAATTCAAGTGCCACAGTGCCTGCATCGGCAGATAATCTGAATATAAATTATGCTGCACATGACCAGTGTGGGTCATCAACCTATGACACTTTTTATGGAGCTTATGGATATTATTCGTATCTGTATTTCGGTGCTACTTTATCTTATGCTCCCTGGTGGTGTGGATATCCATGTTATTCGCCTTGTTATATTGGTTATCAGTTAACAACAGGAACTGGTTATATCCCATTATGATAAACAAAAAATAGTACAAAAATGAAACAAGCTTTGTTATTTACAACTTACTTATTTATTGCAACAATAGTATTTGCCCAGTCAGGAAACCGGGATAGTACACGCGCTCAAGGAATGCGATATATGCAAACGATGTTGAAGCTCTCCAACAGTCAGGTAAAAGAGATTACCAATCTGACCATTGCGGAAGAAAAGAAAGTAGCACAAATGAAAGGGGCTCCATTAACACCTGAAGCAAGAAAAAAACAAATGGAAGATAATTATAGTGCTTACAGAAAAGCCATAAAGAAAATACTAACCAAGGAACAGTGGGATCAGTATGTTGTATTCCAGGAAAAAAAGAGAAATAAGTTTGTTGAGGAAGGGAAGAAGAATAAAATAAATGTAAAACTTGGAAAAATAAAAGAATAACCCATTCAAACGGAATAGAAAAAAATTAGATCATTTGTAATTCGAGTGTAATGACAAACAGGCAGAAATTAAGTATCATAACAGCATTGTTGCTGACTGGTGGTTTGAAGGCGCAAATGAAGACCCCCGTAGCTTATCCGCAGTCGGTTAAAATAAATCATGTACGCACATGGGATGCAAAAGTGCCTATTACAGATCCGGCTGCCATGGTTGCTGCACCCATACGCAGTGTGCAGCAAACAACTGCCTACCTCGATGGGTTGGGGCGACCACTGCAGACCGTTGTAAAAAAAGGGTCGTTACCAACTGCAGGTTCTGCTGCTGATATCATTCAAACTGTTTTGTATGATGAATTGGGTAGGGAATTGATTAAATACCTGCCTGCTGTGGCCAATACAGTAAATGGTAATACATCTGTAGATGATGGTCTATTTAAATACAATCCTTTTCAACAGGATTCGGCATTCTATAAAAGCATTTTCCCGGAGGAGCAGTATTATTATAGCCAAAGCCTTGTAGAAGCTTCTCCGTTAAACAGGAATACCAAAACAATGAAACCGGGTAATAGCTGGGTAGGCAATAACCGCGGTCTTTCGATACATTATTTTAATAATACCACTGCCGATTCAATTGTAAACTGGGAATATACTACCGGTACTTTACCTGTTGCCAATGGGTATTACCCGGCCGGCAAATTAACCCGTATTGATCAGCTGGATGAGCATGGAATGGCGGTTATTACTTATACGGATATCATGGGTAAAATATTACTCAAAAAAGTACAGATAGCAGGAACAGCGAATAACGCACCAGCTACAGCTTATGCAGGATGGCTTGCTACCAATTATATTTATGATGTATTAGGTAACCTGCGTTTTGTAATAAGTCCGAAGGCAATGGAATCGATAGCAGGTAGTTGGAGTATCAGCAATGCTATTGCGGATGAATTGTGTTTTCAATATGGTTACGACAACCGAAACAGGATGGTAACAAAAAAAGTACCTGGTGCCGGGGTAGTAGAAATGGTGTATGATTTGCGCGACAGGCTTGTTATGACCCGGGATGCCAATATGCAGGCAAATAGTAAATGGCTGGTTACGGTTTATGAGCCGTTGTTAAACCGTCCAACTCAAACGGGTTTGCTTACAAACAGCAGTAGCAGGGAAACAAATGCTGCCGCTGCTGCATCATCGATCAGTTATCCGGCTGTCACTTCGGGTTTTGAATTGCTTACAGAAACTTTTTACGACGATTATAGCTGGGTTTCGGGAACGGGGTTAAGTGCTTCACTGGAAACAACAGGTTTACAGTCACCTGATTTTATTACAAGTTATCATACTGCCCCAGATTATGCTGAACCATTAACGGTAAGTACGGCAGTAAAGGGGCTTGTAACAGGAACAAAAGTAAAAGTGCTTGGTACGGCCGATACTTATTTATATGCGCTTCATTTATTCGACGACAAACAGCGCATTATACAAACCAAGCAGATAAATATTACAGGTGGTGTTGATGTGGTATCAACCCAGTACGATTGGAAAGGCCAGCCATTACGCGTATTGCTGAGGCATCAGAAAAACGCTGCCAATGCCCAGAGCCACAGCCTGTTTACAAAATATGCCTATGATGATGCCGGCCGGCCAACAGGTGTACAAAAAAGAATTGATGATAAAAATCTGGAAACAATAAGTACAAATACATACGATGTATTAGGTCAGTTGCAGAAAAAAGAATTGGGTAATAACCTGGAATCGTTGCAATACGACTATAACATACAGGGTTGGTTATTGGGTGTAAACCGTAACTATGTGAAAGAGGCTGCAACAGCATTTTTTGGATTTGAGCTGGCTTATGATCAAACGGCGAATATTATTAGCGGGCAAAACTATTTTCAGGCTCAATACAATGGAAATATCGGCGGAACTACCTGGCGCAGTAAGGGTGATGGAGAAAAAAGAAAATTCGACTATAGCTACGATGCCGCCAATCGGTTAATGAAAGCGGATTTTAGTCAGTATGCCGGAGGCAGTGGTTTTACAAATGCCAATATAAATTTTACTGTACAGATGGGAGATGGTTCTAATGCAAATACAGCGTATGATGCAAATGGTAATATATTACGAATGAAACAGTATGGTTTGAAAGGAGGGAGTAGCCAGGTGATTGATGATTTACAGTATCATTATTATTCCGGCAGTAATAAATTGCTGAATGTACTGGATGCACAGAATGATCCGCTAACCAAACTGGGTGATTTCCGGACCTCTCTGCTCCACCCTTATTCGAGTGTTAAAACCGCAAGCACCGAAGACTATGTGTACGATAATAATGGTAACATGGTTAAAGACATGAACAAGGATCTGGTAGCGTATAATGGCACCAATGGTATTGTTTATAATCACCTGAATCTGCCCTCGCAAGTAACGGTTCGGGGTGAAACCGCTGACAAGGGAACTATCGAATATACCTACGATGCGCTTGGAACAAAGCTTCGAAAAACGACTACAGAGGGAAGTGTAGTGAGCACTACATTGTACCTGAATGGCTTTGAATATAAAAACGATACCCTGCAGCAGGCGCTGCACGAGGAGGGACGTATTAGAGTATCTGACACGGTGATGGTGTATGACTATTTTGTAAAGGATCATCTTGGTAATACCCGTGTAGTGCTTACGAGTGAGCGCAAATCCGACGCTTATCCTTTAGCCAGTATGGAATTAAGTACATCAGCAGTGGAGAATGCGTTGTATGAAAATATCGACAGTACCCGTAGTTCACTTCCGGCCGGTTATCCGACCGACAATTATACCAGTCCGAATGAATATGTTGCAAAACTGAATGCATCGAATGGTAAGAAAATAGGCCCTGCTATATTATTAAAAGTAATGGCTGGCGATAGTGTACATATTCGTGCGAGTAGCTGGTATCGGTTAAATGGGGCAAATCCGGGAGCGCCTGTTAGTCCATTGGAAGATCTTTTATATAGTTTGTCAAAAAATATTGCTGTAACAGGCGGGGGTAAATTTACGATGCAGGAGCTATCGGGTGCATTATTGCCAGCCGGTATTAATGACCTGCTTTCCGATCGTTCAGGTGCATTTGTTACAACGAAGCCTAAAGCTTATTTAAGCTGGGTATTATTAGATGATCAATTCAAATACATAGCAGGCAGCAGTGGCTTTGAGCAGGTGGGTGAGGATACGGTACTAACCACCTGGACAAAGCCCAACTTACCAATACAAAAAAACGGGTACCTTTATATTTATACAGGCAATGAAAGTGCAGTAGATGTGTTCTTTGATAATTTACAGGTGACGCATGTGAGGGGTTCTCTGCTGGAAGAAACGCATTATTATCCATTTGGGTTGACGATGGCGGGGATTAGTAGTAAGGCTGCTGGGAAGTTGGAGAATAGGTTTAAGTATAATGGTATTGAGCTGAATGAAGACCTAGGACTAAATACCTATGATGCATTCTTTAGAAACTTAGACCCTCAGATTGGAAGATGGTGGCAAATTGATCCTAAAGTTGAAGAAGATCAAGAAAGTATGTCACCGTATAATTCAATGGCAAATGATCCTGTAAAGTTAAGTGATCGTTTAGGTGATGTTCCAGATATTCTTATTGTTGGAGAAAATAATTCAGGAGTATGGATTAAAACTGATTTAATTAACATTGCTGTAGATGTAAGACCTTTAGGGATTGATTTTGGTGGAAAATATACTTTGGAAGGGGATCATATAGTATCAGCAGCATTAGATTTGGTTGGAATTGTTGACCCAACTGGGGCTGCAGATGCTGCTAACGCAACCTTACAGGCTAAAAAAGGAGATATATTAGGGGCTATTACGAGTGGAATTGGAATGATTCCTTACTTGGGAGATTTAGCAAAAGCAAATAGAATTAAAAAGGACGTTAAAGTAATAAAAGAAGGTATCGATGGCCTCACTAAAGCAGAACAACGAGCAGCAAAACTTAGTAAAGTTAAACGTGAAGGGCAAGATTTTACAAAAGCAGGCAAAGAAGCAGTTATTGATTTAAATAAGGCTAAAAATAATGGCAAAACAATATGCTCAAATTGTAAAGAAGAAACAATCCCTGCCAAAAAAAATGTTAAAGGAGTTAAAATACCCAAAAACAGAACTGAGGTTGATCATGTGAAACGAAAAAGAGAAAATGGTAGCGGAACGCCTGATAACGGTCAGGTTTTGTGTAACGGTTGTAATAATAAAAAAGGGTAATATATGAAAATTCCTACTACCGAGAATTCTTATAAAGTCAAGTTAGTATACTATGATTTGGAGGGTAATCTTGCTATTGAAAGTGTTTGGGCGTCAAAAGAAAAAGAATATTATCGAATTAAGAATATTCCTTTTTTTGCTCCTAACATTTCATATGACGATTTGATAAGTGTCGAGGATGACGAAAATGAACTGTTTTTTGATGAGTTAATAGAACAATCTGGAAATAGTACAGTTCAGATTGTTTTTTTTGATATATCAACTTTTGATAACGTTATTAGTAAATTAGTGGATTTAGGATGTGAATGGGAGGGAAGCCATTTGAAAAATTATATTTCTGTTAATGTGCCTTGCATGGTAAATTATCACCCAATTAATTCTTTTTTGCTTAGATCAAGGGAAAATAAAATTCTTGATTTTAAAGAGGCGTGTTTGGTGCATCAAAAATAATTTGAATTGGTTGTGGTGTATCTAATTAATTAAATAATTATCTGGTTCTAATAAACTCAATTCAAAATTCAAAGCCACTCCACAAAAAATGGGGTGGCTTTTTTATTCTCAAAACTCATGTTATGAAAATGAATACAGAAAACACAAATTGTTTTATTTATGAAACAGAAGAACTCCTTATTGAATTGTTAGGAGGTGTAAGAGTAGAAGGATTGGACAGGATGAGAGTAACCATGAAAGTAAGTGTAGTAAACAGGAAACACCCACAATACACAAATGAATTAGCTGATTTGGCAATACGTCATAACCTTGATTTGTACAATGATACACAAGTAGAGGTGTAACATTCACGATTTCCCTCAATAAAAGCGTTCGAATATTTGGACAAGTGCAAAAGATAGGAGCAGACCAGGAACTAAAACAGCATATTCTAAGTAACCTGCTCATAACTAAAAATGGATATTTGTATATTTACGTAAGCAACGAAACGCCGAATGTTGATGTGCTTGCCAGACGGACCAACCGTTAAGGTTGGGTAGTCTGGTTCTTTGATAATTTACAGGTGACGCATGTGAGGGGTTCTCTGCTTGAGGAAACGCATTATTATCCATTTGGGTTGACAATGGCGGGGATTAGTAGTAAGGCGGCGGGGAAGTTGGAGAATAAGCATAAATACAATGGGAATAAATTTGAAAGTGATGAATTTTCCGATGGATCAGGATTAGAAACATATGATGCGAATTTCAGGCAAAGAGATGTACAAACGGGTATATGGTGGCAACTTGATCCAATGATGGAGGCACACCCTAATATCTCACCTTATGCATTTGTAAACAACAATCCTATCCTATATGCAGACCCTCTTGGGTTAGATACTGTTCGTATCTTCGGAGCAGGATCTCATAAAATCCAAATAAGACAAGGTGATGTATTATCCCTCACTATCCAGAATTCAACCTCCTACTATACATATGACCCAAGCAACAAAAATGCAGTTAATGGATTTGTAGGTTCAGGAGTTGAACAAGATGATACACGAGGTGGAGAATCTGCGGTTACAGTAGTTTCTGATAAAAAAGCTAAGGGAAGCGATTATAGCGGTATTGGTATGGCAGGGGTTGGCTTTGGAATTGAGTACGCAGGAGGTAAAATGTTTTCTTCTTCAGCCAAAACATGGTTTGATCCAACTCAAGGCAAGACTTTCAGCCAACGGTTTTACGGTAATCAATATACCATGAAACAAAGTACTGCTAAACATGTTTCTAAAACTTTTAAGTATTTTGGATATGGTATAGGACTGTATCAACAGTCAGGTATCTTATATAATGATGAGATGTCAGGTAGAGATAAGATAATCGAAACTGGCTCTAATCTTTATTCTACTTTTGGAGGCATTTATGGAGCGGCGTGGGGCATAGGATGGGAGGGAGGAAGAATGATAACCCAAGCTGATTGGTACAATACCAATGTAAGACCCAAATTGCAGGACTTTTATAGAAAATTGGGAATTAAAATTGAAGGAGACCCAGATATGACATGGATTAATAAACTTTCAGAAAAACAATAAAAGTTCGATCATGCACTTTTTTAATGTAATGTATTATTACTATTTTGTTTTCTATAGGTTTGTTTATAAGGAACCAGACCCAGAATTTACGGCTAAACTTTCCATATCTGCGTCTGAATCTTTCTTAGTAAATGCTGTATCAAGCATTATTTCAGCCTACTTTTTTGGATATAAGTTTGGCAGGAGGGAATTTATTGCTATAACAGTCTTAATCCTCATACTGAATTTTACAATTCTCCTAAAACCTAAACGAGAGAATGAGATTATAAAAGCCGAGCCTAAACTTTTTAAAAGTAATAGCGCCTCAATAGTAATTGCTTGGTTTTTTTTCTTATCAACTTGTTCAATCTTATTTTGGTTAAACGATGTAGTAAATTTTTTAATAGATATTCAAAGTTAGAAATCGACTAAAATATTAGAAACCACTCCACAAAACGGGGTGGTTTTTTTATGTTCAAAACTTATGTTATGAAATTAAATACAGAAAATACAAATTGTTTTGTTTATGAAACAGAAGAGTTACTAATTGAGTTACTTGGAGGTGTAAGAGTGGAAGGGTTGGACAGAATGCGAGTAACCATGAAACTAAGTGTGGTTAATAGAAAGCATCCGCAATACACAAGCGAATTAGCTGATTTAGCTATCAGGCACAATTTAGATTTGTACAATGATACACAGGTAGAAAAGTTTGTAAGGCGAGTTGCTGAGAAATTAGAAGTAGGAAGCATTGAACTAACAAAAGCCATTGCAGAGATTACCAGTGAGTTAGAAGTGTACAGATTAACCCAGCTAAATAAACAAGAACAGAAGCCTGTAAAGCAGCTAACAGAACAGGAACGAGAAGAGGCAATGAACCTACTGAAAAGCCCTAACCTGTTAATGAGAACCAATGAACTGATTGGTGAGAGTGGTGTAATAGGTGAAGAAGTAAACAGGCTACTCATGTACTTGATCTTCACAAGCAGGAAAAGAGAGCAGCCCTTACACATTATTAGTTTGGGAAGTAGTGGTATTGGTAAAACGTACTTGCAGGAAAAAGTTGGTGAACTGATCCCAGCAGAAGATAAGCTGGAAATAACAGTGTTAAGTGAAAATGCTCTGTACTATTTTGGTCAGCATGAGTTACAACATAAACTAATACTGATTGAAGATTTGGATGGAGCAGGCACAGTGCTGTACCCACTTAGAGAACTACAAAGTAAAAAGTTCATTACTAAAACACTTGCCCAAAAAACCACCACAGGAGAAACCAAAACAGTACACTTAAAGGTGGAAGGTCCAGTAAGTGTTGCAGGATGTACTACCAGTGAACAGGTGTATGAAGACAATGCCAACAGGAGTTTTCTGATTTACATTGATGAAAGCAAAGAACAGGATGAAAAAGTAATGGAGTACCAGCGTAAAAGAAGTGCTGGAACTATTGACAGGGCAGCAGAGAATAATGTAAAGCAACTGTTACAGAATACACAACGAGTGTTACAACCAGTACAGATAAGAAACCCTTATGCTGAACAGTTGCTACTACCACAGGGTGTATTTAAACCAAGAAGAACCAATGCTCACTACCTTGCTTTTATTGAAGCTGTTACTTATTACCATCAGTACCAAAGAACTGAAAGGGTAGATGAAGACACTGGGGAAATGTTTATTCCTTCTTCTCAGGGTCTGCAAAATAAAAGTAGTTTTTCGCAGATGTCTTCCGAAGTGCCTAGTCTTAATAAAGGTTGAATGATTTAATATAGACACATAATCTATAATTATCTAACTCACTCCAGACTTTCCGACTTCCGGACTTCCGGACTCCCCCCTCAAAACCACCTGCTCCACCACCTGCGGAAAATACTGGTGTTCGAGGGCATGAATTTTTTGGGCGAGGGTTTCGGGGGTATCATCGGCGGTTATTTCGCAGCGGGCCTGGAAAATGTGTTCGCCTTCATCGAAGTGCTCATTTACATAATGTATGGTGATGCCACTTTCTTTTTCACCTGCAGCAATAACAGCTTCATGCACATGCATGCCGTACATGCCTTTACCCCCATATTTAGGAAGCAGGGCGGGATGTATATTAATAATCCGGTCGGGAAATGCTTCTATCAGCGCATGAGGTACTTTCCATAGAAAGCCGGCCAGTACTATAAAGTCGATACCACCCCGGTGTTTTATTTCATCTACATAAGCGTTTCCACGGAAGAAGCGCTCTTTTTCAATCATTAATACCGGAACCTGGTTATGGGCAGCAATCTGAATCACTCCAGCCCCTGGTTTATTACAAACCACGAGTGCAACGGCTATTTTGGGATGATTCTTTAAATGGGCGATGATTTTGGCGGCATTTGTTCCCGCCCCGGACGCAAACAACGCAATTTTGATTTGAGGATGTCGGATGTCGGATGTCGGATTTGGGTTTATTTCCGATACTTTAGTTCCAACTCCCCCCAGATTTCCCATTTCCTGTTCCACATTTCCTATTTCATATTCCTTATTACCCTGACTATTCACCATTAACAATTCACCATTAACTTTTCTCATCCCTGCAATTCTACGCCATATTTTTGCCAGGTAATTCCGGAAAAAAGGGAATTGTCCCATAGGAATACTTACAATTAGCACTGAGATGGGCCAAATTAAGGTAACCATCAGTATATAAATGATATAGTATAATAAACCCTTATCTATTTGGGTAAATACCATCAATCGTTTGCCTGCATAGCCACAAAGACTGCCTCCGAGGGCAAAAGTGGAGAAAACGAGTGCGAATCGGGGCCAGCTTAAACCCCATTTTTCTTTCAGGCGACGAAACATGCCCCAAAAATGCGATAAAAAGAGCAGGAAAATTTCATCTTGTCGTTTTTTTGCCACTGAATGCACAGAAGATTACAGAAATGCGCATCTCCTTCTGTGTATTTCCGTGCATTCAGTGGCATTTCCAATTTACTTCTTCATATTTCTCCAATTCGTTTAAAAAGCATGACATTCGTCATGTCTTATTTTCACCAATCCGCTGAAACCCAAGCCAGATAAGGATAAAAAAAATTCTACAAGGTTTGGTTTTTGTCAGCATCGTGTCATATTTTTGCAGCCGTTCACGGATATTTTTCCACACCAAGAACCACGTTTGTGAATATGATATCTTTTAGACGCATAACCAAGACCTGTCTGCTCAGTGCACTCCTTTTCTTGGGTTTTTCAACAGTGAATACAGTTTCCGCGCAAGATGGTAAAGCCCTCTTTACTACTAACTGTGCATCCTGTCACCAGGTACATAAAGCTTCTACTGGTCCGGCACTTGCGGGTGTGGAGGATCGTTGGCCCAATAAAGCCAATCTCTATTCCTGGATCAGGAATAGTGCCGCTTTCCTGAAAACAGGAGACAAGTATGCAAATGACCTGTATAATCAATACAATAAAGTAGCGATGAACCAGTTTCCTAGTCTGACAGACGATGAAATTGGTGCAATACTAAAGTATATCGGATCAGTTCCTGCTCCAGGTGCGGCTGGCGCTGCTGGTGCTGCTGCCCCAGGCGCTGAAGCTGCCGCTGAAAGCGACAATACTTTGTTGTTTGGTATCCTCACCCTGATCCTCGCAGTTGTTGCCCTGATCTTATTGCAAGTAAATGCCAACCTGAAAAAACTGGCAGACGAGCGTGAAGGTCATGCAGCAATTGAGCCTGTTCCTTTCTGGAGAAATAAGAGCTATATTGCCATGATTACCGTAGTGCTATTCGTAGTTGGTGGTTATCTTACTTCTAAAGGTGCGATGGCATTGGGTCGTAGTAAAGACTACCAGCCAGAACAGCCAATCTACTATTCTCACAAAGTACACGCAGGAATCAACCAGATCAACTGTCAGTACTGTCATACCGGTGTTTACCAGGGCAAACAGGCAACCATTCCATCTGTGAATGTTTGTATGAACTGTCACATGTCGATCAATGAATATGCTGGCGAAAAGATTTACAATGAAAGCGGCGAAGAAGTAAACGGTACTGCTGAGATCCAGAAATTGTACAAATACGCTGGCTTTGAACCCGGTAAACCCTGGGATCCTTCAAAAGCCAAACCAATTGAGTGGGTTCGTATTCACAACCTGCCCGACCACGTTTACTTTAACCACTCACAACACGTGAAAGCAGGTAAAGTAGAATGTCAGACCTGTCATGGTGAGATCCAGAAAATGGGAGAGGTAAAACAATTTACCGACCTGAGCATGGGCTGGTGTATCAACTGTCACCGCGAAACACAGGTACAGTTTAAAGACAATGGTTTCTACAGCATTTACGAGAAATACCATCAGGACCTGAAGAGCGGAAAAATGGACAGCACCAAGGGTGTTACCGTAGAAGCGATTGGAGGAACAGAGTGTCAGAAATGTCATTATTAATTTGAAAGTGGTTCAATTTGAAAATTTGAAAATGAAGTCATTGTCAAATTTTCAAATTCTCTCTTTTAGAATAACAGATGGCAAAAGATTAATTAGAAAAATGAAGATTGTGAATTGAGCATTTTCATATTCTCAAGGCTTCAAATTGACATACAAACGAAAAGAAATTTGACTAAGCGGATATTCATTTCCAAATTTTCAAATTTTCAAATTTTCAAATTTTTAAGATGGAAAAAAAGTACTGGCAAAGTTTTGGAGAGCTGAATCAGTCTGAGGCTTACAATAAAGAGGTTAAAGACGAGTTTAAGGAAGAACTGCCTTTTGTAGCTGATGAAAGTAAAAGCTTCATGGAAACGGCTGCTCCAAGGAGAGATTTCCTGAAATACCTGGGCTTCAGCACCGCAGCCGCTGCAGTTGCAGCAAGTTGCGAAATGCCGGTTAAAAAAGCTATCCCTTTTGCCAATAAACCTGAAGATATTGTTCCGGGTGTATCTAATTACTATGCAACTACCTATGTACAGGATGGTGATGTAGTTAGTGTACTGGCGAAAGTTCGTGATGGTCGTCCAATTAAAATAGAAGGTAATGACCTTAGTCCAATCACTGCAGGTGGTACATCTGCACGTGTTCAGGCTTCGGTTCTTGATTTATACAATACAGCCCGTTTACGTTTTCCAACCTTAGATGGTAAAGAAGTTCCATTTGCAACCATTGATAAAGTAGTAGCAGATGGTCTTGGCGGAAATGTTGTGTTATTAACAAGCACAGTTACTTCTCCATCAACCAAAGCGGTAATTGCTGAGTTTCTTGCCAAATATCCTGGTAGCCGTCACGTAACGTATGATGCCGTTTCTTACAGTGCAATGTTACTGGCCAATGAAGCTACTTATGGTGTACGCGCTATTCCATCTTACCGTTTTGATAATGCAAAAGCAATCGTTAGCCTTGGTGCCGATTTCCTTGGAACATGGTTGAGCCCGGTTGAATTTGCAAAACAATATGCTACAGGAAAGAGAATCGACGAGAAGAACCCATCAATGAGCAAGCATATTCATTTCGAATCTGTAGCTTCTCTTACTGGTTCTAATGCCGATGAAAAATATTTATACCGTCCTTCTGAAACGTCTGCTATAGCTGCTGCTTTATTAAGCGCTGTAAACGGACAAGGTGTTACTGGTATCAGCGATGCAAAACTGAAAACTGGTATTGAAAAAGCTGCCAAAGCATTGAATGAGCATAAAGGTGCAGCATTAGTAGTAGCCGGTAGCAACGATGTAAATGTTCAAATCATTGTTAATGCCATCAATAATGCTATCGGAGCAGGTGGATCTACTATTAACTGGGGTGTACTTGATCATCAGCGTGCAGGTGTAGATGCAGATTTTGCGAAACTGGTTGAAGATATGAATGCAGGCGCAGTGAGCACATTGTTGATTTATGGTGCCAACCCTGCTTACTCATGGTATGATGCAGAGAAATTCAAAGCAGGACTTAAAAAAGTTAAAACAACTGTTTCTTTTGCTACAGTAGTAGATGAAACTGCTGAACTCTGTAAAGTAGTTATTCCTGATCATCATTACCTTGAAAGCTGGGGTGATGCTGAAGCAAAAACTGGACATTTCTCTTTCATCCAGCCTACTATTTATCCATTATTTAAAACCCGTCAGTGGCAAGATAGCCTGCTGAAATGGAGTGGTAATACAAATGATTACCTCGCTTACCTGAAAAATTTCTGGAGTGCAAAACTGGGCGGACAGTCTGGTTGGGATAAAGCACTTCAGGATGGTGTGATAAGCATTGGAGAATCTGCAACTAAGCCAGGAACCTTTAACGGTGCTGCGGTAGGTGCTGCAGTTGCTGCTGCGACTTCAGGTAAAAAAGGCGGCAAATACGAACTGGTACTGTATGAAAAAGTAGGTATCGGTGCTGGTCAGGGTGCTGCTAACCCATGGTTACAGGAATTACCAGATCCGGTTACACGTGCAACATGGGATAACTATGTTATCGTATCTCCTGCACTTGCAAGAACCATTTTAGATATCGACCTGAACAACGGTGGTCAGGCGGATGCTTATGAAGTAAATCCTCCGAAGAAAGTTGTGAAAGTTACCGCCAACGGTAAAGAAATTTCACTGCCTGTATTGATTATTCCAGGTACACATCCTGATACCATCGGTATCGCTGTAGGATATGGCCGTAGCAATAAAATTGGTAAAGCTGCTGATGGTGTAGGTAAAAACGCCTTCCCAATGGCTACACTCAGCAATGGTGCTGTAAGCTTTAGCAATAGCAGTGTTGAGATTGCCGTAACAGGTGAAAAATACCCGGTTGCCTTAACGCAAACACATAATCGTTACGATACCACACAAGGTAACCGTACCGAAGTAATGAAAGAACTTACTCTGGCTGACTATAAAAAACATCCGACTGAAATACGTGATGAGCGTGAACATGAATTAAAACCATGGGGTGGTCTGGAGAAGTTTGAAAGTCAGGGTACCATTTATCCAGTATACGACAGACCAGGTATTAAATGGGGAATGAGCGTAGACCTGAATACCTGTACCGGTTGCGGTGCCTGCGTAGTTGCTTGTAACGCTGAAAACAACGTTTCTGTTGTAGGTAAGCCGGAAGTATTACGTGGTCATGAAATGCACTGGTTGCGTATTGATAAATATTTCAGTGGTGATATGGATAACCCGAATGTGGTGTTCCAACCCCTGATGTGTCAGCACTGTGATAATGCACCTTGTGAAAACGTTTGTCCGGTTGCAGCTACCAACCACAGTTCTGAAGGTATTAACCAGATGACTTATAACCGTTGTATCGGTACAAGGTATTGTGCGAACAACTGTCCTTATAAAGTACGTCGTTTCAACTGGGCTGATTATACCGGTGCAGACAGCTTCGGAAATAACCAGGAAGGTCATGTAAATGATGTGGTATTGGATATGAATGACGACCTCACACGTATGGTACTGAATCCGGATGTAACAGTTCGTTCACGTGGTGTGATTGAAAAATGTTCATTCTGTGTACAGCGTTTACAGGAAAGTAAGTTGAAAGCGAAAAAAGAAAGCAGACCAATTGTTGACAGCGACATTAAAGTAGCGTGTCAGCAGGCTTGTCCTACAAACGCAATCACTTTCGGTAATGCAAATGATAAACATAGTGCTATTACCATGGTGAGAACCGAGAATCCAAACCGTCAGTTCTATGTACTGGAACAACTGCACGTATTACCTGGTGTTACTTACTTAGCAAAAGTGCGTAACACAGAATCGGCACATGGCGAGGAAGGAAAGCATGAGGCGAAAAAAGAAGCAGAACACGCTTAAAGTGAATAGTGAACGGTGAATGGTCAATAGATTCACTATTCACCATTGACCATTCACCTTGACAAAAGTTACAATAAACGCATGAGCCACTAATCATGGCCCATGGACCAAAATAAGACCAGATGCATTTAAAGTACGAATCACAGCTCAGGGAACCGTTGGTGTACGGTGATAAGAATTACCATCAGGTAACCGAAGACATCGTAAGACCTATCGAAGCCAAGCCAACTAAATTGTGGTATGTCGGCTTCTATATTTCTGTTGCCCTATTGTTGTTTGGTGTGTATAGCGTTTATCGTGAGGTAACTTACGGTATCGGCCAGTGGAACCTGAACAAAACCATCGGATGGGGTTGGGATATCACCAACTTCGTATGGTGGGTAGGTATCGGTCACGCAGGTACACTGATCTCAGCAATCCTTTTGCTGTTCCGTCAGGGATGGAGAACAGGTGTAAACCGTGCGGCTGAAGCGATGACCATCTTCGCCGTAATGTGTGCGGGTCAGTTCCCGATCTTCCACATGGGTCGTGTATGGATGGCTTTCTTCGTACTTCCTTATCCTAACACACGTGGTCCATTATGGGTAAACTTTAACTCACCATTGTTGTGGGACGTATTTGCGATCTCAACTTATTTTACCGTATCTCTTTTATTCTGGTACTCTGGTTTGATTCCTGACTTTGCAACGGTTCGTGACCGTGCATTCACCAAACTGCGTAAGCGTTTATATGGTATTGCATCTTTTGGTTGGACAGGTTCTACCAAACACTGGCAGCGTCATGAGAGTCTTTCTCTGGTATTGGCCGGTTTGAGTGCACCACTGGTACTTTCTGTACACACTATCGTATCCTTCGACTTCGCTACATCAGTAATTCCTGGTTGGCATACGACGATCTTCCCGCCATATTTCGTTGCGGGTGCGATCTTCTCTGGATTTGCGATGGTACAAACCCTGATGGTGATCGTTCGTAAAGTTTTCGGAATGGAAGACTATATCACGATGGGTCACATTGAGGCGATGAATAAAGTAATTGTATTAACCGGTTCTATAGTAGGTGTTGCTTATCTCACAGAGTTATTCATGGGATGGTATAGCCAGAACAAATACGAGGGTTACACATTCTGGTACAGCCGTGCTTACCTGTTCAGTCCTTATGGCTGGAGTTATTGGGGTATGATGGCTTGTAACGTATTGAGCCCGCAGATTTTCTGGTTCCGCAAAATGAGAAGAAACCTGTTCGTAACCTTCTTCATGAGTATTATCGTGAACATCGGTATGTGGTTCGAGCGTTTTGTAATCATCGTTACATCATTGTACCGCGATTACCTTCCATCTAGCTGGTCTGTATACTACAGCCCTACTATTTGGGAGATTGGTTTCTATGCAGGAACATTCGGTTTATTCTTTACCTGCTTCTTCCTCTTCGCAAAATACTTCCCGGTAATTGCGATTGCAGAGATCAAGTATGTATTGAAAACAACCGGTGAAGGATATAAAAACAAAATGGGTCATATCGAAGAGCAGAAGTTGGAAGACTTCGTTCACGACCAAGCACACCATTAATTTTTTTAATGGGGCAATTTGAAAATTTGAAAATGATGATTTGATTAGGTTGAAGTTTGAAAACAAGAAAGCAACTGCTTTCATTTTCAAATTTTCAAATTTTCAAATTATCTAATTATCATAAACATGGCAAAAAAGAAATTCGTAGTAGGCTGTTTTGATGATGAAGCAGTATTGTTTCCTGCGGTGAAGAAAGTTCGCACCTCGGGCTACAAGATTCATGATGTGTATACGCCATTTGCGGTACATGGGCTTGATCATGCACTTGGTTTAAGAGAAACCAGTTTGCATACTGCCGGTTTTATCTATGGTATCACAGGTACCACAACAGCACTCAGCTGTATCAGCTGGATATTTACCCGCGACTGGCCTTTGAACATTGGTGGTAAACCCCATTTTGCTTTACCAGCATGGGTGCCAATCATGTTTGAGTTAACAGTATTGTTTGCTGCGGTAGGTATGGTACTTACGTTTTGCTATCTCTGCCAGTTGGCTCCGTTTGTGAAAAAGCATCACTTCCATGCACGCGCTACAGACGATTTGTTTGTAATGGTAATTGAGTGTACCGATAAAACCAATGTAGATGACCTTAAAGCATTCCTCAGCAGCAATGGTGCTGTTGAAACCGATGTTCAGGTAGCAGAAGAAGGTTGGTGGTTAGGTCGTTACGACAAAGATGAAATGATGTTTGAAAACAAAGAAATCGTTGCTGCTTAATATTTTGAATACAAAGAAGATGAAGAAATTACTGATCATAGCTGTTGCCGCCACTGCTACTACGATTGTAGCTTGTAGCGATGTAAAGCGCACTCCTGGTACAGTTTATATGCCTGATATGGCATACAGTCGCGCCTATGAAACCTATGCGGATCATAGCGATCTCACAGAAAAAGGTGTTCATTATACCGCAATGCCTGTAGAAGGAACAATTGCCAGGGGTTCAGAATTACCTTTTCATATAGCCAAAGATGCTCCCGGTGATACAACCAATTATTATGCATCACGTCAAGTGGCTAATCCAATCGATTCATTAAGCTCTACAGATGCTTCAGAAGCCGAACGTTTATACCTCATAAACTGTGGTATTTGTCATGGAAGCAAGCTTGATGGTAATGGTCCTTTATACAAAGGAGGGGAAGGTCCTTATGCAGCAAAACCCGCTACATTGGTTGGTGATGCTAAATATGAATCAATGCCAGATGGTCAGATGTTCTATTCAGTTGCATACGGAAAAAATATGATGGGCTCTTATGCTTCTCAGTTAACCCGTAAGCAACGTTGGATGGTGATTAAGTATATCAAGAACAAACAAAAAGAAGCAAAAGCGGCTGCTACTTCAGCACCTGCGGCAAAATAATATAGTATTAAATCCCAGCTCCGGACATTTGTCTGGAAAAGATTAAAAGAATAAAAATGGCATCTATCAAAACGCAATTTGAGATACCCGGTAAAATGAAGACATGGTCCTATGCCCTGATTGGTGTAGGTCTGGTTGCCCTTGTTGCAGGTCTTGTGATCAAGGGTTTTAGCGCCGATGAACATGAGCAGACTCAGTTCTGGGGTACACTGATGTATAATACCATTTTCTGGACCCTGATTTGTAATGCCAGCATGTTCTTTATTTGTGTAACAACTTTGGCTATGGGTGGCTGGCAGCAGTCGTTCCGTCGTATTCCGGAAGCGATCTCTACCATGGTACCCATTTTTGGTGCCATTACTTTTGCCGTTTTAATTTATGTGGTAGTAGGTCACAAACATCATATTTATCATTGGTTAGATACAGAAGCTGTAGCAAACGACCCGATATTGAAAGGTAAAGCCGGCTTCCTGAATCCTGTTTTCTTTATTATCTGGACTACCCTTACCATTGGTTTGTGGAGTTTATTGGGCTGGAGAATGCGTCAACTGAGCAGTGAGGCTGATGAAGCTCCAATGGATGCAGAAAAAGGTGCAAGTTTTATCTGGAGAAATACCATCCGTGCAGCCTTATTTGTAGTTTGGTTTGCATTGACTGTAGGATCAACTATTCCTTGGTTATGGATGATGAGCATCGATGCGCACTGGTATTCTACCATGTATAGCTGGTATACATTCGCAAGTTCATTTGTATCTGGTATGTCACTCGTTGCATTATGGGTAATCTACCTGAAAAATAAAGGCTATCTGGAACTTACTTCACAGGAACACCTGCATGATATCGGTAAGTTTATGTTTGCCTTCTCAATCTTCTGGACCTACCTCTGGTTCTCACAGTATATGCTGATCTGGTATGCAAACATTCCGGAAGAAACCGTATACTTCAAACACAGGGTTCAGGGACCTTACAAAGGAATTTTCTTTTTGAATTTGATCATCAATTTCCTTTGTCCGTTGTTAATATTAATGAAGCGTTCGGCAAAGAGAAATTATACGCTCATAACGTTCATGGCTGTATTGATCATTTTTGGTCACTGGATCGATTTCTACCAGATGGTAATGGGAAGCCTCTCTAAAGAGCATGTAACCCTGGGTTGGTTAGACTTTGGTATCCTGAGCTTGTTTGTAGGTATGATGATTTTGGGTGTAGGAAGGGCATTAACTAAAAAATCACTGGTTCCTAAATATCATCCTTTCCTGAAAGAGAGCGTGATACACCAGGTATAGAATTTGGAAATTTGAAAATTTGGAAATTTGGAAGTTTGAAAAGGCGGTAAATAAGGAGTTTGTTAAATGATCAAGTGATATGAATCATTTCCAAATTTCCAAATTTCCAAATTTTCAAATTGAATAAAATACTGATAGCATTATGACAATGTTTTTAACCATAGCTGTAATCGTACTGATCTTTATAGTGATCTTCCAGATCGCTAAAGCAAGTGAATATGTATCGGTACTGAAAGGAGAAGAAGTTAGCCGTAAGCAAAACAATAAAATCAACGGATTCCTGATGATAGGATTCCTTGTTTTAGGTTTAATCGGAGTATGGTACTGCAATAAGCTATACTATGGAAAAACACTACTGGTACAAGATGCTGCCAGTGTGGAAGGTGCGCGTGTTGACTCAATGTTATGGGTTACACTTGCCGTAACGGGTATTGTGTTTATCCTTACTCAAATCGTACTGTTCTGGTTTGCTTATAAATACCAGGAGCAGGAAAATCGCAAAGTGTTTTACTTCCCGCATAGTACTAAACTTGAAGTTATCTGGACTGTAATACCAGCCATCGCTTTAACTGTGTTGGTTGTTATCGGTCTTCGTAACTGGTTTTTATTTACTGGAGAACCTCCGAAAAACGCAATGGTAGTTGAAGTAACCGGAAAACAGTTTGGCTGGATATATCGTTATCCAGGTAAAGATGGTTCATTCGGCAAGAAATACTATAAGAACATTGATAATGGAAGTAACAGTCTTGGTTTGATTTGGGAAGATAAATTGGGTCATGATGATCTTGTTATGGAGCAAACTATGTACCTCGTTAAGGGCAGACCAGTTAAGCTGATCATTGGTTCAAGAGATGTAATTCATGATGTGGGCCTTTCTCATTTCCGTATGAAAATGGATGCCGTTCCGGGTATTCCTACTACGATGTGGTTTACGCCTAAGTACACTACAAAGGAAATGAAAGAAATGACCAAGAATCCGGATTTCCAATATGAAATCAGTTGCGATCAGATGTGCGGTAATGGTCACTACTCTATGAAAGGTGTAATTGAAGTAGTAGAGCAGGAAGAGTTTGATGCATGGATGGTAAAACAGAAACCTTATTATGCTCAACAGTTTCCAGACAAGGATGCTGCTGCACCAAAAGCAGTTGCAGATACTGCTGCTAAAACAGCTTCGGTAAAACCTGTTGAAGCAGCAAAGAAAGCAGTGGCTAAAATGTAAAACATTGTTCAACCAAATACGAAGTGGTTGTTATCATTGATAGAAATTTATAAAAGAAGATTATGAGTAACGAAGCAGTAGTGCATGCACATGGAGCAGTGGCCACACACGAGGGTCATGGCGATCATCATCATGAGCATCACCATCATGAGACTTTTATCACAAAGTATGTGTTTAGCCAGGATCATAAAATGATTGCCAAACAGTTCCTTATCACTGGTATGGTATGGGCTGTTTTGGGTGGTTTGATGAGCGTACTCTTCCGTTTGCAACTGGGTTACCCGGATGCAACATTCCCATGGTTAGAAGATATCCTGGGTAAATGGGCCAAAGGTGGTCGTATTACGCAAGAAGCTTACTATGCATTGGTAACCACACACGGTACAGTACTTGTATTCTTTGTATTGACTGCTGGTTTGAGTGGTACTTTCGCCAACTTCCTGATTCCTTTACAGGTAGGTGCACGTGATATGGCATCTCCGTTTATGAATATGCTTAGTTACTGGTTCTTCTTTGCAGCCAGTATCGTGATGCTGTCTTCTATGTTTGTTGAAACGGGTCCTTTCAGTGGTGGTTGGACCGCATATCCTCCTTTAAGTGCACTGGGTGATGCGTCGCCAGGTTCTAAAACGGGAATGGATTTATGGCTTGTTTCAATGGCACTCTTCGTAGTATCTTCTTTATTAGGTGGCTTGAACTATATCGCAACCGTATTAAATATGCGTACTAAAGGTATGAGCATGACACGTTTGCCATTAACCATTTGGGCGCTGTTCTTTACTGCGGTACTTGGTGTACTTTCTTTCCCTGTATTATTCTCAGGTTTCATCCTGTTAATATTCGACAGAAACTTCGGTACCAGCTTCTACCTGTCTGATATCTTTATCAATGGCGTAGGTGCATTACCAAATGAAGGTGGTAGCGCTATTCTATACCAACACTTATTCTGGTTCTTAGGTCACCCTGAAGTATATATCATCCTGTTACCTGCCATGGGTATGGTATCAGAGATATTATCCGTAAACTCACGTAAACCGATCTTCGGTTACATGGCGATGATTGGGTCGTTATTCGCTATCGCTATCCTTGCATTCCTTGTATGGGCGCACCACATGTTTGTAACTGGTTTGAATCCATTCCTGGGATCGATCTTCGTACTACTTACTTTGTTGATCGCTGTACCATCTGCCATCAAAGTATTTAACTGGTTAACCACTTTATGGAGAGGTAATATTCGCTTTACACCGGGTATGCTGTTCGCAATTGGTTTTGTAAGCTTATTTATTTCTGGTGGATTAACAGGTATCTGGCTGGGTAACTCAGCACTGGATATTCACCTGCACGATACTTATTTCGTAATCGCTCACTTCCATATTGTAATGGGTGTGGCATCTATGTTCGGTATGTTCGCTGGTATCTACCATTGGTTCCCTAAAATGTACGGACGCTACCTGAATAATACGATGGGATATATCCACTTCTGGGTAACTCTGGCTGGTGCTTACCTGATTTTCTGGCCAATGCACTATGAAGGTTTAGCTGGTATGCCACGTCGTTATTACGATTACAGCATCTGGGAAAGCTTCAAACAGTTCGTAGAACTGAACCGCTTTATCAGTACCGTTGCGATGATTGTATTTGCTATTCAGCTATTGTTCCTGTTTAACTTCTTCTACTCAATTTTCAAAGGTAGAAAAGTAACTACCCTTAATCCATGGGGCGCAACAACACTTGAGTGGACAACCCCTATTCGTCCTGGTCATGGTAACTGGGTGGGAGAAATTCCTGAAGTTCACCGTTGGGCTTATGATTATGGTAAAGACGGTAAGGAATTTATTCCACAAACCACACCAGTGGGAGCAGATGAAAGTGAAAACCATTAATACATTCACCTGTATAACTGGAAGCAGTAGCAGGTAATCAATAATGTCAATGCTCCCGAATAAACGGGAGCATTGTTTTTAGTTCGGATAAAATTGTTAGGCAGGAAGTAGTAAAGGAAAAGGTGTCAGTAAAATGCTGGTCACCATTGTGAAGACCAATCGTATTACATGACAGCAGATGCAAAAGAAACCGTGTCATTTTCAGTGGCGGCTAAAGTAAAAGACTACTTTCAGTTAATAAAATTCACACTGAGTTTTACCGTAGTTTTTTCCTGTGTCGTATGTTATCTGTTGGCACCGAAAGTAGTTGAATACGACCTGGCAATGATTGTAGTTCTTTTTATCGCGGGTATGTTGGTAACAGGTAGTGCCAATGCCATTAACCAGGCTGTAGAGAAAGATACAGATGCCATGATGAAACGTACCGGTAAAAGACCGGTAGCTAATGGCAGGATGAAACAGGAGGAAGCTTATCTCTTTGCTTTTATCGCCGGGTTATTAGGAGTGGGCATGATGTGGTATTTCTTCAACCTGTCATCGGCATTGTTATCGGCTTTCAGTTTATTTCTCTATGCATATATCTATACACCATTGAAAAAAATAAATTCAATCGCTGTATTGGTAGGTGCGTTTCCCGGAGCATTACCCTGTTTAATAGGATGGGTAGCTGGTAACGATGATTTCAGTGCGGGTGGATGGATACTTTTTGGTATACAGTTTCTCTGGCAGTTCCCACATTTCTGGGCCATTGCCTGGGTAGCGCATAATGATTATAGTAAAGCAGGGTTTAAACTACTTCCTTCTGACCTGGGACCAACAAAATTCACCGCCTTACAAGCAGTGATGTACTCAGTGCTGATGATACCGGTAGGTATACTGCCTTACTATTTTGGGCTAACCGGAGAAACAAGTATGTGGATACTGATTGCCGCCAACTTATTTATGGTAGTGCAAAGTGTTCGTTTATACAAAGAAATGAGTGTAAAAGCAGCAAGAAGAGTAATGTTCAGTAGCTATATCTATTTACCGATAGTGTTACTGGCTTTACTGGCAGATAAAATCAGGATGTGAATTGTCAATGGTGAATTGTCAAATATATATTCACTATTAGCCATTGACCATTGACCATTCACAATTCACAAAAAAACAACGTGAACGTGATGACAACCGTGCAGACGAATGAACCCAAACGTATCCATCCACATAAATTTACCATGTGGGTGGCGATTGGTAGTATAGTGATGGCATTTGCTGGTTTAACTAGTGCCTATATTGTAAAAAAGAACCAGAGCAGTTGGCTGGAATTTGACCTGCCAACGGTATTTTGGTATTCTACTGTAGTAATCTTACTGAGCAGTTTAACCATGCACCTGGCAACAAAAGCTTTTAAGGCAAGGTTAATGAGTCGTTATCGTAGTCTCATTACCATTACTGCTGCTCTGGGTGTATTGTTTATTGTTTTACAATACATGGGTTTCGTAAACCTTGAGGCAAATAATATAGCCTTAACTGGCCCAAAAAGCAATTCAGCGGCGTCTTTCCTGTTGGTTATTACAGGATTGCACATGTTACACGTACTGGGAGGGGTAATTGCTTTACTGGTGATGTTTGTAAGGGCATACAGCAGAAAAACAAAGTCTTACAGCAGCGTACCTGTTGAAGTTGCAGGCACCTACTGGCACTTTGTAGATGTGCTTTGGATATATCTTTTTATCTTTTATAACTGGATCGGATAGTTGAAGAAAAAGTTAAGGTTTATGCACCTTTTTTGAACAACAGCCAATATTTTTGTAACGAAATTTTTAGAACGATCATGGCAACGACAACAACTGCAACAACAACCAAATTGTGGGGTGGCGGAAAGAGTCCCTTCAATGTAGAGTATGGCAAATTGATGATGTGGTACTTCCTTATGAGTGATGCCTTCACATTTGGTGCATTCCTGATCTCATACGGTACCATCCGTTTCTCAACCAATGGATGGCCTGACCCCAATGAAGTGTTCAGGAGCTTCCCTTTTGCTCCGGAAGGAGTACATGCTCCGTTGGTGTTCGTTAGTATCATGACATTCATCCTGATCATCAGCTCTGTTACCATGGTGCTTGCAGTGCATGCGGGTCATAACATGGATAAGAAAGGGGTGGTTAAAAATCTGGTATGGACCATCATCGGTGGTCTTGCTTTCTTAGGTTGTCAGGCATGGGAGTGGACACACTTACACCACGAAGGTGCATGGTGGGGTAGCAATCCTTTCCTGAATGCTGATGGAACAGCTTCTTCAACCAACTTTACCAACTATTTCTTTACCATCACCGGTTTCCATGGTTTCCACGTATTCTCAGGGGTAATCATCAATATCGTAATGCTGGTAATGACCCTTATGGATAAATTTGAACAGCGCGGCCATTACCTGATGATCGAAAAAGCTGGTCTGTACTGGCACTTTGTTGACCTGGTATGGGTATTTGTATTCACCTGTTTTTACCTGGTTTAACCACATTCATTCATTTAATTAAGATATTGATATGTCACATACAGTAGGTCACGAAGAAACACATGGCGGCGGTACTTCAGAAATAAAAAAAGTAACCATCATTCTTTCTGTATTAACCATCATTGAACTGGTACTCGGTTTCTGGATGATTGGTATGGAAAATGAAGGATTACGTATGGCCATTAAAGGCGCCATCATTATTCTGATGCTGGCTAAAGCATTTTACATTGTAGGTTATTTCATGCACCTGAAACATGAGATCAAAAATCTTATCATGACCATCGTAGTGCCATTGGCATTATTTGTATGGTTTATCATCGCCTTCCTTTCAGATGGTAACTCATTCAGAAACCTGCGTAATACTTATGATCCTTATTTTAAGGAACAGAGTACTATTAAAATAGAAAAGAAAGAACATGGCAGTTCTCATGATGCTGCAACAGGTACACATGCTACCGATACAACACATGAGACCAAAGAAGCGGTGGAAAACAAACACTAAGATCATTCCTCAGATATAAATTTTAACCGGAAACCATCGCTTATGTGGCGATGGTTTTTTTATACCCTCCGAATATGAACAAGAAAGCGATACTGGGTTTGATGGTGGCGGTTTTTATTCCGGTATTCTGTTACATCATTCTCAAATACTCCAGTGAGCATGCAGTAGATATGCCAAGGAAATACCTGCTCGATACCGTGGTAACTCGTGTAGAGAATGGTAAAATGATTACAGACAGTATATGGCATAAAACAGCTAATATCAGTCTGCAGAATCAGTTGGGAGATTCAGTGAGTCTTTACGATAAGCAGGGAAAGATAATGGTGGTCGATTTCTTCTTCACCAGTTGCAGGAGTATCTGTCCAGGATTAACCAGGAACATGGTGAAACTACAACAGTCATTCCTGAGGGGTGGTGATGTGAGAAAGAAAATCGATACATCCATTGTACAATTCGTATCGTTTACAGTAGATCCGGAACATGACTCTGTTCCGGTACTGAAAAATTATGCAGATCGTTTTGGCGTAAACCACGATAACTGGTGGATGTTAACCGGCAACAAAGATTCAATCTACCAGTTTGCTTTTCAGGAATTGAAAGTAGACAAGTTCAGTGAAGAACCCATCAGCCCCGATTTCGTACATACCACCCGTTTTGTATTGCTTGATAAGGATCGTTATGTGAGAGGTTATTACAATGGACTTGATTCTTCTTCTCTATCGAAACTGGCAAGGGATATCGGATTGTTGATGCTTGAAAAAGATGACAAAAAGAAAAGCACGGTATTCATGCAGATCATAGACCTGAGCTGGTTATGGTTGATCATTGTAATGCTGGTAATTTTCTTTGTATTATATATGCGTAAACGGAGAAAAATAAACGGATAATAAAACTTTTCTGTGTTATTCTGTGTTCTCAGTGGCAATAAATTAAAAAACATGCTCCAACCCTCACTCCCTAAAAACGACAAACAAGCCCGCTGGCTGATCGCCATCTTTTCTGTTGTAGTATTTACTGCAGTTGTTGTACTCGGCAAGGTAAAACTTGATGTAAACCTGAATTTCGATGTACATATATTCGCCACTATCAATGCATTCATCAATGCAATTATTGCAGTATTACTGGTAGCGGCACTGGTAATGGTAAAACAAAAAAAATATGCGGCACATAAAAGAATTATGATGGTCGCTTTGCTTTTATCTATTGCTTTTCTGGTATCTTATATACTACATCATTTATTAGCCGGTGAAGCTAAATTCGGCGATGCCGATCATGATGGTATAGTAAATGAAGCGGAGAAACTGGCAGTGGGTGGCATGCGAATGATCTATTTCATTATACTGATTACGCATATTTTTCTTGCTGCAATCATTCTTCCTTTTATCTTATTCACTGCTTATCGAGGTCTCACAGGCGAATATGCTCAACACCGGAAAATAGCCAAAATAACCTGGCCGCTTTGGTTCTACGTAGCTGTAACTGGGCCGGTGGTTTACTTTATGATCAAACCGTATTACCTTTAATTTGAAAATGAGTTAATTTGAAAATTTGAAAATGAAAGAATAACTCATTTTCAAATTAACTCATTTTCAAATTTTCAAATTTCCCCCCGGATCCCAAAACTTTGTTTTAAAGTCTACAATCACATCTTCTTTTACATAGACTTTTTCTTTTGCCAGCAGTTCTTCCATTTTTGTTGGAGTGGCGAAATGTGCTTTTCCGCTTAGCATACCATTTCTGTTTACTACACGATGTGCTGGTACTTTGGGCTTCACATTATGGGAACCATTCATTGCCCAGCCTACCATGCGGGCGCTCATTCTGGTGCCAAGATATGCGGCGATGGCTCCATAAGAAGTAACACGTCCTTTGGGTATCAGACGAACCACATCATAAACCTGTTCAAAAAAGGAATAATCTTTATTGCCAGAAGGTAAAACTGATCGGAGTTTTTCGGTTGGTTTTTTAGAAGGCACTGTTAAAAATTATAGGTCAATTTAAGGTTTTGATAAATGCTAGAGTAGCATCTACCGAAAGTACTTATTCATTTTCAAGGTATTATAAAAAGAATTTCCCTTTGCCAAGAATATTAAAAATCTTTATAAAATTTGGGTACTATATATTTATTTAGGGAATTAAATTCATATATTCATTCTGTTTCCCCCCCAATATTTATTCCCCCACGACACAGCAATATTGATATTGTACAATACTTATGTATTGTCACATTTTCTTGATGTAGCGAGCTATTTATTGTTAGATGAATCCCTTTTTTAATAAACCTTAACTCACATTTATGAAGAATATTACGTGTTGTATTGTACTTTTTATGGGTACTGGTTCAACTAATAGTAATGCTTCTTCACATATAAAAGGACAGTTTGTATTTACAAATCAACCTACTCCAAAAGTTATAGATAAAACAAAAAATTTTACATATTCATCAATATTCCCTAACTGATTTTAATGGCATGAAAATTCAAATTGTTCTATTCGAAGTATTGCTGCTTTTATTTGCTTGTAGTAATCGAAAAGCGGACGATAAAACCATCGAATATGCTTTTATGATTCATAACCAGTATACAGGAGACTCGATGAATAAAATACCTGTATTTACTACAAAGGATGAATACTGGAAATCAGGAAATAATATAATTGAAACAGTAGCTAAAATTGTAGTTCATGAGGATGATACTTCTACACAAACAAAGATTGTTGTAGATAAATTTGTTTTTTTTAATTTCGATAAAAAGATAGTGCGTGAATACGGCTCATTATCTGACACTGCTACGATAAAAAAGGAATTTTCGTTTAGTGATACTACTGTTAGGAGGCCATGGCGAGATTTTACAAAGAATTTTAACATCAAATATGATTCGAAAATTAGACTTGCAGATACAATGGTTAACAATATATTGTATAAACGAGAAAGATGTGTAATGCGTCTAGGAGTAAATGACCTTGTGTTTGATGCTTTTTTTAATTGTAACAATCCCAGATCTGATTTCGAGTTTAGTAAAAATTTGAGTGATGAAATGGGGTGTCCTCATATAAAAACAGTCACTTATTACTTGGGTAATTTGAGAAATATCTTTTATGAGTCAGAACTATTTTTTGGAGAAGTAACATCAAAAGATAAAATGGAAAAGATATTTAAGGCATGGAGTAAGTAAAGTATATGAACCTTAATCAATGAAGCTCTGCAAACATGTGGGGCTTCATTGAATATCATAACAAAGTAAATGTTGGGTTTAACTGGAGGCCTTCATTTTTTTCTGCTCCATTAATTCTGTTCTGCGTGGCTCAGGAACAGAGTCATAATCAAAAGGGCAATGCCTGCACCCATGGCCGCAGCAATAGCCTTTGGCAATATGATAGGCTTCTGTAAATACTACATAACCATTTTCATCATAATAAAAATCTTGTCCTTCAATCAAGGGATGGTTCACGCAGACTTTGTTTTAGGGTTTCATCAATACTAACAGGTAAATCCTTGTTTAGTTTGAAACAGAGGTAATGAATGCGATTGCTTTGTGCAATGTCTAACCCTTCGTAGTGTGTTTTAATCAGTAATTCGGGTTTGATGTTTGATTGAGTATGTATATTGTCCGATTGCTCAACCAGTTCTAATCCGTACAGTTCAATAACCAGTAAGGTAAATTGGTAGAGGTCTGGACTATCTGTCTTAAGATGTACCAATCCATCGCTGGTTAATATTTGTTGATAGAGCCTGAGAAACTTGGGGTGTGTCAATCTTTTCTTTGCCCTTGAAATCCTCAGTTGAGGGTCGGGGAAGGTGATCCATATTTCTGATACCTCACCCGGGGCAAAATAGTTGGTGATTTTATCCATATGTGACCGTATGAAAGCCACATTGGACAGCCCCTCATCTATAGCTGTTTTAGCACCTCTCCAAATACGGTTGCCTTTTATGTCAATACCAATAAAATTGCGTTCGGCATACATGCGCCCTAATCCAACAGCATATTCCCCCTTACCGCAGGCCAACTCAAGGGTAATCGGATTTTCATTCTTAAAGAAATCCTTCCATTTGCCCTGCATGTTTTCAGGATATTCCAGCACATTGTCGAAGCCCTTAATAGCTTCAAATCGAATCAATTTTTTCTGTCCCATGAGAAAGCAAAGATAAGAAACAGTGGAACAGAGAAATAAGGAATAAGAAATAAGGAAATAGGATAAACCTTTCTTATTCCTTATTTCTCTGTTCCTTATTTACAAAAGCCCTTTCCCTGCAACCGCTTTAAGCACTTTTCTTTCTGGTTCAACGGCCAGGAGAGGGCTGGCTTGGGAGAGGGCTTCCTGAAAGTCTTTGAGTGATTGAGATTTTTGGTGGCTTTCAGGGGAGTCCCATAATTCGGTTACAAAAATCTGGTCACCGTTTTCGGCATCCTGGTTAATGATGTATAGATGGCACCCATGTACATAGGCCATTTTATTGTATAGACTAGTAAGGATGTTTAACAGGTTATTACCCTTTGATTGCTGGGTAACAAAACGGGTTTGTAATGTGTAATGATGCATGTTGGGTTTATTTGCTTGTTTGTTAGACACGCAAGAATAAGGCCACGTAGCCTCCAACCTGTGAAAAAAAGGCTAAAATCCTAAAAACCAAAACCCCGGCAATCTGCCGGGGTTTTGGTTGCTGCTAGCTTCAAGCTGCAAGCCGCAAGCCTTGATTGTGCCTGTTTTAGGTTTTCTGCTATTATTGGAATAAATGAGGGGCATGCGAATTAAATATTATAACGAAGTCGGCCGAAAAGTACCTGCTTGTAGCTAATTATACTATAAAATAATACTATCCGCCTTCCCCAATTCTACATCACCTAAAATCAAAAAATCAAAGATCAAAAAATCAAAATTCCTCCTTCTAGTTCCCGCCGCCCACGCGGCTCTGCTCTTCCTGAGAGCCGCTGGTTCTGCGACGGGGTTGTGAGCCGGGGGTATTCTTTCCAAAACGATAAGCAAATGTTACCGTAATCTGTCTGGCATCAGGGATGGCTATTGTGCTAACATCCACATCGCTATACTTAACGGTTGCTTTGAATTTCTGCCAGGCAAATGGGTCGCGGATATTCATTCTCAGCGTTCCCTTGCCTTGCATAACCTGCTTTTGTAAACCAATACTCATCATATATACCGGGTTGAATACGGCCAATTGATCTACTGTTTTATGCCGGTAAAAACCACTTAGTTCTGCATTCAAACCTTTTGCTTTACTCAATACAAAACTGTTGGTAATATTTACATTAAAAGAAGTAAAGGAAATATCGATGGGGTCGTTATTGTAGATGCCTTTATAATGATTATTGAAAACGGTAGCAAAGAAATTGGCATTCCACCAGGAACTGAACCTTGCGGGGGCAGTAACCGACAAACTCAGGTTATCGAATTTTGCGATGTTCTCTGAGGTATTGTAAGTGATTTTCTCTGATGAATTCTGCCGTAATATTTGTGAGATGACATTATTAGTGGTGTTAGCCGCAAGTGTAAAAATAAACTTCGATTTGAATGCGTAGCTTAATTCAACATTATGCGTAAACTGCGGTAATAGGTATGGGTTACCGACACGATAAGTAAGTGAATCGAGGAAGAAGGTAAAAGGATTCAGGTCCTGGTAATTAGGTCTGGTTATTCGCCTGCTGTAAGATGCGGTTAGTTGGTTTTGTTTATTAAATGCATAACTGATGAATACGCTTGGAAAAAGATTGGTAAAATTTCTTTTAAAGCTTGAATCATTGGAAACCTGACGACCTTTCGCTATGGTATTTTCCAATCGTAAACCTGTTTGTATGCTCCATTTACCCCATTGTTTATTTGCATTTACATATACCGCATTAATATTTTCCTTGTAAATAAAATGATTGGAACGATTATCCGGAATCCAGCTTTTATCAGGTAGTTGGCGGTTATAATTTACTTCATTATCGTTTTCAACGATACTACTTTTTACCCCTGCTTCAAATCGACCTCCTTTGTAGGGTTGCACATAATCTGATTTGAATGACCAGATATTGATTAAAGAAGGGAGGTGACCATTTAATATAATACTTGAACCGACTGGGTTGCCACTTCCATTATAAACATCTGTGGTAAGTAATAAATCGGAAGTGTTATTGTATACTACATAATCAATATCTGTGGTTAATTCTTTCCCAGTAGAATCGAAACTATGTTTCCAGTTAAGGTTGCCGGTAAAGTTTTTAAAACTGGAAATATTTTTCGTGTTGGATAAAAGTGTGGAAAGAACGGTCCCATTATTGTCTTTTATAACGGAAGAACTCGTAGGTGTCGGTCTTCCTTCAAAAGCAAAACCACTCATAACTACGCCGAATATATTCTTTTTGTTTGGCTGGTAATCAAGACCAAGACGAAGGGTTTGATTGAAGTTGCCAAATTTAAAACGTGTAACCAGATCTGAAGAGCCATCTTTATTTCCCATAGCGTTATAGAAGTTACGTTCAATACTAAGTGTTTGACGTCCTCTGAAGAAGTTAGGCAGGTAGCTGCCAAAGAAATTGATTTTATTATGCTTATAGTTAAACGTAAAACTGTTTTGTGATTTTGGAATAACATATAAGGCAGATGCTGGTTTAAATAGAGAAGCCGTTGTACCCAAGGTAAGCGTACCATTAAAACCGTTACTGCGTCCTTTTTTGGTTTTGATATTTATAATGCCTGAGTTGCCTGCTGCATCGTATCGGGCAGAAGGGTTGGTCATAATTTCCACTACATCAAGTTCAGCAGCGGGCATATTGCGTAATAAATTAGCGAGGTCGGTGGCAGACATATAAGTCGGTTTACCATCCAGCATAACGATAACGCCTGCTTTTCCTCTTAAACTAATATTGCCTTCGTTGCTTACGCTAACCCCTGGTGATTTTTCCAATATCTCCAATGCACTTGAACCTGCACTTGTAGGGGATGCTTCAACATTGATGACTGTTCTGTCGATTTTTGTTTCTACAAAGGGCTTTTTGGCGGTAACTGTAACTTCGCTCATTGCTTTTGCGGAAGGTTCAAGCGAAATGATTGGAAGGGTAAACGGATTATTGGTAACCGAAAAAGGGGCAGACATTTTTTTGCCATATCCTACCAGTTGAACCGATACCAGGTAATTACCTGGTTTTATATTGATGAATTCGTAAAGACCGTTTTCATTACTAACGGCTAGTTTAACCAATACTGAATCCTTTTGCTGGAGCAAAGAAACAGTCGCTGAAGCTATTTTTTTGCCCTGATCATCCTGGATGATGCCGGAAATGATATTGCCAGATTGGGCGAAGGAAATGCTGCCCAAGGCAAGTAAAAAAAGTAATAGTGTAAACTTTGCTCTCATCTGTTTAGTTTTTTGCGGCATAAAGATTTACTGAACCGCTGAAAGCAAAATGCTAATAAGTACAAGACCTTAAAATGACGGGTGCAATGGATGAAAACGGCTATATGACAGGATTTTACATGTCAGTTTCTTACATTACTTATTGTTTATCGATGGAGAACAAATCGTGCTTGAGTGCATAAATGGCTACGCCGGCAGATGTTTTAACTTCCATCTTTTTATAGATCTGTGCCCGGTAATTTTCAACTGTTCGTCTGCTCAGGAATAGGGTAGTTGCAATTTCTAAATTCGTTTTTTCCGTGCATATAAATTGGATGATCTTCAATTCAAGATCAGAAAAGCCAACCGAGAGTTCTTTTTTATAAGGATTAAAGGAACTGCGATTTAATAATCGAATCATCCTGGTATTGGTGGTTCGGCAGTAATAAGGGTACCCTTGACAAATTTGATCGAGTGCCGTGAATAGTTCTGCCTTGGGCATATTTTTGGTGATATATCCCATCGCCCCAGCTTCTAATGCTTCGATAATGGAAACATCATTTTCATAATTTGTAAGCACAATACATTTGATAGCGGGGTTCCATTTGGTGATTCTTTCAATCGCAAGCGACCCTTCCAGTAATGGCATACGCAGATCGGTGAGAATAATGTGCGGATCCAATGTTTTCGCCTTCCTTACCAGTTCTTCACCATTGGATGCTTCTCCTATGATGCGATAGAGGTCATTATCTTTGAAAAATCCCTTAATGCCTTCGCGGTAAAGATCGTGATCGTCGGCAATCAGGATTCTTATCTGGTTATTCATAATCATTATTCGTTTGCAGTGATTTTAATGGAATCCTGATCTCATATTTTACTCCATTGCCGATGCTTGTAACAAGATCAATACGGGCATTTAATAATTTCGACCTTGAATAAATATGTGACAATCCTGCTCCTTTTTGCAGACTATTCTTATGGGCAGTACTAAACCCAATGCCATCGTCGCTGATCACCACTTGAAGTGTCTTTTGTTTTACAGTAATTGAACAGTGGATATTGGTACAACAGGCATGCTTGATTGTATTAGTGGTAATTTCTTTTACAATTCTATACAGATGAATTGCTTTTTGTGGCCTGAATTCGCTATCTACGAAATTTAAGCTGGTAGCCATTTTTATCTGATGGGTTAATTCGATTTCATCAAGTAAGTGAATGAGTGATTTTTTCAAACCTATGGTATCTAACGATGGGGGCACAAAATCGTAGGCGATTTCCCGGATAACGCTACGCATAGATTGAACCTGATCTACTATCTTTCTATGCATATCTCTATTTTGCACCGGATATTGTTGCAAAATGATTCCGATGGAAGAGAGCCCAGCACCAATTTCATCGTGCAGATCGATATGTATTCTTTTTCTTTCCGCGTCAATAAGTTCTATTTCTCGTGCTAACTGCCATTCATATTCATTCAGGCGAAACCTGTATTGACGAAGGAGTGAGAAAATGAACATTGCCAACAGGATAGACATAAACAGTAAACTTGCTAGGAGGATCGGGTAGTTTGTTGGGTTTTCGGTAAACATAGAATAATGATGCTAAATGATATATTGACCAGGATATTTAATGCAGAAATGATGATCAGCAGATCCATACAAAAACTGGCAGTATATATTGGTGCAAACTGTTTAAAAATGAGGATGAAACCACGAAAGGTGAAATAGGCGAGGAGCGACAAACACAAAAGAAGGTCTATTTTCTTGAAACGGTCTGATACTGCTGTAAGGGTTAACTCAGAAAGCTTGTCGATACAGAACCAGCAAATCATTAAGGAGGAAACTATCCTGAAAAGTGAATTACTTGAACGGAGACTATGTAATATAAAATTATCAAGTACCCAGGTTGTTATACCAATAATCAAACCAATCCATATTGATTTAAAATGCTTGGCTCTTATGTTCATAAAGAGCCAAACATAGATAAGGTACTCGATAAAAGTAAATAAATTGGAGTTTAACAGATTAGGCTTATGACATTTAATCATAACAAAACTTACTGTTTCATTTGCCAGTCCTGTGAATAATAAGATAAACAAAGGCAGGTTTCTCTTAAACAACATTTGTTTTAAACGAAACAGCCCAGCAATGCATGGGACTGCAATTGACAGGGCTGATATCATGGTGAATAAAAAATAGCTCATAAATTACCTATCCATTTAACGGGGAGGGTGGCGGGCAAATAGGGGGGCACTGAAAAGCATCTTCAAGTATGATGCCTTCATCATCTGTTAACAAGACAGGATTTAGGTTTGGAAGAATATCCTGGTTATTTTCATCCACCGCTACAAGCACAGTACAGATGCGGTTATCTGTTTTCCGTCCCAAATATATACGAAATGAATGACATTCATCTTGTGCTAAAAGTGCTTTTACAGAACTGCCCAGATAAGTTTCCGCATAAAACAAATCAGCAACAGGATTTTGTCGGTAACAAGTGGTGTAATCAATAGCTTGCGCTAAAGAAATTTGATGTTGTATCATAGTAATTTAATTTTTGTGCAAGCTATTTCCACGCCGAACCAATTAAAAGGTGGTGATTACTTTAATTGATGTGGTAAATACTCTAATTCATCATAACAACCAGAGAAGATCTTAAAAACGTAAGATCAATTACACCCTATAAATCAAGCAGATAGCAGACAACAGATCTCTGATTTTTGATTTTTTGATCTTTGATTTGGGATTCATTGTAAAATATTTAACAGAATTTTCGTCTACACTGAATACTCCTAGTCAAAAATCAAAAAATCAAAAAATCAAAAATCCTACCTAAGGGATCTCGCATCTGCTTTTTGTTTCCTTTTGCGTAAATAGAATTCCTGATTTTGATAGTCATTGGGTTACTGCACAGATAGTTTTGCGGCCTCAAAACTTTTTGTATGCAGAAAATAATATCCATATTCATCGCTTTATTCACTTTCTCTTTTGCAATAGCAAATGAACATCCCGAAGGAAACAGCACCATCAAGGGTACTATCACCACAAATGATGGTAAACCCGCAGTAGAAGTAAGTATTCAACTAAAAGGCTTAACAAAGGGAGCCATTACAGATGAAAAAGGCTTTTTTATCATTCGTGGACTGGCAGCAGCATCTTATGAATTGCAGATATCGCTACTAGGGTACAAAGAAGTAACCCGAAAAATTAACCTTAATAATAACCAGGTTAGTACGGTAAATATTGCACTTGAACTAAGTGAGCAACAATTAACGGAGGTTATCATAAAATCTGGTGTTCGTTCCTACCGCGCAGGTACTGTTTCTTCTTCATTACGTATTCAAAGTCCTTTATTAGAGACCCCTCAGAATATCCAGATCATCACTAATAAAGCACTTGCAGACCAGCAGGTAATAAGTATGAGCGATGGGGCCATTCGTAATGTAAGTGGTGCAATAAGAATGGAACATTGGGCCGATATGTATACCAATATAACCGCACGTGGTTCGCAGGTACAGGCATTTCGTAATGGATTTAATATGGTGAACTCATTCTGGGGGCCATTAACCGAAGACATGAGCTTTGTAGATCATATTGAATTTGTAAAAGGTCCGGCAGGATTTATGCTTGGTAGTGGTGACCCAAGTGGTTTATATAATGTGGTAACTAAAAAACCGAGCGGATATAATAAGGGTGAAGCCTCATTAACCATAGGTAGCTTCGACCTCTATCGTGCTACATTAGACCTCGACGGTAAGCTGAATAAAGATGGTAAATTATTGTACCGACTTAATCTTGCCGGACAACAAAAAAAATCGCATAGGGCCAATGAATACAATGATCGCTATGCATTTGCGCCGGTAATCTCCTATCAGTTTAACGATAAAACAAAACTAACGGCAGAATACACCTGGCAAAATGCACGAATGAGCGATGTGGGGTCTTATTATGTATTCTCCACCGATGGTTTTGCAACTTTACCTGTAGGAGCTACATTTTTACCCGCTGGTTTACCGGGTACTACCATTAACGATCATACTGTTTTATTAAACCTGCAGCACCAGTTTCATCCCAACTGGAAACTAACGGCACAAACCAATTACAATAATTATCAGCAACGTGGTAGTTCAATGTGGCCTGCTGCAGTAAATCCTAACGGCACAATTCAACGTGCAGTGAGTAGTTGGGATGCTAAAAGTAGTATCACTGCTGCGCAGATTTACCTGAATGGCAATATCAAAACAGGCAACCTGCAACACAGGATACTTGGTGGACTTGACGTATCGAACAGGCAATATTTTGCCGACTGGTCGCAATACCATTTACTTGATACAGGAGCTGCATTATTCGATGCTAACAATCCAAACCTGGGAAAACCTTCTAATGGCTATCCGCAATTCGACTTCAGCACACCGCTCGAACAAAGAGCAGTAGCAGCCGGTGGCACTATGGATATGCGTAATACAGGCGTATACCTGCAGGATGAAATCGGATTTCTCAACAATACCATCCGACTAACAATAGCAGGTCGTTACACTACTATCTCACAATCTGAATGGGGTGCTGCCGCCAAAACAGCAAAACGATTTACCCCAAGAATAGGATTAAGCGTTTCCCTTGATAAACAAACCGCTGTATACGGATTATTTGATCAGTCATTTATTCCACAGGCCGGTAAACTGGCTAATGGTGGTTCTGTAAAATCAATTACAGGTAACAATATCGAATTTGGATTTAAACGCGATTGGGCAGGTGGAAGATGGAATACGGGATTAACATTCTACCGTATCCTGAAAGAAAACGAATTAACAGCAGATCCTTTTAGTCCACCAGCTTCTGGTTTAAGCATTGTAATGGGACAAAAACGTGCACAAGGAATTGAGTTTGATTTAAAAGGACGTATTGCACCCGGATTAGACCTTGTAGCCAATTATGCTTTAACGGATTCGAAAATTACCAAAGTAGCAAATGGTGTAACAAGTATGAAAGTAGGAGATGTAGTGCCGGGATATGCAAAACATACAGCTAATATCTGGCTTACTTATCGCCTGCAGGATGGGGCACTCAAAGGTCTTGGCTTTTCCGGCGGATTTACCTTACTTGAAGGGCGAAATACCTATTGGGATATCTCTCCCGATCCAACAAAAGTCTTACCAACCTATACCAAACTCGATGCAGGTATTTCTTATGAAAAAGATATGCTGCGTTTTAACCTGAACGTATTTAATGTGCTGAACAAATACCTGTACAACGGTTCTTATTACCAGTGGCTTACTGCCTATAACTGGCAAACAGAAGCACCACGTAATCTTCGTTTCAGTATTGCTTATCGTTTCTAAACAGTTTATAGTTCATGCGATTTAAAAAGTGGATTTGTAAAATACACCTATGGCTCGGACTATCGTCCGGGCTTGTGGTTTTTTTCCTGGGTATCACCGGTTGTATACTGGCATTTCAACAGGAGATAGAAGCAGTGACACAACCTTATCAGTATGTAAAAGAAAGAAATGAAGCTGTGTTACTGCCTTCCGTTATAAAACCTATTGCAGAAAAGCAGGTCCCTGGCAAACATCCACACAGTGTTTTATATGAAACAGGAAAAGCGGCTAAAGTAATTTTTTATGGGGATGATTATTATGACCTGGTATATATTGATCCCTACAATGGTAACGTGCTGAAGACAAAAAACATGAACGAAGATTTTTTTCGTATTGTGGTCATTGGTCATTACCAGTTATGGTTACCCGTAGCAATTGGTCAGCCGATTGTAGCTACGGCAACACTTATTTTCCTGGTGCTAATGATTACCGGATTAATACTCTGGTGGCCTAAAAATAAAGCGGCAAGAAAACAACGCTTCAAAATAAAATGGAATGTACGTTGGAGAAGAAAGAACTATGACCTCCATAATGTGCTTGGTTTTTATATGAGCTGGGTCGCTGTTTTTATAGCTATTACCGGACTGGTGATGGGATTTCAATGGTTTGCCAAATCATTTTACGCGGTTACATCTGGAGGTAAAACCATGAAAGCGTATTACGAACCCATCTCCGTAAAAAAGCCATTACCTCATACGTCTTTTCTGGCAGTTGATGAGCTGTATAAACAAGCAGCCGCTACTTATTTAAACGGACAAACTATAGAAGTACATTATCCCGAAACAGATAGTTCGGCTGTGGCGCTAGCTGTTAATCCAGACCCAGGCACATACTGGAAAATTGATTACACTTACTATAACCAGTATACACTCGAAGAAATGGAAGTAGATCACCCCTTCGGTCGCTTTGAAAATACTTCAACAGCCGATAAAATTTCCCGAATGAACTATGATGTACATGTGGGGGCAATTGGGGGTATGCCTACCAAACTAATGGCTTTTTTTGGAAGCCTTATAGCTGCAAGTTTGCCTATTACCGGCTTTATTATTTGGTGGGGCAGGAGGAAGAAAAGTAAAATAATTTCCTGAAAGTTCAGGTCAGGTGGCTTTAAGCCATCTGACCTGAACAAATTATTAACCCTTGATTTCTCTAACAAACTTCCCCGCTGCATCAAAAATCACATCCTTTCTTTTAATAGCGGCTTCATATGTTACAATTCCTTCGGCGTTGGTTATTCTTGCGGCACCCTTCAGTGCATTTGATGGGTAATGCTTTGCCATATATGTTTTTATAGAAGCTGGCAAGTCAGAGAGAGAGATTTCCTGTTCTGTTTCCAATAAAATTGCCTGTGCATTATAGATAATGGAAAGCTGAATGCTGTTTTCTTTGAAACTAACTTCGAAATTCCCATCTTCTTTCTCCCATTTAATTGCTGTGGCGGACGGATGATTTTTTGAAAAAATCTGTTTTACTTTTTCAGGAGTACTCTGTCCATTTGCCAAGCCGGCAATCAAAAATGTCGCAATCAATAAGTATTTCATGTTAAATAGTTTGTTGAACAACAAACTTACTTACCCATTTTGTAGCAATTCTGAAGAGGGTGGTGTAAAATTGATCGTAAATGAATGAATAGAAGATCTATAATTATAGTGTATTGAGTAACCCGCAACGATACAAATTTCTTTTATAATAGCTAAGCCTAGTCCGGTGCTTTCGGTAGATTGCTCATTTTTATAAAAACGATTAAATACTTTTTTATCATCAAGCTGACCATGCTGGGCGGTATTTGAAAAACTTAATTGTGTTTTGCTAAGATGAATATCTACCACTCCTCCTATAGGGGTGTACCGAATGATGTTGCTAATTAAATTTCCCAGCATAATATCAGCCAGATGATGATGAAACTGTAAAATATTTTTTGTTGAAGCTATGTTTAATTTTAGCTGTAAACTGTTGATTAGTTCTTCATATTCGGCTATTTTTTTATGTAGCAATTCCTCAATATTCACTTCTTCAGTTAGGGTGTATTGTCTGTTTTCCAAACGGGTGAGTAGTAAAAGAGATTGATGGAGACGCGATAGTTTGTTTGTGGCATCCTCAATAACCAATACCTGTTGTAACGCAGGGAGGTTGTTTTCTAATTTTTGTAATAAAGCTTCAGTTTTTAATTTAATTACCGATAGAGGTGTCTGCATTTCATGTGAAGCGTTTTCTGTGAATGAACGTAACGTAGCATAATCATTAGAAATTCTTAATGTCATTCTGTTGACACTTTCATTAAGCAAATCAATTTCTTCAATACCTGTGTGTATGGCTTCCAAAGGAGAACTTTTGGCTGTTTCATAATTACGTATACGGCTTATGGTATCATAAAATGGTTGAAGAAGCTGATTGACTATTTTTCTATTGATGAAATAGTTGAGGAGCAACAACAGGAAAATCATACCTATGGTTATAAAGATAATCAACTGCAACATGTCTTCGGTTTCTGTACGTGACTGATTAACCGATATGCGATAAAAACGATTATTAGTTGATATGCTAAAAGTGAGCTGCCGAACCGGTTCACTTTCTTGTTGAATGGGGTTGAATAATGTTTTGTTTAACGGACCTGTTTCAGGAGTTATAGTCACAGCGGTATCGATCGTAAGCCATTGGTGACGGGTATTAGGAATAAAAGGTAGGTTGTTGTGAACGGTGCTATAATCAGTTATTTCCTGCTGTTCAACGCGTAGAGAACGGTCTAGCTGGTTAGTAAGTACTAAATTTAGTACAAAATAAAAGGCAATACTCCCAGCAAAAAAACTGATAAGTGTGGTGGCGATATTTGTACGATTGTATTTTGTAAATAACTTCATGAGAGTTCCATTTTATAACCTTCACCATAAATAGATTTTAATGGATCATTTACTCCGGCAGCTTGTATTTTTTTTCGCAGATTTTTGATATGTGCATATATGAAGTCGAAACTATCTGAGAAGCTCATATCATCTCCCCACAAATGCTCCGCAATTGCAGTTTTAGATAAAACCCGATTACGGTTAATAATAAGAAATAGTAAGAGCTGAAATTCTTTTTGAGTTAGCTCTAAGTGTTGGTCATTAACGAAAATGCTTTTGCCTGTAGTGTCAATGCGAAAAGGGCCAACGGTAAATATGGTGTTTCCTGAAAAATGCTTTCTTCTAATGATTGCAGAAATACGAACACTTAATTCAGAAAAGTGAAAAGGTTTCATCAGGTAATCATCTGCGCCAAGTCGTAAGCCTTCAATTTTATCTTCCAGCGCCCCTTTTGCAGAAATAATAATAATGCCGTCAATCCTGTTGTCTTCTTTTAAGTAATGCAACAATTGTAACCCAGAACCACCTGGTAACATTATGTCGAGCACAATACAGTCATAAATAAAATGATCTATTTTATCCAAAGCTTCCTTATAAGTGATTGCAGATTCGCATAAATACCCCTCTGTATTCAGAAAATCGACTAATGACTTATTTAAATCCGGTTCATCTTCAATGATAAGAATCTTCACAGTTGTGCGTTTTGCTATTGTAAAATACGGCGAAAAATCTGTAGGAATCCTGAACATAGCCCCGTTGCGCTGAATTCAGAATTGCTTCAGGATTGATTGTTTATTTTGTGCTATGAAAAATTGGGTGTTTTTATGCTTTTTATTACCTGTATTGCTACAGGCACAGGGTACCGTCACCGTTTCGGGTCAGTTGAAAGATGCCAAAACAAAAGAACCACTGGCTTATGTAAATGTAACCATCCATAACAGTGCAGATAGTGTGTTCGTTGGAGGTACAATTAGTAGTGAAGATGGCCGTTTTATACTTACAGGTATAAAAAAAGGCAATTACCTGCTCGCTGCCAGTTATGCCGGGTACAATACTTATCGCCAGGAAATGATGGTAGGTAGCCTGAGCCAGTACCTCGATTTGGGTATCATTGAATTAACCGAAAACCCTAAGTTATTGGGAGATGTAGTAGTAAGTGCTACAAGAACCAAAGAAGGGGTTTCGGATAAAATGGATAAAAAAGTATTTACGGTTGCCAATAATCCCGCACAGGCAGGAGGTTCTGTATTACAGGTAATGCAAAACCTGCCAGGCGTTACTGTGCAGGATGGAAAAATATTATTGCGGGGCAACGACAAAGTAACCGTACTGATCGATGGAAAACAAAATGCCATTACTGGATTTGGTAATCAATCTGCCCTTGACAACCTGCCCGCATCTGCAATCGAAAGAATAGAAATTATCAATAACCCTTCTGCCATGTATGAGGCCAATGGCAATGCCGGCATCATTAATATTATTTATAAAAAAAGCAGGACTGAAGGATGGAATGGTAAGGTTGGGTTTTCGGGTGGTCTTGGTTCACTTTGGATTAGAAGAGACAACCTGCCCGGTATCAGAAGACAATACCAGGCAACGCCAAAACTCAATCCATCTGTTTCGCTTAACTACAGAAAAAACAAACTGAATACATTTTTACAGGCCGATTGGTTATATACCCATACGCTTAACAGAAATGAGTTTGCTGTAAGGAAATACAATGACGGAACAGAAATACAGCAGCAGGTAAAAAGAAACAGGAATACATCTTTCAGTACCATTAAAACCGGAATTGACTGGAATCCCGATGAAAGCAACAGCTTTACCATTTCTGGATTCTTTAACCGGGAAAAAATTATTGACAGGGGTGATATACCTTATTATAATAAAGACCTGTCACAACAACTTCGTTTATGGCAATTTTTGGAGGATGAAGTAAAATATACGGCAATTGCTTCAGCAGCATACCAGCATAAATACAACCAGCCCGGGCATGTTTTAAACATAGCTTTCAATTATACCTTTCACCGTGAAGATGAGAAATATTTTTTCACCAATATTATGCCTTCTTATACGGGAGAAGATGCTTTTAAACTTTTATCGGATGAACATGTATCTGATTTGAGTGTTGACTATGTGAAACCTTTACGCAGCGGCAGAATAGAAATGGGTGGACGTTTTCGTTATAGGTCTATCCCCACCAATATGCTTTTCTTTCCCGGCCTAAATTCTCCGATCGATCCAAACGCAGGTGGCTGGGCTACGTATCGGGAAGTAATACCAGCTTTATACAGTAATTATGTGTATGAGTCTGGTAAGCTTGAACTGGAAGCAGGTTTGCGACTGGAGTATGTAAAAGTAGATTATGAAGTAAATCCCAATCACAATACATATACAAGTGATGGATATGACTATGCGCAGCCTTTCCCGAATATCAGACTGGCCTATAAATTTGATGTCAACAATAAATTGTCTGTATTTTTTAACAGACGGGTTGACAGACCCAATGAAGTTGATATTCGCATTTTCCCAAAATACGATGAGCCAGAGTTGTTAAAAGTAGGGAACCCTACATTGCGTCCTCAGTTTACCAATAGTTTTGAAATAGGATACAGGAATAATTGGAAGTTGGGCAACTTGTTTGCTGCACTTTACCATAAAATAACAGATGCAACCATTACAAGAATTGCTACTATTGTGCCTGGAAACACGCTTATTTATAATATTTTTCAGAATGCAGGTAAAAGTACAGCAACCGGTGCAGAAGCTATTTGGCAACAGGAATTCAGTAAAATATGGACCAGCAGTATTGGTGTAAATATTTATCGCAATACCATTCATGCTTATACCGTTGAGAATAAATACCCGGTACCAACTGTATATAGTGCACCTAAAGAAAGCATTACTTCTGGTAACCTGAAACTGAACAATACATTCAAATTGCCAGCATCAGCCGATCTACAGGTTTCACTGGTTTACCTGGCACCAGATCTTTTGCCACAGGGAAGGATAGAAGCCCGTTATTCGATGGATTTCGGTTTCAAGAAAACCTTTCACCAGGGTAAAAGGGAGTGGTTCATCAATGCAACAGATGTATTTGGGACGCTGCGAATTAAACGACAAATACGTGGTAATGGTTTTACATATACCAGCACCGATTACCTCGAATCACAAGTGTTAAGGGGCGGGTATAGCTGGAAGTTTTAAAACTATTGAGTGTTCTAAAAAAGTAATTGTAGACTGTGTCTTTCTCTCAGTAGCAATTAACTAATTTAATTGCTACTGAATACACAGAGATCGAACAAGTAGGATTCAAATAAAGCATTAACTTTAAAAAACTATAATAAGTTGATGCGTCCTACTAAACAATGGCTGCTTATTTTACTGTTGCTGGAAACAGTATCTGTAACGTATGCACTTAAATTTACCAGCATTGCAGCTATGGCTTCAATTGTATATCTGTTAAGTGGTATTGCCATTGCCTTTTTGCTATTAAAAGAACCTGTTCAAAAAAGCGAGTTTAATTTCAGTACAAAACAGCAACCTGTTGCTGCCTATCAACTTGCGATGTTATTATTTGGTGGCCTGGCAATATTTCTGTTTACGCGTCAATGGATTCATCAATCGTCACTTAGTTATACTGATGCTGATATGATTCCTATTATGGAGGTGATGTGTAAACGTTTGCTGGAAGGTAACTGGTCTGCAGTGTATGATCCTGTGTTGGAAATATGGAATGGCATACAGCCCATTTATCTACCTGCTATGTGGATGCCATTTTTGGCTGCAGTAAAATTCGGATTTGATCCAAGATGGATTACCTCCCTTGCTGTATTTTTTTCCTTTGGCATTTTTATACTATTGTGGCGGGCACACTGGCAGAAAATATCCGGGGCAGTTTTATTATTGGCTGCTGGTATTTTATGTTTATGGCTATATACTGAGCCCTCACATAATTTTATCCGGCTTTCTGAAGAAGGGATTGTGGTGTTTTATTATAGTTTACTCGTACTGGCCATATTGTCTGAAAATTTTCTGCTTATTGGTATAGCTGCCGCATTATGTGCCCTTAGCCGTTATGCTATTGCCGGCTGGTTACCCGCTATGTTGGTGTATCTCTTACTGATTCATAAACAAAAACGAGATACAATTCGCTTTGTATTGTCTTTTGTTGCCGTAGTGCTTCTGCTAGTGGTGCTTCCTTTTGGCATCAAACCACTGCAAATTGCCTTTCAGCAACCGCAACAATATATTGAACATGCTGCAAGAATCTGGAAAGAATCACCAGTATACTTTACGCAAAGCACGGGGCTGGCCAAATTCTTCGGACCAGAAAATATTGTACTTCAACATCAATTGCTCATTCTCTGCTCTTTTTTATTACCGCTTATTTTTGTATTTGGCAGCCTAAAATGGAAACACCGGAACAATACTGCTTTAGCAACACTAAAGCTTACGGTTGTAATTGTGTTTGCTTTAATTGATGTGCCTTATCAATATCTTTTTTATACTTCTTCCTTTATTTCCCTGATTGCGATTGCCGGTGTGAATAAGGTGTAGCAGGTCAGTAGCTTATAGAACAAGGCACTTTAATCAGTTCTGATGCCTTTAAAACCCGGCATTGCCGGATGTATGGAAGTTGATATCTAACCCAATCGTGGCAATGGCTTCCACATAAAAGAAATCATGGTTTACCCTGTTCCCTTTTTGAGTGGGTGTATTAGCCAGGGCATTCAGGTAATTTACATACCCGGATTTACCAGATGCTTCAATAAATATTTTTTTAAAAGGGTATACACGAATGGCAGTCTCTGCACTGGTATTATAACCTGCGATATGAAATTTATTATTTAGCCTTTCACCCCGCCATGTAAAATCTGTTCTGGGTATATTGATTCCGGCACCTGCTTTCCAAAGCCAGGTAATGAGTTTGCGGTTGGTTTTTTTTGTTCCAGACAGAGTATGCTGTTGTACATAGTTTATGTGTAACAGATTTGCGCCATCTGTATGTTCGAGGTGTAAAAAACTGTTTGGATTCAATATACTATCGCCATATACAGGCTGGTTATCAATTGTTCCTGTTACCAATACTTTCTGGTAATCGGTAACAACATATTTCATGTGATCGAAATTTATTTCAACCGCCCTTGTTTTGTTGGGGTTGAGGTAAAACCCGATTCGATAACTGTATTGTGGGATGGATATATCACCCGGACTTTTTAAAATAGCACCAAAATCCGGCGAATCAGCAGCTTTAGCTTTGTGCAGGGTAAACCTGTTGCCATTACTCATGGAAAAATGAATATTGCTTCTCGAATATGATTCCTGATTATATCCCCATTGAAAGTACATGCCATAAAACAATGGTTTTCTTTCATTGTTTTGTGCATGAGTTGTATGACATAAAAACAGCAATAAAATTAAACTGAGTTTGGCCATTTTTTGATTGATAATTAACATTAGGTGTATCTGCTTTTAAGATGATCGGCAAGCAAAAACAAAATGGTACAAATCAATAGGTCGATTCATAAAGTTTTGCACCATCATACAAATAATGCGAATCAAAGAGTGCGCGTTCTCAGTGTTAGATGAGCCAGGAGTACCTGGCTCCGGGCAGATGAAGAACCCTTTTAAAAAAACATCTCTCCCAAACGAACCTAACACCTAATACCTAACCCCTTTGCCAGAATTCTTCACCCCTTGATTCGCATTTATAAGAATCAGTTAGTTATTACTACGCCATCCGCCTCCTAGTGATTTATATAATCCTATTACGGCTTCAGATTGTTCTTTTTGAATAGAAGCAAGTGCCAGTTCGCTTTCAAGTACATTTCGTTGTGCGGTAATTACTTCCAGGTAATTTGCCATACCATTACTGAACAGCATCTGGGCATTGCTGATGCCATTTTGTAATACACCTACACGCTCTTTGGCAATGAGGGCTTGTTCTTTTAGTTTTTCTATTTTTATAAGTGCGTCAGATACTTCGCCAACAGCCAGTAGTACAGATTGTCTGAATCCTATCACCGTTTTTTCTCTTTCAATTTCTGAAAGCCGGTATTGTGTTTTTAATTTCCCTTGTTGAAAAACCGGTTGTGAAATTCCGGCTATTCCTGAGATGAAAAGTGAAGCCGGGATACTAAACCAGTTACTTGCCAGGAACGAATTCAAACCTCCAACGGCAGTAATACTCAGGGAAGGGTATAGTGATGCCTTCGCTATTCCTGTGTTGGCATTGGCCTTCATTAGTTCTAATTCCTTTGCTTTAACATCCGGCCTGTTGGATAAAAGATCTGAAGGTATTCCCGGTGAAAGCGCTGCTGAAACAATTGATTCATAGATGTTTCCTGATCGTACGATTTCTTTTGGAGCAACACCTGCAAGTATACTCAGGTAAGTTTCTCCAAGCTGAATTTCCCGGGTTAAACTGGGAATTAATTCGGCGGCCTGTAGACGTTGTGCAGTTGCTTGTTGCAATGCAAGTGAATTTACCTGACCAGACTGGTATTGCAGTTTCATAATGGAAACTGTACTATCAGCTAATGCAAGATTTTTGTTTGCAATCTCAACTTGCTCGTCAAGCATAAGCAAACGATAGTAACCATTAGCGACTGCAGCTATCAAATCAGTTTGTACTGTTTTTCTCGCTTCTTCTGATTGTAAATAAATAGCCAGTGATTTTGATTGCTGGTTTTTAATCTTCCCCCATATATCGGCTTCCCAACTTACGGACGCGTTAGCGGAATAGTCTTCAACATAAGATTTACCAAGGAACTGACTTAAACTTAAACCAGATAAACTATTATCAGATGGTCTGTTAATGCCTGCTGTTCCTTGTACCCTGAGTTCCGGCAGGTATCCAAGCTTACTTTGCCTGATCAGTAACCGGGCTGCTTCTTTATTTTTTAGTGCAACCTGAATATCAAAATTATTACTGAGTGTGCTGTCGATCAATACCTGAAGTTGTTTGTTTACAAATAACTGGTTCCAGGGTATATTGGCTATATTCAGAGAATCTGCTTTTGTATAGCCACGATACATATCCGGAACCGTTTTCTTTGGCACAGCGGTATCCTTTGATACTTTGCAGGCATTAAAGAGGATTATAATTAATAGTAGCTTGTATAAATAAGTAATTTTCATCGTTGAAGGATTATTGTTTTTGTAATGCTATTTTATCATGTATCCAGTCATCGTGTTCAACGATTTTCTGACTGCTTACTTTTTCCTGTAAGTATTGGAATACTGAGAAAAGAACGGGGATAATAAATATGCCGAGGATAACGCCGGTAAGCATTCCACCTACAGCACCGGTACCGATGGATCTGTTACCCATAGCTGAAGCTCCTTTTGCCGTTAATAGCGGGATAAGTCCAACGATAAACGCAAATGATGTCATCAGAATCGGACGCAAACGCAGTCGGGAGGCTTCAATAGCTGCATGTGCAATTGACAGTCCTGCTTTTCTTCTTTGTACAGCATATTCTACAATAAGGATCGCATTCTTCGCTAATAATCCGATCAGCATAATTAGTCCAACCTGTACATAAATATTGTTCTCAATTCCTGCGAAACCGATGAATGCAAATACTCCCAATAATCCAGTTGGTACGGATAATATCACCGCAAATGGAAGCAGATAACTTTCATATTGGGCTGCCAGCAGGAAGTACACAAAAATTACAGACATCAAAAAGATCAAAGTAGTCTGAGAGCCTGATTGTTGTTCCTCACGGGTTAATCCTCCCCATTCAAACGCATAGCCTCTCGGAAGATACATTGCCGCTGTTTCCTCAATAGCTTTTAGCGCCTGACCTGAACTAAAACCAGGTTTTGGTACACCATTGATTGTTACAGCATTAAACAGATTATTTCTTGTAACCGTTTCAGGACCGTATACTTTTTCAAGCGTAACGAGTGTGGTTACAGGAACCATTTCTCCCAGGTTGTTTTTTACCTGTACGTTTTCCAATGTTGCAGGATCGAGCCGATAACTGATATCTGATTGTAAGATAACTTTATACTGTTTCCCGAATTTGTTGAAATCGCCTGCCTGAAGACTTCCATAAAATGTTTGAAATGTTTGCAGCAGGTCGCTTATAGATACGCCAAACTGTTTTGTTTTTTCTTCATCAATAGTCAGTTTGTACTGCGGGTTGCCGGTATTGAAAGTGGTAAAGGCATACATAATCTCGGGCCTTTTCATCAGTTCACCGATGAAGCCATTGGCAGTAGCGCTTAAATCTTCAAGTTTACCACCTGCTCTGTCCTGAAGAATCAACTCAAATCCATTGGTATTACCGAAACCTTGTACGGTTGGTAGTGTGAAAGTGAAAAGATCAGCCGCAGAAATAACAGATAGTTTCTGGTTTACTTCACCAAGTATGGCATTAATATCTTCATTAGCCCCTCTTGTACCAGGTTTTTTCAGTTTAATAAATGCCAGACCGTTAATCGGACTTGAAGCGTTGGTAATAATATTCATTCCCGCTACACTGTACGATTTTTCAACACCTTCAACGGTAGCAATAATGCTGTCAACTTTTATCATTTCTTTTTTGGTACGTTCCAGTGAAGAACCCGGGGGCATGTTAAGTGAATAGAGAAAAATACTCTGGTCCTCAGTTGGAATAAAACCGGTAGGGGTTCTTTTTACCAATATGACCGTAACAGCAGTAATTAATACCAGACCGGTAAGTGCTACCCATTTTGTTTTTACAAGGAAGCGTAAGGAATTACTGTATCGATTAGTCAGGTTTTCAAATCCTGCATTGAAAGCACCAAAAAACCTGGCTTTGATTCCTTTTTGTTTACCGGGAGAGGTATGATTGTTTTTAAGTAATAGTGCTGATAAAGCCGGACTAAGTGTAAGTGCATTTACCGCAGATATAAGGATGGCGATTGCCAGTGTAAAAGCGAACTGCTTATAAAATATACCTGCCGGTCCCTGCATAAATCCTACCGGCACAAACACAGCGGCCATTACCAGTGTAATGGAAATGATAGCACCGGAAATTTCGCCCATACTTTTAAGTGTAGCTGCCCTGGCAGGAAGGTGTTCCGTTGCCATTTTAGTATGTACCGCTTCCACTACTACAATCGCATCATCTACTACGATACCGATGGCAAGTATAAGTGCAAAGAGAGTCAATAGATTGATGGTAAAACCAAAAAGCTGCATAAAAAAGAAAGTACCTAAAATGGCTACGGGTACTGCAATTGCCGGAATGAGTGTAGAACGTAAATCCTGCAGGAAGAGGAACACTACAATGAAGACAAGTATAAAGGCTTCAAGAAGTGTTTGTTTTACTTTATCAATAGATGCGTCTAAAAATTCTTTGGAAGAATAAGGAACAAAAGTTTTTACGCCTTTGGGTAAATCTTTTTTAATGCGCTCCATTATACGGTTTACTTCGGTCAGGATTTCATTCGCATTAGATCCCGCTGTCTGATAAATCAATACACCGGTTGAGGGGCCTTTGTCTACTTTAGCTTCAGTAGTATAGTTAAAAGAACCTAGCCCTATCTTCGCAACATCTTTCAGGCGTATCATTGATCCGTCGATATTTGATTTCAGGATAATGTTCTCATATTCTTCGCTGTTGCTGAGTTTTCCTTTGTATTTAATCACATATTCGAAAGATTCTTTACTGCCTTCGCCGAATTTACCTGGCGCAGCTTCAAGATTTTGTTCCCTGATGGCGTTGAGTACATCCTGGGCAGAAAGACCGTAGCTGCTTAACCTGTCGGGTTTGAGCCAGATACGCATTGCATAGTCTTTTGTACCGAAGATGGTAGCCTGTCCAACCCCATGTACACGTTGTATTTCCGGAACAATATTGATTTTAGCATAGTTCTGTAGAAATGTTTCATCATAAGTTCCGTCTGAATAGATGGCAATAGCCATGATGATGCTATTCTGTTGTTTTTGGGTGGAAATACCTGCCTGTAAAACTTCAGTAGGTATCAGGCTACTGGCTTTAGCAACACGGTTTTGTACGTTAACGGAAGCGATATCCGGATCTGTTCCGGCAGTAAAAAACACACTGAGTGTCATGGTACCGTCGTTGTTGCTATTGGAAGTCATGTAAGTCATGTTCTCCACACCGTTGATGGCTTCTTCCAGTGGTGTGGCTACTGATCGTGCCACTACTTCTGCGCTTGCACCGGGATATGCTGCAGTTACCAGTACTGCCGGTGGGGCTATATCAGGAAACTGTGTAATTGGTAATTTGGAAAGGGAAACAATGCCCAATAGAACCAGCAATATGGATATTACTGTGGAAAGTACCGGGCGTTTAATGAATTTTTGTAACATAAAATATTGTTATGTGGGTGAGGTAGGCAATAGCCATCCTGCAGCGTTTTTCGCTGTAAAAAATTGTCTTAAAACCTGTGATAAATATTTGAGCTGGCTATTCCTAACGCGCAGCAAGTATACTATCCAGCGAAATTTTTTGCGGGATAATTACCGCACCATCTCTTAGTCGCTGTATGCCGCTGTAAACAATGGTTTCGCCTTTCGATACACCTTTTTCAACGATATAGTTATTTCCGCTTTTTCCAACTACTGTTATTAGTTTTCCGGCAACTTTATTGCTGTCTCCAAGGGCAAATACAAAAACTTTGTCCTGAAGTTCAAATGTGCTTTCTTGTGGTACAAGTAGTTTATCCTTCAGCAGGAAAGGGATGCGTATTCTACCGCTGATACCTGCACGCAATATTTTTTCTTTGTTGACAAATTTTGCGCGAAATAAAATACTGCCCGTTGAGCGGTCGAATTCACCTTGCACCAGTTGTACTTTTCCTTTGTCTTTATAAATTGTATTATCAGCCAGTTGAAGTTCAACAGGCGGAAGGTTTTCTATTTTATTTTCAATATTGCGGCCTTCCACATCAGCAAAAAAATGCAGGAAATCTTTTTCACTCATGCTAAAGTATGCGTGTATATTTTCTACTGCTGAAAGACTGGTAAGGGGTAATGATTCTCCACGTCCGATCAGGCTGCCTTGTTTGAAATTGATATGTCCGATATAACCACTTACCGGAGCGGTTATTAATGTATACCCGAGTGTAATTTCTGCACTGTTCTTTCCGCTGATAGCTTGTGTGTGTGCCGCGCGTGCTTCATTTAATATTGCTTTAGCGGTTTTTAACTGTACTTCTGATATTACCTTGCCTGCCACAAGTGGAATTAATCTGTCTACCTCTACCTGGACTTTTTCAACAGTAGCTTTTGTAATTTGAATATTAGCTTCGGCAGTTTGGCTATATTGACTGTATTCTTTGGCATTAATGCGAAACAGTGGTTGTCCCTGGTTAACCCAGGCGCCTTCTTCAACATAAATTTTTTCAAGAAAGCCGCTTACCTGTGGACGAATTTCAACATTCGCGGTTCCTTCTATAGTAGCAGGATAAGATTGCCAGCTAGTGCTGGAGCCGGTTTCGAGCTGTACAACAGGAAGTGCGGGTGGTGGTGGCGGTGCTTGTTGGTTTCCTGCATTACCTGCACAACTGGCAAAATATAATACTGCAGCATAGAGCAAATAAATAGTGAGTTTCTTCATAATAGGTTAACTTTTCTAACAGTGTTAAGTTTTTGTGGTTAAAAAAACAGCTTTCAGGCTGTTTGATTTTGCTTTGAAAAACAACGATAAATAATCTAACGTTGTTAAGTAATCGGTTTAAAAAAATAGTACTTCTGTACTATCCTCTTTGAATACTGGATTTGTTTTTGTTTACTTGTTTAGGTTGCTTGTGTTTTATTTAGTTTTTAATAGAAGTAATAATACCTGTGATTGCATCCCGTAATACTTCTTTATTCAGTTCCTGTCTGGTAATTTGGTTGGTTAGGTTGATGGAAATCAGACCATGCACCACACTCCAGAATGTATAATACTTACGGTCGATGTATTCTTCAGATCTTCTTTCCGGAGGGGTTATTTCCTCAATTTTATCCCAAAGCATGTTCATTGGTTTGGCATAATCGGAACAACCGTTTTCAGCCGCACAACAGTTCATTTCCACTCCATACATTACCTGGTATAGCTCCTTATATTCAAAGGCGAAATTCCAATAGGAGAGCCACATTGCTTCTAACTGTCCTTCGGGCGAAGTGCTTAGTTGCCGGGCTTCCTCCATTTTAGCGGCAAGTTTTACAAAACCTATACGTGTTAACTCCTTTAAAATGGCATCTTTATTACTGAAATACTCATAAATAATAGGGGCTGTATAATCAATTTTTTCCGCAATTTTCCGCATACTAAGAGCAGCCCAACCTTCTTCTTTCACGATGTCGAGACTGGCACTTAAAATATTGTGCCTGGTATCTTCTTTAATTTTCTGTATACGGTCTTTGCTTCCCACTTGTTAATCAACGTAAAAAATCTAACGCTGTTAAGCAAAGTTAACGACAGAGATTTTAACCGGCCAAATTTATTTTTAATAAAGGGGTGAAGGGTGGTTTATAGATCATTGCTTATGGCGATTATAAACCATGGTTTATTGGCTTTCAAACGCAATGATCCATTAGCTGTGAGCATCTAACGCTTGATTCGTATAATAAGGTAATCCATATAACATGATTAATAATAATAATAAATACCCATCAAAATCGCTTAACACACCGCTTTTTAAAGGACGGGGGTTGATCGGTAGTTGATGGGGATGGGATGGGGGTTTGATGGGGATCTAATTGCTGCTAAAAGGCTGAAAACCAACTGAGTGCCAACTTTTGGAAAGTTCCGAGACTTTCCAAAAGTTTAATTCGGAGAATATACTTCAATATTATCTCCAACTTTAGGCAGATACGCCTTACAATTAGTCCTACTCAGATCAATCTGTAAACATACAAATCCTCTTAGAGCTATTTATCCGCAAATTGGTTAAGGTTTTTCAGTTCAGGTTTAGACGAGGCTTTTTTGAATAATAAAGATAGTTTGGCCAGGTATAAATAATTATAAGTGACCAAATCTGTTTTAAATGATTGCAATTGAAGAAATATGATTTTTTTTTCTGCGTAGTGTTTATTTAACTAAATATGTTCGACGCAGCCTCTCGCCAGCGGAACGAAGGGATCACAGGACTTATAGTTCCCCTGATAAATACATCTTGTTTGTCTTTTGACAAAAATAATTGGAGATTTATAAAAGTCAGTATAAATTTATACTGTAAATAATCTAATTTTAGACTATGTCTAAGCGATCAAATATATCAGGAAAAACAGGCACCGTAGTAAAAGAAGATGCCCAAACTTATAAAAAGGCGGGTAATGTAGTAGTTCGCGAGGCTTATACCGGTAAGTTCGTCGAAGTTAAATTGGAAAATTCTTTTAAGGGAAAAGCAGTAACCGGGGGTCGCTTCAGTAATGCGGGTGTATGGCAGATTTTAAGTGGTAAAGCAGTTACCGGCTCAACCGCCACGGCAACAGAAAAAATGGAACTTGCACGGAAGGGTGTGGTTAAAAGCCAGTTAGTAAACCTGAAGGAACGTGCTGGCCTTGATTATGATGAGCTGGCGGATGTGTTGCCTGCAACAAGGGCCACTTTGCTGGCAAAGAAGGGTAAAGAGAAATTCAGCCCGGTAGTAAGTGAGGCCATTGTCAGCCTTGCTGATATTTATACTTACGGATATCAGGTTTTCGGTGATGAGCAACTATTTAATGACTGGATCCGGGAACCTTTACCTGCTTTAGGTGGCGCTACACCTTTTAGCTTACTTGATAATCAGTTCGGGCGCGAAGAAGTTCGTGACCTGATCGGCCGTATTGCTTACGGTGTTTATTCTTAATTCCACTTTTAAGCTATGATTGTTTACCGCCTCAGCCAAAGCTTATATGCCAACGATCTGACAGGAGAAGGTGCCCGTTTGTTTGGTGCAAGGTGGAACCATAAAGGAACGGCCTGTTTATATACTGCAGCAAGTCGGGCGTTAGCAGTATTAGAATATACAGTTAACGTAAATATTACTTCCATACCTCGTGCTTTGAGTATGGTAACTATCGAAATACCAGATGTTAATCATAACAATTTAGAAATTGCGGCACTACCCGGAAACTGGACGGAAGCGCCAGCACCGGGATCAACCAAGGATTTCGGGACGGCTCTACTAACCGCCGCTGCGAACCCAGTGATCCGTATTCCTTCTACCGTTATACCGGAAGAATTTAATTACCTGCTGAATCCACTGCATGCAGACAGCCGTTATAACCGGATTGTGGACATCAGCGACTTTGTATATGATGTAAGGATCAAAACGGTGTAAGCTGAGTATCAACTTTTGGAAAGTTCCGGAACTTTCCAAAAGTTAAGTTCAAGGGCTACACTTAAATATAAAGGTCTGGTTCAAGCCGATGATCTCTATTTGTTGCCTTGCGGATTTGATTTATAAAATACAAAATCGCCTGATGAGGATATTACAAGGCGGTTTATGTAAAAACTTGTGGGGGGTAGGGATTGAATCCACCTGAGGCGGACAGTTAGCTATAGATGCAAAAATATTCTATATAAATTTGTTGTAAGTATTTGAATATTAAAAAATACCACACAAACAATACTGTAAAAAGAACAGTCATAAAAACCAACATACTATAGAGCATTATGAGAATACTATTTACCACCCTTATTTTTAGCTTATTTTCCTTGAGCCAGCTCGTAGCACAAGGTACAATGCACAAACAAAATGGGCACTTTACTGCACATCTTGATTTTTTGGGAAACTATCCCGTGCAAAACTCCGCAGGACATATTAAAGGCAGTTCTTTGGATTATGGAAACGGATTCACCAATACCGACCAAAAGAAGTACAACGAAAAAGGCGTAACAGTTTACGGTCTTGTAAAATCTGCCGTGTTAAAGGTAGATTGGTGGGCTTTATTTGGCGAGCCTACCGAATTATATCAGTTTGAATGGATAAGCAGCGGATATTATGATATTTCCTTTAATAGCAAAGGAAAATTGGTAACAACCAAAATAAACAAAACCGATTTGGCAAAATACCCCGATTTGCTGAAACGCTTTAACAATTTAGCACCTTCCGAAATGGCGTTTGAAATAAAGTGGAAAATGGGTAAACCAACCGAAGCGGATATTAAAAAATTAGAAGAAAAATACACGCTTGACGCTAACTATTACTCCGGGCTTGGTAACAACAACTTAAATATAAACCGGCTTTACAAAACCGATATTAAAAGCAGCAGTTTATTATTTGAACCAACTGGCGAAACACCATTTGCCACGCCAACCATACGCTCCAGAAAAGACTTTTTAGGCATCTCGCAAGAAGACCATACAGATACCGATATAAAACGCATTTTATCTTGGTGGAATTTTTGCCAAACCCATACCATAGATGGATTTAAGATAGTAAAACAAGACTGGCCTATTGATGAAATGAAAGCTATTGCCGAAAAATATTTGGCGTATGAAAATGGCGAAGAAGAGCCTACCCCAAAAGAACAAATAGCCAAAGCGGAAGAAAAAAATAAAAACACGCAAGCTTATGCAAAAGATGATTTTTGGGGAGATGCTGTGGAGGAGGAAAGTAATGCAGAAGTTTTTAATGAATCTAATGAGGTTGGTATAAAAAGAAAAAACAAAATCATACGAAAATACGATGCTTCTAAATTTGAAATATATGCAACTGAGAATAAAAAAATATTTAAACTTGTTAATAAATGTCTTTACGACAATTCTATTCACATTATGTTAGTTTCTTTTTTAAATGATAGGGGAGAATTAATAAAAATCAATGATAAATTAGAATTTTATGATACACCCGAGAGCAGAGGTGAATCAGCCATTTTTTCAAAAATTTCAGAATCTGATGTAATTAGAGAATTGTTGTATGTTCATTCTTTTAATCGAAATTTCCCTTCCAAAATAAAAAGTACTTATGCAGAAGTAAATAATGCTATCCTTAATTATGATAATAGTGGGGGTGTTTCCTCATCGAGATACTTTTTCCAAATAATGGAATTAGAAAAGTTGTATGTAGATTTTAACACAATGAGAATCATAAAAAAAGAAACGGTGTTCCGTCCATTCTATAAAAAATGGACTCAAAAAAATGGAACTAAAATTAAGGAATGCTATTAACCATTAAAAATTAATTAAATGAAAAATGTAATTTTTATAATGTTGATGATGTCATTAATGACATTAAAAATACAAGGACAAACTGCACGTAATGTTGGCGATATTATTACATTTTCTGCCGAAGTACCTCATTTAAAAACAGCTATATATGATTCATTAAATTCAAAAAATGAGGACACTAGGTATGCTATTCTCCACAACGCTGTTTACATCGAACCTAACATAAAATTCAGACTTATTGAAAAGCTGGAAAACGGAAATTTAAAAGTAGCAGCATTACCCTTTTCAAAAAAAAGTGAAAGTGCTAAACATTACAATTACGAAATATTTGAAGTTGAAAAAGATGAAGTTAACTTAAGAGTCAGATCCGTAGAAGAAATAGACCGCCTTTCAATAGGAATACTAACACTTCCTTTTAAATTCAGCCCGCAAGGTTCGGGTTCATTTGAAACCAAATTAAACTTTAACCCTACACTATCTATTAAATTGCCAAATTGGACGGTATTAAAGCCTTTTTATCTTCAATTAAGTGCAGGTATCAGAGACGTAGAGCTTAATCAAAGTAATGCTGCCGGAATAACAGCAGGCGAAGAAATAAAAGCCGAAGCACTTAGTTTCTTTGGAGGATTAATGGTTGAGTATAATAGAGCTTAAGCCTGAATCTATTTTGGCTAGGGTTCACACAAACAATCAAAACCATTATCAGTGGACAAATAATGGAAAGCGTTGGCTTTCATTAGGTATTGGCTACAATATTTTTAAACTTGATTTGATTAAAGAAACTAAACTAACCTATGAAAAAATCACTACTCATATTCTTATTCGTGCTTTTCAGCACATCGGTTTGCTTAGCCCAAACCGTACAAGACCAATTCAACAAAGCCAAAGAATTGTTCGAGAATGGTAAAAACAAAGAGTGTATTGCTACTTTACAATCGGTAGAAAAACAAATAGGCGCCAATCCCAAATTATATTCATTGTACACCAATGCTTATGTAGCAGATAAAGACTATACCAATGCGGCTATTAGTTTAAATAAATTTAAAAAACTGGTAGGCAACAAACGTACAGATGCCATACAAAGCATTTTGGATTTAGAAAAAGAAATAAACAGTGGTGTAGAAACTGTCGAAAAAAAACACAAGGAAACAATAACCAAAAAAAGATTAGAAGAAGCTAATCAAATAATAACAGCTTCAAAGAAAATCAACGAAGATAAAAAGGCGGCTTTACTGAAAGAAAAAAAAGAACAGGTGTCGAACATTTCTAAAGATGCTGTACTCAGAGTTGCAAAAAACAAAGACGGCGTCTATGGCTATATAGACGAAAACGGCACATTAGTAATAGAACCCAAATACGATATGGCTTATCCTTTTAAAAACAATAAAGCATTGGTGTCATTATTGGGTAAATGGATATACATTGATAAGATGGGGAACCTGATTGAAAAATTAAGGTACAGCGATGTTTTTCAAGTTTCCGATAAATTATTAGGCTTTAAAGAAAATGGTCTTTATGGTTTTATGGATGCTTCTGGTCAGGTTATTCATACAGCACAATTTTCCAATGTAACTTCAACTGACTTTCAAGATGGTAAAGGCTTTGTTAAGAAACCATTTGTGCTAATTGAAAAGCAAAAAAAAATCGGCATTATGGATTTTGAAGGAAAGATATTAACCATCCCTCAATACGATAATATTTACCCTTTTTCAGAAGAAAGAGCGGTGGTAAAATCAAACGAATTGTATGGTTGTATTGATAAGTCTGGAAAGATAATTGTGCCAGTGAATTATAAATATATGGGGGAAAAATACAAGGAGGGTTTAATAAAATTTTCAAATGGAGGGGCTTCAGGTGGTTTTCTGGATGTAGATGGCAACATTGTTCTTGAACATAAATATCATGGCTTCAATGATTTCTCTGATGGTTTGGTAAAAGTTTCCAATGCTTCCTATGGAAATATCGGATATATGGATAAAACAGGAAAATTGGTAATACCTATAAAATTTAAAGAAGGCAATGATTTTTCTGAAGGATTAGCGTTTGTTCGTAAAAAGAATGGGGAAAATTTGTTTATTGACAAAACGGGTAAGGAAGTTTTTAACGTAAAAACTGAAGTATTTAACTTTTATAGATCCAAATTTAGTGAAGGGTTAGTAAAAATTCAAGTTGGTAACTATGATTATAATTTTTTAGATAACATTGGGAACATTGTGTTTACTTTAAAAAATTACAATGAAGCAGGTGATTTTCACGATGGACTTGCCTGTGTAGGCAGAAATAATCTTTATGGCTTTGTAGATAAGACTGGCAGAGAAATAATTCCGCTCCAATATAAGTATAGTTCCAAATTTAAAAACGACGAAGCAATTGTATTCATCGGGGGGTATTATGTTTATATAGATAAAACAGGTAAAATATTGAGAAAAGCATATTAAGAAAATTGCCATCAGGAATTATAACATATTTTCCATCTTTTCTTATTCCTGCGAGAACGAAGATATCATTGTCAAAACCAGGTTTTAATTGTGAAGTGTCTCAGCCATATCGTTTTTGAATCTTAATAAAATCACTATCATTCCTATTCTTATTAAGAAATGCATTATAATCATGTTGCATTTCATCAAATGAAAATTTCCAAATGGCGAATAGTGAGTACTTTGTAGAGTCAAATACAAATGATTTTGTATCAGAAATGTAAGTATCGAAACTTCTCCTTGGACTAAACACACCCTTATCTAACTTACGTACAAGCGGCAAACGAATAATTTTTTGGGAAGAAACTGAACTAGCCACTAAAGATAATAGTACAAACAATAAAAAAAGACCTTCCTTCTTTCCACAATTTCTTGATAAGACAAATAAAATTCATTTGTAGATGTTAAATGAACAATAATATAAATATAGAAGACAGACGGAACATTTAGATATTCCGCCTGTTAACTAAATTAGACTAAATAAAACTAAGAAAAACTATTGTGGGCAATCGTGAGAAATACCATCACAAATAACCTTTTCTTATCTTCTGTCTGCTACAAAGGCATGTTTTAGATTGGCATTGCACCCAATTATATATATCAGGGCCGCAACCAATAGAGCACCACGCTCCACCTTCATCAATATTTCCACCAGCAATTTGTTTCAGTCGTGATCTGCTTAGATCTGGTTGATTCAAAAATTTTAGTGTACTCTTTTTTTAACTTATCGGGGATTTCAGGAAATCGTTCGTCCAATAGCAGATGGAATGAAGTCTTTCCGACTACTATAGGGAAGCCGATATCATATAAACGTGCATACTTTTGGAATTTCGTAAGTTGTTGGATTGGCCGAGAAGAGGCCAAAATAGTGGCCTCAAATTTTTTCTGTTCTCAAAATATAGAGAACTTCCTCAAGTGCATCTTTGTCTAATATTTCATCAAGACCATCGATGACAACTAAGCCACCTTTTGATTTACTTGCGCGTAAATAAAGCTGGTCCATTTCTTTGCCACGTCTCAACTGCATCCCCTTGAATTCGTAAACAGCTTTGAAATCCTTTGAAAAATTATTAGCAATGAATCGAAGGAGTGTGGTTTTACCGGTTCCAGCATCACCTGTAATAATTACAGGCTCTTTCTTTTGAAGATGTAAGGGTACCTGGCTAATTAGTCTAGAATTGAAGAATTCCATAATAATTCCATCTTCAATATTCATATTATCCTGTTTAGGTCATAGAATCACTGAGCTGTAGTTCTGCCCAAATGAAATAGCACTTAATAATACATTATTCATGTGATGACTTGGTTCAGTTTAAGTTTTTTTTTGATCAGAGGAAGCTGGTATTTTATGTGATAATTAGGGGCATCTAAATAAATCTTTTCGAAATTTTACGCCCGCATATTCGAAAAGCTTTACCCCAAAATAAAAAACGCCTTGTAAATTATTCATTTACAAGGCGTTATGGATGGGTTGTGCTGTAGGGGGAGGGATCGAACCTCCACGAGGCAGTTAGCTATAGCGCAAAGTTCAGTGGTCGACCCTGGTCGAACCGATATTGCTACCGATCCGGCTCTACACTACGTTTGTCCTGTTATCCTCACCCCCGAGACAAGAGGGCATGTCTGCCGAAAATTTCATCACCCCACAGTATATAAGAACTATTTCTTTGTTTGATAACACAATATTAAGCTAATTGACCTATTCGTTACAAATAATTCAATAAATATTTTGAAAATATAGAAATTATTCAATAATATTGTATTATGATTGAATAATAATTAAAAACATCCTGTAAAATGTCTGCCAAATTAAATCTTGACAAACTGGATTACCAGATCATCCAGGAAATGATGGAAGATGCCGAGATATCTTATGCCGACCTCGGTAAAAAACTCTTTGTTTCCGGTGGTACCATCCATGTACGTATCAAAAAACTCGAAGAACTAAATGTAGTGAAAGGTAAAAAATTATCCGTTGACCTCAAAGCCCTCGGATACGATGTAATCGCTTTTATAGGCGTTTATCTCGAGAAAAGCTCACTCTACGATACCGTTGCCAAAGAGCTGAAAAAAATTCCACAAATCGTTCGTCTTAACTATACCACCGGCAATTACAGCATGTTCGCAGAAATTGTTTGTAAAGATATACAGGAACTTCGCTACGTGCTGCACGACGAACTCCAAAAGATAAAAGGCATCGAAAGAACCGAAACCTTTATCTCTCTGGAAGAAAGTCTTGATAGAAACGTAGTGGTACTTTCTGAAAACAACTAAAACATCTGTCAATAAATTGTACATTCATCCTGCATGAGCAACAATTCCTTCAATATGGCAGAAACAGCCAGCATATTGCAAAACAAATGGAGAAGCATTCTCCTGTTTACAATATTAACCGCAGCAGTAGCAACAGCTACCGTTTTCCTTATGCCCAAACAATACCGCTCCGCTGCAAAACTTATCTCCGCTAATCCTCAACTGGCAGATAAATCGCGCCTGTTCAATGAAAATATACAATCACTCTATTCTTATTTCGGTTCCGGCGACGACCTCGACCGTATCATGGGTATTGCCTTACTCGATACCTCACTGAAACAACTGGTGAAAGATTTTAACCTCACCAACTATTACAAACTCAGCAACGATACCGAAGCCTTATTACAGCGTAAGGCAGTTTTAAAACTGCGCGACGATCTGCTGGTGCAAAGAACAGAAGAAGGTCAACTCAACATCAGTTGCTGGACAAAAGATCCTGTTTTGTCTGCCGGTATCGTAAATGCATTGGTGAAAATCATTGAAAACAAACTGGAAGATATCTGGCAATCGAATTACCGCGCTACCAAAGAACAACTCAATCTTTCCATTACACAAACCGAAGCATCCTATAAGCAACTCTTTGATAGTTTGTCGAAAGCCCCTGCTCCACAAACTTCCCTTATTCAAAAACATATGGAAACACTGCTGGATCAATTAACCCAGTACCGCAAAACAGCAGCAACTGTTCAATTAATCGGAGCCACCGCACCGGTAGCACTGTATGTGCTTGAGCCTGCTGTACCCGCAGCTAAGGCAGAACGTCCGGATAAACCCGCCATCATTTTAGCGACAGCCATTGCGGGATTTCTATTTTCACTCCTTCTTGCATTATTATCTAATCGCAAACAAGCATAAGCATGCGTTCCGCTATTTGGGCATACCAAACAATGGAACGATTGGTCTTTTTAACTGCAACCATAGTGGCCATACTCACCCAACAATGGCCTTGGATGCTGGTGCCCTTCGCATGGATAATCGCACCATTATGCTGGCAACAAATTGTTTTACACACAGATAAACTTTTCTGGTTACTGATCGCCCTGTTGCCCCTTTCCACAGAACTAAATATTACCCCTTCTTTAGGACTCGATTTTCCCGATGAGGTTTTGATGGTGCTACTTACAGCACTTACCCTTTTATACTGGTGGCTTAAACCCAAACAATTCCCGATTACTATTTGGAAACACCCACTTTTTTTTATACTCATGCTTCATTTAGGATGGATCATCATCTCCACCATTTATGCAGTTGAACCTTTACCTGCCATTAAATTCCTGCTTGCTAAAATATGGTATATCGTGCCCTTTGTTATTTTACCCGTTATATTGGTTAACAGTATCAAACGCATCGAACAACTTGCTGCATGCCTGTTATGGACCATGGGATTTGTAGTGGTGGTTACTTTACTAAGACATGCCAGTACCGGCTGGCGTTTTGAAAGTATCAATCGTCACCTTTTTCCATTCTTTCGTAACCATGTGAACTATGCATCTATGCTGGTGTGTCTGCTGGCCGTTATGTTTTGTGCATACTACCTCACTGCAAAAACTTCCCGTTATAAAAAGCGGATATTGTATGTTTTACTGCTTGGTATGTTGGCACTTCTACTCGCTTATTCAAGGGGTGCCTTACTTGCGGCAGCGGCAGGTGTTTTCAGTATCTGGATCATTCGCAAAAAACAAATGGCCGCTTTATTGGTATTCACCATCACGGCGGTATTAATTTCTACGAGTTGGTTGATAACAGATAAGCGTTATTTCAGGTTTGCACCCGATCATGACAGAACCATTTTTCATACCGATTTCTCCCAACACCTTTCTGCAACCGTTGCCCTAAAAGATGTATCGAATGCAGAACGCTTTTATCGTTGGGTAGCCGGTGCAAGAATGCTTGCCGATAAACCACTCACCGGTTTTGGTCCAACTTCGTTTTACCTTCACTACCGACCATATACCGTAAAACGTTTTGAAACATGGGTGAGCAATAATTCCGAACACTCTACGGTACATAATTATTTCCTGCTAACCGCTTTAGAACAGGGAATCATTGGACTGCTCATTTTTTGCCTGCTATATTTTTTTATGCTGTTGCGTCTGCAAAAAATCTATCACCAATTACACAGCTATTTCTATAGGGCGGTAACTATGACGGTAGCAGTAATACTGGTAATGATCGGTGTAATAAACTTCATCAGCGATATGATTGAAACCGACAAAATCGGCAGTCTCTTCTGGCTCTGCATGGGAATGGTATTTGTTTTGGAACAGAGGCTTAAGGAAGAGAGGGAAAGCTTTGCTTGAGGGGTGAATTGTCAATTGTGAATTGTGAATGGGAATTATGCTGCGTAAATTGTCAATTGTGAATGGTCAACAGTTAGCGGGTATTTTTGCGATAGCGTCTCATTTTCATACTGTCAACTCTTTTTCACAATTCACAATTGACAATTCACATAGCACAATTCACCCCTCCCCCCTCACTTCCAACGCATCCCGCAGCCCATTGCCTAGTAGGTTGAAAGAAAGTACCAGCAGCATGATGGCGATGCCCGGGGCGAGGGCGAGCATGGGGTTATTGGTTATGATGAAATTATAGTTCTCTTTAATCATCAAGCCCCAACTTGGTTGCGGGGGTTGAACGCCAACGCCGAGAAAGCTAAGTCCTGCTTCAATTACAATGGCCGATGCGAAATTGCTCGCAGCTATCACCATAACTGGTCCGAGTATATTTGGTAAGATATGTTTAACGATTGTGCGCAGATGGGAGTATCCTAATACCCTGGTGGCTTCAATATATTCCAGTTCACGAATGGCCAAAACCTGACCGCGAACCAAACGGGCTACATTCACCCACATGGTTAATCCGACAGCTACAAACACCTGCCAGAATCCTTTGCCCAACACAAGTGTGATGGCAAAAACAAGTAGGAGCGTGGGGATACTCCAGATTACATTCAGGAACCACATGATGATATCATCTGTTCTGCCCCTGAAATAACCTGCTAATGCACCCAGCATAATACCGATGCTCAAAGAAATCAATACCGCAATAATACCTACAGCAAAACTTACCCTTGTACCAATGATGAGCCTGCTGAGTATATCTCTCCCAAACTTATCGGTGCCCAGATAAAAACGGGTTGTAATAACGGGAACTGTTGCGGCTCTAATGCGCAGTATTGCCTGACGTTCTGTGATGTTATCGTCTACGATACGATCGTAGACCAGACTATCTCCAGTGACCCTATAATTGACACCAACTGGAATATATTGCCACTGGTCTGGTGTTCCATTAATCAGTTTTGAAAAAAAACTGGTTGATTGAACAGATTGCTCCCTTTTGATCAGGAGAAGGTTTACTTCAAACCCTGGTTTCTTGCTGCCGATTTCCGGAATCATCCGGTTGGCATTGGGTGAGCCATCAGGGGCAATAAAATAGCCAAATATTACAAGCAGCAAACTTAGTGTTATGAGTATCAATCCAAAAGCAGCTCCTTTGTTACGAAGCAACCGTTTAATAAGTGATGACGTATGATGGGTAGAAGTCACAGTGGAAAATTAAGCAATTATAAAGATGGCCGATTAGAAGGGAGTATTGACCGATAACTGCAATAATCGGATAAACGTTTTGACGGATTTGGTATCATTTATGTAAGTATTTTAATATGTGGAATTTCATTAAATATCTTGGTTTGCTGATTTGTTTAGTATTAGCAATCGTTTACTCATGGTGGCCGGAAAAAAATGAAGCCAAGCCATAGTAATTATTTTACCCTTCTGCCCTTCCACTGATAAGATCCAAATTTGCCGAGCCAGCCGGCAATCACCGTATATAATAAGTGCAATGGCTGCATAAGTGGAAAATACAGCAACACCTCTTTTTGATTATAGAATTTTGCTACCGGCCGCATGAACATCAGTTCCACCACGGTTTTCAGCAACATCAGGGTTAGCCAATGGGCAATTTCTCCGCTCACAAATAAGTTCGCCGGAAGTAAAACCAGCAATGCAAGGTTTACTGCATATACCAATGCAAGTATGCGAAATACGTTTTTATCGTCGTAGCGGTCTGCTTTACTCGCCCAACGGATTCGCTGGTTGATAAAGCCCTTCCAGCTATGCATGGGCTCGGTTCTAACAATGGCTTGCGGATGAAAAAGATAGCCCAGTTGTTTGGGATACTGTTGTTGTATTTTATACATCAACAACATATCATCACCACTTGCAATTGAATCGATGCCCTTGAATTGTCCCACTGCATAAAACGCAGCTTTTTGATAAGCCAGGTTGGCGCCATTACACATGGTGTGATAGCCTGCTGAAACGGCAGCTGCAGTAATACCCTGCAAACTCATGAAGTCGAGTAGTTGAAACAACGATAACACCCCTTTCTCATGTGTAAACATAACCGGAGCTGCAACAAACACGGATTGGTATTGTTGTATATAGGCATCAAATAGGGTAAGCCATTCGGGCGACACGGCACAATCAGCATCAGTAGTTACAATCCAATCACCTTTGCTTTCGCTGATGGCTATTTCAATGGCTTTCTTTTTATAGGCGTTTAATGGATTCCCATCAAGGTATTTTTCGAGGTGAATCAGTTTGAGATTTGGATATTCTTTTTGAAGTGCTTCAACAATTGCCACTGTCTGATCAGTAGAAAAATCGTTAACCACAATCAGTTCGGTGAGTGTGGCAGGATAGTTTCCATTCAGTATTGTTCTGATACATGCTTCTATTCCCGCAGCCTCATCGCGTGCAGGTATTATGACAGTAAAAAAATGTTTAGGTGGCAGGCTATTATTTGCGCGGAAAGTTTTTAATTGTTTAAACCATTTTCGGTATTGAAGGATGAGCCAACAATATGCCAATACTAAAATGGTTGTTACGATAAGTCCGGCAATATACATGCAGCAAAGAAACTTATTTATGTTTATATACCGGAGTAGAAGATGAGCCTCAATGTTGAATTATTTTTAAGAAATGCGGTTTGAATTTATGTTGAAGCAAATGATGTCCCGCTTCCAACTCCTGTATATGCACCAGGGATTCAATTCCTGCCTGTAGTTTATAGCCATGTTTCGCCACGATAACACGATCATATTTACCAAACAACAGGTGTACGGGTACTTGATGGGTAGCGATTACTTTTTTCAATCTTTTTATTGCAGGAGAAAACCTTCGCATGCTGGTCCATCGTTTGTATAACCTGTCTCTTTCGACAGCATCATCCAGGTAATGATGCGCAAATTTGCTGATACTTTTATTGAATAGTCCAACTTGTGTCGTTAGTTCCATCAAAGCAAACATCAAGCCCGGGTATTGCATGGAGAAGCGAAAGAGTTGGTTCCCGATCCAGGTTCGGGTAGATAATTTTTGCCAGGGGTTATTGTGTAATCCATCAGGTGCAGCTAAAATTATGCTGCTGATATGCTGAGGGTAGAGCTCCAGTAAACGTAAACAGATTCTTCCTCCCATACTATACCCCATCAACTGAATTGGTTTGCCGGATGGGACCATTTGAAGTACCATTTCCATCAGATCGGCAGGTTCCAGTAAAAGAGGTCCGTTCCATTCAGTCTTACCATGAAATGGCATGTCAAAAGCTATTATGGTATGTGTTGCTGAAAGTTCTTCTGCCAGAAACTCAAATTTCCCTCCTTCTTCCCCATACCCATGAAAACAGCATAGCCATTGGCTCCCATGCCCAAATTGCTGGTAATGAAGCCTTGAACCATGTATTTCAATAAAAAGCGGTGCTGGCATAGAATTTTAAGGATTTATTCTTGGCAATATCAAAGAAACAAATTTACTTTGAAAATAGTTGCATAACTAACTATATGTCAAACAACCAATTTAAACGCGGAGAATTATATAGTGTTATCAATGGGATGGCTTCAACAGCCGTTGCCAGAAGATTGCAGAAGAATTTTCGGAATGCAGGATTAGAGATCACCATTGAGCAATGGAGTGTTTTGTATCATTTGTGGAAGGAAGATTGTCTGAGTCAACAAGAACTTTGCAACCGTACTTTCCGCGACAAGCCCAGCATTACGCGTTTAATTGATAACCTCGAGAAACAGAAACTGGTTAAAAGAACGGCATCCAAAGAAGACAGGAGAATAAACCTGGTATGTCTTACAGAAGCCGCAAAATCATTGCAAGACCTCACCATTGACCTTGCTAACCAAACCATGAATGAGGCTTTGATAGGAGTGAATAAAGAGGAGATTGAAACGGTGAAATCAGTTTTTCAAAGGGTGTATGATAATTTGACGTAGTGCACTACGGTACGATGAGCTGATTGATCGCAGTATTTACTATGGACTATCGACCATGGACCATGGACCATAGTCCATAGTAAACGCTGAAAAAAATATAAAAATCTTAAATACCTACTTCCATGGAAACAACAAAACAAGCGAAAGCCTTACAAGGTGGTGAATGGCTCATTAAAGAGAGCAATCCCTTCGACACGTTTATACCAGAGGACTTTGATGAAGAACAGAAAATGGTAATGGACATGTGTACCCAGTTCCTGGATGCTGAGGTATTACCGATTGTAGAACGTATCGACAAACTTGAAACAGGTCTGATGCCTTCTCTACTTGAGAAAGCGGGTGAACAGGGATTATTGTCTACCTCCTTTCCGGAACAATATGGCGGTTTAGGGAAAGATTTTATTACCTCTACCATCGTGAACGAAGGATTGGGTGGCGGACATTCTTTTTCTGTTGCAGTAGCTGCGCATACAGGTATTGGTTCACTGCCTATCTTATATTTTGGTACCGAGGCACAAAAAGAAAAATACATACCCAAACTCGCCAGCGGTGAATGGAAAGGTGCTTATGGTTTAACAGAACCGAATAGTGGTAGTGATGCATTAGGCGCAAAAACTACGGCCAAGCTGAGTGATGATGGAAAATATTATATACTGAATGGACAAAAATGCTGGATTACCAATGGTGGTTTTGCTGACGTGTATACGGTATTTGCAAAAATTGACGGTGATAAATTTACGGGCTTCATTGTTGAGCGCGGTTTTGAAGGATTTACACAGGGGCCGGAAGAACATAAAATGGGTATCAAAGGTTCTTCTACCGTTCAACTGTATTTCCAGGATTGTAAAGTGCCGGTAGAAAATGTGTTGGGAGAAATTGGTCGTGGTCATGTGATCGCATTTAATATCCTCAACATCGGTCGACTGAAATTATGTGCTGCTGCATTGGGTGGATCAAAACGTGCAGCTACAACTTCTATACAATACGCAATTACCAGAGAACAGTTTAAAATCTCCATCTCCAAGTTTGGCGCCATCAAACATAAGATGGCTGAGATGGCGATTCGTATGTGGGTTTGTGAATCAGCGCTTTACCGTGCATCTAAATGGATCGATAACAAAGAACATGAATTGATGGATAGCGGTAAAAGCTTTGCAGAAGCCTTACTTGGCGCTGCCGAAGAATTTGCCATTGAATGTGCCATGCTGAAAGTATTTGGTAGCGAAGTGCTTGATTATGTGGTAGACGAAGGCGTACAAATTCATGGAGGTAATGGCTTTAGCGATGAATACATGATTTCAAAAGCCTATCGTGATAGTCGAATCAACCGTATCTATGAAGGCACCAATGAAATAAATAGGCTGTTAACTGTTGACATGGTATTAAAACGTGCCATGAAAGGTAAGCTTGACCTGATGGGTCCTGCAATGGCTGTTCAGAAAGAACTGATGAGTATTCCTGATTTTGGTACAGAAGAAGAAACTGCTTTCAGTAAGGAGTTAAAATATATCGCCAATTTCAAGAAAGCAATTCTGATGGTAGCCGGTGCTGCCGTACAGAAATTGATGATGCAACTCGAGAAAGAACAGGAAGTGTTGATGAATATTGCAGATATGGCCATCGAAACCTATAATGCAGAAAGCGCGCTCCTGCGTGTGATGAAACTAACCGAAAAAAATGGTGCTTCTGCTACCCAGTTACAGGCTGATATTATGCGTACTTATATCTATGATGCGGCCGATCGTATCAATAAAGCGGGTAAAGATGCCCTGAATAGCTTTGCTGATGGGGATGAGCTTCGTATGATGCATATTGGACTTAAACGCTTCACCAAAGTAGAGCCCTTTAATTCAAAAGATGCCCGTCGCAGGATCTGTGAAAGACTGGTGGCAGACAACGGCTATCACTTGTAAGAAAAAAAGCAGAAAAAAATTACCAGAATTCACAAAGATTTCACATATTTGGTCTTTGTTTTACGGTTGCTTGCTCAAACAAAGGTCTCACTGTTGAAAGCAGTGAGGCCTTTTTGTTTGTATTTACTGTAAATTGACCGCATGAAAACGGTACTGTTCAGTTTCTTTTTAGCCTTAGCAATTAGTTCCAGCGCCCAGTCTGGTTTTTACACACCCTGGATCGGCAGGTCAACCGGTAAACTGCCAGCCCTCGCTTATGGATTGGGGGAAGACAGGTTAGGTGGTGCTAAAATGGGTTATATCGATTCGAATATTGCATTAAGGGTAATGGATACTATCCAGGGCATGTATCTCATACAATTATCGAAATTTCACCAGGCATTTATTGAACCGCAATATGTAAAAGCTGATAGCGCAAACTCCCTAAAACCCTGGTACCTTACAGGGTCAATCAGTGCAAAAGGTGATACGACTACTTTTACAGATAATATTGCTGTTATCATGGAAGAAAAACTTCCTTATAAGAGCTGGATGGAAATTAATCCTTCTAAAATTGTAGTAGACATTTACGGCGTACAAAGCAACACCAACTGGATCACACAATTACAAACCCTGGAAGAGGTAAAAAATGTTTACTACCAGCAGGTAGAAGATGATGTTTTCCGGTTGATCATAGAATTAAAACACCAACAACACTGGGGTTACAGTATTTCTTATGTTGGAAAATCATTGGTGGTAAAAGTACGCAGGCAACCTAAAATAGCAGACCTCAAAAAATTGCGTATTGCTATTGATGCAGGACATGGCGGAACTAACTCCGGCGCAACAGGTATTAAAGCAAAAGCTTCTGAAAAAATATACACGCTTCGTTTTGCAAAAGCCTTACAAAAGCAACTCAAATTAAAAGGGGTAAAAGACATCATCATGACCCGTACCAACGATACCACTTTCGATAATAAAGACCGTATCCTTTGGCTGCAGGAACAAAAGCCCGATTTGGTGATTAGTCTGCACCTGAATTCAAGCAGTAAGGAAGCAATAAATGGCACCAGTACCTATTATAAACATATTGGATTCAGACCCCTTACCACTGCTATATTAAAACGTATGCTGGAATTGAACCTGAACGAATTTGGAAATGTAGGCAGCTTCAATTTTGCACTTAATTCACCAACGGATTTTCCAAATGTGTTAGTTGAAATTGCCTTCCTCAGTAATGCAGCAGATGAGAAGAAAATTATCAGTACTAAATTTCATAACGATGTGGCTACCAAAATTCATTTGGGGTTGATAGATTGGTTGAAGAATTTGAAATAAAATAACCTCAGGTTTTGTTTCGGGAATTAAATTTAATTACTATGACAAAAACAATAATTGCTTATTGTATCGCTTTGTTAATCAGCATTTCCTCGAATGCTCAAACTCAAGTGGAAAAAGATTCAGTAATAAATCTGATATGTAAAGAAATAGCTGCAAACGATAAAGAGGCTGATAGTGTGCGTGTAATAACAGCCTTTAATAAGTACCTCAATGGATATTTACTAGGATTTCCTGAAAACCAAAGAGAAGAAATTTTTGACGCTATTTTTTATAGGCTACAGCGAAATTGCATTGAGTTTAAAAAAATGCTCAATAAAATTATACCCGATGCAGGTGATTGGGTTTCTTTAGATGAAAAACCGAAAACACGCCTTTCAACCGCTAGTTGTAAAAAATTTGATAAACAACATTTATTCACTTATCTGGAAACAAATAATGACACTACCAGAGTAGAAATTCGCGATGGCTTTTGGACAGATTATTTTCTGGACGGCACTTATTCTAAATTGAAATTCAAATGGATTAATGATTGTGAATTCGAAATTGAATTTATCGAAAGTAATAATGCTAGCAGAAAAGGGTTAAGTAAAAAAGGGGATAAATATCGCTATCTAATCGTAGACAATAATGAAAAGTATTATACCATGGTTGTTGAAACTGTAGGTACATCTCAATTTTCTCAATTCAAGCTATATTATTAAAAATCAGGTTACAGAAATCGTGGGGTATTACTAAAATTAGTTAGCTCAACATTGAGAGAAACATAAGCCACAGATTCACAGATTATGAATGATTAATCTGTGAATCTGTGGCTTAAATATTCCCCACGATAAAAAGAATTAATGTTTAATAAACCGATCAAAGAATTCAAGTGTTCTTAGCATCTGATCAATTCTTTGCCTGTTATTTCCGCTTCTCGTGAGTTCATGTGTACCGCCTGGATGACGTACATATTCAACGGTTCTTCCCAAAACTTTCAAACTCTTGTACAACATTTCACTTTGTATAACCCCCGTACGTAAATCATTCTCTCCATGGAAAATGATGAAGGGCGTTTTGATTTTATCTACATAGTTAATAGGTGATTCCCTTTCAAGAATTGGTTTAGCTTTTGCTTCCCAAGGATAACCACCGAAATAGTTTGGTACCAGTCTCCATGCATTACCCTCTCCAAAAAAAGTACCCAATTCATACACACCTCGTTGTGCACAGGCAGCTTTAAAACGCTGATCGTGTGCAATGATCCATGCTACAAGGTAGCCAGCATAGGAACCTCCTGTTACAGCCAGTTTTGAAGTATCAATAAATCCACCAGCGCCAGCTTTTGTTAGATAAGTAAGTACATCAGAAGTAGGACCTGCTCCCCAGTCATTAACATTCGCCCTTAAAAAATCCACCCCATAACCTCCGGAACCCCTTGGATTACCATATACTACAGCATATCCTTTCGATGCATAATATTGAAATTCGTGCCACATAGAATATTCACCCGGACCCCACATAGCGGAAGGTCCACCGTGTATATTCAAGATGGTAGGATATTTTTTCCCTGCTTCATAATTAGTTGGTTTCATTACCCAGTATTCTACTTTCAATCCCTTTTCATTTACAAAAGAAGCTTTTTCCGGGAGACTCAATTTTTTTTCCTGAAGCCAGTTATGATTAAATGAAGTGAGCCTTTTTTCCTGTTGCATATCGGGACGGTTGCTATACAACTCTGATGGATTTGTTACCATCGTTTTACTATATATAACCAGATCGTTTACGATATCAAAACTTCCTATGCCTGCATCATAACCAGATAATTGCTTAACCTGTTTACTGTTGATATCAGCCCTGTAGAGCGGGGCACCGCCATTGCTTTGCGCAGTGAAATAAATAGATGATTCATCTTTACTCCAGGTAAGCCCACTTTTATTTCTGTCGAAAGGAATGCTTACGGCATCTGATGCTTTACCATTCAACGGCATTACTGCAAGACTTGGAACACTTACGAAAGAAGTGGTGCCAACCTGAAATGCCAGCCATTTGCCAGTAGGTGAAATGGTGGGACTATTATAACTCTTTCCTTTTTCACCCAATATTTTTCTCATGTTTGAACCATCGGTATTTGCCAGATAAATTTCATTTTCCAGTACCCTGTCTGGGTGCATGGTAAGATTGGCATTGCCGGTGATAATCAGTTGATTTCCGTCAGGAGTGAAATCGATGCTGCCAAAACGATTGAATCCTGAAGTGATCGCTTTGGGAACACTTGTGCTATCTGCATCCATGATGAAAAAATGGGTAAAGCTTAGTTCGCCGGATGTGGTGGATTCCTGTTGAAAGTTCAGTTTATTAATCACTTTGGCTTTCTGTGCAGTAGCATTCAGGTTTAGGTATGCCCTTATTTCTTCTGTATTTCCGTCAGGATCGGGTTTGGCATTGTTTAACAGGTGTTCATTAGCGGCAAATCCTGGTTTCTCGAGTGACCATCCTGGTACTTTCTTGCCCGGATTTAATGTTTCATCGGTTAATAATTGCTCTAGTCTGAGGCTTACGGAGAAAACGATTCTTTTACCATCGGGGCTCCAGCGTGGACCACTTACGGAATATTTAAAATTGGTTAGCTGGGTTGTTTCACCATTTTCAATATTCAATAAAAATATCTGCGACTTGCCATTAACTGGTCGGGTAAAAGCGAGTTGTTTGCCGTCTGGCTTCCAGGCAGCTTGTGCTATAGGTGAACCCGGACCTCCAATCTGTTTTGCATTGGAGGGGTCGTTATTATTGATGAGGTATAATTTATTCGCATACCTGTATTCCCATTTTGTATCACCATCGGGCTCGATACTTGTTACGGTATAAATGGTTTTGCTGCCGTCTGGACATATACTCACATTTCCGACCTGGCTCATTTTGAGCATATCGGTAACTTTAATTAATGCTGTACCATTTTGGGCCATCAGCAGGCCAGAGAAAAGAAGGCTGATCCAAAGTAATAACTGCTTCATGTTATTGGTTTAAGCTTTTAAAATACAAATAAATGACATGCGCAGTCACAGGCTTTTGTACTTTTACAGGCTAAAAAGGCAAATTATGGGCAAACTGGTGGAAGAATTTAATACCTACAGGGAAAAAATGAATGAGGTTATATTGAGTAAGAATAACCTGGTAATGAAACGCCTCTGGAACCTCGATACCAATACCTATGAAGAGGGGGCTATCGACAAAAAAACCAAAGAAATGCTCGGACTGGTAGCAAGTATGGTACTCCGTTGCGATGACTGTATTAAATACCACCTGGGTAAATGCCATGAATTAGGTGTAAACACAGACGAAATGTATGAGATATTTGCTGTAGCCAATATCGTAGGTGGCACAATCGTAATTCCACATACACGCAGGGCAGCAGAATATTGGGAGGAATTATCGGGAGCAGGGGAATAGTAAAGCTTTTTTCGGAACTTTGTTACCTGAGAGCCGCTCAGGTCATTATAAATTATTGATAAGTATGTCAGCAACAACTACAACAACGCCGGTATTAACCGCAAAAGATTTCGCCACAGACCAGGAAGTGCGTTGGTGTCCGGGGTGTGGGGATTATTCTATTCTGGCACAGGTGCAGAAGATCATGCCGGGTATTGGTGTGCCGAAAGAAAATATTGTGATCATCAGTGGAATCGGTTGTAGCAGTCGCTTTCCCTATTATATGAATACTTTTGGTATGCACTCCATTCATGGAAGGGCTACTGCCATTGCGAGTGGGTTGAAAGCTTCCCGTCCAGAGTTAAGCGTGTGGATCGTTACGGGGGATGGTGATAGCTTAAGTATTGGCGGTAACCATACCATTCACCTGTTGAGAAGAAATTTTGATGTAAATATCCTACTCTTTAATAACCAGATTTATGGCTTAACAAAAGGGCAGTATTCGCCTACTTCAGAAGAACAAAAAATTACCAAGAGTACGCCTTATGGTAGTATCGACCATCCATTTAATCCCCTTGCTTTAGCCATGGGTGCCGATGCAAGTTTTATTGCCCGAAGTATGGATCGTGATCCGAAACATTTACAGGCAATGCTTACCAGATCGCACCAACACAAAGGTGCTTCTATGCTGGAGATATACCAGAACTGTAATATTTTCAATGACGGTGCTTTTGAAATATTCACAGAAAAGGGCACCAAGCCAGAGCAGGCATTATTCCTGGAGCATGGCAAACCATTAATCTATGGTACCAGCCAACAAAAAGGTATTAAAATTGATGGAATGAAACCCGTAGTGGTCGACCTGACAGACGGCTCTGTTAGTGCAGACGATTTATGGATCCATGATGAAAATGATTTTTATAAAGCACAGGCCCTGATCCGCATGTTCGATAACCCCAACCAACAGGGAACGCATTTCCCAAGACCTTTTGGTGTTTTCTATGAAACAGAAAGAGCCTGTTATGAAGATGTAATGGCCATGCAGCTAGAAGAGATCATCGCCACCAAAGGGAAAGGCGACCTGGACAAGTTGTTACGTGGTAAAGAAGTGTGGGAAATCGTGTAGAACAGAAGAATATCCAATGTCGAACTTCGAAGTTGGATATTGGATATTGAATATTCTTCTGTTAAAAAGTCCCAACTTGCTGGTCGGGACTTTTTTATAAAACAAATCGATCGAACTGAGACAGTTTAATTACAACCGCGCTATATCGTGTTTTATGGCAAAGAGTGCTAGTCCAACGCGGGTTGGGGTTTGTAGTTTCTGAAAAAGGGTATCCCTTGTTTCGTCTACATTACGCAGGCTTGTGCCCATGAGTTCTGCTATTTCTCTGTATGATTTATCGGTACATGCCCATCCAAGAAATTCTTTTTCCTGCTCGGAAAGTTCTGTGAACTTCTGGATATCAGCATCTTCTTCCGGAGAGGTTTTCATGGTGTGCATGATATTATCGCACATCAGTTTATTAAGGTAAACCCCTTTGGTTACAATGCCATCCAGGGCAGCTTTCAGTTCCTGGGGCTTGCTGTCTTTCAGGAGATAACCTTTGGCACCATTTTTAAACATTCGGATGATGGATCTTTCATCATTCAACATGGTTAAAGCCAATATTTTCACCTGCGGATAATGAGTGGTGAGCCATAAAGCGGTTTCGTAGCCATTCATATCGGGCATGGTAATATCGAGTAATACCACATCTGGTAAATTATTGGGGTCCAATAATTCTATCATGTGTTTACCGCTGTTTGCTTCAAACAGCACTTTATATCCACTAAAAGAGTTAACCAGTGAGGCAAGCCCGTTTCTTAACAATACATGGTCATCTACCAGGGCAATCTGAGTCATATCAAAAACAAATTAGCAACAATAAGTACCCAACCGTGAGAATTCCGGAACGGGCATTTGAATAAGTAAATTACAGAAATTTTAATTGCAAATCTCCGTTTTATTTAGAATTTCTCTGCGATGATTTCACCGAAAAAAATCAGTGAAAACACCCTAATAATTTGGGTGTTTTCAACGTTGGATTTTTTTAATGACTATCCTACATTTACTCCGGGTAGAGAAAAAGCAGCAGAAATGCATGTAATTTTTCTCGTATTCAGTTTTCATTAGGGGTTACAAGTGAAAAAGGCGGCACAAGGCCGCCTTTTTCTATTTGTTTTTGCAAGTTTATAAAACTGCTTTTTCTATCTCTTTTTCGGCCAAAGCATAGATCTTTTTTCTTTTCCAGTTATACCAGGGATGAGGCATTGTTTTCTTCATCAATGTATCAATATTACGCATGCCAAAAAGGTTCCAAACTCCATTTAATTTTCCGCCAAGTGATGATTGCATGGCCCTTAAACTCATGGCAAATCCACTATCCAGATATTCCATGTGATGCCAGTAACCGGCAGGCATATATAAAGTGTCGCCATGCTCAAGCGTGATATCGTAACCATTGGCCAATTTGAGAGCAGGAAACTGGTTATAATCGGGGCTGCCGTTTAGGTGGTGGTAATGACTGAAATCAGCCAGGCTCAACACTTCAAAAGGTTTTCTGTATAGTTTATGTTGCTCTTCAAATGGAAATAATAATACTTTTTTTCTGCCGCAGAACTGGGTGTGCAGAATATGACTCATATCAATATCGAAATGCATGTGGGTGATGCTGGTGGCACCCCCAACAAAAAGCATGGGATATCTTTTTACAAAACCAGACATTAATTCATCCGGCCAATTAAAATCGTTTGTTAACTGGGGGGCATGTTCAAAAATATTAAACAGAAAAATGCGCCATGCCGCCGGCCCGGTTCTGATCATGTCAATATATTCCCCAAAGGTTTTATAATCATCGGCAGTATTGATTGGCGTATAGGCATCGCTTTTGATATTATTGTATAAGCCCACTTTTTTATCACCTACCAGGGTTTTGAAATAATCCCAGTTCCATTTTTCATAAGCGGGCCAACTCTTAGACAAATTGCGAATTACCAGGGGTTTCTTGGGTAGATAATAATTAGTCCTGAAATCGGAAGCACTGATTTGATCCACAATATCTACACCCTGTAACTGCATGGTTGAAGTTTTTGCAAAAGTAAGATGAACTGATTGTTAATAAAAGCATAATCGGAGGAATGGCAGGCTTATACATAGTGTATCCTTTACGCATATCATGGACCTTTTAGCCCTAAAAAAAGCTCATTTGGGCATTATTTTGGTAATTATAAAATGAGCAACAGCGCTTAAAATGAATGATTTATGCATTTTCTTATTTGCCGTTTTGGCATTATATTTATAAATGCTCCTCGAAGTACACCCCGATAACCCCAATCCCAGACATCTTAGAATGATTGCGGAATGCCTGCTTTCCGGGGGGGTCATCATCTATCCAACTGACACGATTTATGGTTTAGGATGCGATATATTTCAACACAAAGCAGTTGAGCGTATTGCCAGGATAAAACAGGTTGACCCAAACAAGGCCCAGCTTAGTTTTGTGTGTTACGACCTCAGTGATTTAAGCCAGTACACAAAAAGTATTTCTACACCACTTTATCGTTTATTGAAGAGCTACCTGCCTGGTCCCTACACGTTTATTCTACCAGCCAGTAAAGAAGTACCTAAAATATTGCAAAGCAAGAAAAGTACCATCGGCCTTCGTGTACCCGATAATAATATCGCACGGCAAATTGTACATGAACTCAGGCATCCGATTCTATCTGCTTCCCTGCCCGGTGAAATGGTTGAAGAATACACCGACCCTGCTATCATTTATGAAAAATTTGAAAAACTGGTCGATATTGTTGTTGATGGGGGCAATGGAGGAATGGTGCCATCTACAGTTATTGATTGTACCAAAGATGTGTATGAAGTTATTCGCGAAGGCGCAGGTGTTTGGAATGAGTGATTGAGCTTCTAGCCTCTAGCTGCTAGCTTCTAGCAGTGGCCGTTTAACAGGGATGTACAGATATTATAAAATCTTCAAAAAACCTATTCTATCCATTGCTGTCCGGGGAAATTTGACCGAGAGCTGTAGGTGTCGAGTATGATGGAACACAGATCTTCATGATCTTCAGGATTTATCATGATAGATCTTGAAGATCATGAAGATCCGTGTTCTATTAATAGCAGATAGTGCATTTAGGGCAACCAAATATTTCTTTAAGCAACTGACTTTATATTCCCCCTCTAATTCCATTAAAAGCAGAAAGTCTATAATAAGCACCCATCAAGGCTTGTAGCTTGCGGCTTGCAGCTTGAAGCCAATTTTCCCCGGACAGCAATGACTCAGAACTCACAGCTCCATCCTCAACTGTTTCGGCAGAATATTAAAGCTCTTTCTATGATGCACACAAAGGCCAAACTGCTCAATGGCTTTTCGGTGAGTGGCGGTACCATAGCCTTTGTTTTGATCCCATCCATATTCGGGGTGTATTTCGTGAAGCTTTAGCATATATTCATCACGATATGTTTTGGCGAGTATACTTGCAGCAGCAATATGACTGTATTTGCCATCACCTTTGATAATACATTGATGAGGTGTTTTTTTATAAGGGATAAACCTGTTGCCATCAATCAGCAAAAGTTCGGGTGATTTGGAGAGCTGGTCAATCGCCAGGTGCATGGCTTTATAAGATGCTTTCAGGATATTGATATGGTCAATTTCATCACTGCTCACCGAAGCAACTGCCCAGCTGATGGCTTCTTTTTCAATCACCGTTCTAAGTAAATCTCTTTGCCTGGCATTTACCTGTTTACTGTCGTTCAACAATGGGTGGTGAAAATCTCTGGGAAGTATTACCGCCGCTGCAAAAACTGGCCCAGCATAACATCCGCGTCCGGCTTCATCACAACCGGCTTCGATCAATTTTTCCTGGTAAAATGGTAATAACATGGTCTAAAATTCCAGAAACTTGATGATATAAGACTATTTTTCTGAAAATCCTCTGCGAACCTCTGTTGCCTCATGTTCTCTGCGGTGAATTTACTCGAATAATCACCGCAGAGCAACAAAGAACGCAGAGGTTTCGCAGAGAAATGAGAAAATCAGTCAAACAAAATCATTAATGCTTTTAATAACCTAATAACTTTGCCACAACCAAGAACACATATATGGTACAGGTGAATGACAGATCCTCAAAGTTGGTAGCAAGGTGGTTATTATTAGGCGTATTAATGACGATTATACAGGTTGCACTGGGAGGAATCACCCGTTTAACAGGCAGTGGGTTGTCTATCACAGAATGGGATGTGATTACAGGTACTTTACCCCCACTAAATGAACAAGCCTGGTTAAAGGAATTCGATAAGTATAGGGCAACGCCCCAATTTCAATTACTCAACTTTGAATTTACCTTGTCAGATTTCAAATTCATTTTTTTCTGGGAATGGTTCCATCGTTTATGGGCTAGGTTAATTGGTTTGGTATTTGCCGGCGGATTCATCTGGTTCATCATCCGTAAACATTTTAAGAAGGAAATGATTCGTCCATTGATTATTTTATTCATCCTTGGTGCATTACAAGGGGCCGTAGGTTGGATCATGGTAGCTAGTGGATTAACAGGTGATGCTGTTTATGTGAAACCTACCAGGCTGGCACTACATTTTATTTTTGCATTGGGGTTACTCTGTTATACATTCTGGTTTGCCTTAAAATTATTGGTACCTAAAAATCAATGGGTGGTTCATGCACCGCTCAGGAAAATTAATATATGGTTGATTGGTTTACTCACAATCCAATTGTGTTATGGGGCATTGATGGCTGGACATAAAGCTGCAACAGTAGCTACCGATTGGCCAACTATTAATGGAGATTGGGTGCCAGACTCCTTATTCAAACACCAGCCCTTTCTCTTGAATTTTATTGATAATAAAATCCTGATACATTTTATTCACCGTGGGTTGGCTTACCTGATTTTAATTGTCATAGTTATATGGACTATTCAACTGGCTAAACAAAAAGCTGGTATTGTTTTTGAAAACATCAAAAGAATTCCACTATACTTAACTTGTTTACAGGTGTTGCTGGGAATTTTAACTATCTTAACCAGTACAGGCATAGTACCGGGTAAATGGGGTACATTTGAATGGATGGCACAAATACATCAGTTAACCGGTATGTGTTTGTTGTTGTCGCTCGTTGCCACGCTGTTTGTGTTAAGGAAATCTCCCGCAAACAACTAAACCCGGCATCACCTTAATTGAAAAGGCAAAGCCATCAATTAAAATGCTGAATCAAATGAACAAACTGAAAGAGTATTTATCGGGTTTTTGGTTTTCACTGCCTATTCAGTTATGCTTGCTACATTTTAGAAGATACCAGGTGTTTCTGGTGTTCTGGTATATTTTGTTTTCAACTGTAGCAGGTGGTTTCATGCGAACTTTTGGAGCCGACTCCTTATTCCTTGCGCCTGAATATTTTGGAGAAATAAATATACTTAGTACTGCAATAGTAGGTTTTGCACTGGGTATATTTATCATGAGTTGGAATATCACCACATTTATTCTTTTCGGTAAGTACTTTCGTTTTCTCGCCACTACTGCACAACCCTTTTTGAAATACTGTATTAATAATGCCGTATTACCGCTGATTTTTCTTGTATTTTATTTTTTTAAAGCAGTTCACTATGCACGCTACCAGGAATTATTTCCCGCATCGGATATTTTATGGATGGTAATGGGGTTTCTGATAGGAATAACTTTATCTATCCTGATTGCCTTCGCGTATTTTTTTGGGGCCGATAAAACCATTTATCGCAGCATGGCCACCGTAATTGACTCTGCCAATATGCAATATGCTATTGCTGCCAAAAATAACCCGCTTCCTAAAGAGCGATTAGATATGCGCGTAGATTGGTTTTTGAGTGCAAAACTTGGGTTGCGTAAACCACGGGATGTTCGCCATTATAGCCTTGCATTTCTGGATACCGTTTTTAAACGACATCATTTTGCTGCTGTTATTGCCATTGCTATTGCTTTTTTCTTTTTAATTGGCACCGGATATATTTCTGATGCACGTTTATTTCAATTACCTGCTGCGGCTAGTATCACCGTCTTTTTTGCCATTCTAATTGCAGGCGCGGGAGCGATATCTACTTTTTTACACAGTTGGAGCATACCTGTTGTTGTAGTTGTTTACCTGCTGATAAATTTTTTATACCAACAAGATATCATCGACCTGCGCAATAAAGCATACGGTTTAAATTATAGTACAGATATTGAAAGGCCCGTATACTCAAGGGAATCGATAATGGGGTTGGCCAATGAAAAGGATATGGCCAGCGACAAGGCGAAGTATATTGAGATGTTGGAAAAATGGAAAGCAAAACAAGGTACAGCCAAACCGGTTATGTACCTGATTAATACCAGTGGAGGTGGTATACGCAGTGCTACATTCACCATGAATGCATTGCAGCATCTTGATAGTATGTTTCAAGGTAAACTAATGAAACAAACCTTTCTGATTAGTGGAGCATCTGGCGGGATGTTAGGCGCAACTTATTTCAGGGAATTGTATTATCGCAAGCAGAATGGTGAGAAGATTAACCTGCAAGACAAACAATACCTTGATGATATTTCCAATGATTTATTAAGTCCTTTGTTTTCTTCTTTTGTTACTCGTGATTTGATCGGTCCTGCTAAGCCTTTTGAAAAATTCGGGTATCGGTACACCAAAGACAGAGGGTATGCATTTGAACAGAAGCTGGATGAAAATACCCACGGGTACTTAAATAAAACTATTGGAGATTATAAGCTGGCGGAACAAAACGCTGAGATTCCACTGATGTTTTTTAACTCAGTGATTACCCGCGATGGCAGAAAAATGATCCTTGCCTCACACCCTTCCAGGTTTATGATGCGGCCTGTAACCAATTCGGCGAATGTGCGTCCTTTTGATGCTGATGCCATTGATTTCAATACTTTTTTCGGTTCACAGAACAGCAATAATATTGGCATTCTATCAGCCTTAAGAATGAATGCAACCTTCCCTTATGTACTTCCCAATGTTTGGTTGCCTACCAACCCTGTTATTGATGTAATGGATGCCGGACTTAGGGATAATTTCGGACAAGAATCTTCTCTTCGTTTTATTGAAGTATTCCGTGACTGGTTAAAAGAAAATACCAGCAAAGTGGTGTTGCTTCAGTTGCGCGATAGAGGTTTGACCGACTGGGACAGACCGCTTGAAGGAAGTAGTTTGTTTGGCACTTTTACCAAACCATTTCTGTTACTGCAAAACAACTGGTTTAAACTACAGGATTATTACCAGCACGATCAACTCGAATATAGTTATGAAGCCTATGGTCCGGGGTTTTATCGTATCTGTTTTCAGTATGTGCCTTCGAGAAAAGAAGCACCTGCGAGTTTAAGTTTTCATATCACCGCTGCGGAGAAAAGAGATATAACCCTGGCATTGGCAGCAGAAGCCAACCTCAGGGAGTTCAAAAGACTTCAAATGCTGATGAAATAACTATTCCGGCTGTATTAAAGAAAAATGGTCTTTTAATATACGAATATTTAATTCACCCGCAGTTTCCCTGGGTTCCCCATCAATATGCAATGGTGCAAGCTTCAGGTTACGGATGGTTATTTGTGGTGTTTGGAAATAAAGGATATTCTTCTTGGTCATATCTTCTACCAACTGCTGCAATTTGTTGTTCCCCCTGATTTGACGAAGTATGGCAAATGGCAATTTTGCCTTATTCATTTTTTGCACAATAACGATATCCAATAAACCATCGTTCAGACTGGCTTGTGGAGCAATTTTAAAATTATTACCAAACTGATTACTGTTGGCAATGCTGATGAAAAATGCGTCGGAAAAAAAGGAAAAATTCTCCAGCTTTATTTCAAACTGATAAGGTGTGGCACGGAAATAATTAATGATGCTTTGTTGCGTATAAGTGAGTAATCCCCTCGATGCTTTACTGGCAAAATCATGTGCTACCTGTGCGTCGAAGCCAATACCACTCAGCATACAGGAGTAATGATCGTTTACCAGAAATGCATCGATCATTTTCGATTTACCTTCGAAAATTAAAGCAAGTGCAAGTTCCGGTTTGGTGGGTATCCGGGCTGCAAGTGCTAAGCCGTTTCCGGAACCAACAGGTATAACGCCAAATTGCACCGGCAAGTCATGCAAGGCTTGCGTTACCTGGTTTACGGTACCATCGCCACCAATAATTACCACATCAGTAAAATGCTCAGCACGAATTTTTTCATGAAGTAACTGGTAATGACCACCAGCATTGGTATGCATTATTTCAAAAGGAATGCCTTTAGCGGAGGTTTCCTTTTCTATTAATTTTTTTATGCCTTCTTTTTTTGAAGTACCCGAGATCGGGTTTACCAGGTACACAATTTTTCTATCCATCATCTCCTCATTATAAAATACAAAATAGCCTAACTAATAGATCAGTCGTTTCTAAGCCCGCAATATTGCATTTTCTTTCTGTAAAATCCTGTTAAACTCACCATTTCATTAATGCACTGGCCCATGTAAAACCACTTCCAAAAGCAGCGAGGCACACAAGATCGCCTTCTTTTACTAAACCTTTCTCCCATGCTTCACATAAAGCAATGGGTACAGAAGCCGCGGTGGTATTGCCGTACGACATGATATTATTATAAACCTGCGAGTCTTTGAGTCCTAGTTTTTGCTGCACAAACTGACTGATGCGCAAATTGGCCTGGTGTGGTATGAGCATATTGATGTCTGTCGGCTGGTAACCGTTTTGCTGTAATGCTTCCACAATTACTTCCGGAAATTTAACCACCGCTTTTTTGAAAACGGATGGACCATCCATATTGGGAAAGTTTTGGGCATTGTCGATCATGTTATGGCTCATAAACATTTGTCCGATTTCAGCGTCATCGAAATCTGCATAGTTTTTATCTGCCCAATAGTTGGCATGGGTACCGGGGTTGTACATGGCTAATATTTCAGCAGCTTCTCCATCACTGTGTAAATGGGTACTCAATATACCACGACCTTTTGCTTTGGTAGGCTGTAATACTACGGCACCTGCACCATCTCCAAAAATGACAGAAACATTGCGTCCACGGGTTGAGAAATCGAGGCCGAAGGAATGTTTTTCACTGCCTACTACCAGAATGTTTTTATACATACCAGTTTTGATGAATTGGTCGGCCACACTGAGTGCGTAAACAAAACCACTACATTGGTTCCTGATATCGAGGGCACCAATCTCTCCCATTTTCATGGCTCTTTGTAATAGTACTCCGCAACCAGGGAAGTAGTAATCTGGGGACAATGTAGCGAATATGATAAAGTCGATATCTTTTGGAGTGATGCCAGCCCTTTCTATGGCAATTTTAGCGGCTTCAACCCCCATGGTAGTGGTGGTTTCTTCGGTTCTGTGGGCATATCTGCGTTCCTGAATACCTGTTCGCTCTTGTATCCATTCATCACTGGTTTCCATGTATCTGGTGAGGTCCTGATTGGTAACTACGTTTTTGGGCACGTACATACCAATCCCTGCTATTATACTGCTTGGCATGGGCAATCGTTTAATTTAGATACGCTAATATAGGGAATAGCTGTTGGCCTTTAGCTACTGGCAAAATGATTATTCACTTGTAGATTGAAGCCTGGAGCCATTAAAGTCTGGTAAAAAATCAGTTATAAACTGCGAGCCACTTGCTATGAGTCTAGCGTGAAGCAGGATGGGTTGTTTTCAGGTTGATTTTGAAGCATTAAATAGCATATTTACTACAATTAAACACTTCTGTTAAGCCCTTGTTTTACAAAACAAATACGCACAACCTATCTAGGTTATTTCAATAATTGTAGAAGGCCTAAAATAGGCATCCATCAAGACTTGTAGTTTGTAGCCATTGCTGTCCGGTAAAAAATATCATTTTTCTCTGAAATTCTTCTACAGCAATCATTCTGTCGTAGTTTGAAAACAGAACCCCTGCTTTTAAAATAAGCCGTAACGATGGCTTAGGCAATATCTATCACCTTATGAC
>QFCS01001064.1_pt1 | contig 102055 bp, 85 predicted proteins | sample 3576561 | NCBI WGS metagenome assembly QFCS01 | reverse complement strand
TCCCCTCTCCCGCAAGCGGGAGAGGGTGGTCCGTCAGGACCGGGTGAGGGAACTCGGTCGGTAAAGGGCGCTCCCTCACCCGGCGCTGGCGCGCCACCCTCTCCCGCACGCGGGAGAGGGGACGGCCGATCGATGGTGGTGATCGACATGCGTACGCTCAATACCGCTCGCCGGCCGGCTTGTCGGCCGCGTACGAATGCACCGAATAGCGCTGCACGCGGCCGGCCATCTCGGTGCGATCGAGCCTGAAGCCGGGCTCTTCGACCGGGCGATTGACGATGAAGGACATGCGCGGCGTCTCCCAGCCTCGCGTCGCGTCGAAGGCGGTCACGCGCACGTAGTGGTTCGCGAAGGTCTTGCGGCAGGCGTCGATTTCCATCATCACGCCGGCCGGATCCTTGAGGTCGAACATCGGCAGGCCGAACATTTCCCAGTAGGTGTTGCGCGGATGCGGATCGTCGGTGTACTCGACGTTGACGGCCCAGCCCTGATGCAGCGCATACGCCACCTGAGCCTTGATCTGCGCATCGCTCAGGTCGGGCAGGAACGAGAACTGGCCCTGCGTGAGGCGGTTGCCGTAGTTGGTCATCATGATGTGTTCTCCTTACGCGCTCGCGGTGGCGGTCGGAACGAAGTCGGCCGTGTCGGTCGATTCGTAGTTGAAGGTGATGTCGCCCCAGGTATCGAGCGCGGCCTTGAGCGGCGAGCAGTGGCGCGCCGCGGCCTGCAGGATTTCCGGGCCTTCGCGCAGATAATCGCGGCCTTCGTTGCGCGCCATGATCATCGCTTCGAGTGCCACGCGATTCGCCGTCGCGCCGGCCTGGATGCCCATCGGATGGCCGATGGTTCCGCCGCCGAACTGCAGCACCACGTCTTCGCCGAGGTAGTGGATGAGCTGGTGCATCTGCCCGGCATGAATGCCGCCCGAAGCCACCGGCATCACGCGGTTGAGCGAGGCCCAGTCCTGCTCGAAGAACAGGCCATGCTCGAGCGACTGCCGGGTGTGCGATTCACGCAGCGTGTCGTAGAAGCCCTTGATCATCAGCGGATCGCCTTCGAGCTTGCCGACCACGGTGCCCGCGTGAATGTGATCGACGCCGGCCATGCGCATCCACTTGCAGATCACGCGGAAGTTCATGCCGTGGTTCTTCTGCCGCGAGTACGTGGAGTTGCCCGCGCGATGCAGGTGCAGGATCACGTCGTTCCTGCGCGCCCACTTGGCCATGCTTTGAATGGCCGTGTAGCCGACCACGAGGTCGATCATGATGATGCCGGTGCCGAGTTCCTTTGCGAAATCGGCGCGCTCGTACATGTCCTCCATCGTGCCCGCGGTCACGTTGAGGTAATGGCCTTTGACTTCGCCGGTCGCCGCGCTGGCCTTGTTGACCGCTTCCATGCAGTAGAGGAAGCGATCGCGCCAGTGCATGAACGGCTGGCTGTTGATGTTCTCGTCGTCCTTGACGAAATCGAGTCCGCCCTTGAGCGCCTCGTAGACCACGCGGCCGTAGTTGCGGCCCGACAGGCCGAGCTTGGGCTTGGTGGTGGCACCCAGCAGCGGACGGCCGAACTTGTCGAGTCGCTCGCGCTCCACGACGATGCCGGTCGCCGGTCCCTGGAAGGTTTTCAGGTAGGCGACCGGAATGCGCATGTCTTCGAGGCGCAGCGCCTTCACGGCCTTGAAGCCGAACACGTTGCCGATGATCGACGCGGTGAGATTGGCGATCGAGCCGGGCTCGAACAGGTCGAGGTCGTAGGCGATGTAGGCGAAGTACTGCGCCTCGGTCTTGGTGCCCGGTCCGGTGTTCGGCACGCGGTCCACGCGATAAGCCTTGGCGCGATACAACTCGCAGGCCGTCAGGCGATCGGTCCAGACCACCGTCCAGGTCGCGGTGGACGATTCACCGGCGACCGCAGCGGCGGCTTCTTCCGGATCGACGTTTTCCTGCGGCGTGATCCGGAACAGCGCGATCACGTCGCTGTCCTTGGGCACGTAATCCGGCTGCCAGTAGCCCATCTTCTTGTAGGGGATCACGCCGGATTTGTAGCGGGCATTGGTATTGCCGGTCACGCGTTGGCTGGTCGCTGCACTCATCTGATGTCTCCTCTCCGTGCGGTACGCGATGTCGTTGTGGAGCCATCCTTGCGTTCGGCGTATCCAAAGTAAATTCAAACTTTCTTTCGTTTTATTAAGCGATCGCTTATGGTTTGATCGTCATGAAACTCACCCGGCGCATCACGCTGCGGCAGCTCGAGGTGTTCTGCGAAGCTGCGCGCCAGCTCAATTTCTCCGATGTCGCGGAGACGCTGTCGCTGACGCAGCCGGCGATCACGATGCAGATCCGGCAGCTCGAAGACGCGATCGGTCTGGCGCTGTTCGAGAGGAACGGGCGGCGCAAGACCTTGACCGAAGCGGGCAGGCGCATGCTCGAGCATGCGTCGCGCATCCTCGGTGAAGTGCGCGACACCGAGCAGTCCCTCCTCGCGCTGAAAGGCCTGTCGGACGGCAGCATCACCGTCGGCCTCGTGAGCACCGCGAATCACTTCGCCCCGAGGTTGCTGGCTGCCTTCAGCCAGTTGCATCCGGGCATCGAGGTGCGCTTCGTCGTCGGCAATCGCGAAGCGCTGGTGACGATGCTCAAGGAGAACCAGACCGACCTCGTGGTGATGGGCCGGCCACCCGAAGAGCTCGAAACCGTTTCGGAAGCGCTCGCGAAGAATCCGCATCTGCTGGTTGCGCCGCCGACGCATGCGCTGTGCGGCAAGCGGCGCCTCGCTTTGCAGCGCTTGCGCGACGAGACTTTTCTGCAGCGCGAATCCGGGTCCGGAACGCGCGGCGTGATGGAGGAGTTTTTCGCCGCGCAGGGCTTCAGGCCCCGGCGGATCCTGTCGCTGGGCAGCAACGAGACGGTGAAGCAGGCGGTGATGGCGGGTTTGGGACTCAGCGTGCTGTCGCTGCATACGCTGGCCCTGGAACTGCGGTCCGGTGAGATCGCATCGCTCGACGTGGCGGGCCTGCCGCTGCAGCGCACCTGGCATGTGGTGCATTTGCGAAGGCGGCCCTTGTCGCCGGCGGCGGCTGCGTTTCGGCAGTTTCTGATTGCGGAGACGGCGCGCTATCTGAAGCGCGAGTTCGCGGAGTTGCTCTAGCGGTTTCGGCCGCGGGTGTCGCGGCGGAGAGCCCGCAGCAAGTGGCCTATCGCCGCTCCGGAAACGCCTCGCTCACCGTCATCACGGTTCCGGCCTGCATGCCGTCGTATCCCGCGAGCGCATTGATCGCAGCCTTGAGTTCCGGGCTGCGCAAGCTCGCGAGCACTCTGGTCATCGTTGCGCTCGACAGGAACTCCGCGCTGCAGGCGAAGAAGTAACGCTCGCTCGCGAGCGGCAGGAACTCCAGCCCGAAGCGCTTGGCCGGCGTTTCAACGCCGAATCCGGCGTCGGCCATCCCGCTCGCGACGAAGGCGGCGACCGCGGCGTGGGTGTATTCGCTGGTGTCGTAGCCTTCGATGTGCTGGGCCTGCAGTTGCTCTTTGCGCAGCAGAAGGTCGAGCAGCATGCGCGTGCCGGAACCGGTCTGGCGATTGACGAAGCGAACGTCGCCGCGCACGAGATCGGCAAGGCCGCGTACGCGCTTGGGATTGCCGGGCGCGACCATGAGTCCCTGGCGGCGCGTGGCGAGCAGCACGAGCCGATGAGTGGGCTGCAGCCACTGGCTGTACTGCTGCAGGGCCTCGCGCTGGAACTCACCGAGGGGCACGTGAAAGCCGGCGAGGTCGCAAGCGCCCGCGTTCAGTGCGGCGAGTGCCTCAAGGCTGCTGCGGTACTTGAGATCGAGCGGAATCTGCTGGCGCGCGAACCAGTCGCGCAGCAGCTCGACCGCGAAGCCGTGGCTGGCCTGCAGCCGCAGGATGCCCTGCGCATCGGAGAGCGCGCGTTCGAGTTCGACTTCGAGCTCGGAGGCGAGGCTGTCGAGCACCGGCGACAACCTCGCGGCGATGCGACGGTCGGCCCAGACCAGTTTTTCGCCGAGCGGCGTCAGCGCCGCGCCGCGACCGCGACGACTGTCGACCAGCGGCACGCCGAAAGCCTGATGCCCTTCCTGGAGAATGCCCCAGGCGTAGCGATACGAGAGGTTCATGCGCTCGCAGGCGCCGACCAGCGTGCCGGTCTCGTCGATGCCGACGAGCAGCTCGACGACGCGCGGCAGCAGATGGCGGGCGTCGCCACGCACCAGTTGCCACTGCGGCTTGATCGAGAGCTTGAACATCGGCCTTGAGGGTCTCCAGGTGCGCAGATTAGGCTTTTATGAGCCGATTTAAATGGATATTGAAAGCCGATTGTTCTGGCTATCGGTTCCCCAATGCTAGCGTATCCACCACCAAAGTCTGCTTCGCTTGTCCAGCTTCATATGTTCTAGTCAACCTATAAGGCTAGAGCCGGTCCGGCAAGGCCGCCCGTGCGACGCCGCCGTGCGAAAACTGAGGAGCGAGAGCAGACATGGCCAGCCCATCCAACGCCAGCCGAGATGTCGACAGCACAACGCCAGCGCCCTTCCTGTCACGACTTCTGTCGAAGGAAGCCAGCATCGCCGGGCCGGGCTACAGCCGCTGGCTGGTGCCGCCCGCGGCGCTGTGCATTCATTTGTGCATCGGCATGGCCTACGGTTTCTCGGTGTTCTGGCTGCCGCTGTCGAAGGCGGTCGGCATTGCGCAGCCGATCGAATGCGAGGCCGGCATGAGCTTCGGCGCGCTGCTCGTCGCCACGCATTGCGATTGGAAGATCAGCCAGCTCGGCTGGATGTACACGCTGTTCTTCGTGTTCCTGGGCTGCTCGGCCGCGATCTGGGGCGGCTGGCTCGAACGGGCAGGGCCGCGCAAGGCTGGCGTGGTGTCGGCGCTGTGCTGGTGCGGTGGCCTGCTGATCTCGGCGCTCGGCGTATATCTGCACCAGCTCTGGATGCTGTGGATCGGCTCGGGCGTGATCGGCGGCATCGGGCTCGGCCTCGGCTACATCTCGCCGGTGTCGACCTTGATCAAATGGTTTCCGGATCGGCGCGGCATGGCGACCGGCATGGCGATCATGGGCTTCGGCGGCGGCGCGATGATCGGCGCGCCGCTGGCCGACCAGCTCATGGCGCATTTCGCGAGCGCGCATTCGGTCGGCGTCTGGCAGACCTTCGTCGCGCTCGCCGCGATCTACTTCGTCTTCATGATGGCCGGTGCGCTCGCATATCGCGTTCCGGCCGCAGGCTGGCAGCCGCAAGGCGCAACGCCGCTCGCCAACACGACGGGCGCGATGATCGCGCGCCGGCCCGTGCACCTGCGCGATGCCCACAGGACGCCGCAGTTCTGGCTGGTCTGGGCGGTGCTCTGCCTCAACGTCAGCGCGGGCATCGGCGTGATCGGCATGGCATCGCCGATGCTGCAGGAGGTGTTCGGCGGCCGGCTCATCGGCATCGATGCCGGCATCAACGAACTCGGCGCCGGACAGAAGGCGCAGATCGCGGCGATCGCGGCCGGTTTCACCGGCTTGCTGAGCCTGTTCAACATCGGCGGCCGGTTCTTCTGGGCCTCGATGTCCGATCGCATCGGTCGCAAGGCCACGTACTGCGTGTTCTTCGCGCTCGGCATCGCGCTGTACGCAGCCGCCCCGTGGGCAGGACATGCGGGCAGCGTGGCGGTTTTCGTCGCGATCTTCTGCGTGATCCTGTCGATGTACGGCGGCGGCTTCGCCACCGTGCCGGCCTATCTGGCCGACCTGTTCGGCACTCAGTTCGTCGGCGCGATACACGGGCGCCTGCTCACGGCCTGGGCCACGGCCGGCATTCTCGGGCCCGTGCTCGTCAACTACATCCGCGAATACCAGCTCGCGCACGGCGTCGCCAAGGCGCAGGCCTACGACAGCACCATGCTGATCCTCGCCGCGCTGCTCGTGCTGGGGCTCATCTGCAACCTGCTCGTGAAACCCGTCGACGCACGCTTTCACATGAGCGATGCGGACATCGCCGCGGCCAGGCAGGCGGCGCATGAGACGCGCCCCGCGCTGCTGGCGCAGCCCGGCGCCACCGCTGCGCAATCGAGCCTCGCGATCACGCTGGCCTGGCTCGCCGTCGGCCTGCCGCTGCTGTGGGGCGTGTGGATCACGCTGCAGAAGGCGGCGCTGCTGTTTCATTGAACAAGAAAGCAAAGGACCCGCTCATGAAAGCGCGAAGCATCATTCCGATCCAGCCCGAGCCCGGCTCGAAGCTGCTGCCCGCGCAGCGCGCCGCCGTGCGTGCGGCCGTCGATCGCCATCGTGAAACGCCCGGCGCCTTGCTGCCGGTGCTGCACGCGGTGCAGGACGCGCTCGGCCATGTGCCGAAGGATGCGGTGCCGCTGATCGCGTTCGAACTGAATCTGTCGCGCGCCGAGGTGCATGGCGTGGTGAGCTTCTATCACTACTTCCGCCAGCAGCCGCCCGGCCGCCATGTCGTGCATCTGTGCCGCGCGGAAGCCTGCCAGTCGGTCGGAGCCGTCGCGCTCGAAGCGCATGCCAAGCGCAGCCTCGGCGTCGACTACCACGAGACGACGCCAGACGGCGCGATCACGCTCGAACCGGTTTACTGCCTCGGCAATTGCGCGCTCGGCCCTGCATTGATGATCGACGACCGGCTGCAAGGCCGGGTGACGCCGCAGCGTTTCGATCAGCTGATGGCGCGGGCTCGCGTTGATGCGGAGGCCAGCGCATGAGCATCGTTCGGATTTACGTGCCTTGCGATGCGTCGGCGCTGTCGGTCGGGGCGGACGAGACTGCGGACGCGATCGCGCTCGAAGCGTCCAGGCGCGGCATTGCGATCGAACTCGTGCGCAACGGAACGCGCGGCATGCTCTGGCTCGAGCCGCTCGTCGAAGTGCAGACGCCGCACGGACGCATTGCCTACGGCCCGGTGCTGAGCGAAGACGTCGGCTCGCTGTTCGATGCGGATTTCCTGCAGGGCGGAGCGCATGCGCTGAGTCTCGGCGTGACCGAAGAGATCGCCTACTTCAGAAACCAGCAGCGGCTGTGCTTCGCGCGCGTGGGCTTGAACGCGCCGACCGATATCGAGGCGTACCGGGCCAATGGCGGCTACGAGGGCCTGCGCAAGGCGCTCGCGCTCGAGCCCGCCGAGATCGTCGCGGCGGTCAGCGAATCGGGCCTGCGTGGTCGCGGCGGCGCGGCGTTTCCGACCGGCATCAAGTGGAAGACCGTGCTCGATGCGCAGGCCGATCGGCCAGATGACCAGAAGTACATCGTCTGCAACGCGGACGAGGGCGATTCGGGCACGTTCTCGGACCGCATGCTCATGGAAGGCGATCCATTCACGCTCGTCGAGGGCATGACCATCGCCGGCATCGCGGTCGGCGCGACGCAGGGCTATATCTATCTGCGCTGCGAGTATCCGCATGCGCGGCGCGCGCTCGACGCGGCGATTCTGAAAGCCTACGAACACGGTTTTCTCGGCGACAACGTCGGCGGCAGCGGCAAGCGCTTCGATCTCGAAGTGCGGCTCGGTGCCGGCGCCTACATCTGCGGCGAAGAAACCGCGTTGCTCGAATCGCTGGAAGGCAAGCGCGGGCAGGTCCGCTTCAAGCCGCCGTTGCCCGCGCTCAAGGGCCTGTTCGGCAAGCCCACGGTGATCAACAACGTCATCACCTTCGCCTCGGTGCCGGTCATCTTCGAGCGTGGCGCGGACTGGTACAAGAACTTCGGCATGGGCCGCTCGCGCGGCAGCTTGCCGATCCAGCTCACAGGCAACATCCAGCGCGGCGGCCTCGTCGAACTGGCCTTCGGCGCGACCCTGCGCGAGCTGCTCTACGACTACGGCGGAGGCACGCTGAGCGGACGGCCGATCCGCGCGGTGCAGGTCGGCGGTCCGCTCGGTGCTTACCTGCCGGAATCGACGTTCGATACGCCGCTCGACTACGAAGCTTTCGCCGCGATCAAGGGCATGCTCGGCCACGGCGGCATTGTCGTGTTCGACGACAGCGTCGACATGGCCGCGCAGGCGCGCTACGCGATGGAGTTCTGTGCCGCCGAATCCTGCGGAAAATGCACGCCCTGCCGCATCGGCTCGACGCGCGGCAGCGAGGTGATCGACCGGCTCGTCGCCGGGCTCGATGCGCCGAAGCAGGAGCAGCTGCTGCGCGATCTTTGCGAAACCATGACCTACGGCTCGCTGTGCGCGCTCGGCGGACTCACGCCGTATCCGGTGCTCTCCGCGCTGGATCATTTCCCCGAAGATTTTCAGCCGAAAGTCGCGCCCGTGCGCGTCGCCGGCTAGGAGCAGACATGCAATCGATCGCCGAAAAGGATTTGGGAACGCCGGCTCCGCGTTGGAGGAATGTAGGTCTCAAGACTTCCATCGCAGAACCCGCGCGCAAGACCGTCACGCTGAACATCGACGGCCAGGAATGCACGGTTGCCGAAGGCACTTCGGTGATGCGCGCCGCCGCGCTCGCCGGCATCAGCATTCCGAAACTCTGCGCCACCGATCAGCTCGAGGCCTTCGGCTCCTGCCGCCTGTGCCTCGTGCAGATCGACGGCATGCGCGGCTATCCGGCCTCATGCACGACGCCGGTCGCGCCGGGCATGAAGGTGACGACGCAGAACGCCAAGCTCGCCGAGTTGCGCCGCGGCGTGATGGAGCTCTACATCTCCGATCATCCGCTCGACTGTCTCACCTGTCCGGCCAACGGACATTGCGAGCTGCAGGACATGGCCGGCGCCGTCGGCCTGCGTGAAGTGCGCTACGGCTATGAAGGCGACAATCACGTCCACGCCAGACGCAATGGCGAGGTCAACGAGCGCTTCGTCGCCAAGGACGAAAGCAATCCGTACTTCACGTTCGATCCGTCCAAGTGCATCGTCTGCTCACGCTGCGTGCGCGCCTGCGACGAGCAGCAGGGCACGCTCGCGCTGACGATCCAGGGACGCGGATTCGATTCCAAGGTGTCGCCGAGCGCGGCCGAGAATTTCCTCGAATCCGAATGCGTATCGTGCGGCGCCTGCGTGCAGGCTTGCCCGACCGCGACGCTGTCCGAGAAATCGCTGATCGCAATGGGGCAGGCCGAGCATTCGGTGGTGACGACCTGCGCGTACTGCGGCGTCGGCTGCAGTTTCCGCGCCGAGATGAAGGGCGAGGAGGTGGTGCGCATGGTGCCGAACAAGGACGGCCATGCGAACCACGGGCACTCCTGCGTCAAGGGCCGTTTCGCGATCGGCTACGCAACGCACAGCGACCGCATCACCAAGCCGATGATCCGCGCCAGGATCACGGACCCCTGGCGCGAAGTGAGCTGGGACGAGGCGATCGCCTATGCGGCCAGCGAGTTCAAGCGCATCCAGGCCAAATACGGTCGCGATGCGATCGGCGGCATCACCTCGTCGCGCTGCACCAACGAGGAAACCTATCTGGTGCAGAAGCTCGTGCGCGCCGGCTTCGGCAACAACAACGTCGACACCTGCGCGCGCGTCTGCCATTCGCCGACCGGCTACGGACTCAAGCAGACCCTCGGCGAATCGGCCGGCACCCAGAATTTCGATTCGGTGATGCAATCCGACGTCATCATGGTGATCGGCGCGAATCCCACCGACGGCCATCCGGTGTTCGGCTCGCAAATGAAGCGTCGCCTGCGCGAAGGCGCCAGGCTCATCGTCGCCGATCCGCGCCGCATCGATCTCGTGCGCACGCCGCACGTGAAAGCCGAGCATCACCTGAAGCTCAGGCCCGGAACCAATGTCGCGCTCATCAACGCGCTCGCGCATGTCATCGTCACCGAAGGCCTGGTGCAGGAAGACTTCGTGCGCGAACGTTGCGACATGGAGTCGTTCGACAAATGGCGCAACTTCGTCGCCGATGCGCGTCATTCCCCGGAGAGCACCGAGTCGATCACCGGTGTTCCCGCCGCGACGATGCGCGCGGCCGCGCGCCTGTACGCGACCGGTGGCAACGCGGCGATCTACTACGGCCTTGGCGTCACCGAGCACAGCCAGGGCTCGACGATGGTCATGGGCATCGCAAACCTTGCGATGGCCACCGGCAACGTCGGCCGCGAAGGCGTGGGTGTGAATCCCTTGCGCGGGCAGAACAACGTGCAGGGTTCCTGCGACATGGGCTCGTTCCCGCACGAGTTTCCGGGCTATCGCCATGTCTCCGACCAGAGCACGCGCGACCTGCTGCAACAGGCCTGGGGCGTCAACCTGCTCGACGAGCCGGGCCTGCGCATTCCGAACATGTTCGAAGCCGCGCTCGATGGCGAATTCATGGGCCTGTACATCGAAGGCGAGGACATCGCGCAGTCCGACCCGAACACGCAGCACGTCACCGCCGCGCTCACGGCGATGGAATGCATCGTCGTACAGGATCTGTTCCTCAACGAATCGGCCAAGTTCGCGCACGTGTTCCTGCCGGGCAGTTCGTTCATGGAAAAGGACGGCACCTTCACTAACGCCGAGCGCCGCATTTCGCGCGTTCGCAAGCTCATGAAGCCCAAGTCCGGCTATGCGGATTGGGAGATCACGCAGCTGCTCGCGAACGCGATGGGCTACCCGATGAACTACGCGCATCCGGGCGAGATCATGGACGAGATCGCGCGGCTCACGCCGACGTTCCAGAACGTGAGCTACCGACGTATCGATGAACTCGGCAGCATCCAGTGGCCCTGCAACGACGAGCATCCGCTCGGCACCCCGACCATGCATGTCGATGCCTTCGTGCGCGGCAAGGGCCGTTTCATGGTCACCGAGTACGTGCCGACGCAGGAGAAGGTCAACGCGCGCTTTCCGCTGATCCTGACGACCGGGCGCATCCTCTCGCAGTACAACGTCGGCGCGCAGACACGCCGCACCGACAACGTCCACTGGCATGCGGAGGACAGGCTCGAGATTCATGCGGCCGATGCGGAAGCGCGCGGCATCGTCGATGGCGATTGGGTCGGCGTCGCAAGCCGTGCGGGTGAAACCGTGCTGCGCTCGCGCATCACCGATCGCGTACAGCCCGGCGTGGTATACACGACCTTCCATTTCCCCGAATCGGGCGCCAACGTGATCACCACCGACAACTCGGATTGGGCGACGAATTGTCCGGAATACAAGGTCACGGCCGTGGAAGTCACGCGCGTGAGCCAGCCGTCCGAATGGCAGAAGCGCTATCGCGAGTTTTCGCAGCGGCAGGATGAGTTGCTCAAGGCCAGAGACGCGGCCGATGCGAGCTGAGCCTTCGATCGCAAGCGTGCAGCCCGGGCTGGTGCGTCGTAGCGTTCGGCGTCTGGTCGGACGCGAGCTCATCGAGCGTGAGGAATGCATCGCCGAGGAGGTGGCGGCGGCGCTCGTGTACAACGAGCAGCCGCACGCGGTGATGATGCTCACGCCGCTCGATCTCGAAGCATTCGCGCTCGGGTTTTCGTTGAGCGAGGGCATCATCGAAAATGCGGACGAACTCCTCGAGGTTCGCGTGGTGCCGCTCGAGCAGGGCCTGCAGCTGGCGATGCGTATTGCGCCGCAGCGCCTCGAACGCCTGCTCGCCCGTCCGCGTTCGCTCGAAGGGCGCAGCGGCTGCGGTGTCTGCGGTACGCGGCACATCGGCGATGTCTTGCGCGCGCCCCGGCATGCCTCGGCCGGTTTCGTCGTCGATGCGGTGGCTTTGCGGCGGGCTTTGCAACAGCTTTCCGAGATGCAATCGCTCAACGCGATGACCGGTGCCGTACACGCGGCTGCGTGGGCGACGCCCGAAGGCGACCTGCGCTGGCTTTGCGAAGATGTCGGCCGTCACAACGCGCTCGACAAACTCATCGGCCGGCTCGCACGCGAAGGCGTGCCGGCGGCGCACGGCTTCGTCGTGCTGACCAGCCGCGCAAGCTTCGAGATGGTGCTCAAGTCCGCCAGCGCAGGTATCCCACTCGTGGTCGCGATCTCGGCTCCGACCTCATTGGCGGTCGAAGTCGCCGACGAGGCCGGCATCACCCTCGTCGGCTTTGCGAGAGACGATCGCTTTACGGTTTACACGCGGCCGGCGCGCGTCAGCGTTCCGGCGGTCGCGGTGGCCACGAACGGAGAAGGATCATGAGCGGCGAAGCAGGGCAGCTCGTCAAGATGGCGGACGACATCGCGCGTTTCTTCGCGGCCGATCCGGATCAGTCCGCCGCGATCGAAGGCGTGGTCGGACACATCCAGAAGTTCTGGGACCCGCGCATGAGACGCAAGCTCGTCGCGCATTGGCAACGCCATCCGAACGACTTGTCGCCATTGGCGGCCGCTGCCGCCGAGCGCTTGGCGCATTCGACGACGGCGGCGTAAAGCGCTCGTCGATGAGCCCGCCGCCAAACAGGCCGTCTCGTGCGCGAGGCGGTTGGCGGAGGCTTGCCGGCGTCGCGATGACGCGCGCTGAGCGACCCCTCGACCAGTCTGGAGCTGCGCTGTTCAGCGCTGCGGAAGCCGGCGCGATCTAGCGTTCGCGCACCGCCTGCGCGCAGAGGGTTCTCGATGGACGCACTCGATCTCGACATGTTCGCGAGGCTGGCCTTCGCCACGCTCGCCGGGGGCGTGCTCGGTCTCAATCGCGAACTCAAGAACAAACCCATCGGTCTGCGTACGCTGAGCATCGTTTCGCTGGCCTGTTGCACGCTCACGCTCGCAAGCCTGCGATGGGGTGAGCAGCATGGCGAGGCGCCCGAAACCGTCGGCCGCGCAATCCAGGGCCTGCTGGCCGGCATCGGCTTTCTCGGCGGCGGTGTGATCTTCCGGACCGGGCTCCATGATGTTCGCGGCCTCACGACGGCTGCGATCGTCTGGCTGACCGCGGCGCTCGGCATCGCGAGCGCGCTGGGGTCTTACTGGCTGGTCGGCTCGGCGGTGGCCATTGCGCTGCTGATCGTGATTCTGGGCGGTCCCCTCGAGAAGCTCTTGCACAAGAGCGACGACGATCGATCCTGAATCGAATGCAATCGGTGACTGGCGATGTCCCGATGCGGGCGCCTGGATTGGCTTTGCTGTTGATGCTGTTGGTCAGCCCGATCCGTCGGTTCTCGAATCGGGAGACGGGTTTCTCTTGAACCCGGGCATCGAAGATGGAAATGGTCGGGGTAGACGGATTCGAACCGCCGACATCCTGCACCCAAAGCAGGCGCGCTACCAGACTGCGCTATACCCCGATATACCGCTGAAGACTTGCAAGGCCCGGAACGAGCCGGGGCGCGATTATCCTCGTCGCTGGTGTGAGCGGTCAATCAAAAAGAAGGCCCCGCTCGGCGGGGCCTTCATCGTTTCTGCGTCAGCGGGCGACGATTACTCGACGATCTTGAGCTCCACGCGGCGGTTGAGCTCGCGGCCGTCGTCGGTCTCGTTGTCGGCGACCGGGTGGCTTTCGCCGTAGCCCTTGGCGCTCATGCGACCGGCGTCGATGCCCTTGCCGATCAGGTACTGCATGACCGACTGCGCACGGTTCTCGGAGAGCTTCTGGTTGTAGCTGTCGCTGCCGCGCGAATCGGTGTGGCCGCCCACTTCGACGCGAATCTCGGCGCGGGCGGTCAGCGCGTCGGCGACGCCGTCGAGGATGGTCTTGGCGTTGGCCGTCAAACGGGCCTGGTTGAACTCGAAGGTCACGCCCTGCAGCACGATGGTGTCGCCGGCCGCGCAGCCTTCGAGCGTGATCGCCTCGCCCGGCGCCGGGGTCTTGCAGCTCGGCGGCGGGGCGACCGGGGCCGGCAGCGGGCAGCCGTTCTCGTCGACCGTGGTGCCCGGTGCGGTGCCCGGGCAGCGGTCGAGACGGTCGACCACGCCGTCGCCGTCCTCGTCGCCTTCGGCCGCGACCGGAACCACCGCCGCCGGTTCGGTGTTGGAGGCGGTGACTTCGGGCTGCGGCACGCCGCCGAACGGAATCATCAGGCCGATGTTGCCGACGATGTCGCCGAAGTCCTTGTAGCCGGCGTCGCCGTCGTCATGAGTGTCCCAGCGGTACAGCACTTCCGTGCGCAGGGCGGTGCCGGCGTCGGTGAGCTTGTACAGGTAGCCCAGGCCCGCGCCGTAGACCACGCTGTCGTAATTCTTGAGCGAACCGGGCAGGTCGTCGGTGCGGCCGTACTGCACGCTGCCGATCGCGTAGAGATCGCGCAGGCCGCTGAACGGGGAGACCAGCAGCGACAGGCCGCCGCCGTAAAGGGCGGCCGAGCCGTTGCCCTGCACATTGTTCGAGAAGCGGTTGTAGTAGCCGTTCAATTCGATCGCCAGGGCCGAGCCGAGCTTCTTGCCGAGGGCCAGCGTGGCGCCGTAGCCGTCGTCGGTCGGTCGATCCTTGTCGCCCCAGACGTAGGTGAACATCGGGGCGACGTACCAGCGGTCGCCGATCGTGTCGTTGGCTCCGTTGCGGCCGCTGCGGCTTTCCTCGACAGGCGGATTGGCCGATGCCTCGTCGCTCGCGACGGTTTCGGCCGCGGGCGCTTCGGGCGCAGCCTCCATCGGCGCGGCTTCGGTCGCGGTGGCTTCGACCGGAGCGGTTTCGACGGGGGCCACGACGGCGGCGTCGGCCGGCGGGACCTCGGCTGCGAGCGTTTCCGCCGGAACGGATTCGGTGGCCGGCACGGCATCCTGGGCAAGCGCCGGTGTGGCGACGGACAAGGCGGCCAGGCCGCCCAGCAGTACGGAACGGATCATGTGTTGTTAACTCCCCTCGGAGGGTTTTAGTTCGTGTCGACGTTGGTGATGCTTTCTGAACGACCGCCGCGTCTACGGTCGCCCACCCTGATATGACGTTTTGTTCACGTCCGCCGGGCTTGTAGCACGCAGGCCCAGGCCCCTCAACCGCGGCCCCGGCGATCCGTCATGTCCCGATCGTGCGTTTAGCGAACGCGCGCCGGTATACTGCGCGCCCTCTGAAGTACCCCTGAATCCCCTTCCGCACACGCTCCCCAGCGAGCCCCGAGTGATCATGGAACTCAACCAGATCAAAAGTGAGATTACGGCCCTGCGAGCGCGTTTCGACGCGCTCCGGGGCTATCTTTGACTACGATGTGAAGAAGGACCGGCTCGTCGAAGTCAATGCCGAGCTCGAGTCCGCCGATGTCTGGAACAAGCCCGAATACGCCCAGAACCTCGGCCGCGAGCGCGCCAAGCTCGAAGCGGTCATCGAGCCGATCGACAAGGTCACGGCCGGCCTGAAGGATGCCGAGGAGCTGCTCGAACTCGCCGAGATGGAGAACGACACCAGCCTGATCGCCGGTGTCGAGCGCGACGTGCTCGCGTTCATCGCCATCGCCGAGGACATGGAGTTCAAGCGCATGTTCTCGGGCGAGCAGGACACCAGCAACGCCTTCCTCGACATCCAGGCCGGCGCCGGTGGCACCGAGGCGCAGGACTGGGCCGAAATGCTGCTGCGCATGTACATGCGCTGGGCCGAAGGCAAGGGCTTCAAGGTGGAACTGCTCGAGCGCTCCGACGGTGAAGTCGCCGGCATCAAGAGCGCGAGCATCAGCGTCGAAGGCCCGTATGCCTACGGCTGGCTGCGCACCGAAACCGGCGTGCATCGCCTCGTGCGCAAGTCGCCGTTCGACTCGGGCAACCGCCGCCACACGAGCTTCTCGGGCGTGTTCGTGTCGCCCGAAATCGACGACAACATCGAGATCGACATCAACCCGGCGGACCTGGAAGTGGACACCTTCCGGAGTTCCGGCGCGGGCGGCCAGCACGTCAACAAGACCGAGTCGGCGATCCGCATCAAGCACGTGCCGAGCGGCATCGTGGTGGCCTGCCAGACGCAGCGCAGCCAGCATGCGAATCGCGACAAGGCGATGAAGATGCTGCGCGCCAAGCTCTACGAGCAGGAGCTGTCCAAGCGCACGGCCGCCGCCAAGGTCGTCGAAGACAGCAAGGCCGACATCGAGTGGGGCAGCCAGATCCGCAGCTACGTGCTCGACCAGTCGCGCATCAAGGATCTGCGCACCGGTGTCGAAATCGCCGATACGCAGAAGGTGCTCGACGGGCACCTCGATCCGTACATCGAAGCCAGCTTGAAGCAGGGTTTGTGATGTAAAACCCCTCTCCCTCCGGGAGAGGGCGGGGTGAGGGCCTGGCCGTGACGGCGAACGTCGTTTTCGCGGCAAGGCCCTCATCCGGCGCTACGCGCCACCTTCTCCCGGAGGGAGAAGGCAACAGCGTTACGAGACAGACAGATGAGCGAAGAACACGCACCGCAGCCGGCTCCGGCCGCTGAAGAAAACCACATCATCGCCGGCCGACGCGACAAGCTCGCCAGGCTGCGCGCCGCCGGCAATGCCTTCCCGAACACCTTCCGCCGCGACACGCTCGCCGAGCAGCTGCACGGCTTCTACAGCGAGCGCGACGCCGCTTCGCTCGAAGGCGAAACGCAGGAATACAAGCTCGCGGGCCGCATCATGGCCAAGCGCGGGCAGGGCAAGGTGTCCTTCGTCGAGATCCAGGACAGCTCGGGCCGCGTGCAGCTGTTCGTGCAGATGAACGCCATCGGCGCCGAAGCCTACGAAGCCTTCAAGAGCTGGGACATCGGCGACATCGTCGGCGCCACCGGCACCGTCATGCGCACCAAGGCCGGCGAGCTGTCGCTGCGCGTAAGCCAGCTCGAGCTGCTGACCAAGGGCCTGCGTCCGCTGCCCGAGAAGTGGTCGGGCCTCACCGATACCGAGACGCGCTATCGCCAGCGCTATGTCGATCTGATCGTGAACCCCGAAGTGCGCACGGTTTTCGCCAAGCGCACGACGACGCTGCGTTTCATCCGCCAGTTCTTCGATGCGCTGGGCTTCATGGAAGTGGAAACGCCGATGCTGCAGCCGATCGCGGGCGGCGCTACCGCGCGGCCGTTCGTGACGCATCACAACGCGCTCGATCGCGATCTGTTCCTGCGCATCGCACCGGAGTTGTACTTGAAGCGCCTGGTGGTCGGCGGCTTCGAGCGCGTCTACGAGATCAACCGCAATTTCCGCAACGAAGGGCTGTCCACGCGGCACAACCCCGAGTTCACGATGCTCGAGTTCTACCAGGCCTATGCGGACTACAAGGACGCAATGGATCTGGTCGAAAACCTGATCCGCGACACCGCGATCGTCGTCAACGGCAGCGGCAAGCTGCGCTATGCGGATCGCGATTACGATCTCGATGCGCCGTTCAACCGCTGGACGATGAAGGAGGCGGTGCTGCGCTTCAATGCGGACGTGACAGCCGATCAGCTCGAAGACCCGGCCTTCCTCGCGAGCTTCGCGAAGAAAGTCGGCGGCGATGTGAAGCCCGCTTACGGTCCCGGCAAGCTGCTGACCGAGATCTTCGAGAAGACCGTCGAAGCCAAACTGCTCGATCCGACCTTCATCACCGAGTACCCGACCGAAGTCTCGCCGCTGGCGCGCCGCAACGATCACAACCCGGAGGTCACCGATCGCTTCGAGTTCTTCGCGGGTGGCCGCGAGGTGGCGAACGGCTTCTCCGAGCTCAACGACGCCGAAGACCAGGACGCGCGCTTCAAGGCGCAGGTCGCGGCCAAGGACGCCGGTGACGACGAGGCCATGCATTACGACGGCGACTACATCCGCGCGCTCGAATACGGCCTGCCGCCGACCGCGGGCGTGGGCATCGGCATCGATCGGCTGGTGATGTTTTTGACCGACTCGCCGAGCATTCGCGACGTGCTGCTTTTCCCGCAGATGAAGCCCGAGCATTGATCAGACCTTGCACGAGCGAGCCTTGAAATCCCCGGCTCACTCCCGCAGATGAGGCCCGAACATTGATCGAGCCGAACTAGGCACCCGGTTCGGCTCGCAACAAGCAGCCGGAGCTTGAGCGCTCACGCGCAAAGCTCCGGCACCGATGGAATCATGAAAGACCAGGCGGCGCATCGCCGTTTCATTCTGTCGCTGGGCGCGATCATCGCGCTCGGCCCGCTGTCGATCGACATGTATCTGCCGAGCCTGCCTGCGATCGGGCGGGCGCTCGCGGCCGATGCGGCTTCGGTGCAGATGTCGGTGTCGGCTTATTTCGCCGGCCTGGCGATCGGCCAGCTCGTGTACGGCCCGATCACCGATCGCTTCGGACGCAAGAAGCCGCTGCTGTTCGGGCTGGTACTGTTTTCGATCGCCTCGTTCGGCTGCGCGCTCGCGGGCAACATCGATCAGCTCATCGCGTTTCGCGGCCTGCAGGCGCTCGGCGGCTGCGCGGGTATCGTCGTGAGCCGTGCGCTCGTGCGCGATCACTACGCGGGCAACGAGATGGCGCGCGTGCTGTCTTCGCTGATGCTGGTGATGGGCGTCGCGCCGGTGCTCGCACCGATGCTTGGCGGCAAGCTGCAGCTCTGGTTCGGATGGAACAGCATCTTTCTGCTGCTCGCCGTGTTCGGCGTGGCGTGCCTGCTGATCACCGCGTTTCGGATCGCCGAGCCGCAACGCGAGCGTGCTCCACCGCTCAGCGTGGCGGGCATCGCGCAGGATTACGTGCGCATCCTCAAGCATCGGCGCTTCATGGGCTATTCGCTCGCGGGGGCCTGCGGCCAGGCCGGCATGTTTTCGTACATCACCGCATCGCCGTTCGTGTTCATCGACTATTACGGGCTGGCACCCGATCGGTACGGCATGCTGTTCGGAGCCAATGCCTGCGGGCTCATCCTCTGTACGCAGCTCAACGCGCTGCTGTTGAGGCGGCTGCGCGCCGAGAAGGTGATGCGCGGCGCCCTGCGGGTGCATCTGTTCGGAGCTGCGGTGATGGCGGTTTCGGCTTTCACCGGCTTGGGTGGAATCTGGGGCGTGGTGATTCCGCTGATCGTGGTGTCGAGCTGCATCGGTTTCACGTTCCCGAACGCGCAGGCCGCGGCGATGGAACCTTTCGGCGGTCGCGCCGGAACCGCTGCGGCGATGCTCGGGACTCAGCAGTTCGTGCTCGCGGGCTTTTCGAGCCTGGTTGTCGGCCAGCTGCATACGCCCGGTGCTTCAGGCATGGCGATCGCGATCTTCTGCTGGTCTCTGCTCGCGCAAGTGGCCTTGCGCGTTCTGGTCAAGCCGCCCCAACAGGCGGTTTGATCTTCAAGCTTCAGGCGGCTTCGCGCCCGTCTCTTGCAGCGGTCGGTGGTGCTGTCCGCCGCGCGGTCTTGCGGTAGAGGCTGATCTCGCCATCGGGCCGGCGCTTGAAGCGCATGTAGCCCCACCAATACTGCTCTGGATGCGCCCGCACGCAGGCTTCGGTGCCTGCATTGATCGCGGCGGCCGCCCGCTGCAGATCCTCGCTGTCGTAGCCGGCCGGCGGTTCGACGAAGTGCATGACGAAGCCCCGCGCCTTCGGCAAGCGCTCGCCGTAGCAGATCAGCACGCGCGCACCCGTGGCCTGCACGAGCTTGGGAATCAGCACCGGCGAATGCGCCTCGATGCCGAAGAACGGTGCGAACACGCCCTGACCACGCGGCGGATCGCGATCGGGCACCGCATAGATGATTTCGCCGCGCTTGAGCGCACGCAGCAGCTGGCTGCCGACCGCTCGCTTGCCGTTGCGCTTGACGATCGGCACCACCTGGCCGCCGAAGCGCGAGCGCCCCTTGAGCGCCAGATCGGACAGCGCCGCATACTTCACCGGCTTGAACAGGCCCGTCATCGTGTAGCGCTCGGACATCGGAATGGCGCTGACTTCGAACGAGCCGAGATGCATGGCGGCCAGGATCACGCCCTTGCCTTCGGCAAGCGCCTGATCGAGCAGATCCTGCCCGCGAATCTCGACCGTGAGTGCGCGCAGCCGGTCGGCATCGCCGAGATAGATCAGCGGGTACTCGGACAGGGTCTTGTAGTAGTGCCCGAACGAGCGGTAGACGATGCGCCGGCGTTCGGCGGCGGAAAGTTCGGGAAAGCACAGATCGACGTTGAGCAGCGACAGGCGCTTTCTCTCCCCGCCGAGGTGCCAGGCGAACCAGCCGACGATCGCGGCGAGTCCGTGCACGAGGCGCAAAGGCAGGCGAGCGACCAGCCTGAGGATGAAGTTCAACACGGTGGATGCGGTTCCGGGGCGGGGCGCCCCATGACGACGGCGGGAAAGCTAGTTTGCCAGCCTGTCATGCAATCGCAAACTGCCGCCGACTCTGGACGATGCGGGGATGCTTTGCGGCGTCGCGAGTCGCATGCGAGCGCCCCCGCAAGCGCCGTGGCCGGGATGCAGCCCGGGCGTCATGCTCTGGGCTGGGAGTTCCGTTCCGTCAGCCATGGCGCGCGCGCTCGCGATATTCCGCCGGCGCGTTCGGCACCACGTCTTCGAGCGTGCGCCGCGGCGTCGAGCCTGCGCGCAAAACGGCCGGAGACTCGGTCGGGGATGCAAGCGGAAATACGCTGAACTGGTTCAGGCGCAGGCGCACGTGCGCTCCGGCCAGCAGCGCGGGCACGTCGCGATGCAGATGCGGAAGCTCGATTTCGAGCTTGGCGCCCGAGGCGCTCGCGATGGCCTCGCTGCGTACGATCGGCCCGGTACGCTGGGTGCTCGAAACGATGGCTTCGATCCCCGGATCGCCGGGCTCGGCCAGGCGCAGATCGCTGGGGCGCACGTAGATTTCGACGGCCTCGTCGGCCTGAGTGCGCGCGCTCGCGATCGAAGGAATCAAGCCGTCGACATGCACCTTGCCGTCGCGAACCTGGCCGGGCAGCACGTTGGTGTTGCCGAGAAACTCGAACACGAACGGGGTCGCCGGCTTTTCGTAGACCTCGTCGGTGGTGCCGACTTGCTCGATGCGCCCGCGATTCATCACCACCACGCGATCGGCGAGCTCCAGCGCCTCTTCCTGATCGTGCGTGACGAAGATCGTGGTGTAGCCGGTCGTCTCGTGCAGCTCGCGCAGCCAGCGGCGCAAGTCCTTGCGCACCTTGGCGTCGAGCGCGCCGAACGGCTCGTCGAGCAGCAGCACGCGCGGCTCGATCGCGAGCGCCCGTGCGAGCGCGACGCGCTGGCGCTGGCCGCCCGAAAGCTGCGAGGGATAGCGCTTTTCGAGCCCGCCGAGCTGCACCAGATCGAGCAGTTCGAGCGCCTTCTTGCGGATCGCCTCCGCCGACGGCCGCTCCGAGCGCTTCTGCACGCGCAGCCCGAACGAAATGTTGTCGAGCACGGTCATGTGCCGGAACAGCGCGTAATGCTGGAACACGAAGCCGACGCGGCGCTGCTGCACCGGCAATCCAAGCGTGTCTTGGCCGCCGAACAGAATCCGCCCCGAGTCGGCGAACTCGAGCCCCGCAATCGTGCGCAGCAGCGTGGTCTTGCCCGAGCCCGACGGGCCGAGCAGCGCGATCAGCTCGCCCGAGGCGATGTCGAGATCGACGCCGGCCAGTGCCGGGAAATTGCCGAAGCCTTTGTGAATGCCGCGGATTTGGATGTCCATGTTCTTACGGGAGAGACGGGAGACGGAGGAAGGGAGACGCAGGAAGGGACCGAGTTTTGTGCTTCTGCGTCTCTCGTCTCCCGTTCCCCGTCTCCCGGCGTTTCAATGCCGCCGCGAGGCCGCGAGTTCGGCGCCATAACGCCATTCGAGCAGGGTCTTGGCGCCGAGCGTGACGAGCGCGAGGATCGCGAGCAGCGAGGCCACCGCGAACGCGGCCGCGAAGCTGTATTCGTTGTAGAGGATCTCGACGTGCAGCGGCAGGGTGTTGGTGAGCCCGCGAATGTGGCCGCTGACGACCGACACCGCGCCGAACTCGCCCATCGCGCGCGCATTGCAGAGCAGCACGCCATAGAGCAGGCCCCATTTGATGTTCGGCAGGGTCACGTGCCAGAACACCTGCCAGCCCGACGCGCCCAGCGACAGCGCAGCCTGCTCGTCGTCGGTGCCCTGTGCCTGCATGAGCGGAATCAGCTCGCGCGCGACGAACGGAAACGTCACGAACACGGTCGCGAGCACGATGCCGGGCCAGGCGAACAGAACCTTGATGCCGTGATCGGACAGCCAGGGCCCGGCCCAGCCCTGGGCGCCGAAGATCAGCACGTAGATCAAGCCCGAAACCACCGGCGAGACCGAGAACGGCAGATCGATCAAGGTGACGAGCAGCTGCTTGCCGCGAAAGCTGTGCTTGGTGATCGCCCAGGCCGCGACGATGCCGAACACGACGTTGAGCGGGACCGCGACCGCGCAGACCAGCAGCGTGAGCCGGATCGCGGCCATCGCATCGGGCTCGACGATGGCGTCGAAGTAGGCGCCGATGCCGTTGCCGAGCGCTTCGTAGAACACCGAGACGAGCGGCAACAGCAGAAAGCCAAGCAGGAACAACAGCGCGAACGCGGTCAGCGTGCGACGCAGCCACGGCGCTTCGGTGATGACCGCGTTCTTCTGGATCAGCGGCTCGAACGGGAGTTTGGGCGGGTCTTGCAGGCTGTGGTCGGTGGTGGTCATGAAAGAAGCTCACCGCTGGTTGCCGTTGCTCTCTCCCGCTTGCGGGAGAGAGTCCCTGCGAAGCAGGGGAGAGAGGGGTTGTGGGGAAGGAGCGCGCACTTTTCGGGCTGGCCCTCTCCCGGCGCTACGCGCCGCCCTCTCCCACCAGTGGGAGAGGGGACAGGCATGGAAGCGCTCACGCCTTCGCCCCCTGCCGCTTGCGCGTCCACGCCTGCAGCAGATTGATCAGCAGCAGCAGCCCGAACGAAATCACCAGCATCGTCGCGGCCACCGTGGTCGCGCCGGCGTAGTCGAACTCTTCGAGCTTGATGATGATCAGCAGCGGCGCGATCTCGGATATTCCGGGCAGGTTGCCGGCGATGAAGATGATCGAGCCGTATTCGCCCACCGCTCGCGCGAACGCGAGCGTGGTGCCGGTGAGCAGCGCGGGCAGCACGGCGGGGAGAATCACGCGCGTGATCGTCTGCCAGCGCGTCGCGCCGAGCGAGGCGGCGGCTTCTTCGAGCTCTTTTTCGGCTTCTTCGAGCACTGGCTGCACGGTGCGCACGACGAAGGGAAGGCCGATGAAGGTCATCGCCACGATCACGCCGAGCGGAGTGAAGGCCACCTTGATGCCGAGCGGTTCCAGAAACTGGCCGACCCAGCCGTTGCCGGAATACAGCGCGGTCAGCGCGATGCCGGCGACCGCGGTCGGCAGTGCGAACGGCAGGTCGATCGTCGCATCGAGCAGTTTCTTGCCGAAGAAGTCGTAGCGCACGAACACCCACGCCACGAGCAGGCCGAAGAAGGCATTGACCGTCGCCGCGACCAGCGCGGCGCCGAAGCTCAGTTGCAGCGCGGAGGCCACACGTGGCGAGGTGACCACGTTCCAAAGCTGCTGCGGCCCGAGATCGGCGGCCTTGAAGAACACGCCGGCGAGCGGAATCAGCACGATCAGGCTCAGGTACAGCAGCGTGTAGCCGAGGCTCAGGCCGAAGCCCGGCATCACCGAGCGCTGCCGGGGCGTCGATCGGTCGATGATCGACTCAGGTGCCGCCAAAAAGGTCATGGATCTGAGGTCCGTAGAAGCGGCCCGAAGCGAAAGCCGGTCGAATGGAGGCGAACTAGATGAATCGCAAATGCTCGGTCAGCAGGCTGCGCTCCTGGCGTTGTGGCGCCGCCGGAACCGCGAAGTGACGCTCGTCGATCCAGCGCGTGCTGCTGCACCAGAGCCCGTCGATCTCGGCTCCGTGCCGGCGATTGAACACGTGGATGCGACGGCTCGGCGCATGCAGCAGCACCGCGCGGTTCTGCGGCCCGAGCGCGAGTTCGACGAGCTGCGTGAACGCGGGCTGCTCGATCAGCGCCGGATCGCGTTTCAGCAGCGGACGCAGCACCGAAGTCGCCAGATGCCAGCTGTCCGAGCGCCCGCAAACCGGCGTCTCGAGTCCGTCGACGGTGCCGTTGTGCATCAGCAAGCTGTGCTCGTCGACCGGCAGCGGATGGAGGTTCGCCGCATGCGTGGAGCCGCGCGTGAGCATGCGCAGGTGCATCACGATCTCGACGTCGCGGTAGCGCTGCTCGGCTTCGAGCAGCTCGGCGACATCGACGCGTGGATTGCGCTCCAGCAGCAGGCCGCCGGTCGCATCGAAGCCCATCAATCCCCAGCCGTCGCGATTGAGCGAGGCCGAGGCGGCCAGCAGCGCGGGCGGAATCGCGACGCCGGCCGGTTTGTGGATGATCACGCACATCGCGAGAAGCGCCTTTGCAGTCGCCTGCGACTCAGCCCAGCTTGGCGACGAGCACGTCGGTGGCCTTGAACATGGCCAGCGCTTCTTCGCCGACCTGCAGGTTGATCAGGTCGATCGACGAGGTGGTGACGACCGCCGAGATGATGCCGTTGGGCGTCAGCACTTCGATCTCGGAGACGACGGAACCGCGGCGAATGTTGGCGACTTTGCCGCGGAACTGGTTGCGCGTGTTGACAGCTGCGATAGACATGGGATGAAGAACCTTCAGTCGTTATTGCGTGTGGCAGTAAAGGAAGAGGGCGCGGCCTGAAGCGTTATCTGGCGCCGTAGATCTGGTCGAACACGCCGCCGTCGGAGAAATGCGTGGCCTGCGTCTTGGTCCAGCCACCGAGGTCGGCGATGGTCTTGAGCTCGATCTTCGGGAACTTGTCGGCGTACTTGGCCGCCACCACCGGATCGATCGGGCGGTAGTAATTCTTGGCGATGATCTCCTGCGCTTCGGGCGTGTACAGAAACTTCAGATACGCCTCGGCGGCCTTGCGCGTGCCGTGCTTGTCGACCACCTTGTCGACCACCGCGACCGGCGGTTCGGCGAGCACCGAAATCGACGGCGCGATTATGTCGAACTTGTCGGCGCCGAATTCTTCGAGCGACAGGAACGCCTCGTTTTCCCAGGCCAGCAGCACATCGCCGAGACCGCGCTGGGCGAACGTGGTGGTGGAGCCGCGAGCGCCGCTGTCGAGCACCGGCACGTTCTTGTAGAGCGCCTTCAGGAAGTCGCGCGACTTGGCTTCGTCGCCGTTGTACTTCTGCAGCCCGTGCACGTAGGCGGCCAGGTAATTCCAGCGCGCGCCGCCCGAGGTCTTCGGGTTCGGCGTGATCACGCTGATGCCCGGCTTGATGAGATCGTCCCAGTCCTTGATCTTCTTCGGGTTGCCCTTGCGCACCAGAAACACGATCGTCGAGGTGTACGGCGAGCTGTTGTGCGGCAGGCGCTGCTGCCAGTTCGCCGGCAGCAGCTTGCCCTTGTCGGCGAGTGCGTCGATGTCGGCTGCGAGCGCGAGCGTGACGACATCCGCCTCCAGGCCATCGATGACCGCGCGGGCCTGCTTGCCCGATCCGCCATGCGACTGCTGGATCTTGAGGGTGTCGCCGCTTTGCTGCTTCCACTGGGCGATGAACGCCGAATTGATGTTCTTGTAGAGCTCGCGCGTCGGATCGTATGAGACGTTGAGCAGTTCGCTGGAGGCCGCCTGGGCGACCACCGGCAGGGCCGCGATGAGTCCAGCCGCGATGAGTTTCTTGAGCATGGTTGTCTGTCGTTTGGAAGGCGGACGCCGCGATTTCAGCGGCGTGGCGTGGTTGATTCTTCGTTGCGATCGAAGCGCACGCGTTCACGGCGCTCGAACTGCACCACCCGGCCGTCGTGGACCACGATTTCCACCGAGCCGTAACGCAGGCCGCGAATGGCTTGGACGATGCGCTCCGCGAGACGGGCTTCGGTTTCGTCCAGACGATGGATTTGAGCGTTCATGAAGGCAGCTTCTTCGGCGGGTGCACCCGGGATTGGCCTGCATCCTAGAAGGCTGGGGTTATTTCTAAAAAGAATATGTGGAGATTTAAAAAGGCCCTAAATGCATATGAAGGCCCGAATAGCACAACGCCCGCGCGAGGGCGGGCGTTGGCTTGCAAAACGGGCAGCGCGTGACGCGGCGACCCAGCCTTCGATGCTTACTGTGGTGGCGGCGCGGCGTCGTTGTCCGCACCCGACGCCTTGCCGACCTTGGCCAGCACGCCCAGACGAGGGCTGTCGAGGTGATGAATCTCGTCGCGGCGCATGCGGCGACGCTCGTCGAGCGCCCAGGCGCTGCCGTCCTCGACGTACTGCAGGTCGACATCGAGGTGCAGGTAGCGGCTCAGCAACAGGGCCACCGAGCCCTGGACTTGCGGGCCCGAGCCCGCCGAATCGACGGCGGCTGCGCTGGTGTCGCCACCGCCAGCTGCTCCGCCGACCTGGATGCGGATCGCCGGGCCGCGCTCGGTCGGCGGGTTCCTCTGCGTCCAGGCCAGCCGTACGAGCGGCTTGAACTGCTTGCTGTAGCGCAGGTTCTTCCACTCGGCGTCGAGTCCGAACTGCTCGTCCGGCAAGACCTCGATGCCGGCCGCACGCAGCGCGGCGACGTCTTCGAGCCGGATCGCGTTACTGAGGTTGGGCGAGCCGGGCGCAATGCCGGCTTCGTCGCCCGAATGCCAGAGGTCGACGAACACGATCAGGTCGACGCGATAGGTGGCGTCGGCGGCGATGGCGAAGTGGGGCAGCAGCGTCATCAGGCCGAGCAGGGCTGCGGCCAGCTTGCGTCTCACGTCTCTCGTCTCCCGTCTCTGGGTACTCGTCACGGCTTGTCGCCGAGTGTAGTCAGCAGGGCCGCGATCTGGTCGCCGCGGGCTTCGGGCGCTTCGAGCGGGGCGTTGATGTTGAGCCGCTTCTGGCCTTCGAGCTTGTAGACCTTGGGCTGCTTCTGGATCAGCTTGATGAGCTTCATCGGATCGATCTTCGGCTGCGTGCCGAAATCCAGCGTCGCGCCCTTGGCGCCCGCGCGGATGCGCGTGATGCCGAGCGCTTCGCCAATCACGCGCAATCGCGCGGCATCGAACAGGCGCTCGGCCGCCGGCGGCAGCAGGCCGAAGCGATCGATCATCTCGATCTTGAGTTCCTTCAGGCGCTCGTCGTCGCCGGCCTCGGCGACGCGCTTGTAGAACACCAGGCGCGTGTGTACGTCCGGAATGTAGTCGTCCGGCAGCAGCGCGGAGACCGCGAGGTCGACTTCGCAGGCCGCGACGCCGAAGGGCTGATCGTCGAGCTTGCCCGAGCGCAGCGCCTTCACCGCGCGCGCGAGCAGCTCGGCGTACATGGTGAAGCCCACTTCCTCGATCTGGCCGGACTGGCCTTCGCCGAGCAGCTCGCCGGCGCCGCGAATTTCGAGATCGTGGGTGGCGAGCGCGAAGCCCGAGCCGAGATCGCCGAGCGTTTCGATGGCCTCGAGGCGCTTCTCCGCATCGGCCGACAGCGCGCGCTTGCTCGGCACCAGCAGGTAGGCGTAAGCACGATGATGACTGCGGCCGACGCGACCGCGCAGCTGATGCAGCTGCGCGAGGCCGAGGTTGTCGGCGCGATCGATCAGGATCGTGTTCGCGGTCGGCAGGTCGATGCCCGATTCGATGATCGTCGTGCTCACCAGCACGTTGAAGCGCTGGTGATAGAAATCGAGCATCACCTGCTCGAGATCGCGTTCGCGCATCTGGCCGTGGGCGAAGCGCACGATCGCCTCGGGCACCATCTTCTGCACGTCGTCGGCGATGCGCGCGATGTCGGCGACTTCGTTGTGCAGGTAATACACTTGGCCGCCGCGACGCAGCTCGCGCTGGATCGCCTCGACCACCAGATTGCGTTCCCACTCGGCGACGAAGGTCTTGATCGCGATGCGCGACGCTGGTGGCGTGGCGATGATCGACAGGTCGCGCAAACCGGACATGCTCATGTTGAGCGTGCGCGGGATCGGCGTGGCCGTCAGCGTGAGCATGTCCACTTCGGCGCGCATGTTCTTGAGGCGCTCCTTGTGGCGCACGCCGAAGCGATGCTCTTCATCGACGACCACGAGGCCGAGGTTCTTGAAGCGCACGTCCTCCTGAAGCAGGCGATGCGTGCCGATGATGATGTCGAGCGAGCCTTCCTCGATCTGCTTGAGCAGCGCGGTCTGTTCCTTGGCGGTGCGCATGCGCGAGAGCGCGGCGACGCGGATCGGCCAGTCGGCGAAGCGGTCGCGGAAGTTCTTGGCGTGCTGCTCGACCAGCAGCGTGGTCGGGGCGAGCATGCAGACCTGGCGGCCCGAGCGCGCCACCGCGAAGCAGGCGCGCAGCGCGACTTCGGTCTTGCCGAAGCCGACGTCGCCGCAGACCACGCGGTCCATCGGCTTGTCGAGCTTCAGGTCGGCCAGCACGGCGTCGATCGCGGACTGCTGGTCGGGCGTGGTGTTGAACGGAAAGCCCTCGCAGAAGCGGCGGTAGTCGTCCTCCTCGAGCTCCAGCGCCATGCCGGGCTTGGCCGCGCGGCGCGCCTGGATCTGCAGCAGTTCGGCGGCGACGTCGTGCGCCTTTTCGCGCGCCTTGCTCTGCACCTTTTCCCAGCGATCCGAGCCGAGCGAATGCAGCGGCGCGGCCGCTTCTTCGGCGCCCGTGTAGCGGTGGATCATCTGCAGCGATCCGACCGGCACGTAGAGCTTGTCGCCGCCCGCGTATTCGAGCAGCAGGTACTCGGATTCGATGCCGCCCGCGTCGAGCCGCTGCAGGCCGCGGTAGCGGCCGACGCCGTGCTGCGCGTGCACGACCGGCGAGCCGATGGCCAGGCTCGACAGATCGCGCAGGATGGTTTCCGGGTCGCGCACCTTGGCGCGGCGTGCGCGCGATTCCACCGGCGCGCGGCGGCCGAACACCTGCGCCTCGGCGATCAGCGCGAGCTTTTCGCCGGCGAGTTCGAAGCCGAGTTGCAGCGGGCCGATGACGATGCCGTAGCGGTTCTTGTCGGTCTCGAAATCGAGCCAGCTTTCGTGCACGCGCGGCAGCACGCCGAAGCCCTTGAGCCAGCCGAGCAGCGATTCGCGGCGGCCGGCGGATTCGGCGACGAACAGGATGCGATCTTGCGTGGCCTTGATCCATTCCTTCAGATCGGGCTCGCCGGCCGGCAGCGGTTTGCTGAGCGTATTCGCACTGCCGCGCAGCGCGAGCGGCGCATCTACATGCGGCAGCGTCGCCAGTCGCGCCAAAGCCTGCGCAGGCTCGACGTACAGGTCGGCCGGCTTCATCAGCGGGCGTTCGATGTCGCCGCGATGGCGCTCGTAGCGCTCGTCGATCTGCGCCCAGTCGGCCGCGGTGGCGTGAATCAGATCCGCCAGTTCGACCACCTGGGTTTTCGCCGGTAGGTAATCGAACAAGGTCGCGGTCTGGCCGAAGAACAGCGGCAGCCAGGCCTCGATGCCGCCCGGCATGAGTTTCTTGCTGACTTCGCTGTAGATGCGCGAACGCGCCGGATCGCCCGGAAAATATTCGCGATAGCGGCGGCGGAAGGTATCGACGCCTTCCTTGTCGGTCGGGAAATCGCGCGCGGGCAGCAGGCGCACTTCGGGCACCTTGTCGATGCTGCGCTGGGTTTCCGGGTCGAAGCTGCGGATCGACTCGATCTCGTCGTCGAACAGATCGATGCGGTATGCGGTGTCCGAGCCCATCGGGAACAGGTCCACCAGCGCGCCGCGCACGGCGAATTCGCCCTGCGTCTGCACCTCCGAGACGCTGGTGTAGCCGGCGGCGACGAGCTTGTCGCGGAAGGCCTGCAGGTCCAGCTTCTCGCCGGCCTTGAGCAGGAAGGTGCGGCCCTCGATGTAGCTGCGCGGCGGGAAGCGCTGCAGCAGCGCATCGGCCGTGATCAGCAGAATGCCGCGCTTCTGCTGCGGCAGCCGGTACAGCGCCGCCATGCGGTTGCTGAGGATTTCCTGGTGCGGCGAGAACTGCTCGTAGGGCAGCACCTCGGAATCGGGCAGGTGCAGCACCTCGATCTCGCCGCCGGCGAAGAAGCGCAGCTCGTCTTCGAGCCGATAAGCCTCCTGCTCGTTGCCGGCGACGGCCAGGATGAGCCCGTCGTGCGCCTGCGCCGCGCGCACGGTGGCGAGCGCGGCGACGGCGAGGGGCGGAAAGGTCGGGTCCGTCGCGTTCGTAGTCATCGGGGCGTCAAATGCGAAGGGCGCCGCTGGCGCCCTTCAATGAGCCGCCATTTTACATGCGGACGCCCGGCTGTCGGTTCCGCGCCCTGCCCAGGCGCGAACCGACAGCCGGGCGGGGCGAGCCCCGTATCTGTTCATGCGCGCGAAACCGGCCGTGAAAGGGCGGGGTCACGACCTGCCCACCATTTCATCGGAGTGGCCGGCCTGATTCGTGGGAAAGCGGCGGGCGATACAAAAATTTTATCGCCAAAATATACACTGATGTATATTTCAGTAATGTAATATTTTGCGATGAAACCGAAAGCTCTCATCGCCGCGCTCTGCGCTTCGTCGCTGTTCGCGGCCTGTGCCGACACCGGCGGCATCGCCCCGCACCGCAAACCCGTGGAAATTTCGAGCCTCGACGGCGGCCGGGTGCTGAGTGCCTCGCTGCCTGCGGCGGGCTGGCCGCAGGAGCGTTGGTGGACTACGTTCGGCGACGCCCAGCTCGACGCGCTCGTCGCGCGTGCCGTCGCCGGCAACCCGAGCCTCAAGCTCGCGATGGACCGCGTCGAACAGGCGCGAGCCGCGGCCGAAGGGGCCGAATCGGCGATCGGCTGGGACCAGGACATCGAAGCGCTGAGCCGTCGCACGCATTACTCGGCCAATCACATTTTTCCGGCCCCGCTCGGCGGCGGATCGTTCTGGGAGAACCAGGCCAATCTCAAGCTGCGATACGCCTTCGATCTCTGGGGCGGCGATCGCGCGGCCTGGGATTCGGCGCTCGGCCGCGAGCGGGCGAGCGAACTCGAAGCGCGCACCGCCCGCCTCGCGCTCGAGAGCGCGGTGGTGCGCGCCTACGTGAACTACGCGCTGGCCTGCGAGCTGCACCACGAGCTGCAGGCCGAGGTCGAGCAGCGCCAGCAGATCATCGACATCACGCTCGAGCTGCGCGCGGCCGGCATGGTCGCCGAGTTGCAGCTGAGCCAGGTGAAAGCCCAGCTGCCGCTGCTCAAGGCGCGACTCGATGCGAGCCAGAGCGCGATCGATCGCGCGCGCTACGCGCTCGCCGCACTGGCCGGCGAAGGTCCGGGCGCGGGCGAGTCGCTGAAGGCGCCCGAACTCGCCCTCGACCGCGCGATCGAGCTGCCGCAGGCGGCTCCGGCGATGCTGATCGGCCGCCGCCCGGACGTGGTCGCGCATCGCTGGCGCGTCGAGGCGGCGAGCCGCGGCATCGATGCGGTGCAGGCGCGGTTCTACCCGAACGTGGATCTGCATGCGCTGATCGGCTTGCAGTCGCTCTCGTTCAACAAGTTCCTGCTCGCCGATTCGGCGGCCTGGGAAGTCGGCCCGGCGGTGAGCCTGCCGATCTTCCGCGGCGACGAACTGCGCGCCCAGTTGCACGGGCAAACCGCCGCATTCGACGCTGCGGTCGACGCCTACGATGCCTCGGTGATCGCGGCCCTGCATGAAGCCGCCGACGCGCTGTCGCAGCGCCGCAGTGCCGAGGCGCAGGCGCAGGACACCAACGAAGCGGTGGCGGCGGCGCAGCGCGCATTCGACCAGGCGCATGCCGGCTTCAAGGCCGGGCTCACCGGCTATCTCGACGTGCTGCAGGCGCAGACCGCGCTGTTCCTCGCGCGCGAAGCGCTGGTACGCAGCAGCGCGCAGCGGCTGGCTTCGCAGGCCGCGCTGATGCAGGCGCTCGGCGGAGGCTTCGATCCGGCCGAAGAGCCAGCAGGCGAAGTGTGGAGCAGCGTCGCCAAGCACGCCGACGCGCCGCCTCCGGCAACCGAGACGACCCGGAACGGAAGCGCCTCATGAGCACGAACGACGACATCGACGGCAAGGGAAACGAAGACAGCTTCAGCCCGATCGAAGCGCGTCTGCGGCATCGGCGCCAGCAGCTCGGCCGGCTGCCGTACGAGCGGCTCGCACTCATGCGCCTGCTCACGCATCTGCACAAGCGCACGCAGGAGGCGCTGTCGGTGGTGCTCGCTGCGCACGGGCTCACGCCGGCGACATACGAAGTGGTGATGGCGCTCTACGACCAACCCGATCAAACCCTCACCGCGAGCGAGCTTTGCCAGGCCAGCGGCGAAAAACCGGCGAACCTCACGCGCATCTGCGACGGTCTCGTCGCGGCCGGCTGGATCGTGCGCAAGCCCGACGATGCCGATCGCCGCGCGGTGCGCGTGAGCCTGACGCCCGCCGGTCACGAGCATGTGAGCCGGGTGCAGCCCGAGGTCTGGCCGGTCATCGAAAACCTCACGGCGATGCTCGACGCGCAGGACGTGCTGCGGTTGACCCGGCTGCTGCGCCCGATGGTCGCGCGGCTCGATAGCACGCGCGCGCCGAGCCGGGTCAGGTGAGCCGGCGATGAGCTCCGCATTACCTGGCCACTCGATCGCGCAACTGCGCCGTCTTGCGCAAGAGGCGCTCGCGGACTGGCGCAGCCGCGATGCCCTGCGGTTGCTGTTCGTGCTGCGCACGGTGCTCGCGGCGATCGTCGCGCTCGGTGTGTCGATGGCCTTGAGTCTCGGCGCGCCGAGCACCGCGATGGTGACCGTCTTCATCGTTGCCGCTCCGCGCTCGGGCGATGTGATCGCGAAAGGCTTTTATCGCATCAGCGCCACGCTGGTCGGTGCCGTCGCCGCGGTCACGCTGGTGGCCACGCTGGTCGAACATCGCACGAGCTTTCTGGTCGCGCTGTCGCTCTGGATCGGCCTGTGCACGACGGGCGCGGCCTACGTGCGCGGCTATCGGGCCTACGGCTTCGTGCTGGCCGGCTACACGGTGACGATCATCGCGGTGCCGGCGATCGCGGCACCCGACCTGGTCTTCAACATCGCGGTGATGCGCGCCACCGAAGTGCTCGTCGGCATCGTCAGCACCGCCCTGATCGCCGATCTGCTGCTGCCCGAATACGCCTCGCACACGCTGCGCGATGCGGTGAGCAAAGCCTACGCAGACCTGGCTGCGCACGCGCGTTCGGTCGCGAGCGGACGCTGGCAGCCACAGCAGCGGCTCGCGCGCGGACTCGCGCTCGCCGAAACCGCGATCGCGCTCGAACTGCGTCGCGAAGCCGCGAGTTTCGAAAGCGCGGAAATTCGCCTGCACGGCCCGCAATTGCGCCGTTTCGCCGATGCGATGAGCCGCGCCGATTCGGAGCTGCATGGCTGGAGCCTCGCGGTCGATCGCCTGCGCGCGGCGCAGGCGCAAACGCCCAACCCGGCCGCGATGACCGCGCTGAATCTGCTCGGCGGTCTCGCCGAAGAATTCGGCCGGCTCATCGCGCCGAACCAGAGGCTGCCGCGCTCGTCCGTCGATGCCGCCGCGATCGAGCCCGCACTGGCGGGCTGGCGCGAGCAGCTGAGCGAGCGCGCCGAACTGCTGCGTCCGCTGGTCGCCGATCCGCAGAACGACGAAGCGTCGAACCTGCGGGCGAGCATGGATTTCGATGCACTCGCCGAGCGGCTCGCGACCCTGGTCGATCGCTACATCGAGTTCACCAGCAGCTACGCGGATTTCACGCGCGTGCAAGCCAGAGCCAAGGGCGCGGGCATCGGCTGGCTGCCGCATACCGATGGCATCGAAGCGATCTTCATGGGCCTGCGCGGGGCGGTCGGCATCGGTCTGATGTCGATGTTCTGGATCGCCACCGACTGGCCGCGCGGGCCTTCGGCGCTCGTGCTGACCGCGGTGAGCTGCACGCTGTTCGCCACTTTGCCGCAGCCCAAGGCTGCGGTGCGCGGCCTGATGATGTCGGTCGTGCTCGCCGGCGTCCTCGCCGTCGTCGTCAAGTTCGGCATGCTGCCGCATGCGGATGACTTCGTCTCGATGGCCCTGGTGCTCGCTCCGTTCCTCGCGTTCTGCGCCTGGATCACGGTGATTCCGAAGACCGCGACGATAGGCCGCGGCGTCGGCATGTTCTTTCCGGTGCTGCTGGGCATGCAGTCCGCTCCGGACTATGACCTGGCTGGCACGATCAACGAAGTGCTCGGCGCGCTGACCGCCTGCGCGCTCGCGATCGCGGCGTTCACCGCGATCGTGCCACTGGCGACGGACTTCTCGGGCCGCCTGCGTCGCAGCCTCTGGCGCTATGCGGCGCGTACCTGCGACGGCGATATCGATCGGCGTCGCCATCGTCTCGATCACGGGGTGCGCGAACTGCTGACGATCCTCGTCGGCCGCAATGGCCCGCAACGCCCGGAGTTGCGTCCGCGCCTGACGGCCTGCGCGCTCGCGGTGCTCGAAGCCGGACATGCGGTGCTCGCGGTGCGCGAGGCGGCCGCGCGGCGCGTCGCTGCCGGCCTGTCAGCCGCCCTGCTCGAAGGGCTCGCCGAGTTTCTCGCCGACCCTCGCAACCGATCGCGCGCCCGCAGCATCGTCGAGCTCGAAGCGCAGGAGCAGGCGCTGCTGCGCTCGCAGCCGACCGATGCGTCGAAGCGGGGGGCGGCCCACGAGCTGCCTGCCGCGCTGCGTCAGTTGCGCCTGCTGCTCAGCGACGAGCGCTGGTACGCGGATCTGTGTGCACGATCCAGTCGCGATGCCGCCGACGCGCTGCACAGTCCTCTCGCCCACGACACTCAAGCCATCGGAGCCCCTCATGGCGCCTGAACTCGCATTCGACGGCGTGCTGTTTCCGTCGCTGCTGCCGGTCTTTCTGATCAGCGCGCTGATCTTCTGGCCGCTCGAAACCCTGCTCACCCGGGCAGGTGTCTATCGCTGGCTCTGGCATCCGTCGCTGGCCCGGCTGAGCCTCTTCATTCTGCTGTTCGCTGGCCTTGCGCTCGCGCGTGGTTTTTCCGGAGTTTGATGATGAACGCTTTGAAATGGATGCTGCGTCTGGGTTTGACCGCTGCGCTGGTCGCGGTTGCGGCGATCGCCGGGCTGCGGCTCTGGCAGCATGAGATGAAAGAGCCGTGGACGCGCGACGGACGCGTGCGCGCCGATGTCATCAATCTCGCGCCCGACGTCTCGGGCCTCGTCGCCGAAGTGGCGGTGCACGACAACCAGTTCGTGCGCAGGAACGAGGTGCTCATGCGCGTCGATCCGGAGCGCTACGAGCAGGCGGTCGCTCAGGCCCGGGCGACACTGGCCTCGCGGCGTGCCGAACTCGCGCAGCGCCAGGACGCTGCGCGTCGCCGTGCATCGGTACAGAGCATCGTCGTCGCCGAAGAGCAGGTTCAGGCCGCCAACTTCGCGCTGACCGCCGCACAGGCCCAGGTCGCGCAGGCCGAGGCCGCACTCGATGCGGCCGAGCTCGATCTGCAACGCACCCAGGTGCGTGCACCGGCCGACGGCTATGTCACCAACCTCACGACTTTCACGGGCGATTACGCGAGCGCGGGTCGTCCGGCGCTCGCGCTCGTGCGTGCAGATTCGTACTACGTCTACGGCTATTTCGAAGAAACGCGGCTCGCGCGCATGAACATCGGCGATGCGGCCGAGATTCGCCTGCTCGATGGACGCAAGCTGCAAGGCCACGTCGACAGCATTTCGCGTGGCATCACCGATCGCGACAATCCGAATGGCCCGGCGCTGCTGTCGAACGTGAATCCGACCTTCGACTGGGTGCGTCTGGCCCAGCGCGTGCCCGTGCGCGTCGCACTCGATGCGGAGTCGCTGAAGGCCACTCTCGTGGCCGGAACGACCTGCTCGGTGATCGTGCATCCGGGCGCCGGAGTATCTACGGCGCGGGCCGCGAGCGAGAAGCGCAAGAGCTGACGTTCTCAGTCAGCGGGCAATCGCTACACTCGGCGCTCCCATGCAAGGAGATGCGCCGACGTTTCGCTCGATGCCTTGGATTCTTGCTGCCGGCCTGCTCGGCTTCAGCGCCTTCGCGATGGCCGACGCGGTGGCCTTGCGCCATGTTCGCGTCATCGACGGGCAGGGCGGCGCGCCGGTCGAAAGCGCGACCCTGCTCATCCAGGATGGCCGCATCGCCGCGCTCGGTTCCGATGCGGGCGTGAGCATCCCCAAAGGCGCGCGCGAGATCGACTTGAGCGGCAAGAGCGTGCTGCCCGGCCTGATCTCCAATCACTCGCACGTCGGCCTGACCGACGGCGTCGTCGTCGGTCCGCAGAACTACACGCGAGCCAACGTCGAGCGCCAGCTCAAGCAATGGCAGCGTTTCGGCGTGACCACGGTGACTTCGCTCGGCATGAATGCGCCGGCCTTCCTATCCATGCGTGAAGCCGCGCACGAAGGCCGCATGCGCGGTGCCGATCTGTTCGGGGCAGACCGTGGCTTCGGCGTCGAACAGGGCGCCCCGCCGGTCAAGGTCGGCGCCGACCAGCTCTATCGTCCGCGCACGGTCGAACAGGCGCGCGCCTTCGTGCGCGACAGCGCCAGGCGCAAGCCCGATGTGCTCAAGATCTGGGTCGACGATTTCAATCACACGCTGGCCGCGAAGATGAAGCCCGAGATCTATACCGCGATCATCGACGAGGCGCACCGGCTCGGCCTGCGCGTGGCCGCGCACGTCTACTACCTCGACGATGCGCGCAAGCTCGTGGATGCGGGCGTCGACATTCTCGCGCACGGCATCCGCGATCGGGACGTGGATGCGGCGCTGATCCAGGCGATGAAAGCCAATGGCACCTGGTACATCGCCACGCTCGATCTCGATGAAGCGTTCTACATTTACGCGCAGCAGCCCGAGTGGATGCGCAGCGCGTTCTTCAGGGAAAGCCTGCAACCGGCGCTTTCGGCGCAATTCGACGATGCGGGCTGGCGGCAGAAGATTCTGGCCGATACCAACATGATCGAGCACGAGCGGGCTTCGCTGGCGACCAACCAGCGCAATCTCAAGGCGCTGTTCGATGGTGGTGTGAAGATCGGCTTCGGCACGGATTCGGGTGCGAATCCGCTGCGCATTCCGGGCTTCGCCGAGCATCGCGAATTGCAGTTGATGGTGGCGGCCGGATTGACGCCGATGCAGGCGATCGGGATCGCCACTAGCCAGGCTGCAGCCTTGCTGGGTCTGGACGATCGCGGCGTACTCGCGGTGGGCAAGCGCGCCGATCTGCTCGTCGTCGATGGTGATCCGAGCAAGCGCATCGAGGACTTGCAGCGCATCGATTCGGTCTGGCAGCGCGGAGCGCAGGTGGCGGTGCCGATTGCGCCGTAGTTGTTGCGCCTTGGTTGTGGTGGGGCGCTGTCGCACTTGAGCGGAATCGTTGTTCCTCTCTCCCGCGTGAGGGAGAGAGTCCCTCGCGAAGCGAGGGGAGTGAGGGGAGCGGATGGGAATGTGTGCGCTGCCGGAGTGTGCTCCCTCACCCGGCGCTGTCGCGCCACCCTCTCCCGCGCGCGGGAGAGGGCAAGGCAAGCCGCGTAGGTTGCTGTGAGTTCAGCCCTTCGTCGCACTCCGCGTGAACTGCCGCCCTGCCGCCTTCAGCGCCGGAGTCAACGACAAATCCACACGCAGGCCGGCGATGAACGCATTCGGCAAATCCTGCGTGCGATCCGGTTCGGCGAACTGGTCCGGATGGATCGCGTAGATCAGGTTCGGGGCGATGCGCAAGGCGGGCGTGAGCTGGATGCCGTAGCTCAGCTCCATCATGGTCTGTGAATGATGCGGACTTCCGCTGCCTCCATTGGCGGCGCGCGTGAGGCGCAGATTGTCGATGGCTTCGTCGCTGTAATGCTGCTGGGTGATCACGAAGGCGACACTGTCGAGCGGGCGGTTGCGGAAGGTGCCCTTCTGCACGAAGCCGAGGTCGATGAAGTAGTCCTCTATCGCTTCGCCGTCGACCTGCCGGAGTGCGTTGCCGAACACGATCAGGCCGCGATCGTCGTTCACCGAGGGCCGCGTGAGCTGTTGTTCGAAGCGCAGGTAAACGCCGCTGCGCCGGTCGTGCATCGCATACGGCAGGCCGCTGCTCTGCGCCGGATCGCCGTTGGCGTCGGCGAGCGGATCGGTGTAGTCGGAGCGATCGTGCCAGCCGCCGAATTCGACCATGGAGGGCAGGCGAGCGGTTTCGGGCGTGGTCTTGTAGCCGAGCGCGAACGGCAGGATCACGCCGGTGCTGTCCTTCGTGTTCCAGGTCAAGCCATGCTGGCCGTTGTCGGCCTGATGCGGGTTCACTTCATAGGCGCCGAGGTGCGCGTAGACCGTCGGCGTGATCCAGGCCTTGGCGTGCGCGCCCCAGCTCGACACCGGCCACCAGGTGAAGCTGCTGGTGCGGAACACGAAGGTCGGATTGCCGCAGGCCGCGTTGAGCTGGAAGTAGCTGCACAGATCAGAGCCGAGAAAGTGGATGTTCGCGACCGTGCGGCCACCTTCGAGCACGAGGCGGTCATCGAACAGTTTCTGTTCGAGCGTCAGATTGGCGAGCCGCTCGCCCTGTCCGCCGAAGATCTCCTGCACCGAGGTGCTGTTGCCGATTTCGTCGGTCGCCAGATTGTCTCCGTGGCGCGATGAAATGTTCAGGTGCACCGCCGCTCCGTTCCAGCCTGCCAATCTGGCGAGGTCGAGATCGGCCCCGACATGGAATTGCCCGGCGTAGGCATCGCCTCGATCCTCGCCTCCATCGAGCAACACGGCGAATTCGCCGGTGTAGCCGGCCTTGGGCGTGAGACTGTCGGCCAGCGTGGCCGCGAATGCGGAGCCAGGAAAAGCGGAGCAGGGGACGCAGAACGCCAATGCCGCCAGCGCGTGGCGACAAAACCGGGACGATGACATGGGGCACTCCTCGTGCGGATCGCGGTCCGCGTCAGCAGCAAAGCAAATGATTCAGGTGGTGGTGCCTGCGACGATCGGCGCAGGTTTCTTGAGCAGGCGCAGTGCAACGGCGGTCAACACCGTGCCGACGACGAGCGCGACGAGATAACCGCCCAGATGCGTGACCGCATTCGGAATCGGCAGCACGAACACGCCGCCATGCGGAACCTTGAGTTCGGCTCCGACAAGCATCGAGATCGCGCCGGACACCGACGAGCCGAGCACGAGGGCCGGAATCACGCGAAGCGGATCACGCGCCGCATACGGAATCGCCCCTTCGGTGATGAAGGCCAGGCCGAGCACCGCTGCGGCGTTGCCGGCTTCGCGCTCTTCTATCGTGAAGCGATCGGCGAAGACCTTGGTCGCGAGCGCGACGCCCAGCGGAGCGGTCATGCCGGCCATCATCGTCGCCGCCATCGGGCTGTAAACCTCGCTCGCGAGCAGGCCCGTGGAGAACGCATACGCGGCCTTGTTGATCGGCCCGCCCATGTCGAAAGCCATCATGCCGCCGAGCAGCAGGCCGAGCAGGATCGCGCTGCTGCCTTGCATGTCGCGCAGCCAGGCCGTCATCGCGGCGAGCGCTTCGGCCACCGGAACGCCGACGACGTAGATCATCAGCAGGCCGGTGAGCAGCGTGCCGAGCACGGGCAATATCAGAACGGGCTTGAGTCCTTCGAGATTGCGCGGAAGCTGGATCGCCCGGTTGAGCCAATACACCCCATAGCCCGCGATGAAACCGGCCGCGATGCCGCCGAGAAATCCGGCGCCGAGATTGGCCGCGACGAGCCCGCCGATCATGCCGGGCGCAAGGCCTGGACGGTCGGCGATCGAGAACGCGATGTAGGCCGCGAGCGCGGGCACCATGAGCACGAAGCCGGCCTTGGCGCCGATCTGGAACAGCGACCAGCCGAGCGTGCCTTTATGGGCGTCGTCGAACACGTAGATGCCGCCGATCGCGAACGCGAGTGCGATCAGCAAACCGCCGGCGGTCACGAACGGCAGCATGAACGAGACGCCGGTCATCAAATGCTTGTACGGGCCGCTCCTGCTCGTGGCTTGTTTGGGCGCACTGGAGCCGGTATTTGCAGCAGTGGCTTCGGCGCGATACGGCTGCGCCTCGGCGAGCGCTTTGACGATGAGCGCCTTGCCGTCGTTGATCGCCGGCTTGGTGTTGCTCTTGAACAGCGGCTTGCCGGCGAAGCGCGACAGATCGACTTGCGTATCGGCCGCGATCAGTACGAGATCGGCTTCTCGGATCTCGTCGGCCGTGAGCGTGTCGCGCGCACCGACCGAGCCCTGCGTTTCGACGCGGACCTGATGGCCGAGTGCTTTGGCCGACTGCTGGATGCCTTCGGCCGCCATGAAGGTGTGCGCGATACCGGTCGGGCAGGAGGTGATCGCGACGATGCGCTTGGGCCGGTCGCTGGTGGCCCCGCTCACTGCCGGGCTTTGCGTCGCCGCACGCAGCACCGCTCGCGCATCGGCCAGCGCTTGTTCCAGCGAAGCTTCGCTGCGCGGCAGGCCGGCGAATCGCTCGGCCTCGAAATCGCCATCGCCGATCAGCAGCAGATGCTGCGCTTCGGATGCCGAGCCGGTGTCGCCCAGGGTGCCGAGCGCGGTGCGGACTTCCACTGCCAGATCGAGCGCCGCGTCGGCCGCGGCCCGGCGCAGCGCTTCGGCCGCGAGTACCGCTTCGGTGCTGCGTTCGCCTGCGGAAATCACGGCGATCAGCCGGGTGGTCGATGAGCTCATGATGGTTCTCCTCGTGATTCTTCTGTTCAGCGCAGGCGTTCGATGCGCGTTGCGTCGGCGAGCGCGAGCACCTGCTCGCGCGCCGGCAGGTTCGGGCCCGCAAGGCCGAGCTTGGCGGCGGCGAATGCGGTCGCGAGCCGGGCGAGCGATTCCGGATCGCGCCGCTCGATCATCGCCGCCGCGATGCCGGCGACCATCGCATCGCCCGCTCCGACGGTGCTCTGCGTCCGGATCGCCGGCGGCCGGGCGATCAGCGCCTCGCGATCGCTGCCGACGAACAGTGCGCCTTCCGCGCCCATCGAAATCACCACGAGCACGATGCCGAGGCTCTGCAGCTCACGCGCGGCCGTGAGCAGCCTGGCCGGTGTGTCGAGTTTGCGCCCGCACCAGCCTTCGAGCTCGTGGCGATTGGGTTTGATCGCGTAGGGGACGGTTTCGCTTTGCAGGACGGCCGTGAGCGGAGCGTCGCTGGTGTCGAGCAGGCTGCGCATACCGCAGGCTGCGGCTTGCCGCAGCAGGGTGACGTAGGCATCGGTGTCGATTCCAGCCGGCAGGCTGCCTGCGAATACCGCGATGCCCTGGCGATCGCAGAGTTCGCCGACGGCGGCATGCACCTGCGCGAACGAGTCTGCGTCGGCCTGTGCGCCAGGCAGGTTGATGTCGGTGGTGTCTCCGCAGTCGGCGGCGACGATCTTGAGGTTGGTGCGCGTCTGGCCGGCGATGCGCACGAAGCGATCGGCGATGCCCTTGCGCGCGAACAGCTTTTCGAACTCGCTCGTGTTGTCGCGCCCGAGCAGGCCGGTGGCGACCGTCGGCAGGCCCCAGTCGGCCAGGCACGAGGCCACGTTGACGCCTTTGCCGCCCGCATCGAGGCGCACCGAATTCGCGCGATTGACCGCGCCGGGCCGCAGGCTGTCGAGCAGCACGGTCTGATCGAGCGCCGGGTTCAGCGTGACGGTGACGACCGGCGCGCTCATGAGCTCGGCTCCGCTGCGAGGTCGAGCTTGCGCACGTCGGCAGCGGTTTCTGCTTTCAATGCCCGTTCGGCGAGTTCGCGCAGCTCCGACAGCGTGCTCGCACGCAGGCGTGCCTTGACGGCCGGAATATCGCGCGGCGTCATCGACAGCTCGCTGACGCCGAGGCCCGCGAGCAGTGCGGCGCCGAAGGCATCGCCGGCCAGCCCGCCGCAGACGCCGACCCAGCGGCCATGGCGTTCGGCGCCGGCGACGGTCTGTCGGATCAGCCGCAGCACCGCCGGATGCAGGCTGTCGGCTTCGGCCGCGAGCTCGGGGTTCTGGCGATCGATCGCGAGCGTGTACTGGGTGAGATCGTTGGTGCCGATCGAGAAGAAATCGACATGCTGTGCGAGCGCATCGGCCTGGATCGCGGCCGCGGGCACCTCGATCATGATGCCGAGCGCAAGCGCGGGGGCATCGAGTTCGGCGCGAATGCGTTCGCAGGTTTGGCGCAGGGCGATCACTTCGGACACCGAGGTGATCATCGGAAACATGATCGAAAGCCGCGCACCGTCTTTTGCCGCGCGATACAGCGCGCGCAGCTGCGGCTCCATCAGGTCGGGCCGGCGCAGCAGCAGGCGAGCGCCGCGCACGCCGAGGAAGGGGTTCTCCTCGCGCGGCAGCTCCAGATGCGCCACCTGCTTGTCGCCGCCGATGTCGAGCGCGCGCACGATCAGCGGACGGCCTTCGAGCGCCTGAGCCATCGCCTTGTAGGTTTCGTACTGCTCGTCTTCGCTCGGCGTGCTGCCGCGTTCGAGGAACAGGAACTCGGTGCGCATCAGGCCGACGCCTTCGGCGCCTTGCGAAAGCGCGAGCGCGGCCTGATCGGGCAGGTTGATGTTGGCGGAGACTTCGACGCGATGGCCGTCGGTGGTCTGCGCGGGCAGCGCGCGCTGCTCGGCTTCGCGGGCCCGGATCGTCTGCTGTTCGGCGATCCAGGCGCGGGCCGAGTCGAGATCGGCCGGCGACGGGTTCAGGTACAGCCGGCCGTTCTGGCCGTCGATGATCGCGGCCGAACCCTGTTTGAGATCGAGCAGGGCCGCACCACCTGCGACCAGCGCGGGCAGGCCCAGCGTGCGCGCGAGGATCGCGGTGTGCGAAGTCGGCCCGCCCTGGGCGGTAGCGATGCCGGCGACGCGCTCGGGATCGAGCGTCGCGGTGTCCGAGGGCGACAGGTCGGCGGCGACGAGGATGCTGTTGTCGGGCAGCTCGCCGGTGGCGACCTGGCGCAGGCTCGGGTCGATGTTCGCGAGCACGCGGCGACCGACGTCGCGCAGATCGGCTGCACGCCCCGCGAGCACTGCGTTGCCGAGTGCCGACAGCTTGCCGGCCATGCGCTCGACGGCCTGGTTCCAGCTCCAGGCCACGCCATGGCCTTCGACCATGAGCTGGCAGGTCAGCGTGATCAGGTCGGTGTCGGCGAGCAGTTCGCCGTGGGCCTTGAAGATCGCCGCATCGGCCGCGCCGAGCCGGCGCGCGGTGTCGTCGGCGACGGCCTTGAGCTGCAGCCGGGTCGCGGTGATCGCCTCGTGCAGCTGGGCGCCGCCTTCGGTCAGTGGAACCGGATGATCGGGCACTTCGGCGTCGTGGCTCGCGAGCCGGTGGACGATGCCGATCGCCAGCCCCGGGCTTGCGCCGATACCGACGATCGCGGCCTTGGCCTGCGGAGGCGTCCAGCCGCTGCTCGGCGCGGCGGCGCGCTGGGCAGCGAGTTCGGCGTCGCGCTTTTCCTGCGCGCTCAGGCTCTCGACGACGCTGCGCAGCTTGGCGAGCGCGGCCGCGGCATCGCGGCCTTCGGCCGAGAGCATCGCCACGTCGCCGGCGCGCAGGCCGAGCTGCAGCAGCGAGACCAGGTTCTTGGCATCGGCCACCTGATCGCCGTTGCGCACCTGGATGCGCGCCGAAAAGCCGCGCGCCGTTTCCACCCAGCGCGCGGCCGGGCGCGCATGCAGGCCGGACGGATAGCTCACGGTCCAGCGGAAACGCTCGGCCAGATCGGTGGCCGGGCCGCTGGAGGCGGCGGCCGGCGCGTCGTCGGACAGCGCGGCGACGATGTCCTGGGCGTTGTCGGTGACGAACAGGCTCACCAGTCGCGATTCGTCCTGAATCAGCCGCGTGAGCCGGCGCAGGATGGCGATGTGCGCGTCCGATTGCGCGGCGATGGCGACCGCGATATGCGCGGTCTGGCCCGGGTTCCATTCGACGCCGCGCGGTATCTGCAGCACCGCGATGCCGTTGCGCCGGACCAGATTGCGATCCTCGCCGAGCCCGTGCGGAATCACCACGCCGTGGCCCAGGAAGGTGTTCGCCACCGCCTCGCGGCGCAGCATGCTGGCCTCGTAGCCCGGGTCGATGCAGCCGGCGGCGATCAGCAGCTGCGCGGCCTGGCGGATGGTGGCTTCCTTGTCGGCCGGCGCGGCGCCCAGGCGCACGAGTTCGGCGGACAGCAGGGCGGGAGTGGTGGTGACGGACATGGATGCTCCTCCGGGTGTCGTCTTTCTTTATGTCGCTATGAAAACGTTTTCACGCGCTCTCGTCAATACCCCTTGACCCACTATCTGCACCGCAATGATCGTTTGCAGAGCGAGAACGGCATGCTGGGCGCATTGCGTTAACCTCGCCTGACGGTAAAGAATGCTGTCTGGAGTGGAAACGTTTTCCAATATTTTCATCGAGGTGCGCATGGGCGTTGGAATCAAGGATGTCGCCAAGGCCGCCGGGGTTTCGCCGGCGACGGTGTCACGCGCGCTCGGCAAGGGGCCGGTCAGCGAGGAACTGCGCGCCCAGGTCGAGGCCGCGGTCCGCGCGACCGGCTACCGGCCGAATCTGGCGGCGCGGCGCCTGCGCTCGCAGGACTCGGGAACCATCGGGCTGGTCGTCGCCGACATCCGCAACCCGTTCTTCACCGCCGTGAGCCGCGCGGTGGAAGACAGCGCCTACCGCGCCGGCATGCGCGTGATCCTCTGCAACACCGGCGAGGATCCCGAGCGCGAGGCGCTGTACCTGCGGCACATGCAATCCGAGCGCATCACCGGGCTGATCTTCGCGCCCACGCGGAGCACGCTCGATCAGCTGTCGAAGAAAGCGCTCGATTTTCCGGTGGTCTTCATCGATCGCTGCGGCCCCGGCGGCCTGCACGACGCGGTGGTGCTCGACAACCGCGAGGCGATGGGCGAACTGGTCGCGCATCTGGTCGAGCGCGGCTACCGGCGCATCGGCGGCCTGTTCGGCAATTCGAGCAGCACCGGAGCGCAGCGGCGTGACGGTTATCTGGAGGCGATGGCGCGCTTCGGCCTGAAGCCCGAGTTCAGGCTCGTCGCGCCATCCGCCGAAGCGGCGCAAGCCGAGGCGCAGGCCTGGCTTGCCGCGGACGAACGGCCCGAGGCCCTCGTCGTCAGCAACAGCCTGCTGCTGATCGGCGTGCTGCGCGCCGCGCGGGCTCGCGGGCTTGCCATTCCGGGCGATCTCGCGCTCGCCGGCTTCGACAACGAAAGCTGGACCGAACTCGTCGAGCCGGGCATCACCGTGATCGAGCAGCCGGTCGAGGAAATCGGCCGCGCCGCGATGAACCTGCTGTTCGAGCGGCTCAAGACGCCGGGCTTGCCGGTGCGCAAGGTGGTGTTGAGCGGCCGCTGCGTGCTGCGCGGTTCCACTGCAACGAGAACCCCATGAAAAAACCGCCGATCGGCAGGGACACGAAGCTCTGCATGTCGCTGTCCGCGCGTCCCGGGAACTTCGGCTCGCGCTTTCAGAATCATCTCTACGAAGCGCTCGGGCTCGACTACGTCTACAAGTCGTTCACGACCACGGATTTGCCTGCCGCGATCGGCGGCATCCGCGCGCCCGGCATTCGCGGCTGCGCCATCTCGATGCCGTTCAAGGAAGCCTGCATCGCGCTGATCGACGAGCTGATGCCGTCGGCGAGCGCGATCGATTCGGTCAACACCATCGTCAACGACGACGGCCTGCTGCGCGGCTACAACACCGACTATGCGGCGGTCGTGCAACTGCTCGAGACGCATGCGCTGCCGACGCGGACGCGCTTCGTCGTGCGCGGCAGCGGCGGCATGGCCAAGGCGGTGGTCGCGGCGCTGCGCGACTCGGGCTTCGGCGACGGCCTGATCGTCGCGCGCAACGCAGCGGCCGGGTGCAAGCTCGCTGCGACTTACGGTTTCGACTGGCGGCCGGAGTTCGATGTGGCGTTCAAGGCCGGCCTGCTCGTCAACGTCACGCCGATCGGCATGGTCGAAGGCGCGGACAGCGAGGCGCTCGCGTTTCCGCGTGAGGCGATCGAGGCCGCGCACACCGTGTTCGACGTGGTGGCGCGGCCGCCCGAAACGCCGCTGATTCGTGCGGCACGCGCCGCGGGCAAGCCCGTCATCACCGGAGCGGAAGTGATCGTGCTGCAGGCGCTCGAACAGTTCGTGCTCTATACGCAGCGGCAGCCGACGCCCGCGCAGGTGCAGGCTGCGGCGGCGTTCGCGCTCGCGGGCGGTTGAGCGAGCCGATCGATCGATGCCACGCAAGGCCTACATCGGTGGCGATGGCCTGGTGTACGCGCAATCGTCCACGGGCCAGCGCGTGCGTTATCGCTGCCGCGGCGTGAAGGCTCCGCTGTAGCGGGCGCTGCGAAGCTTTACCGAACGTGATCGATGAGGCGCGGGTTTTTCGCCATCGCGGCCGATGGCGCGGCACAATCCGCACTCTTCGCCGGATCAAGGAATTTTGGGATGTTCTGGGTCGCTTCTTCGCTGCGGCAGTCGCTTGGGGGCCTGCTGGTCGCGAGTCTTTTTCTGTTGCCGGCGAGCGCGTTCGCGCTCGATGCGGCGCTGGTCGACAGCTACCTGCAGCGGCTGCGCCAGGAATCGGGCGCACCGGGTGTGTCGGCGGCCGTGATGGTCAAGGGCGAGCTGGTGTATTCGGGCGGCGCCGGCTTTGGCGATCTCGAGGCCGGCACGCCGCAGAACGGCTTGTCGGTGCACAACATCGGTTCGATCTCGAAGACCCAGGCCGTCATCGCGGTGATGCAGCTCGTCGAGCAGGGCAAGGTGAATCTCGATGCCGAGATTCAAACCTACGTGCCGTGGTTTCCGCGCAAGCAGGCGCCGATCACGCTGCGCCAGATCCTCACTCACACTTCGGGCATTCGGCACTACAAGAGCGGTGAATTCGGCGAAGGCGATGTGCTGCGCTATCAGCAGTTCGACGACATCGAGCAGGCTTCGAAGCGCTGGATGAACGATGAGCTGGTGTTCACGCCGGGCCAGCACTGGCTGTACTCCTCGTACGCGACCAACCTGCTGCAGGCGCTCGTCGAGCGCGTGAGCGGCGAGCGCTTCGAAACCTATCTGCGTCGTCACGTCTGGGAGCCTGCGGGCATGCTCGACACGCAGTTCGACGTGCCGTCCCGCATCGTGCAGCGTCGCAGCCGCGGCTACGTGCTCGACAAGAGCGGTGGCCGGCTCGTCAACGCGCAGCAGGAAAACGTCAGCTACAAATACGCGGGCGGCGGCGTGATCTCGACCAACGAAGACATGCTGCGTTTCGGCGATGCGCTCAACCGCGGCCTGCTGCTCCAGCCGGCGACGATGCGCGAGATGCTGCGCGCCCAGCTGGCGCCCGACATCGAATATCCGTCGGTGGCCATCGAAGAAGAAAAACTGCTCGATCCGCTCAAGGCGCCATCGAGGCCGCCCGTGCAGGCGCTGATCTGGCGGCTCGGTACCGACCCTTGGGGCGGTCGCTACATCGAGCATTCCGGCAGCGTGAAGGGCACGTATTCCGAGCTCGTCGATTATCAGGACGACGAGATCATCGTCTCGCTGCACGTCAACGCCTGGGCCACGAAGCCCGACCTCAAGCAGGCGGCCGAAGCGCTCGCGCGTCTCGCCAAGCTCGATTTTGCGATCGAGACGAAGAAGAAATAAGCGAGCGAGCTACGGCTGACGGAGGGCCTGCGCCGATGCAGGCTTCCGTGGCGCGGGTCGGGGGCGTTTGTTCAAGGCCCGATCTGCCGCCGCAACTGCGCGACCAGGATGTCGACGTAGTCTTTCAGTGCGGACTGCTGATCGGCCGATAACGCAGTGGTCTGCAACGGCTGCAGCAGGTTGGGGACCGTCGACAGGGCGGCGATGCGCGGTCGATCGCTGTCACCGGTCACGCGGCTCTTGATCTCGAGCTGGCCATCGACGAACCCGTAAACCTCGCCGATCGCCGTATCCCATCCCGCGGTGCCGCCGCAGGCGTACGCGCCGGTCTGGGGTGTCGCGCCGCCGGCGCGGACCTCCATCGCGATCGCATAAGCCTTAGCGCCGACCGCATCCAGGAACAGGTGCATGACCAGATGGTCGAGCCCCGAATGGGTCCACGGCTGGCCCCAGGGCATGGTCGCCTCGGTATCGCGATGGCTGCCCGGTTCACTGCTCGGTTCGATCAGCACCCGGAGCAGCGGATCGCAGCGTCCCTTGGGGCCGGCTTCGGCGAGCTTGGCGCGGAACAGGTCCAGGGTGTCGTCCGTCATCTGGCGGACATGTTGTTTGAAGGCGTCGGTGGTCATCGTGCTGGCCGTGCTGCAGGCATAAAAAAGGGCCTTCTTTGCAGAAGGCCCTGATTTATCTGGCTCCCCGAGACGGGCTCGAACCGCCGACCCAGTGATTAACAGTCACTTGCTCTACCGACTGAGCTATCGGGGAATGGGCCGCGAATTCTAGGGACTTGTTCCGGGGGGTGCAAGCTTTTCTTTCGAAGAACGTGGTTGAGGAAAAAATGACCGGCAGTCAAGCAGTTCCGTCATGCGGAGCGTGCTCCGCATGGATTCGTCCGAGGGCGTTTGCTTGCGGCATGATGGCGGCAGGAACGCCGCATGCCGGCCTTCCGATCACGCAAAAGATAACGAGGAGACGTAGATGATTGCTTACACCACGTTGGGCACCAACGACCTGCAGCGCGCCGGGGCTTTCTACGACGCGTTATTCGCCGAACTCGGCGCCCAGCGTGTGCTGGATATCGGCCGGCTGGTGCTGTGGGGCTCGAGCCCGAAGGCGCCGATGTTCGGTGTCTGCACGCCTTACGACGGCAAGGAAGCCTGTGTCGGCAACGGTTGCATGGTCTCGCTCGGTATGGCCGGTCAGCAGCAGGTCGATACGATCTACAACAAGGCGCTCGAACTCGGCGCCAGCAGCGAAGGCGCTCCCGGCCTGCGCGTGCCGGGCTTCTATCTGGCCTACGTGCGTGACCTCGACGGCAACAAGCTCGCGCTGTTCGCGGCCGTCTAGTCGGGTCTGGCGCTCATCATCGCCGCGAGCAAGTCGTAGGCGACCGGCAGCGTGGTGAAGCCTTCTCTGCCGAGAAAGTGACCGCCTTCTTCGACCGTCGACAGCTGCGCCTGCAGCTGTCGGCTCAAGTCCACCGTCAGCGCATACGGCACGGCGTCGTCGTTGCGCGAGGCGATCACCGCGCGCTGGTTCGACAGGCCGATGATGCGATCCGCATCGAGCGCCGGCGAGCGGGTGAATGTATCGAGCTGCGGAATGGTGGGCAGCGAGGCGGAAAAGCCCGCGACCAGCAGCAGTCCGCCGATATGCGTGTCGGCCGGAAGCGATTGCAGGTAGTGCAGCAGGGCGATGCAACCGAGGCTGTGCGCGACGAAGTAGCTGTCGCTGTCCTGGCGCTCGACGCTTTGCTGCAAATGACGCTGCCAGGCGGCCGGATCGGGATCGCTCGAATCGGGCATCGCGAGGATCGTCACGCGCGCTCCGCGCGCTTCCAGCTGCGACTTCAGCCAGCCGAACCAGTGATCGCCCGGCGAGGCCATGTAGCCGTGGACGATGTAGACCTGCTTGCCGCCGAGATCGCCACTCATGTTTTCAGTCGTCCTTGGTGCAGGTTGCCACAGCATGACGAGCGCGCAGATCACTGCGAGCACGCCCAGCAGCACGAAGCGCGGCCACAATTTCGGTGGCGGAGCTTCGCGCTGCCGGCGTCGCATTGTCCGGCCCGACGACTTACTTCTCGACGAACGCGCGTTCGATCACGTAATCGCCGGGCTGGCCGATGTGCGGCGAAATGCGCAGGCCGTGCGCATCGAGCAGGGCGCTGCTGTCCTTGAGCATGCTCGGGCTGCCACAGATCATCGCGCGGTCCACCGCCGGATCGAAGCGCGGCAGGCCGATATCGCTGAACAGCTTGCCGCTCTCGATGAGGTCGGTCAGGCGGCCGGTGTTCTGGTAGTCCTCGCGCGTGACCGTCGGGTAGTAGATGAGCTTTTCCTTCACCTGCTCGCCGAGGAACTCGTGCTCACGCAGTTCCTGCCGGAAGAACTGCTGGTAGGCGAGTTCGTTGACGTAACGCACGCCGTGGATCAGCACGATCTTCTCGAAGCGCTCGTAGGTTTCCGGATCCTTGACGAGCGACAGGAACGGCGCGAGCCCGGTGCCGGTCGACAGCATGTACAGATGCTTGCCGGGCTTGAGGTCGTGCAGTACCAGCGTGCCGGTGGGCTTGCGCGACACCAGCAGCTCGTCGCCGACCTTCAGGTGCTGGAGGCGCGAGGTCAGCGGGCCGTCCTGCACCTTGATGCTGAAGAACTCGAGATGCTCTTCGTAGTTGGCGCTCGCGATCGAGTAGGCGCGCATGAGCGGCTTGCCGTTGACTTCGAGGCCGATCATGACGAAGTGGCCGTTCTCGAAGCGCAGCGCCGGATCGCGCGTCGCGGTGAAGCTGAACAGCGTGTCGTTCCAATGACGAACGCTGAGGATCTTTTCTTTGCCGATGGCGGCCATGGCTTGCTGCGCCTTTTTGTAAAAAGGGATCAACGTTGCGGCCGATGATCCGGTGATGTGATACCTGGCGACGGCTGGGTGCCGATGATGATGCGGTGATTCCGGCGATGCATCCCGGGTGCAAGCCCGGGATGCATCACTTGTTCCGACCTCGGAAGCGGGCGCTTCAGACCAGCGCGCGAATGCGCTCGACCGAGCCCTTGAGCACCTTGTCGCTGGTGGCGAACGACAGGCGCACGTGGCCCGGCGTGCCGAAGGCCGAACCTGGAACCAGGGCGACGAGGGCCTTCTGCAGCAGCAGGTCGGACAGCTCCAGGTCGTCCTTCACGCCGAGCCTGGCGATCAGGCCCTCGACGTTCGGGAACACGTAGAAGGTGCCGTCGCCCGCGGCGCAGGAGACGCCCGGAATGGTGTTGAGGTCGGCGACGAGGTTGTCGTGGCGCTGCTTGAATGCCTTGACCATCTCGGTCACGCAGCCCTGGTCGCCGTTGAGCGCCGCTTCGGCCGCGACCTGGGCGATCGAGGTCGGGTTGGAGGTGCTCTGCGACTGGATGTCGGCCATCGCGCCGATCAGCTTGGCCGGGCCGCAGGCCCAGCCGATGCGCCAGCCGGTCATCGAATAGGTCTTCGACACGGCGTGGATGATCACCGTGCGGTCGTAGAGGTCCGGGCAGGCGTTGACGATGTTCGCGTAGGGCTCGCCGGTCCAGAGGATCTTCTCGTACATGTCGTCCGAGGCGATCACGATCTGCGGGTGCTTGCGCAGCACCTCGCCGAGCGCCTGCAGTTCGGCCTTGGAATAGGCCATGCCGGAGGGGTTCGACGGCGAGTTCAGCCAGATCATCTTGGTGCGCGGGCTGATCGCGCGCTCGAGCTGCTCGGGCGTGATCTTGAAGCGGGTTTCCTGCGTGGTGTTGATGAACACCGGGGTGGCGTCGGCCAGCAGCACCATGTCCGGGTAGCTGACCCAGTACGGGGCCGGCACGATCACTTCGTCGGTGGCGTTGAGCAGGGCCTGGCAGAGGTTGTAGCAGGCCTGCTTGCCGCCCACGGAGACCACGACCTGGTTCGGCTTGTAGTCCAGCCCGTTGTCGCGCTTCATCTTGGCGATGATCGCGGCCTTCAGGCTCGGCGTGCCGCCGACGGCGGTGTACTTGGTGAAGCCCTTGGCGATGGCGCCGCGAGCGGCTTCCTTGATGTGCTCGGGCGTGTCGAAGTCCGGTTCGCCGGCGCCGAGCGACAGCACGTCCTTGCCGGCCGCCTTGAGTTCATTGGCCTTGGCGGTGACGGCCAGGGTGGGAGAGGGCTTGATGCGGCCCACGCGTTGGGCGAGCGACAGTTCCACGGCGTTTCTCGGTTGCGTCAGGGGGTATGCGATTACGGTTCAGGCCGAATCGAAAATTCGGGCGCGCGATGATACGGCACCTTAGGGAAATTACCCAGACGAGCTGCTAGCCTGCGGCCTCCCAGGACGCCAACCGCACCGCCGACCCGCCGATGAGCCTGCGCAGCCTGCTATCGCCCCAGCCGCGGCTGCGCATTTTCGGCCAGCTGCTGCTGGCGTTTCTGCTCGTGGCCCTGCTGCCGCTGGCCCTGTTCTGGCAGTTCGAGCGCCTGCGCATCACCGAGAGCGGGCAGGCCGCCGCCGAGAGCCAGCTGAGCCTGTTCTCGCAGCGCGTGGTCCAGCAGGTCGACGACTGGACCGCGCTGAACCTGTCGGTCATGAAGCTCGCGGCCGACCAGCCCGGCATGCGCTCCTTCGACCCGGCCGCCCAGCGCCGGGTGATCGCCTCGGTGCAGACCCGGCTGCCCTGGGCCTACCTGATCCATACCGCCGGGCTCGACGGCAGCAATCTCGCGCGCAGCGACGACGGTCCGCTGTCGAACTACAGCGACCGGCATTACTACGGCGAGATCCTCGCCGGAGCCTCGCAGTCGGTGGAAATCGGCCTGGGCCGGACTTCGCACCGGCCGGCGTTCCTGGTCGCGGTGCCGATCAAGAGGGTCGACGGAAGCCTCGGCGGCCTGCTGATCCAGGCCGCGCAGCTCGACGAGGTGACGCGCGCGGTCAGCTCGGCCGCGCTCGGACGCACCGGCCACGGCTTTCTGATGACCGCCGAGGGCCGGCTGATCGCCCACGCCGACGAGCAGCTCAACCGCGAGCTCAAGGATTACAGCCGGCACCCGGCCTTCATCGCCGCGCGCGATCACGGTGATGGCCTGCAGCGCTACAGCATCGACGGCGTGGCCCGCATCGCTGACATCCGCCACACGCGGCTCGGCTGGATCGCGGTGGCCGAGCAGGACGAGGCCGAAAGCCGCGCCGTGGTCGACCGCGCCAACCGCAATGCGCTCGCGCTGCTGGGCCTCACGGCCGCGCTCGTGAGCCTGCTGTCGCTGGCGGTGGCGCGCGGCTTCGCGGCGCCGATCGAGCGCGTCACGCGCGTGGCCGAGCAGATCAGCCGCGGCGATCTCGACGTGGAGGTCGAAGCCAGTGCGCGACGCGACCAGATCGGCGAACTGCAGCGCGCCATGCTCGGCGTGCGCGACACCTTGCGCCGCTTCATCGACAGCCAGGGGCGCATCGCGAGCGCTGTCGCGCGCGGGGATTTTTCGCAGCGCGCGGACGAATCGGCGTTCACGCGCGTCTACGCCGACATGGTGCGCCAGCTCAACCAGATGACCGAAACCGCCGATCGCGGTCTCTCCGAATTCGCGCGCGTGCTCGCGGCGGTGGCGCGCGGCGAACTCGACGTGGCGGTGGAAGGCGAGTTCGAAGGCACCTTCGCGCAGTTGCAGCGCGATACGCGCGTGACGGTGGAATCGCTCGCGCACCTGATCGCGCAGCTCGAACTCAATCGCGGCCTGCTGCGCGCCGCGCTCGAACACCTGCCGCAAGGCGTCAGCGTGGTCGACCTCGATCTGCGCCTGATCGCGTGGAACCGGCGCTACGCCGAAATCTTCGACTATCCGCCCGAGCTGCTCGCGGTGGGCACGCCGATCGAATCGCTCATGCGCGTCAACGCCGGGCGCGGACTGATGGGCCGCGGCGACGCGGAGTGGCAGGTGCAGCGGCGCCTGCAGCATCTGCAGAGCGGCAACCAGCACGTCAACGAGCGCGAGCTGCCGGATGGCACGGTGCTGGAGATTCGCGGCAGCGCGCTGCCGGGCATCGGCTACGTCACCTCGTTCTCCGACGTCACCGCGTACAAGCAGACCGAAGCCGAGCTGCGCGCGCTGACCGCGACGCTGGAGCGCCGCGTCGACGAGCGCACGCGCGACCTGGCGAGCGCGACCGCGGCGGCCGAGCGCGCCAATCGCTACAAGACGCGCTTCGTGAGCTCGGCCGTGCACGACCTGCTGCAGCCGCTCAACGCGGCGCGCATGTTCGCCTCGGCCCTGCTCGCGCAGCTGCAAGACGCGCAGGCGCAGCAGCTCGCGCGCAGCATCGACGGTGCGCTCGCCGCGCAGGATCAGATTCTCGCGAGCCTGCTCGATATTTCGCGGCTCGAATCGGGCACGCTTGAAACCCGGGTGCAGGATTTCGCGATCGCGCCCTTGCTCGATGCGCTCGCGCGCGAATTCGGCGTGCTCGCGCAGGCGCGCGGCCTGATGCTGCGGGCGCGCAGTTCGAAGGCGATCGTGCGCAGCGATCCGATCCTGCTGCGCCGCATCCTGCAGAACTTTTTGTCGAATGCGCTGCGCTACACGCCGCGCGGTCGCATCGTGTTCGGCTGCCGTCGCGTGCCGGGCGCCTTGCGCATCGAAGTCTGGGACACCGGGCCGGGCATTCCGCAGCACCAGCAGCAGCTGATCTTCGAAGAATTCCGCCGTCTCGATCCGGGCCCGGACGTGCACGAGCGCGGATCGGGGCTCGGGCTTGCGATCGTCGATCGCATCGCCAGGCGGCTCGAACATCCGATCACGCTGCGCTCGCAGCCCGGACGCGGCAGCGTGTTCGCGGTGAGCGTGCCGCTCGGCGACGCGAGCCGCGTCGAGGCCGAGCCTGGCGATGCGCCGCTCGTGAAGCACGACGACGACAGCGCCTCGCTGCGCGATCGGCTGATCTGGTGCATCGATGACGATGCGAACGTACGCGAGGCCAATCGCAGCTTGCTGCGGGCCTGGGGCTGCCGCGTGCAGCTGTTCGACGGCCCGGCCCAGGCGCTCGCGCAGGCCAACGCGCAAGACGTGCCCGAGCTGCTGCTGCTCGACAACCGGCTCGGCGAAACGCGGGGCCCCGATCTGCTGCCCGCGCTGGTCGAGCGCTGGCAGGCACAGCCGCCGGTGATCCTCGTCACCGCCGATGCCGATCCGGCTTTGCGCAGCGCGGCGCGCGAAGCGGGTTGGGGCTTTTTGGCGAAGCCGGTCAAGGCGCCCGCCTTGCGTGCCTTGATGACGCGTTTGCTGAGCTTGCGCGGCTTCGATCGCTGAACCGCGGTGGCTTGCGGCCGCAGGCCTATAACTCCCTGCGAATCCCGGCGAAAACCCGGGCCTGGCGCGCCTACGTAGAACTACTAACTCCATCGGGTTATTTCGCCTGCGGCGACGCACGGTGATGATGCGCCAAGCTGAAAACGGTGCGGCGCCCAGACGCTTGCGCCGACTTTTGAGAAGACGATTCCAGCTCGATCGCACAGCTCCGTTTAGCGGGGCGGGGCGAAGCCTTGCCGGAGCAAATCGCAGCAAAACATTGCGAGGAGAGCCGCATGATGCCGTCGATGAAAAGCGCCTTGCGCGGTGTCGCCGCCGTGGCCTGCGTGAGCGCGTCCGGCGCGATGGCGCAGACCGATCCAGCCGATTCCACCGTCGCTCGTGTCGAGAAGCAGCCGTACACGCCGGCCGCTCCGGCCAAGACCAGTTATCCGGCCGCGGCCGCGGGCTATGGGGCGACCGCCAACGGCTACAACCCGGCGCGCTGGGTGGAGGACTGGAGCCGCATGCGCGATCCGCAGCAGCGGCGCGATTTTCTCGACCGGCTCAAGTACCTGCCGCTCGGCAGCGACGAGGTGTACCTGACGCTGTCGGGCGAACTGCGCGGGCGCATCAACTACACCGAGCATCTGCAGCTCAGCGGCGAGGAGCAGCGCCAGGACATCTATCGGATCTTCGGCGGTGCCGACCTGCATCTGGGCAAGCACGTGCGGCTCTATGGCGAGCTCGCGCGCGGTGTGATCGAAGGCAAGAACATCGGCACGCCGTCGGGTTCTTTTCGCAACGACCTGTTTGTGCAGCAGCGTTTCATCGACGTCAACGACCGTTTCGCCGGGCTGGATTTCGGCCTGCGCTACGGACGCCAGATCTTCGTCGACGGCCCGAACCTGCTGGTCGCCTCGCGGGACAACAACACCCTGCTGTTCACCGTCAACGGAACGCGCGCCTGGCTCAGCAGCGGTCATCTGCGTGCCGATTTCTTCGACTTCGATTTCAACAAGCTCGGCAACGAAGGCACGCACGACGACGAGATCGATCGCGATCGTCGCTTCTCGGGCGTGACCACCGGTACCTGCCTGCCCACGACCTGGTTCGGCTCATCGAAGCTCTATCTCGAACCGTTCCTGTGGCGTCAGCGCCAGCGCGAGGTGGCCTGGGGCGACAGCCGGCAGCGCGAGGAGCGCTATTACGGCGGCACGCGGCTGTGGGGCGATGTCGGCGCGCTCGCGATCGACTGGACCGTCGATCATCAGTGGGGCGATTACGGCGATCGCGAGATCGACGCCTGGCAGCTTCTGTTCGCGCAGAGCTGGCGACTCGGCCGCGATGCGGGCGCTCCGCGCATCGGCGCGCACTTCGATTACGCGAGCGGCGGCGGCGCCTACGAGGGCGGCACGCTCGGCAACGCGGGCACGCCCTACGGCAACAACATCTACTACGCCTACGGCCTGTTCCTGACGCCGACCAACCTGATCGCGTTCGCGCCGAACTTCAGCTTCGCGCCGCTGCCGGACCTGCGCCTGACGCTCGAATATCAAATGACCTGGCGCGAGGACACGGACGACGCCATCTACCGATCGAACGGCACCGCCTACGCGGGCACACCGGGCTCCGGCGGCAGCAAGACCGGCGACGTCGCGCGCCTGCAGGCGGTCTGGACGATCACGCCGCGGCTTTCGATGACCCTGCGGCTGGAGCATCTCTCGGCCGATGGCGGCCTGCGCGACAACGGCTACCGCAGCTCGGATTTCGCGGCGGCGCTGGCCAACTACCGCTTCTGAGTCCGGGCGGCGCGAGCCTTGCCGGCCCGGGCCGCCCGAAAGCGTCCGCCTACTGCCGCAGGCCCAGTTCGAAGCTCGGCTGGGCCGCCGTCGTGCCCGGAACGAATCCATACAGTCCCGCGCCCTGCAGCAGATACCCGGTGAACGCGCCGGTGGCCTGGGCGACGCCGGGCACCGGGCTGTCGTAGCTGAGCGTCGCCGCCGCGCCGTTGCGGTTCAGGCTGGTGCCCGACCAGGTCGCGGTGCCGTTGATGCCGTCGCTGTCGACACTCGTGTAACTGCCGTCCGCATCGCCCGCGACGAGCGCGCTCTGCGCGGTGTACAGCAACAGGCCGTAGCGGCTCGCCGATTCGCGGATCAGCTGCAGCGGAACCGCCGTGCTGCCAACCATTCCGATGATCATCGAGCCGCTCAGCGTGCCGCCTGTGGTCACCGCGCCGCCGCTGGCCGGCGTGGTGTAGACATCGAAGGCCGCGTGCGCGCCGTTGTAGCTCAGATAGCCTTTCGCGGTCTGCGCGCAGGCGGCGTCGTAGACCATGAAGCCGCCGTTGGCGGCGTCCTGGCAGAGCTGGAAGGTGCCGGCGTTGCGGATGCGGCCGGAGCCGCCGTAGCTCGATTCGACGCTGCCGGCGGTTTGCGCGCCGATGGTGTTGAAAATCGCGGCGATGTCGTTGAAGCGTGTCGGATCGGCGCTGTTCTCGAACTGGCTCGCGAACGCGATCATCGGCACGAAGCCGCTGCCCACGACCTCGCGCACGCCGCCGTGCACGACACCGTTGGCGCCGATCGTGAAGACCGCGCCGGATTCGTCACTCGCGTACGTGCAACCGTCGAGTGCGACGAGCGTGCCGGCGAGTTCGGTGCCGGCGCTGCGTTGCAGGCTCGCATCGACGCGCAGCGTGTAGGCCAGCGTGGAAGGATTCAGCGTGAGGCTCAGCTCTTCGCCGAGCGTATCGCCGCCCTTGTAGGTCGTGCTTTGCGAGGGCGGCCGGCTGCACACGCCTGGGGTGCCGCCGCCGCCGTCGCCACCATCGCCCTCGTCGGCGGGCTTGTCGCGATCGATGCAGCCGGGCAGGGCGAGCGCGGCCATCACGGTGAACGCGAACGGTCGTGCGAAGGAGCGGCGAAGCTGCGTTTGCATGGAATTCATCTGCATGGGATTCGTCCTTGTCGTCGTGGCGCGTGCAGGCTCAGAACACGACCTGGGCACGGAAGCCGAAGGAGTTGCCGGCGTCGAAGCCCCGATAGCTGCCGACGCGGTTGTCGGTGGTCCAGTTGACGTAGTTGAACATCAGGCGCGACCAGTCGTTGATGTACCAGTTGAGCCCGACCGTATCGCTGCGGCCATCGCCGCCGTTGGGCGCGTCGCGGAAGTCGTAGCGATCGAAGCGCACCGCGATTTCCCAGGCGCCCCAGCCGCCCGAGGTCACCGGGCTCAGCACCCGCGTCGAGCCCCAGATGCCCGAGCGGGTCGAGAACCCGGGCTTCTCGCCGGTGATGAGCCAGCCGGCCGAGATCGAGGTGGCGGTGCGCTCGACCACGTCGATGCTGTCGGAATCGATGCGCCGCTTGGTGTATTCGCCGAAGCTCCAGAAATTGCGGAACACGCCACCGACTTCGTAGCCCCAGGCTTCGTCGCGCGTCGGATCGGCGATCGCGCCGGAGGACACGCGCAGGTTGTCGTTGAAGCTCTGGCCGATGCGCGGCGCGTTGTTGATCGTCGCGACGTCGTCGCCGAGCGTCTCGTAGTAATACCAGCTGCCGAGGTGCACGAAGCCCTGCCGCGCCTTGATCGGGTTGACGTGCCCACGGATCGAATAGGTGATCGAATCGCTGGCCGTGCCTTCGTTGTCGACACCGTCGCCGGTGATGCTCGCGCCGAGGTGCCAGTTGTTGCCGAAGGTGCGCACGTAGCCGCCGAGTCCGAAGTAGCCGTTGTACGCGGCGCCGACGGCGGCGACAGCGTTGCGCTCCATGAACGGCTCGCGCGCGAGCATGCCGGAGCCTTCGATGCTGCGATCGCGCAGGCGGTTGCCGAGGTAGTACTCGGTCGGCAGGCCGAACAGCGTGGTGTCGTACGACAGGTAGGCTTCGCGCACGCCGGCGGCGTTGTCGGCGAAGGTGACGTCGAGCTTGTAGCCGAGCTTGCCGATGGTGCCTTCGGCGCCGAGGCGCAGGTCGGTGGCTTCGGTGCCGTAGATGTTGCGCGCATCGAAGCGTGAACCGTCGGTGCCGGACCAGTCGAGGCTCAGGCGGCCGCGTGGCTTGAACGTGAAGTAGCCGTCGGCGCTGCGGAACACCGGCGCTCCGCGCCAGCGCAGGTTGCCGGAGCCGCCGCCACCGTTGCCGCCGCCAGCGTTCCCCAGCGCGGACAGCTGCGCGAGCTGGGCTTCGAGCAGGCCTTGCTGGGTGTCGGCGATGGCGGCGCGGACTTGCATGGACTTGTCCGTTGCATTGCCCGTTGCATTGTCCGGAGCCGGACCGGCGGCCTGCTGCGATTGCGCGTCGCCGATCGTTTCATCGGCCGTTGCGGTGGCGGTGGTCGCGGCGGTGGGTGATGCCGGTTGCTGGCCTTCGAGCGTGGCCAGGCGTTGCTCGAGCTTCTTGATCAGCTCGGCCTGCTGCTTGAGCAGTTGCAGCAGTTCGGCGTTGCTCGCCGAATCCTGTGCGGCGGCGATGCCGGCGTTGAGCAGCAGCGGGCTGCCGACGGCCGTGGCTAGCACGGCCATGCGTAGACGATTCATGGCGTTTCTCGAAAAGAAAAAGGGAGCGCGAGCGCGCGACAGTTCAGACGTCGCTGTCTTCGGCGTGATCGTCCGGGTCTTCGGCGCGATCGTCCGCACGGTTGGCGGCGGGCGCTCGCGGTGCGTGCTGGATCATCGACGGTGGCAGGATGGGCCGCTGGTCGAGCAGGCGATGCTGGCGCGCCCACAGCGCGAACAGTCGCGGCCATGAAGCGGCGAGCGTTCCGGGCCGCCCGAGCGTCCAGCCGTGGCCGCCGTTTTCGAACACGTGCAGTTCGGCGGCGACGCCGTGCTCGCGCAGTGCGGAGAACATCAGCAGGCTGTGTCCGACCTTGGCGATCGGATCGTCGGCCGCATGCACGATGAAGGTCGGCGGCGTGGCCTTGGTGACGTGCCGCTCGGCCGAATAGGCTTCGACCGCATCTTTCTGCGTGCCGAGTTCGCGGCGCGTGCGCGTGGTGTCGTACGGAGGCTGCAACGACACCACCGGATAGATCAGCGCCGAAAAATCCGGGCGCGAGGAGACCTTGTCGGCCTCGTCGACGGCCTGATAGAAATCGGTGTCGAAGCGGGTTTCGGCGATCGCCGCGAGATGGCCGCCCGCAGAAAGGCCGAGCACGCCGATGCGCTGCGGATCGATGCCGTGATCGGCCGCGTGGCTGCGCAGCAGGCGCAGCGCGCGTTGGGCATCCTGGAACGGCGCTTCGGCCTTCCAGCCGTCGACCGGCAGGCGGTAGTAGAGAATCACCGGCGTGATGCCCATCGCGGCGAGCCATTCGGCCACCGGACGGCTTTCGTTGGCGATCTGGATGCGGAAGTAGCCGCCACCGCCGAGGATCAGGACCGCGGTGCCGTTGGGCTGCGCGGGCCTGATGATTTCCATGCGCGGCCGGCTGATGTTGGACACCGCGCCGATGCCGTTGCCGTCCTGGCCGAGTCGTTCAGGTCCGCGAACCGGGTTGTCCGTCAATGCGCCTTGCGGCCACAGATCGACCACGCTCGGTCCCGCATGGCCAGCGCTCGCCTGCTGCGCCTGCGCCGGAGCCGCGAGCAGCAGCCACCACAGCGCGCACAGCGCCATTCCTCGAATCGTCATCGGTGCTTCTCCTCCACAGGGTGTCGTCGCGATCGGGTGAGCGCTCTCACCGTCCGCCCGTCCTGCGCGATTCGAAAGCGGGGCTTTCGTCGTGCGATGGCGGGTCGATCGCCTGTGCACTTGTACCGCAGGTGTTTCAGGACACCAATAACCCGATGGTGTTAGTGGCCTGCGCCATCGTCCGCAAAGTCACCGATCACTCAGGCAGCGTCGCAGCGTCGTCTCCGCCCTCGGCCTGCAGCGCTTTGACGAGCACTGCGGCCTGGGTGCGGCTATGGCATTCGAGCTTACGCAGAATTGCGGTGACGTGGACCTTGACGGTGTTCTCGGCGAGTCCGAGTTCGTGCGCGATCTGCTTGTTGAGCAGGCCGTCAGCCATGCACATGAGAACGCGGAACTGCTGGGGCGTGAGCTGCGCGAGGCGGGCGGCGAGCTGCGCGTCCTCTTCGCTGCGCTCGGCCTTTTGCGCGGGGAACCAGGCGCCGCCGTCCATGACGGCCTGCACGGCCTCGCGGATCACCGCGACCGGGGACGATTTGGGCACGAAGCCTGCTGCACCGAACTGCTGCGCGCGCCGGATGGTGCGCGGATGATCGTTGGACGAGATGACCACGACCGGCACTTCGGGCCGTTCGCCGCGCAGGAAGACCAGCGAAGAAAAGCCGTTGGCGCCCGGCATGCTGAGGTCGAGCAGCACGAGATCGAGCGTGTCCTGCTCGCGCACCATCGCTTCGAGCGTGCTGAAGCTCGAGGCTTCCAGCGTACGGCATCCCGGCAGCGAGGCCTGCAGAGCCAGTACGATCGCATCGCGGAACAGCGGGTGATCGTCGGCGACGATGATCTGGAGCGCGTCGGGCATGAGCTGCCTGGGGTTTTGAGCGGTCGCCGGAGTTTCTCACGAGCCGGCCCGCGCGTAGTTCCAATTGGTTATGGGCAGCGCGCGGGCGGGCTGACAAAGTCGCTTTATCGGAAGAATTCGAGTCGAGACATGCAAGAGCATTCGAAGAAGGGGTCGGGGTCGCGGTTCTACCTGCTGGTGCTGGCGGCGATCGTGCTTGGCGCCTGCATCGGCCATTTCGCTCCGGACGTCGGCGTGGCGCTCAAGCCGCTCGGCGATGGTTTCATCGCGCTCGTCAAGATGCTGATCGCGCCGGTGATCTTTTTGACCGTGGTGCTCGGTATCGCGGGTGTTTCGGACGTGAAGAAGGTCGGCCGCGTCGGCGCCAAGGCGATCCTCTATTTCGAAGTGGTGTCGACCTTCGCACTCGCCATCGGCCTGCTCGTGGTGAACCTGCTCAAGCCCGGGGCGGGCTTCAACGCGGACCCGGCGACGCTCGATGCGGGCGCGGTCGCCAAGTATGCGCAGGCGGCGCACGAGCAGGGCACCGTGCAGTTTCTGCTGCACATCATCCCCAAGACCTTCACCGACGCGTTCACGGGCGGGGGCGACCTGCTGCAGGTGCTGCTGCTCGCGGTCATGTTCGGCTTCGCGATGATGGCGATCGGCGAGAAGGCCAAGCCGGTCATGACGTTCTTCGAGGCCGCCTCGCAGATCTTCTTCCGCATGATCGGCATGGTCATGAAGCTCGCCCCGATCGGCGCGGGTGGCGCGATGGCTTTCACGATCGGCAAGTACGGCATCGACAGCCTCGGCCCGCTCATGAAGCTCATGGGCAGCTTCTACCTGACCTGCGCGCTGTTCGTGCTGATCGTGCTCGGGGCGATCGCCAAGTTCACCGGTTTTTCGATCCTCAAGTTCCTGGCCTACATCCGCGAGGAGCTGCTGCTGGTGCTCGGCACCTCGTCGTCGGAATCGGCGCTGGTTCCGCTGATGCAGAAGCTCGAACGCCTGGGCTGCTCCAAGGGCGTGGTCGGTCTCGTCGTTCCGAGCGGCTACTCGTTCAACCTCGACGGTACCAACATCTACCTGACGATGGCCGCGATCTTCGTCGCCCAGGCGCTCAACGTGGAGCTCACGCTGACGCAGGAGCTGACCTTGCTCGCAGTGGCGATGCTGACCTCCAAGGGCGCCTCGGGCGTGACCGGCGCGGGTTTCATCACGCTCGCGGCGACGCTGGCGGTGGTCCCGTCGGTCCCGGTCGCCGGCCTCGCGTTGATCCTCGGCGTCGACCGCTTCATGAGCGAGGCCCGCGCGATCACCAACATCATCGGCAACGGCGTGGCGACCATCGTCGTCGCCAACTGGGAAAAGGAGCTCGACAAGGGCGCGCTGAACCGCGAGCTCGCGGCCGGCCCGGCGTCGACCGCCGAAACTCTCAGCGGGGCCCAGCCCTCGGCCTGATCCGGGGCTGAAACTGAACGCGATCGGCGAAATATTGCGCAGCGCCGCGCATTGAAAAACCGGCGGTCCGGGCGCATCGTGAGGGGATGAAAGAAGCCCCCAGAGACGAACTCAAGGACCGCCGGCTCAAGCATCGTCGCGAGGAAATGTTTGGCCTCGCGGCGGACTGGGCACCCGCGGGCGACCAGCCCACCGCCATCGCCTCGATGGTCGACAACCTCGAAGCCGGCGTCGCCCACCAGACCCTGCTCGGCGTGACCGGCTCGGGCAAGACCTTCAGCATCGCCAACGTGATCTCGAAGGTGCAGCGTCCGTGCCTGGTCATGGCCCCCAACAAGACGCTCGCGGCGCAGCTCTACGGCGAGTTCAAGGAGTTCTTCCCGAACAACTCGGTCGAGTACTTCGTCAGCTACTACGACTACTACCAGCCCGAGGCCTACGTGCCGAGCACCGACACCTTCATCGAGAAGGACAGCTCGGTGAACGACCACATCGAGCAGATGCGGCTGTCGGCGACCAAGGCGCTGATGGAGCGTCGCGATGCGATCATCGTCTGCTCGGTCTCGGCGATCTACGGTCTGGGCGATCCCGAGAGTTATTTCAAGATGGTGCTGCACCTGGTCAAGGGCGATCGCATCAGCCAGCGCGATCTGATCCGCACGCTCACGACGATGCAGTACACGCGCAACGAAATGTCGCTGGACCGCAGTACCTACCGCGTGCGCGGCGATGTCATCGACATCCATCCGGCCGAATCCGACGCCGAGGCCGTGCGCGTGGAGCTGTTCGACGACGAGATCGAGAGCATCAGCCTGTTCGATCCGCTGACCGGCGAAGTGCGCCAGCGCGTGCCGCGCTACACCATCTACCCGAAGAGCCACTATGTGACCCCACGCGAGCGCGTGGTCGCGATGTTCGACGACATCAAGAACGAGCTGCGCGACCGCCTCGAATACTTCCGCGCCAACGGCAAGCTGCTCGAAGCGCAGCGGCTCGAGCAGCGTACGCAGTTCGACCTGGAGATGATCCAGGAACTCGGCTACTGCAACGGCATCGAAAACTACTCGCGCTACCTGTCGGGCCGCGGTATCGGCGAGCCGCCGCCTTGCCTGTTCGATTACCTGCCGCCCGACGCGGTGGTGGTGCTCGACGAATCGCACGTCACGGTTCCGCAGATCGGCGCGATGTACAAGGGGGACCGGGCGCGCAAGGAAACGCTGGTCGAATACGGCTTTCGCCTGCCGAGCGCGATGGACAATCGCCCGCTCAAGTTCGAAGAGTGGGAGCGCCTGGTTTCGCAGGTGATCTACGTCTCGGCAACGCCGGGGCCTTACGAACTCCAGCATTCGGGATCGGCGATCGTCGAGCAGGTGGTGCGGCCGACGGGCCTGGTCGATCCGCCCGTCGAGATTCGTCCGGCGCGCAGCCAGGTCGATGACGTGCTCGGCGAGATCCGCATCCGCGTCGAGCGCAAGGAGCGCGTGCTGATCACCGTGCTGACCAAGCGCATGGCCGAGGACCTCACCGACTACCTGCACGAGAACGGCGTGAAGGTGCGCTACATGCATAGCGACGTCGATACCGTGGAACGCGCCGAAATCATTCGCGACCTGCGCCTCGGCGTGTTCGATGTGCTCGTCGGCATCAACCTGTTGCGTGAAGGTCTCGATCTGCCCGAAGTCTCGCTGGTCGCCGTGCTCGATGCCGACAAGGAAGGCTTCCTGCGCAGCGAGCGCTCGCTGATCCAGACCATCGGCCGCGCCGCGCGCAACCTCAACGGCCGCGCCATTCTGTACGCGGATTCGATCACCGGCTCGATGCGCAAGGCGCTCGACGAAACCGATCGCCGCCGCACCAAACAGCAGGAATACAACACCGCGCACGGCATCACCCCCAAGGGTGTGCAGAAGCGCATCGCCGATGTCATGCGCCTGGGCTACGAGGACGGCGTCGCCGACATCAAGGCGCTCAAGGCGGCCGAGACCAAGAAGGCCTACGAGTCACTGGCCTCGCCGGAACTCGTCGGCAAGCGGATCGCCAAGCTCGAAAAGGAGATGAAAGCCGCGGCGACCAATCTCGAGTTCGAGAAGGCCGCCAAGCTGCGCGACGAAATCCGCAGGCTGCGCGAGGCCGCGCTGGTCAGCCCGATCTAGTTGCGAAGCTGCGTATGAAGATCGCCGTGATGGGCGCGGGCGCGGTCGGCTGCTACTTCGGCGCCCTGCTGGCGCGCGCCGGGCACGAGGTCGTGCTGATCGGACGGCCTGCGCTGGTCGACAAAGTGCGTCGCGACGGCCTGTGGCTGGAATCGGCCGCTTACACCGGCGCCGTGTCCTTGCAGGCCGACACCGACGCCGCAGCGGTCGGCACAGCGCAGCTCCTACTGTTCTGCGTGAAATCGGGCGACACGCAAAGCGCGGGCGAGGCGATCGCGCCGCATCTTTCAAACGACGCGTTCGTGCTGAGTCTGCAGAACGGCGTCGACAACGCGCAGCGCCTGTCCGCCGTGCTCGGGCGGGAGGCGGTTCCCGCCGTGGTTTACGTTGCGACCGCGATGGCCGGCGACGCGCATGTCGTGCATCACGGGCGTGGTGAATTGCTGATCGGCGCGTCCCGGCACAGTGCCGGGATCGCGACGCTGCTCACGCAGGCCGCGATCCCGACGCAGGTTTCCGAGCGCGTCGTCGAAGCACTCTGGAACAAGCTCGTCGTCAACTGCGCCTGGAATGCCTTGTCCGCGATTTCGCGGCAGCCTTACGGCCGCCTGCTCGAAAGCGAAGGTGTGATACCCCTGATGCGCCAGGTCTTCGACGAATGTCTCGCGGTCGCGGGCGCCTCGGGCATCCCGCTCGGCGAGCCGCTGTGGAAGGCCGTGCTCGACATCGGCATGAGCATGCCCGGCCAGCACTCGTCGACTGCCCAGGATCTCACGCGCGGCAAGCGCAGCGAGATCGATCACTTGAACGGCCACGTCGTGCGCCTCGGCGAAATCCACGGCATCCCCACGCCCGTCAACGCCACGCTGCATCGGCTCGTGAAGCTGCTCGAGGAGGAGCGCGACGGGCGCTGAGAGCGACGCTCAATGCGTGCGCGCAGGCTGTTGCGCGATGCCCGCCAGCCTGCGCGCCGGCAGCGGTCGCGCGCCGAATACCGATGACTGCGGCGCCGGCAGCATCGGATCGCGGCCTTCGGCTTCGCGCGGGGGCACGCAGATCAGCAGGCAGGGCGAGTCGGTGAGCTTGCTGTTGAACGAAGCCTGCATCAGGCGCTTGCGCATCACCGCGCCGCGATCGACCACCAGGATGCTCGCCTGCGTGCGTTTGAGCAGTTTCCTGAGCACGCTTTCGGGTTCGCCGGTACCGATATGCAGACGTATCGGCAGCTCGTTTCCGAGCTGCGATGCGATGTCGGCGAGGCGCTGGCCCGCCACCGATTCGGACAGCGGACGATCCGAATACAGCGCCTCGATCAGCATGCCCTCGCTGACTTCGGGCAGGGCATGCATCAGGTGCAGTTCGGCACCGCGGCGCTGTGCGAGCGCGGCGGCTTCGCGCACGTGATCGAGCCGAGTTTCCTGGCCCGAAATCCAGCAGGCGACGTGGCCGCCGGTGCTCGGCGGCTCCGGAATCCGATCGGTGTGCGGCAAGGTGAGCATCGGCGTGATCACATCGTGCAGCACTTTCGCGCGCAGCGAGGAATGCAGCGGACGCGGCAGGCTCGAGCGCGTGCTCGGCGGCATCACCAGCAGCGAATTGGGCTGGCTGCGGCAGTATTCGGCGATGGCTTCGGCCGGCTTGCCGCTGCGCAACACGCGCTCGCTGTTCGGATAATGCGCGGCTTCGGCAAAGAACGAATCGAGCGAGCGCTTGGCCTGCAAATGCGTTCCGGCCGCGTGCACGTGCAGCAGCGTGAGCTTGGCCTGCAGCGAGTCGACCCACTGCGCGACGAGCGGAATCGCGGCGTGGCAGGCCTCGGAGAAATTGGTCGCGAAGACGAGCTGGCGCGGGAAGGGATGCTGATGCAGGGCCGAGTTGAGCGTGGTCATGTCGTTCTCCTTAGCGGGTAGGTCAGTAGACGAAACCGTCGATGGCGGTCACTTCGGGCAGCGCCTGGCGCTGGTTGATCATTTCGCGCAGCGTCAGTTCGATGCCGCGCGAGAGGGCGGTCATGGGGGTGTCGTTGACGGTGTTCTCGAACGGGTCCTCGATCGCGCCGCTCGAAGCGTCGAGCGCGATCAGGATGAAGCTGATCAGCGTCGAAGCCACCGGCGTGACCAGGCCCATGCCGGCGACCAGGCCAAGCGGCACCAGCCAGCAGAACGCGTCGACGAGCACGCTCGGCAGGAAGCTGAACTGGCGCGGCAGCGGCGTGTTCTTGATGCGCTCGCAGGCGCCCTGGATGTTCGCGAGCGTGGTCAGGCTGCCGTCGAGCGCGGTCCAGCGCAGGCTGTCGATCATTCCGCGCACGCGCGCTTGCTGCAGCAGCTCGCCGATGCGCAGCGTCAGCACGTTCGGAATGTTCTTGTAGAGACGCAGCGCATCGGCGCGCTCGGGGCCGAGCAGGCCGTAGAGCTCGGGCAGCGGATTCTGCTTGCGCAGGTGGCAGCGCAGCGCATGCACGAAGGCCACCTGGTGGATCACGATGTCGTCGCGCAGTTTCTTCTGCTCGCCATCGTGCGGATCGACGTCGAGCGCCGTGAGCGCCTGGCGGGCGAGGGCGCGCGAGGTGTTCACGAGCGAGCCCCAGAGCTGGCGAGCCTCCCACCAGCGCCCGTAGGCCGCGTTCGCGCGAAACGCCAGGAAGATCGCGAGCGCCGAGCCGAGCGTGCCGATCGGCAGTGCGTCGAGCGACAGCCATTTCCAGTCCCGGAACACGTAGAGCCCGGCAACCGCGCAATCGAAGGCGAGCAGCACGAGCAGGCGCTTGTAGGTGCGGGGCCACAGACGTTTCAGCGGGAAGCTGTCACGCAGGATCATCGATCGGAACTCCAAGTCGGTGAGGCATTAACCTGACTCCATTACATCGGTGCGGCGGTGGCTTGTCTGCCTATCGATCCGCCATCGGTCGTCGGCTCGCGGATGGCCGAACGGCTGCGGAAATCTATCTTTCGATAGCTTGGAAACTCCGCGCCCGAACCGCATGTCACTACCCGAATAACGACGAACAGCGGCGACGCGCATGGAACGATTGAGACTGCCCTTCAGGGTCAGCGGGCAGGTGGTCAAGCTCAGCAAGCGCACGACGCTGTGGACTTCGGCGACGATGCTGGCCGCGCTGGTGCTCGCCGAATGGCTGTCCAAGCTCAGCGTGTCGCTCGGGCTGCTCTACATCCTGCCCGTGGTGTTCGCGGCCACCGTGCTGTCGCGCTCGCAGATCCTGCTCGCCGCCATCGCCTGCGCGGGCCTGCGCGGGCTGTTCGTGACCCACGAGAGCCTGCTGGAGCAGGCACTGCGCTTTTCGATGGCAACGGTCGCCTATGCCGGCTGTGGCCTGCTGATGGCCGAGATCAGTCGCACGCGGCGCGTGGTGCTCGGCCACTACGCGCGCCTGCGCGCGGAGCAATGGCTGCGCCGGCGCGCCGAGCGCCAGCTGCGCCTGCTCGCGGAGAGCAGCCCGGCCGCGATCCTGACCGTCGGCAACGATGGCCGCATCCTGGCGGCCAACCGCGCGACCCAGGAGATGCTCGACTTGCCCGAGAACGCGACGCTGATCGGCCTGCCGGTGCGCGAATGCCTGCCGGTGCTCGACGACGCGCTGTCGGCGAGCGCCAACCTCGGCGACATGCGCACCTCCACCTCGACCTGGGGGCGCCGGCTCGACGGCAGCCCGTTTCCGGCGACCACCTGGTTCTCGGTCTACGCCGATCGCAGCGGGCGCAAGCTCGCGGCGATCGTCGTCGACACCTCGGAAGAAGTTCGCGAGCGCGAGCACGCGCATTTCCAGGATCTGCTCAAGTACAACCGCCTGCTCGCGGGCGCGGTATCACACGAGATCCGCAACCTGTGCTCGGCCGCGAGCGTGGTGAGCTCGAACCTCGCGCGTCACCCGGCGATGCAGAGCGACCCGGATCTCGCGGCTCTGCGCAGCCTGGTCGCCGCGCTGCTCGAAATCGCGTCGTTCGACCTGCGCAAGCAGGCCAAGCCGAGCATCAGCGCCACTTCGCTGCAGACGCTCTGCACCGAGCTCGACGTCATCGTCGGCCCCGACTGGGCCGACCTCGACGGTGAAGTGATCGCGCAGATCCCGCAGGATTTTCCGCCCGTGCGCTGCGATCGCCACGCCCTGCTGCAGGTGCTGCTGAATCTGGCGCAGAACGCTTTGCGCGCCGTCTCCGCGCAGCCGCGGCGCCAGCTCACGCTGAGCGCGCGGCTCGAGAGCGGTCGCGCCGTCCTGAGCGTGCGCGATTCCGGCCCCGGCGTCGCCGAGCCCGAGCATCTGTTCCAGCCGTTCCGCACCGGCGCCGACGGCTCGGGCCTGGGCCTCTACATCTCGCGCGCGCTCATGCACAACCAGGATGGCCAGCTGCGCTACGTCGCGGGTGGTCCGGGCGGCTGCTTCGAGCTGCACCTGCCGCTCGCACACGAGCAGGCGATCGAAGCCGAGGCCGCGAATGGCTGATTCGATCTTCGATCCGATCCGGCTCTACCTGCTCGACGATCACACGCTGTTCCGCGAAGGCCTGCTGCGCCTGCTCACCGCGGACACGCGCTTCGTGGTCGTCGGCCAGTCCGGCACGCTCGCGCAGGCGCTCGGCGAGATCGAGACCCTCAGGCCGGACGTGGTGATCCTCGATCACGACCTCGGCGAGCACACCGCGCTCGATTTCATGCGCGAGCGACCTTCTGCGCGCAAAAGCGCGGTGCTCGTGGTCACGGCCGGCCTGCCCGAGCGCGATGCGCTCGAGTTGATCCGCCTCGGCGTCTCGGGCATCTGCCGCAAGGAAGTCTCGCCCGACGAGCTCAAGAACAGCATTCACGCGGTCGCGCTCGGACGCGTGCTGATCGAGCAGCGCTATCTGCAGGCGATCGTGGCCACCAGTTCGCAACCGGATCGCGTGAGCTTCACCGAGCGCGAGCGCGCGGTGCTGCGCGGGCTGCTGCAGGGGCTTTCGAACAAGCTCATCGCGCGCCAGCTCGGAAGCTCGGAGAGCGCGGTGAAGGCGATCTTCCAGCAGCTCTTCAACAAGCTCGACGTGCGTTCGCGCAGCCAGCTCGTGCTCGTGGTGATCCAGAGCTATCGCGATCTGCTGTAGCGATCTGCTGTAGCGATTTGCTCTTGGATTAACCTTGTCTAGAGCCGCTTAAAGCAACAGGAACGCGGCGACCGTCACGAGTGTCGGCCCGAGCGCGGCGACGAACAGCCCGCCCGCGCTGATCGCCCCATCGTCGAAGTGATCCTTGAGGATCGAGAAGCCCGCCGGGTTCGGCGCGTTGGCGATCACCGTGAGGCCGCCGCCGGTCACTGCGCCGGCGACCAGCGCGTACTTGAAAGCATCGTCGATGCCCTGCACGAGCGAGCCCAGATAGGTCAGCGCCGCGTTGTCGGTGATGGCGGTCAGCGCGGTTGCGCCGAAGAACAGCACCGTCGGGTCCAGGCCCGTCAACAGATCCTGAAGCCACCAGCGCTGCTGGGCTCCGAGCGTGACCAGGCCGGCGAGGAAGAACGCGACGAGCAGGCCTTCGCGCAGCATGAGCCGATCGTTGTGGCGCTCGTAGGCATCCGCCACGCCGAGAAAGAACAGGAACATGGCGATGAACACCGTCGGGTGATGGGCGAACACGACGACACCGGCCAGGAATGCCAGATGCACGAGGATCAGCAGGACCGGTACCCGCGCTCCGATCCTTCCGGCCAACGGCAGGCCCCGCAGTTCGCCGCGAAACAGCAGCGTGGCGGCGGCGGCGTTGACGACGACGGCGATCGCCGCCTTCCAGCCGAAGGTGCTCATCATGTGCGTGATGTCCCAGCCCCACACGCCCGCCACCATGAGGACTGGCGGCGCCGCGTAAGGCGTGAGCGTTCCGCCGATCGAGACGTTGACGAACAGCACGCCGAGCGTGGCGTACTTCAAACGAGCCGAAACCGGCTGCGAATAGACCTGGTCACGCAGCATCAGCGCCGCCAGCGTCATCGCCGCGGGCTCGGTGATGAACGAGCCGAGCAGGGGCACCACGGACAGCAGCACGAAATAGGTCGCCACGTTCGTCGGCATTGGCAGCACGAACGACAGCATGCGCACGAGCGCACCGGCGGCCACCAGAATCGGCCGGCTCGCCGCGATCACCATGATCACGAAGACGAACATCGCCTCGGTGTAGTTGAGGCCTTCGAGATAGTGCGTGGCCGATTCGGAGCCCGCGTAGAGAACCAGGAACAGCGTGAAGACGAGCGCCCAGAAACCGAATACCGCCTCCACCTCGCCAAGCAGATGCCAGATGCCCGCATTGGCCGGATTGCGCTCCGCGAGCTTCTCGAATCTGGAGGCCAGGAACGTGTGCAGGATGGCGACGGCAAACAACGCGGTGCCGATGATCTCGGGGAGGCTGGGGTTCATCAGTCTCGGTCGTGGCGTGAAGGAGGGGGCATTATTCCACAGTGCTTGCGTATGCCGGCGCGGCCTTGTATCTTTCGCGCCCCTGCAGTTTCGCAGCAGGTTCTTCAGCAGTTCAGCAGGCGCGTAGCTCAGCTGGTTAGAGCACTACCTTGACATGGTAGGGGTCGGAGGTTCGAGTCCTCTCGCGCCTACCAATTCGATGAGTCGACGACTCTTGGGTTGGTAGATCGAAACAAGCCATCCCACTTCTTCTGGCAACGCTCATAGCGCCGCACGGCCTTGCGCGTGCTCGGCAGCGCTTGGCGCGGCGCTTGCGCGTCCGGTGGCGGGCTCCGGCAAAATGGCCGGCGTCGGAGGATGGGCAGGTAAGGTTTTCCGACATACATCCGGCAAGGGGCAGGGCCAGAATGCGGGGCCGTGGCGCCTGGGTCGGTTCATGGCCGATCTGCGGTGCGGAGGTTCCAGGCGCTGCGGCGAGCCGGACGGGCTCGGTCCGGCGTTCGTTATTGAGGGGTTCGGCATGCTCGATTCCATTTCCTGGCGTCTGCTCGGCAAGGGCCAGCAGAAGCACGCGGATCATCCGCGACGTGCTTTCGTGCACGCCTTGCTCGATATCTACGAGCGCTTCGGCGTTTACGTGGGTGGCCAGCTGCTCTACAGCGACCTGGTACGCGAATGGCCGCTCACCAATTTCCGCCGCGGCGACCTCGAAACCGCGCTCGACGATTCGCTCGAGTGGCAGCTGGTTTCGCTCGCCGATGGGGCGGGTGGTCCGGCGGTGGTGCTGTTGTCCACTGATGTTCCGGCCGACCCGGACGCCAGCATGGGGCAGCGCCTGCGCGAAAAGGCGGCCGACCGGGCGCTGCGCCTGCAGCGCGCCCGTCTGTCGAACAAGCAGCCCTGGGATGGCGTCGAACGCCGCCGCCCGCACCAGAAACCGACCGAAGGCTGAGCTGTTTTTACCCTGGCCGATGGCCTGGGCTGTCACGAGGCGGTGATCTGGGCTTCCGAGACTGGGCGAAGACCTTTTCTTCGCGCCGTCCATGCCGCCTTTCTCCCGACGCGAGCTGCTGCTCGCCGCCGTTTCCGTGCCGTTGCTGGCTGCCTGCGGCGCCGATAGTGATGAAGATTCCGCCGCTGCCCTCGACGAGGCGCAATTCACGCACGGCGTCGCGAGCGGCGACCCGCTAGCCGACGCGCTGATCCTGTGGACGCGCGCACAACCGGCTTCGGGCACGGTGACGCGAGCCCGGGTTCGCTGCGAAGTCTCGCTCGATCCGTCGTTCGCGAGCCTCGCCGCGCAGGGCACGGCGCTGGCCGAGGCCGCGGCCGACTACACGCTCAAGCTCGACCTGAATGGCCTGCGCCCGGACACTGCGTACTACTACCGCTTCGTCTCGGCGAGCCAAACGTCGCCGGTCGGGCGTACGCGCACGGCTCCAGCCGCGGGGTCGACGATCGACCGCCTGCGCCTGGCCTTCGTCACCTGCTCGAACTATGTCGCCGGCTACTTCCACGCCTATCGCCGCGTGGCCGAGCGCCATGACCTGCAGGCCGTCGTGCATCTCGGCGACTACATTTACGAGAATGGCTCGACCGATCGCGTGAGGCCCCACGAGCCGCCGCGCGAGATCGTCACGCTCGCCGACTATCGCCAGCGCTACGCGCAATACCGGGCCGACGAGGACCTGCAGGAGCTGCACCGCCAGCATCCGATGATCTGGGTCTGGGACGATCACGAAATCTGCAACAACGCCTGGAAAGACGGCGCCGAGAGCCACGATCCGGCGCTCGGCGACTACGCGGCGCGCCGGCTCGACGCGGCGCGGGCGGCCTTCGAATGGCTGCCGATCCGTACACCGGACCCGTCCGATCCGATGCGCGTCTACCGCGCTTTCGGGTTCGGGGATCTGGCCGATCTGACGATGCTCGATACTCGCCACATCGGCCGCGACCGGCAGCTGCCGCCGAATACGCTGTTCGAAGAGGCGGTGCCGGTGTTCACGCAGAGCGGCGATTTCGTCGAGCCGGCGCGCCAGCTGCTCGGCGAGGCACAGGAGGCGTGGTTCGCCGAGACCCAGCCGAGGCGCAGCGCGACCTGGCAGCTGATCGGCAATCAGGTGTATTTCTCGCCGCTCAAGCTGCTCGGCGCTCCGCGTGCGGCCGGTGGCGGCGGGCTGTACCTGTCGAACGACAAGTGGGACGGCTACGAGCCGGCACGCGATCGCCTGCTCGCGCAGCTGGCCGGCCAGCGCAACCTGGTGTTCCTGACCGGCGATGCGCACGAGGCCTATGCGTTCGAAGTCACCGCCGACCCGAACGGCCCGGGTTACGGCGCGCTGACCGGCGAGGGCGCCCTGGCGGTGGAGTTCGTCGCCACCTCGATCACCTCGCGCGGCGATCCGGACAGCGGCGGCGGGCTCTCGTCGGTACTCGATGGCCTGGCGACCCATGCCGAGCAATTGCTGCGGCTCAGCAATCCGCACCTGAAGTACTACGAGAACATCCACAACGGCTATCTGCTGCTCGACCTGACGCCCGCGCGCCTGCAGGCCGAGTTCTGGATGGTGCCGAGGGTGTCGGTGCGCAGCGACGAGCAGTGGCTGGATCGGGCGTTTTCGGTCGCGAGCGGCCGCTCGCGGCTCGTCGCTGCGAGCGCGCCGACCGAGGCGATCGCCCGGGCCCCTGCGCCGGCGCCCTGAGCGGGCGCCGGCGCCGAACCGCGATCAGGGCGTGAACCAGGGGCCTTCGACCGCATAGGTGATGCCGGCGGAGCCCGCGCCTTTGCCGTCTCCCGGGCCGCGCTGGGAGCTGAAATAGAAGAATCGCCCGTCCGGCGAGAACGCCGGGCCGGTGACTTCCGAGCCCATGTGGCCGACCAGCTGGATCATTGCCGCGATGCTGCCGTCGGCCTTGATCGCGACCGCCTGCTGGTTCGGCTCGCCCTTGTCCTCGACCACGATGATGTCGCCGCCCGGCGTCATGACGAGATTGTCGACCGAATCGAGGATCGGATCGGGCTGGTGAAACGCGTCGTCGTAGAGCACCTCGAGGGTCTGCGCGGCGATGTCGAGCGCCCAGACGCGGCGGTCGCCCTTGGTCGTGAAATAGACCATGCCGGCCTGGTACCAGATGCCTTCGCCGCCGTTGAACGCGGTGGTCTGCTCCACCTGGTAGCGCGTCTGCTGCTGCAGCACGGTGCCGATCGCGCCCGGATTCGGTCTTGGAATGTCGTGCCAGTCGACTGGCCAGGGGCCGCGGGCGGTCTCGAGATTGAGGTCGTCCTCGGTGATCACGCGCAGGGCTTGCAGCTTGCCGGTTTCGCTCGGCCGGCCGCCGACGTTGGCGGTATCCGGGACGAAGCGGTAGAAGCGGCCGTCGGGGCGATCTTCGGTTTCGTAGAAGACGTTGGTGGTGTCGTCGACGGCCACGGCCTCGTGATAGAAAGTGCCGAGCCCGCTCCAGCGCGTGACGTTGCGGCCGGTGGTATCGAAGGGATCGCATTCCCAGACCACGCCGAGATCGTATTCCTCGCCCGACAGCCAGGTGCCCCAGGGCGTGACGCCGCCGCCGCAGTTCAGGCGCGTGAGCAGGCCCGGCAGGATGTTGTAGGCCGAGACGATTTCGCCCTGGGCATCGAAGCGGATCGCGTTGACGCCGCCGACGAGGAACTCGCGATTGCTCGCGTAGACCCAGCCGCCGTCCGGCGCCGCGAACACCGCCGAGCCGTCCGGGTCGGTGTGCCAGCGAAACCCGGTGCTGCCGACCGCCTGGTTGGCCTGCGCGATCACGCGGCTCTTGAAGCCCTTCGGAATCAGCAGGCCATTTTCGTCGGGCGTACTGTCGAGCTCGGGAAAATCGAGTCGTCCCTTGATCGGCGTGACGCTGCCGCCGCCTTCTCCGTCCCGCGTGCCGCTGCTGCCGCAACCCACGAGGCCTCCGCCGATGCCCATGAGCCCCAGGCCCATGAAGCTCGATTGCAGAATCTCGCGACGCGTAAGGCCGCGGCGCTGACTGCGCCGGAAGTTGGAGGGCTTGGGCATGGACCTGGCTCGGGAGGAAAAGGCTGATCGAGTGCCGATGCTAGGCAGGCGCGATGTCGTCGATGTGACGACGGAGCGGCCCTAGCCGATCGAATGCTCGGCGTAGCGTGCCGGCTCGACGTGGATGGTCGCGGTTACCTGCCCATAGCGATCGGCGAGCTTTTGCTCGATCTGCTCGGTGATCCGGTGCGCGGTGTCGAGATCCGGCGTCGACACCGTCAGGTGCATTTCGACGAAGACCTGGCGGCCGACCAGGCCGCGGGAATGAATCGCGTGGCAATCGATCACGCCCGGGATCGAGGTGGCGATCGCCTCGATTTCGGCGGGCTGGATCGCGGTCTCGTCGACGAGCCAGGGCACGTTGCTGCGCACCACCGTCCAGCCGCTCCAGAGCACCGCGAGGGAGACCGGAACCGACAGCGCCACGTCGATCCACCAGGCCCCGGTCAGCCAGACGCCGGCCGCGCCGGCGATGACGCCGAGCGTGACCCAGATGTCGCCGAAGGTCTGCTGGGCATCGGCGAGCAGCAGGTTGCTCTTGAGCCGTTGGGCGGCGCGCCGTTCGTAGACGGCGACGAACAGGTTGATCGCGAGCACCAGCACCAGCAGGGCCAGCGAGAGCGGGGTGATTTCCACCGCCGCGGCCGAAGGGTCGAGCAGGCGTCCGACCGCGGACTGGAGCACCTCGAAGCAGGCGATGCCGAGCATGGCGGCGATGCCGAGCGCGCCGATGGCCTCGAACTTCAGGTGCCCATACGGATGCTCATGATCGGGCTTGGGCGTGGCCCAGCGCATGATCAGCAGGCCCATCACGTTGTTGAGACTGTCGGTGAGGCTGTGCATCGCGTCGGCGATGATCGCCAGCGATCCGCTGGCCAGGCCGACTCCCGCCTTGATGGCGCAGACCAGCAGGTTGAGTGCCAGCGTGAGCCACAGAATCCGGCGCACTTCGCGCTCGTAGGGCACGGCTCCAGGGAGAGGGTCGATCATCGAGTCAGTGTTGCATGCCGATGCCAGCGACAGAAGCGGGTCATTCCGATTCCGCATGAGGCCTTCGCTTGGCGGAAAGTGGTATTGACTTGTCGAAGCGGTCTTGATTCGGTTGGCCGACGATAAACCCAGATGGCGTGCCGATCAGTAAACATGTGGGGGGTCATCCAAAAACCGGAGCGCCCACTTGTCTGCCGAAGCTATATACTCCGGCGGATTCGCGGCGCCCGTCCGTGTACCTGGCTGGCAGACCCGTGCGATTCGTCGCCGGTGTCGTCACGCTACAAGCCGGTGCTTATCGGGCTCCACAACACCCCGAAGGGCCGAGCTCGTAAGCAGCAAAGACGCTGCTTCCGCCAGGAGCAGAGAGGCGTTTGCCGATGATCACTTCGCCAGAATTCTGGTCAACCGTCGTTTACGTCGTCGCCGTGTTCGGCCTGTGCGCCGTGATGCTGGGACTCTCCGTCCTGCTCGGTGGCCGAAGCGCCGCCCGGGCGCGCAACGAGCCTTTCGAATCGGGCGTCGTCTCCGCGTCTCCCGAGCGCCTGCGCTTTCCGGCCAAGTTCTATCTGGTGGCGGTGTTCTTCGTGATCTTCGACGTCGAGGCGCTGTTCCTGTACGCCTGGGCCGTCAGTGTTCGCGAAGCCGGATGGGTCGGCTTCGTCGAAGCCCTCGTCTTCATCTTCATCCTCGTCGCGAGCCTGGTGTATCTGGCCCGCATCGGGGCGCTCAGCTGGGCGCCGGCCTATCGTCGCCAGCTGAATCCGAATCGTCTTCTCAACAAGACTGTTGCGCCTGACGTGCGCTGATCACGCGCCCGTCGCCAGCCTGAGGCCAGCATGGAATACAAACTCACCCGTCTTGACCCGTACCGTCCGACCGGCGTCTCGCCGCTGAATCGCGACATGGTCAAGGAAGACAAGCCGCAGCTCGGCGACACCTTCACCGAAGAGCAGATCAGCCGCAACGTGATGACGGCCAAGCTCTCGGACATGGTCAACTGGGGACGCAAGAACTCGATCTGGCCGTTCAATTTCGGGCTGTCGTGCTGTTATGTCGAGATGGCCACGGCCTTCACCTCCGTGCACGACATGGCGCGCTTCGGCTCCGAGGTCATTCGCGCCACCCCGCGCCAGGCCGATCTCATGGTCATCGCCGGCACCTGCTTCATCAAGATGGCGCCGGTCGTGCAGCGGCTCTACGAACAGCTGCTCGAGCCGCGCTGGGTCATCTCGATGGGCTCCTGCGCCAACTCCGGCGGCATGTACGACATCTATTCGGTAGTGCAGGGCGTCGACAAGTTCCTGCCCGTCGATCTCTACGTGCCGGGCTGCCCGCCTCGTCCGGAAGCCTTCCTGCAGGGTCTGCTGATGCTGCAGGACTCGATCGGCAAGGAGCGTCGCCCGCTTTCGTGGGTGGTCGGCGACCAGGGCGTCTACAAGGCGCAGATGCCGGTCGAGCGCGACCGCAAGCTCGCCGAGCGCCAGGCGCAGACCATTCTGCGTTCGCCCGACTCGCTCTAAGAGCCAAGAGAGAGACATGGCCGACGGAACTTCCGAGATCCTGCCGGAGATCGTGCGTGAGCTGATCACGCGCTTCGGCGAAAACCTCTTCACCGTGCAGAAGACGGTCGATCGCATGCCCACGCTGTGGGTGCCGGCCGATCGGCTGCACGAGGTGCTGCGCTTTCTCAAGAACGAAATCGCGAAGCCCTACAGGATGCTGTACGACCTCACGGCGGTCGACGAGCGTCTGCGCAAGCATCGCGCGGGTCTGCCGAAGGCCGATTTCACGGTCGTCTACCAGCTGCTGTCGATCGACCGCAACGCCGACATCCGCATCAAGGTTGCGCTGACCGGCGAGTTCCCCAAGCTCAAGACCATCGTCCCGATCTACGCGAACGCCAACTGGTACGAGCGCGAAGTCTGGGACATGTTCGGCATCGTCTTCGAAGGGCATCCGCACCTGCGGCGCATCCTGCTGCCGCCGACCTGGGAAGGCCATCCGCTGCGCAAGGAATACAACGCGCGCGCGACCGAATTCGATCCGTTCCAGCTCGATGCGCTGCGCCAGGACCAGGAGCAGGAAGCGCTGCGCTTCGTGCCCGAGGACTGGGGCATGGCGCGCAGCGCCGGCGATCACGATTTCATGCTGCTGAACTTCGGCCCGAACCACCCGGCCGCGCACGGTGCCTTCCGCATCGTCGTGCAGCTCGATGGCGAAGAGGTCGTCGATTGCGTGCCCGACATCGGCTACCACCACCGTGGCGCCGAGAAGATGGGCGAGCGCCAGAGCTGGCACAGCTACATTCCGTATACCGATCGCATCGACTATCTCGGCGGGGTGATGAACAACCTGCCGTACGTGATGGCGATCGAGAAGCTCGCCGGCATCACCGTGCCCGATCGCGTCAAGACGATCCGCGTGATGCTCTGCGAGTTCTTCCGCATCACCTCGCACCTGCTGTTCTACGGCACCTTCGCGCAGGACGTCGGTGCGATGTCACCGGTGTTCTTCATGTTCGTCGACCGCCAGAAGGCCTACGACGTCATCGAAGGCATCACCGGCTTTCGCATGCACCCGGCCTGGTTCCGCATCGGCGGCCTCGCGCACGATCTGCCGATCGGCTGGGAAAAGAAGGTCCAGGAATTCCTCGACTGGATGCCCAAGCGTCTCGACGAGTACCGCAAGGCCTGCCTCGAAAACGCGATCCTGATTTCGCGTTCGCGCGACGTTGCCGCCTATACCACGGCCGATGCGCTCGAGTGGGGCGTGTCGGGCCCGGGCCTGCGCGCCACGGGCTGCAACTTCGACCTGCGCAAGGCGCGTCCGTATTCGGGTTACGAGAACTTCGACTTCGAAGTGCCCGTCGGCCATCTCGGCGACGTCTACGATCGCGCGCTGCTGCGCGAGGAAGAGATCCGCCAGTCGCTGCGCATCATCGAACAGTGCATGAAGAACATGCCGTCGGGCCCGTACAAGGCCGACCATGCGCTGACCACGCCGCCGCCGAAGGAACGCACGCTCAAGGACATCGACACCTTGATCCCGCACTTCCTCGGCGTGTCCTGGGGGCCGGTGATGCCGGCCGGCGAAACCTCGCAGATGATCGAGGCGACCAAGGGCTTGAACAGCTATTACCTGACCAGCGATGCCAACACCATGAGCTATCGCACGCGCATCCGTACCCCGAGCTTCGCGCATCTGCAGCAGATTCCGAGCGCGATCCGCGGCCAGATGATGCCCGACCTCATCGCTTACATCGCGTCCATCGATTTCGTGATGGCCGACGTGGATCGCTGACATGTCCGAGACTTCGAATCAAACGGTCATCAAGCTCGCTGACCTCGTCAAGCCCGCCGAGCCCTTCGTGCTCAGCGAGCAGGAGCGCCACGAGATCGAGCACGAGCTGCATCACTATCCCGATTCGCGCGCCGCGAGCATCGAAGCGCTGAAGATCGTGCAGAAGCATCGCGGCTGGGTTTGCGACGAGGCGATTCCGGTGATCGCGCAAGCCATCGGCATCAGCGCGGCCGATCTCGAAGGCGTGGCGACCTTCTACAGCCTGATCTTCCGCCGTCCGGTCGGACGCAACGTGATCAAGGTCTGCGACAGCATTTCCTGCCATCTGACCGGCTACGAAGAACTGCGCGACGCCTTCGTCAAAGAGCTCGGCATTCGCTACGGCCAGACCACGGCCGACAACCGTTTCACGCTGTTGCCGATCTGCTGCCTCGGCGCCTGCGATCGCGGCGCGACGGTGATGATCAATGACGACCTGCATGGCCCGGTCGAACCGGCCGATGTCGCCAAGCTGCTGGAGGCGTACGTATGAGCCACCGGGCGAGGGCCCCGCGCAGCGGGATCGACCGCAAGGCGAGTGCGTGCCATCACCGTAATGCATCGCTCTCAGTCACCGCGAATTCTTGGAAGGTGATCGCATGACACTTCGCAGTGCAGCCGACCCGCAGTACCAGAAGCCGCTGACGCGCCTGATCGATCGCGCGGCCGGTCCGCTCGCGATCGATGCCTACGAAGCCGAGGGCGGTTACGCCGCGCTCAAGAAGGCGGTTAAGGAACTCGAACCCGCTGCCGTGCAGGCCGTGGTCAAGGATTCGGGCCTGCGCGGTCGCGGCGGCGCGGGCTTCCCGACCGGCGTGAAGTGGAGCCTGATTCCGATGGGGCCGGACGCCGGCGAGAAATATCTCGTCTGCAACGCCGACGAAATGGAGCCCGGCACGTTCAAGGATCGCCTGCTCATGGAGCAGGCACCGCACCAGCTCATCGAGGCGATGGCGACCGCGGCGTTCGCGATCCAGGCCACGCGCGGCTACGTCTTCCTGCGCGGCGAATACGTGGTCGCGGCCGAGCGCCTGAACGCGGCGCTCGCCGAGGCGCGCGCCAGAAACTACATCGGCAAGAACATTCTCGGTGGCGCGTGGAGCTTCGAGCTGTTCGTGCACACGGGCGCGGGCCGCTACATCTGCGGCGAAGAAACCGCGCTGATCAACTCGCTCGAAGGCCGTCGCGCGAACCCGCGCGCCAAGCCGCCGTTTCCGCAGATCGCGGGGCTCTGGGGGCGTCCGACCATCGTCAACAACGTCGAGACGCTGTGCAACATTCCGCACATCGTGTTGAACGGTGGCGATTGGTACAAGGCGCTCAACCAGGGCAAGAGCAAGGACGCGGGCACCAAGCTGTACGGCTGCTCGGGCCCGGCCAACAAGAACGGCATCTGGGAACTGCCGATCGGCACCACGGCACGCGAGCTGCTCGAAGTGCATGCCGGCGGCATGCGCAACGGCAAGAAGCTCAAGGCCTGGCTGCCGGGCGGCGCGTCGACCGACTTTCTGACGCCCGATCATCTGGATCTGGCGATGGATTTCGACACCATCGCCAAGGCCGGTTCGCGCATGGGCACGGGCCTGATCACGGTGGTCAACGAAGACCAGAGCATGGTCTCGGCCGTGCGCAATCTCGAAGAATTCTTCGCCCGCGAATCCTGCGGCTGGTGCACGCCGTGCCGTGACGGCCTGCCGTGGAGCGTGAAGATCCTGCGCGCTTTCGAAGCCGGGCAGGGCACGCCCGAAGATCTCGAGGTGCTCGCCAAGCTCACGCGCTGGCTCGGCCCCGGCAAGACGTTCTGCGCGCATGCGCCGGGCGCGATGGAACCGCTGCAGTCGGCACTGAAGTACTTCCGCCACGAGTTCGAGGCGGGTTTGGCGAAGCCGGCACAGGCAGCCTGAGGAACACATGGCAACCATTCACGTAGACGGCAAGCAGTACGAGGTCGACGGCTCGGACAATCTGCTCCAGGCCTGCCTCTCGCTGGGCCTCGATATTCCTTACTTCTGCTGGCACCCGGCGCTCGGCAGCGTCGGCGCCTGTCGCCAGTGCGCGGTCAAGCAGTTCGCCGACGAGAACGACAAGCGCGGCCGTCTGGTGATGTCGTGCATGACCCCGGCCTCCAACAACGCCTACATCTCGATCGAAGATGAAGAGGCCAAGGAGTTCCGCGAGACGATCGTCAGCTTCTTGATGACGAATCATCCGCACGATTGCCCGGTCTGCGAAGAAGGCGGCCACTGCCACCTGCAGGACATGACGGTCATGACGGGGCATCACAGCCGTCAGTACCACTTCACCAAGCGCACGCACCTCAACCAGGAGCTCGGCCCGTTCATCGCCCACGAGATGAACCGCTGCATCGCCTGCTATCGCTGCGTGCGCTACTACCGCGACTACGCGGGTGGCACCGACCTCGGCGTGTTCGGCTCGGCCGCCAACGTCTACTTCGGCCGTGAAAAGCCCGGCACCTTGCAGAGCGAATTCTCGGGCAATTTGTCCGAGGTCTGCCCCACCGGCGTATTCACCGACAAGACCCATTCCGAGCGCTACGTGCGCAAGTGGGACATGCAGTTCGCACCGAGCATCTGCACGGGCTGCGCGGTCGGCTGCAACATCTCGCCGGGCGAACGCTACGGCGAAATCCGCCGCATCGAGAACCGCTACAACGGCGAGGTCAACGGCTACTTCCTGTGCGACCGCGGCCGCTTCGGCTACGGCCACGTGAACCTCAAGGATCGGCCGCGCAAGGCGCAGATCAAGCGCGCTGGCGTATTCGCCGAAATCGAAGCCAATGAGGCCGTCGCCCACGTGCGCAGCCTGCTCGCCTCCGCGAGTTCGGTGCTCGGCATCGGCTCCACGCGTGCGAGCCTCGAGTCGAACTTCGCGCTGCGCGCCCTCGTCGGCGCCGACAACTTCAGCAATGGCCTGTCCGCGCAGAACGCAGCGCTGACGGCCTTCGCGCTCAAGGTGCTGCGCGAAGGCGCGGTGCCGGCGGCGACGATCCGCCAGATCGAGCAGGCCGACGCCGTGCTCGTGCTCGGCGAAGACGTGCTCGCCACCGCCTCGCGCGTGTCGCTCGCGCTGCGCCAGGCCGCCAAGGGCAAGACGCTCGAAATGACGCGCGAGAAGCGCGTGCCCGATTGGCAGGCCTACTCGGCCGCCGACATCGGCCAGCACGAGCGTTATCCGATCATCATCGCCACGCCGGCGGCGACGCGCTTCGACGACATCGGCAGCACCGTGCTGCGCCTGGCTCCCGATGCCATCGCCGCACTCGGCTTCGCGGTCGCGCATGCGATCGACGGTTCCGCTCCGGCGGCATCGGGCCTGTCGGATGCCGATGCGGCGCAGGTCGCGAAGATCGCCGAGACGCTGGCCAAGGCCAAGCGTCCGCTGATCGTGTCGGGCACCGGCTGCGGCTCGCTGGCCGTGATGCAGGCCGCCGCGAACCTCGCGACCGCGCTGCACAGGCAGAACGCCGAAACGCTCATCAGCCTGGCGATTCCGGATTCCAACAGCATGGGCATGGCGCTGTTCGAAGCGAACGATCTCGAAGCTTCGCTCGCCAAGCTGCCGTCTTCTGGCGCTGTCGTCGTGGTGCTCGAAAACGACCTCACGCGCCGCCTGCCGGCTGCCGCGCTGAAGAAGCTCGAAGGCGCCACGCTGATCGTCGTCGATCACCAGATGACCGCCACCGCGCAGGCCGCCGACGTGATCCTGCCGGCCGCGAGCTTCGCCGAAGGCGACGGCACCGCGGTGAACTTCGAAGGCCGTGCCCAGCGCTACTTCCAGGTCTTCGATCCGGCTTACTACGACCGCACCGTCGACACGCTCGAATCCTGGCGCTGGCTGTCGCTTCTGGCGGACGGCAACGACGTGATCCTCGACGACGTGCTCGCCGATGCCGAAGCCGCACTGCCGCAGCTGGCGGGCATCGCCGCGGCCGCGCCGGATGCGACGTTCCGCGTGCAGGGCATGAAGATCAACCGCGCTCCGCCGCGCCAGTCCGGCCGCACCGCCGCGCGTGCCAACGTGTTCGTGCACGAGCCGCGTGCCACGCAGGACAAGGATTCGGGCCTGGCCTTCTCCATGGAGGGCTACAACGGTGTGGGCAGCCAGGATCGTCCGGCCGCCGTGGTGCCGTACGCCTGGGCTCCGGGCTGGAACAGCCCGCAGTCCTGGAACAAGTTCCAGGACGAAGTCGGCGGCGCGCTCAAGGGTGGCGACGCGGGTGTGAAGCTGTTCAAGCCGGCCGCTTCCGGGCTGGCCTATTCGCCGGCCGCTCCGGCGATCGGCGGCAACGGCCTGGTGGCGTTCCCGCTGTACCAGACCTTCGGCTCCGAAGAGCTGTCGGGCAAGGCCAAGCCGATCCGCGAGCGCAGCAACGCGCCGTTCGTCGAGCTTTCGCTGGCCGACGCGCAGCGCCTGGGCATCGAGCACGAAGCCAGGGCGACCGTGAAGGCCGGCGACGTCAGCGTGACCTTGCCGGCCAAGGTTCGCGTGGACTTCCCGGTCGGCCTGGTCGGCCTGCCGGTCGGTCTTCCGGGTGTGCCGACGATCGCTTCGGGCGCCGCCGTCGATGTCGTGAAGGGGGCCTGATGATCGAGCAGATCTACTCGCTGCTTCCGCCGTTCGTCTGGGAGATTCTCTGGGCGGTCGTCAAGGCCGTGATCATCCTGCTCGGCGTGGTGATCTCCGCCGCCTGGATGATCTGGCTCGAGCGTCGCCTGCTCGGCCTCTGGCAGGACCGCTACGGACCGAACCGCGTCGGCCTCTGGGGCCTCGGCCAGGTCATCGCGGACATGCTCAAGATCTTCTTCAAGGAAGACTGGACGCCGCCGTTCGTGGACAAGTTCACGTTCACGCTCGCGCCGGCGATCGCGATGAGCATGATGCTGCTGCCGTTCTGCCTGATTCCGATCACGCCGAACTGGGGCGTCTCCAACGCCAGCCTCGGCCTGCTGTTCTTCTTCGCCACCGCAGGCCTTGCGGTCTACGCGGTGATGCTCGGCGGCTGGTCGTCCAACAGCAAGTATTCGCTGCTCGGCGGCCTGCGCTCGACTGCGCAGACGATCAGCTACGAAGTGTTCATGGGCATTTCGCTGATGGGTATCGTGGTGCAGGCGGGCAGCTTCAACCTGCACGAGATCGTGCGCTGGCAGCAGGAGCACGTCTGGTTCATCTTCCCGCAGTTCTTCGCGTTTCTGACCTGGGCGCTGGCCGGCGTCGCGGTCACGCACCGCACGCCGTTCGATCTGCCCGAAGCCGAATCCGAACTCGCCGCCGGTTATCACACCGAATATTCGGGCATGAAGTTCGGCATGTTCTTCGTCGGCGAATACGTCGGCATCGTGCTGGTTTCGGGCCTGACCACCGCGCTGTTCTTCGGTGGCTGGGAAGCGCCGTTCGGCGACTACCTGCCGTTCCTCAACGCGGTGCCTTTCGTCTGGTTCGCGTTGAAGTCCTTGTTCTTCATGTCGTCGTTCATCCTGCTGCGCGCGGCGCTGCCGCGTCCGCGCTACGACCACATGATGTCCGCCGCCTGGAAGGTCTGTTTGCCGATGTCGCTGCTGAATCTGATCGGCACCGCGGCCGTCGTGCTGTGGACGGGAGCCTGATCCGATGAAAACCTTCTTCGCCGTGCTGCACGGCATTTGGACCCAGTTGCGGTCCATCGGCATGATCTTCATGCACTCGTTCCGTCCGCGCGACGTGATCCTGTATCCGGAAGTGAAGCCGCCGGTGCCGCCTCGCTATCGCGGCCGCATCGTGCTGACGCGCGACCCCGACGGCGACGAACGCTGCGTGGCCTGCAACCTCTGCGCGGTGGCCTGCCCGGTGGGCTGCATCTCGCTGCAGAAGGCCGAGCGCCCCGAGGATGGCCGCTGGTATCCGGAGTTCTTCCGCATCAACTTCTCGCGCTGCATCTTCTGCGGCCTCTGCGAAGAAGCCTGCCCGACCAACGCGATCCAGCTGACGCCCGACTACGAGCTCTGCGAGTACGACCGCCAGAACCTCGTCTACGAGAAGGAGCATCTGCTCATCTCGGGCGTCGGCAAGTACCACGACTACAACTTCTACCGGGTGTCCGGCATGGCCATCAAGGGTAAGGGCAAGGGCGAGGCGCTCAACGAATCGGCGCCGGTCGACATCAAGTCGCTGCTGCCGTAAAGGACTCGGGACGCATGATCGAACCACTCGTTTCCGCTGCTTTCTACGTCGCCGGATTCGTCGCGCTGTTCTCGACGGTGATGGTGGTCGTCAACACGCACCCGGTGCACGCGCTGCTGTACCTGGTGCTGTCGCTGCTATCGATCGCGATGGTGTTCTTCACGCTCGGCGCTCCGTTCGCGGGCGTGCTCGAGATCATCGTCTACGCGGGCGCCATCCTGGTGCTGTTCGTGTTCGTGGTGATGATGCTGAATCTGGGCAAGGCCACGGTCGAACAAGAGAAGAAATGGCTCAAGGGCTCGGGCTGGATCGGTCCGGTGGTGCTGGCCGGCGTGCTGCTCGCCGAGCTCGTGCTGATCCTGTGGCCGCAGGCCGGCCTGACGCCGATCAGCGGCAAGGTCGTGGGCGCCAAGGAAGTCGGCGTGGCCATGTTCGGGCCCTATCTGCTCGCGGTCGAACTCGCCTCGACGCTGCTGCTCGCCGGCCTCGTGGCCGCCTACCACCTGGGACGTAGCCAAGACTCATGACCACCATTCCCATGGAGCATGGGCTGCTGCTCGCCGCAGCGCTCTTCACGCTGGGCTTCGCCGGCCTGGTGGTTCGCCGCAACGTGCTGTTCATGCTGATGTCGGTCGAAATCATGATGAACGCGACCGCGCTGGCCTTCGTCACCGCCGGCGCGCGCTGGGGCAACGCGGACGGGCAGGTGATGTTCGCGTTCGTGCTCTCGCTGGCCGCCGCCGAAGCCTGCGTGGCGCTCGCGCTGGTGATCCAGCTCTACCGTCGCTTCCGCACGCTGGACGTGGATGCGGCCAGCACGATGAAGGGGTAAGACGGCATGCTGAATCTGCTACCGCTCGTTTTCGTCTTCCCGCTCGTCGGCTTTTTGCTGCTCGCGTTCTCGCGCGGCCGCCTGTCCGAGAACGCCGCCGCCACCATCGGTGTCGGCGCGATGGGCTTGTCGGCGCTGACCGCGCTCGTGGTCGGCTACGACTTCCTGGCGCATCCGCCGGAAGGCCACGCGTACACGCATCTGCTGTGGACCTGGATGGACGTCGGCAACTTCGCGCCGACCTTTGCGCTCAAGCTCGACGCGCTGTCGCTGACGATGCTCGGCGTGATCACCGGCGTGGGTTTCTTCATCCACCTGTTCGCCTCGTGGTACATGCGCGGCGACGACGGCTATGCGCGCTTTTTGAGCTACATGAACCTGTTCGTCGCGAGCATGCTGTTCCTCGTGCTCGGCGACAACCTGCTGTTCCTGTACTTCGGCTGGGAAGGCGTGGGCCTGTGCTCGTACCTGCTGATCGGCTTCTGGTACAAGGACCCGGCCAACGGCGCCGCGGCGCGCAAAGCCTTCGTGATCACGCGCGTGGGCGACACCTTCATGGCGATCGCGCTGTTCATCCTCTATCGCGAATTCGGCACGCTCAATATCGATGAGCTCGCTCGCCTGGCGCCCGAAGCCTGGGCGGTCGGCAGCACGGTGGCGACCGCGACGGCGCTGCTGCTGCTCGGCGGCGCGGTGGGCAAGTCGGCGCAGCTGCCGCTGCAGACCTGGCTGCCGGACGCGATGGCCGGCCCGACGCCGGTTTCCGCGCTGATCCACGCGGCGACCATGGTCACCGCCGGCGTGTACCTGATCGCGCGTACGCACGTGCTGTTCGAGCTGTCTCCCTTCGCGCTCGAATGCGTCGGCGTCATCGGTGCGATCACGCTGCTGCTCGCCGGTTTCACGGCGCTCATGCAGACCGACATCAAGAAGATTCTCGCCTACTCGACCATGAGCCAGATCGGCTACATGTTCCTGGCCGAAGGCGCCGGCGCGTATCAGCCGGCCGTGTTCCACCTGATGACGCACGCCTTCTTCAAGGCGCTGCTGTTCCTGTCGTCGGGCTCGGTGATCCTGGCGATGCACCACGAGCAGGACATCTTCCGCATGGGCAACCTGCGCAAGCACATTCCGTTCGTGTTCTGGTGCATGCTGATCGGCACGCTCGCGCTGTGCGCGTTCCCGTTCACCTCGGGCTTCTACTCGAAGGACGAGATCCTGCACGAGGCCTATCTGGCCGGGCACTACGAGCTCTGGCTCGCGGGCCTGTTCGGCGCGTTCTTGACCGGTGTCTACAGCTTCCGACTGATCTTCATCGTCTTCTTCGGCCCCGAACGCTGGCGCCAGGTTGCACATCATGCGCACGGTCACGATGACCACGCGGACGATCACGCGCATCACGGCCTCGGTCCGAAGGACGAGCCGCATGGTGCGAAGACGCTCGATCACCACCTGCCGCTCGCGGTACTGCTGATCTTCTCGATCCTCGGCGGCTTCATCCACCTGCCGCTCGAGACTGTGCTGCCGGCTGCGGGCCACGGTTTGGAAGCGGGGGCGGACCACGGCCCGGCCTGGATCGCCTATCTGCCGATTCCGGTGTCGCTTGCGGGAATCCTGGTGTCCTGGCTGCTGTTCGTGCAGGCCCCGCAGATTCCGGCCGCGCTCAAGAACGGCGCCGCCACCGCCTGGCTCGGCAAGCTCTGGAAGAACGCCTGGGGCTTCGACTGGCTCTACGACGTGCTGTTCGAGCGCCCGTTCGTGTGGATTTCGCGCACCAACCGCAATGACTTCATCGACCAGCTGATCGGCCTGATTCCGGCCAGCCTGCGCGCTGCGAGCACGCTCGCGACGACCACGCAGACCGGCGGCCTGCGCTGGTACGCGGCGGTGGCCGGCGCCGGCATCTGCGTGCTGATCGCCGTCGTGGCGCTGCACTGATCAAAGCCCCAGGAAACTAGAGAACGACACGATGATTCTGGCCTGGCTCATCCTCATTCCCTTCATCGGCGGTCTGCTGAGCTGGCAGAGCGAACGCTCCTCGCGCGGCACGCCTCGCTGGATCGCGCTGATCACCATGCTGTCCACGCTCGGCATTTCGCTGTGGCTGTGGGCGACCGGCGACTATTCGATGACCGGTACCGGCTTCGCGGCCGCCGCGGGTCAGGCTCCGCAGTGGACCGTCGAGTTCAAGGTTCAGTGGATTCCGGCGATCGGTGCGAGCATCCACCTGGGCCTCGACGGCCTGTCGCTGCTGCTCGTGGTGCTGACCAACCTGATCGGCGTGCTCGCGATCGCCTGCTCGTGGAAGGAGATCGAGCGCAACGTCGGCTTCTTCCATCTGAACCTGCTGTGGAACCTCGGCGGCGTGGTCGGCATCTTCCTCGCGCTGGATCTGTTCCTGTTCTTCTTCTTCTGGGAAATGATGCTGGTGCCGATGTTCTTCCTGATCGCGCTCTGGGGCCACAACATGCCCGGCGGAAAGGGCAGGGTCCACACGGCGATCAAGTTCTTCATCTACACCCAGGCCTCGGGCTTCCTGATGCTGATCAGCATCCTCGGCCTGGTCTGGTTCAACCACCAGGCCACCGGCGTCTGGAGCTTCGACTATCACGATCTGCTCGCCACCAAGCTGTCGGCGAACGCCGAATGGTGGCTCATGCTCGGCTTCTTCCTGGCCTTCGCGGTCAAGATGCCGCTGGTGCCGCTGCACAGCTGGCTGCCCGATGCGCACAGCCAGGCGCCGACGGCCGGCTCGGTCGACCTCGCGGGCATTCTGCTGAAGACCGCGGCCTACGGCCTGCTGCGCTTCGGCATTCCGTTCTTCCCGAACGCCTCGGCCGAGTTCGCGCCGGTGGCGATGTGGCTGTCGGTGCTCGGCATCGTCTACGGCGCGGTGGTGGCGTTCTCGCAGACCGACATCAAGCGCCTGGTCGCCTACAGCAGCGTGAGCCACATGGGCTTCGTCGTGATCGGCATCTACGCGGGCACCGAGCAGGCGCTGCAGGGCGTGGTCGTACAGATGATCGCGCATGGCCTGTCGGCCGCAGGCCTGTTCATCCTCTGCGGCGAAATCTACGAGCGCCTGCACACGCGTGACCTGACCAAGATGGGCGGCCTGTGGGCTCGGTTCCCGAACCTGCCGCCGATCATGCTGTTCTTCTGCGCGGCCTCGCTTGGCCTGCCGGGCCTTGGCAACTTCGTCGGCGAATTCCTGATCCTGGTCGGCAGCTTCCCGGTCGCGCCGGTGGTGACGATCATCGCGGCCTCCGGCCTGATCCTGGCGGCGGTCTACTCGCTGATCATCGTGCAGCGCGCCCTGCACGGCGCTCCGCAGGAGCTGCCGCCCGGCGCGCATCTGCACAACGGCAAGCTCAAGGACCTGTCGCGTCGCGAACTCGTGATGATGTTCTCGCTGATGATCCTGCTGCTCGGCCTGGGCCTGTATCCGCAGCCTGTCATCAACGCCGCCAAGGCGCCGGTGCAGGCCGTTCACGCCATCTATAGCGCAGCCGGGAAACCCGTCGCCGGCCCCGTCGCAGCCAGCACCGGAGTCGCCGAATGAACAGCAGTCAACTCTGGGCACTGACTCCATTGTTGCTCGCTACCGCGACCGTCGTCGCGGTGATGCTGACGATCGCGGTCAAGCGCCATCACCGCCTGTGCGCGCTCGTTGCCGTGATCGGTACCAACCTCGCGCTGTTCTCGGTGCTGCCGGCCGTGTTCGGCGGCAACACCGAAGCCATCGCCGTGACCGGTCTCATGCAGATCGACAGCGCCGCCCGCTTCGGCATGGCACTGGTGCTCGCGACCACGCTCGGGGTGCTCACGCTGTGCCACGCCTACTTCGAAGGCTTCAAGAAGAACCGCGAAGAGATCTACCTGCTGATCAGCCTCGGCACGCTCGGCGCGCTGACGCTGGCCTGTGCCTCGCATGCCTCGACCCTGCTGCTCGGCGTGGAACTGCTGAGCCTGCCGATGGTGGCCGGCGTCGCGTATGCGTTCGACGATCGTCGCTCGATCGAAGGCGGCCTCAAGTACCTGATCCTGTCGGGCGGCGCCTCGGCCGCGCTGCTGTTCGGCATCGCGCTGGTCTACGCGCAGATCGGTTCGCTCGATATCGGCGCGATGGCCAATGCGATCGTCGGCGCGAGCGCCGACCAGCCGCTGGTGCTCGCGGGCACCGCCATGATGCTCTCGGGCCTCGCGTTCAAGCTCTCGCTGGTGCCGTTCCACCAGTGGACGCCCGATGTCTACGAAGCGGCGCCAACGCCGGTCACGGCCTACATGGCGACGGTGTCCAAGCTCGGTGTGTTCATCGTCATGCTGCGCCTGTTCCATGCCGACAGCGGAGCCGCCGCGTCTCCGTTCATCCTGAGCGCGGTGGTGGTGATCGCGGTCGCCTCGATGCTCGTCGGCAGCGTCCTCGCGCTGCGCCAGAACAATCTCAAGCGCCTGCTCGCGTACTCTTCGATCGCGCACTTCGGCTATCTGGCGATCGTGCTCGTGGTGCCCGGCGAGGCCTCGCTGCGTTCGGCCGGTGTATATCTGGCGACCTATCTGGTCACCTCGCTCGGCGTGTTCGGCGTGATGGCGTTGGTATCGAGCCCGATGTCGGATCGCGACCAGGAGGATATCGCCGACTATCGCGGGTTGTTCTGGCGCCGTCCGTACCTGACTTCGATCCTGACCGCGATGCTGCTGTCGCTCGCGGGCATTCCGCTGACTGCGGGCTTCATCGGTAAGTTCGCGGTCATTGCAGTCGGCACAAACTCGGCGCAGTGGCTGCTTGTCGGCAGCCTCATCGTCTCGAGCGCCATCAGCATCTATTACTACCTGCGCGTGCTGAGCGGTCTGTTCAGTGCGGTCGACAAAGGCTCCGAACGGGTCAGCGAGTCGCTCGGCTGGGCGCAGAGCGCCGGTGGCATCATGCTGCTGCTGGCGATGATCGCGATGCTCTGGATGGGCGTTTACCCGCAGCCGCTGTTCGAACTCAGCGGACAACTCGCACTGCACTAGCAAGGACCGTTGAATGGCCACGACCGCCCCCGCTCCGACCAACGCCACCCGCGAAGTCACCGAGCTCGGGCGCATCCTGCGTCAGCTCGATGTTCCGGAGTTCTGGCAGGCCTGGCTCGAACCGGCTATCCGTCTGCTGCTGATCCTGGTCGTCGGGTGGACACTGCTGCGGCTGCTCAAACTGTTGATCAGTCGCTTCGAGAAGCGATTGATCGCCGCAGCCGATCACAATATCGAAACGCAGTTCGATGCGCGCAAGCGCATCGGCACCCTGGTCGGTCTGCTGCGCCAGGTCGTCAACATCGTGATGTTCGTGATCCTCGGGCTCATCGTGCTGACGCAGCTCGGGGTGCAGATCGGCCCGCTGATCGCGGGTGCCGGTATCGTCGGCGTTGCGGTGGGTTTCGGTGCGCAGTATCTCGTGCGCGACATCATCACGGGCTTCTTCATCGTGCTCGAAAACCAGATCCGCGTCGGCGACGTGGTGACGATCAACGGCACCGGCGGCCTCGTCGAGGCGCTGACGATCCGCACCGTGGTGCTGCGCGACGGCAACGGCGTCGTCCACGTGTTCACGCACGGCAACATCAGCACGCTGAGCAATGCGACGCGCGACTGGTCGGCCTACATCTTCAACTTCGCGATCCAGCTCAAGGAAGATCCCGAAGAAGTCATGCAGGCGATTCGCGATGCGGTCGCCGAGCTGCGCCAGGATCAGGTCATCGGCCCCAAGATCATCGCCGACGTCGAGCTCTGGGGCGTCGACAAGCTCGACGGCGGCGGCTTCACGATCCAGGGACGCATCAAGAGCCGGCCCGGCCAGCAGGCCGACGTCGCGCGCGCTTTGCTGCGCAAGCTGCGTGTGCTGTTCGGCGAGCGCTCGATCGAAATGTCCTCGAGCACGCCGACGATCCAGTTGTTGCCCGCTCCTCAGCCCGTCAAGCCCTGAGCTATCAGGCGGGCAGGCGCGCGTCCGGATTCAGCGCGAGCTTGGCGAGTCCGAGCAGCGAGGGATTCGGATGGTGGATGCGAAACACCGGCACCGCGCCGATGTCCGCCGCCATCGGTGATTTGTCTTCCATGCCTTTGCGGAACGCCGGCTCATCGAGCGCATCTTCGAGTTCGTCGAGCACGCTGCCGACCAGATAGACCCCGTTCCAGGCTCCATAGGCAAGCGCCAGGTTGCCGACCGCCCGGCCTAGCCAGGTCGAGAACACGATCATCGCCTTGCGTGCCGCCGGCTCGCCAGCAAGCGCGCGCTGGCCGATCGTTCGCGCGCTTTCGTCGGGCAAGCCGCTGCAGATCTCGTAGAGGCGGGCGAGGCCGCCGACGGACAACAGACCGTCGACTGACAAACGACCCAACGGAGCGAGCCGGTTGAGCCACTGGCGCTCATCCGCGCTGACCGCGGCCAGATCGAGCTGTCCGGCTTCGGTCTCGAGCAGTGAGCCTTCCGTCGTCAGCACTGCGGCGCCGAAGCTGGCCCCGACTCCGACCACCAGTCGAACGCCGGTGCGCTCGGGCCGCGCGATGCCGAAGGCCACGCGCTCATCGGGCCGCAGCAAGGGCAGGGCGGCGGCAACGGCGGCGAGATCGTTGACGAGCATCACGCGCGAGGCGCCCGTGGCCCGGCTCAGATCATCGAGTTCGATCGTCAGCTGGGCACTGCCCATGCGCACCACGCTGCGTTCGGGCAGGCGCACGACACGTCCGGCCGCGGCGACCGCGCAGGCGTTCACCGATTGCAGGCCGGCGTTGTGCAGCTGTTCGGATAACGCGGGTTGCAGGCGACCGTTCGGCGTGGGCAGCGGTCGCAGGGCTTGCAGATGAGGCCTCGCATCGCCGTTCAGGTGGGCGAGCGCTGCGTGGAGTTCGGTGCCGCCAACATCGGCGACGAGTGCTACCCGAGTCGAATCCAAAGCCAAAATTGATTCCTCTTTATCATTCCGTTGTAAGTGCCTCGAGGAAGCGGCGGGACCATTGGGCGACGTCGTTTTCCAACAGGCCGCGCATGAGGCTCTGGTGGCGGCGCCGACGTTCGTCGACCGCCATGGTTCGCGCGGTTTCGAGCGCGGTGGCGACTTCTTCCGTGTCGTAGGGGTTGACCAGCAAGGCGTCGCGCATTTCCTGCGCGGCGCCGGCGAAGCGAGACAGGATCAACACCCCCGGATCGGCCTCGTCCTGGGCTGCGACGTATTCCTTGGCCACGAGGTTCATGCCGTCGCGCATCGGCGTGACCAAGCCGATGCGGCTCGCGCGATACAGACCGGCGAGCCGGCGGCGCGGGATCGCCTCGTTGACATAGCGCACGGGTACCCAATCGACCCTGCCGAAGCGTCCGTTCATGGAGGCCGCGTGCTGCTCGAGCTCGCGGCGAAAGTCGCGGTACGCGGTGACTTCGCCACGACTGATCGGCGCGACCTGCAGGTAGGTTACGCGTCCATGCGATTCCGGGTGCCTGTCGAGCAGGAGCTCATAGGCATTCATGCGCCGGACCAAGCCCTTGCTGTAATCGAGCCGGTCGACGCCGATGATCTGGTCGCGATCGCGCAGAAACTCGCGCATGCGCTGGTATTCGCGTTCGCCGTGAGTCGAGAAGCCGAAATCGTGGAAGCGCGCCGTGTCGATGCCGACCGGAAACGCCTGGATGCGCAGGCGCTTGCCGAAGGCTTCCATCCAACCATGACCGACTTTGCCGCCGAGATCCTGTTCGACGTACGCAGCGAGACGCTTGACGTCGTCCTCGATCTGGAAACCGACCAAGTCGTACTCGAACAGGGCTTTGACGAGCGAAAGATGCTGCGGCAGCGTCGTCAGCAGCTCGCGCGGCGGAAACGGGATGTGCAGGAAAAAACCGAGTCGCTGCTTCGCTCCGAGCTTGCGTAGCTCACGCCCGATGGGGAACAGGTGGTAGTCGTGCACCCAGACCAGATCGTCTTGCTCGAGTAGCGGCAGCAGCGACTGCGCGAAACGCAGGTTGACGCGCTTGTAGGCTTCGTAATGCGCCCGGTCGTAGCCCGTCAGGTCGAGCCGGAAGTGAAACAGCGGCCACAGGCAGCGATTGGCGAATCCCGAGTAGTAGGCGTCATGATCTTCCTGCGTCAGATCGACGGTTGCCGAAGTCACTTCGCCTTCGCGTGATACGTGCGGCTCGTCGTTCGCGACATCGACCGTCTTGCCGCTCCAGCCGAACCAAAGTCCGCGGTTTTCACGCAGCGCGTCGGCCAGCGCCACGGCCAGCCCGCCCGCGAGCGGGGCCGCGCGCAATGAGCTCACGCGGTTCGAAACCGCAACCAGCCGCCTCATGGAGCCACCGCCTCGAATCGATCGAGACTGGCGCGCAGCCAGTCGAGGACAGCGGAGACATCTGTCAGCCGGTGACGCGCAGCCGTCTGGGCCGCGCCGACACGAATGCCCACACCGCCCAGACCCTGCACGGCTCGGATCGCATCCTCGTCGGTGGTGTCGTCGCCGATGAAAAACAGCCTGCGTCCGGCGAACGGCTCGGTCTCGGCGAGTTCTCGAAGCGCAGTGCCCTTGTCGATGCCGGCCGGCCGGGCCTCGAAAACGCAATGCCCACTCAGCAGGCTGAATCCGAGATGCCGGGCGACGTCACGCATCGCCTGTCGGCATTCCTCGCGTCGATCTGGTGCGAGCCGGTAGTGCAGAGCGATCGCAGCCCCTTTGTTCTCGACCAGAATGCCGGGCACGTCGGCGTACCGGGCCTCCAGCTCGGCAACTTGCGCGACCAGTTCCGGAGTGACCCGTGGAGAGGGCGCCGGGCCGGCGCTCAACCGCATCTGGGTTCCATGCAGGCCGCCGCCGGGAAGCTGCAGGGGCGCGAGCCAGCGATCGATCGATTCGAGCCTGCGCCCCGAAATCACACCGAGTGCGCCGCCCAGTCGATGACTGAGAGCCTGCAGCAGGCCAACGAGATCGTCGGCCGGTTTCAATTGTTCCGGACTTTCCGCAAGCTCCACGAGCGTACCGTCGAAGTCGACCAAAAGGCCGTCTCGGGCGGTCAGCAAGTCCGGAGCGACTCCCTGCGTGGTCGGATTTGGATCCGATGGGTGCGGATTGAGCGTCCTGTCTGGTACGTCATCCATGTTTTCAGGGTAACCCGAAAACGCCGGCCGATGACTGAATCGACGACGGCTCGCGCGGAGCCGGGCCGGATTTGCCGGAAACGCTTGAGCTTTGAAGAAGCGCTGCCTAAGATACGCGGCTCTAAGAATGGCATGGGCCTCGTTGTCGAAGTCCCGGCCGTTCGCGGAAAATGGGCTCTCGACATGAACGCGGAGCCCGGCTTGCCCGCCCGGAAGTAGTCCGGGTCAACTGGAGATAGCAGCATCGCCTTAGAACGTGAAGACCGGCGCAACGAGCAGATCACGGCGCCGCGTGTGCGAGTCATCGGGGACGACGGTTCTCAGGCCGGCATCATGCTGACGCGTGACGCTATCGCCAGGGCCGAAGAATTGGGCATGGACTTGGTGGAAGTCTCTCCTAATGCCGATCCGCCGGTCTGCAAGATCATGGACTACGGCAAGTACATCTATCAGAAGGACAAGGCCCAGCACGCTGCCAAGAAGAAGCAGAAGCAGATCCAGGTCAAGGAAATCAAGTTCCGTCCCACCACGGAAACCGCTGACTACGAGACCAAGATGCGTGCAGCTCAGCGCTTCATCGAGGAGGGCGACAAAGTGAAGGTCACGGTTCGCTATCGCGGTCGTGAAATGGCCCACCAGGAAATCGGCATGCAGTTGATGGATCGCGTCAAGGGCGACCTCGATGCGATCGCGGTGGTAGAGCAGTACCCCAAGATGGAAGGTCGTCAGGCTGTGATGGTCCTGTCGGCCAAGAAGCGCTGAGCAGTTTCCAAAACTGCTTGGACGCTGCGATGGTGAGCTTCTCTCGCCGTCGCCCATAAGAAGCCCCACCTGCGGTTAGGTGGGCCCGGTCAGCTCGGCAGGCATGCCGATGTGAAGCCGGCAACACAAACTGGAGTTATTCGATGCCCAAGATGAAAACCAACAAGGGCGCGGCGAAGCGCTTTTCCAAGACTGGAAAAGGCGGTTTCAAGCGCAGCCACGCGTTCAAGCGCCACATCCTGACCAAGAAGAATGGTAAGACGGTTCGCCAGCTTCGCGGCGAGGCTCAGGTGCACGCCTCCGACGTCAAAGAAGTGAAGCAGCTGCTTCCCTACGCCTAAAGGAGACGAACGATGGCACGTGTCAAACGCGGCGTGACGGCTCACGCCAAGCACAAGAAGCTCCTCAAGAAGGCCAAGGGTTATTACGGCGCACGCTCACGCGTGTTCCGTGCGGCCAAGCAGCAGGTCATCAAGTCCGGCCAGTACGCCTATCGCGATCGTCGCGTGAAGAAGCGCGAGTTCCGCGCTCTGTGGATTCAGCGCATCGGCGCTGCGACCAAGGAACTGGGCCTGTCGTACAGCCTGTTCATCAATGGCCTGTCGAAGGCCGGCATCGAGCTAGACCGCAAGGTTCTGGCCGATCTCGCCGTCAACGACAAGCCGGGTTTTGCGGCGCTCGTGGCTCAGGCCAAGGCGCAGCTGGCCTGATTCGCCGAAGGCGCGGGCTGTCGGTTTCAAGCCTGGCTTGAGCCTCGACCGCCTGACGTAACGCCGAAGGGGAGCGCCGCAAGGTGGCTCCCCTTCTTCATTTTGTTCGGACGATTCGATGACGCCGTCGCGAAGCGCTTGCACGGCAGTCGGATGATCCAGGGAGTTTCAATGAGTGATTCGCTAGAGCAGCTGCAACAGCAGGCGCTCGCAGATATCGCCGCCACCACCGAATCGCGCGTGCTCGAACAGCTGCGCATCGACTATCTCGGCAAAAAGGGACAGGTGACCGAACTGCTCAAGCAGCTCGGCAAGATGGCGCCCGAGGAGCGCAAGGTCTTCGGCGACCGCGTCAACAAGGCCAAGGACGCGATCTGGCAGGCCGTCGAGGCGCGCTCGGCGCATCTGGCCGAAGTGGCGCTCGAAGCGCAGCTCGCCAGCGAGACGCTCGACGTGACGCTCCCAGGCCGCGGCGAAACCGCCGGCGGCATCCACCCGCTCACGCGCACGATCGCGCGCATCGAGAGCCTGTTCAACGAGCTTGGTTTCGAGACCGTCGAAGGCCCCGAGATCGAGGACGATTTCCACAACTTCGGGGCGCTGAACATTCCCGAAGCGCATCCGGCCCGCGCCATGCAGGACACCTTCTACGTGCGCGACGGCGCCCAGGTGCTGCGCACGCATACGAGCCCGGTGCAGATCCGCACGATGGAGCGCTACGTGCGCGCCGGCATCAAGCCGCCGATCCGCATCATCTGCCCGGGCCGCGTCTACCGGAAGGATTCCGATCGCACGCACAGCCCGATGTTCCATCAGGTCGAAGGCCTCTACGTGGCCGAGAACGTGGCGTTCTCCGACCTCAAGTACGACCTCATGACCTTTTTGTCGCGCTTCTTCGAGCGCGACGCCGAAGTGCTGTTCCGCCCGAGCTATTTCCCGTTCGTCGAGCCCGGCGCCGACGTCCACATGAAGCTCGAAGGCCGCTGGCTCGAGCTGCTCGGCTGCGGCATGGTCCACCCGAAGGTGTTCGAAGCCGTCGGCCTCGATCCCGAGCGCTACACCGGTTACGCCTTCGGCATGGGCGTCGAGCGCCTGGCGATGCTGCGCTATGGCGTGACCGACTTGCGCCAATTCTTCGAAAACGATCTGCGCTTCCTCGAAGCCTTCAAATAAGGGATCGCGAGACCATGAAAATTTCCGAAAACTGGCTGCGCGAGTGGGTGAACCCGCAGGCAAGCACGCAGCAGATCGCCGAGCGCCTGGTGATGGGCGGCCTGGAGCTTGAAGTCGAGCCGGCCGTCGCCGAACTCGCGAGCAAGGTCGTCGTCGGCCGCATCGTGTCGATCGCGCCGCATCCGAACGCCGACAAGCTGCGCGTCTGCCAGGTCGATGCGGGCCACGCCGGCATGCCGACCATCGTCTGCGGCGCCGCCAACGCACGTGCGGGCCTGCTCGCGCCGGTCGCATTGCCGGGCGCGAAGCTGCCGGGCGGCATCGAGATCAAGGTCGGTGAACTGCGCGGCGTCGAGTCTCAGGGCATGTTGTGCTCGGCCAAGGAACTCGGCCTGGCCGAAAAGTCCGAAGGCCTCATGGAGCTCGACAACGACGCCCGACCCGGCATGCCGGTCGAGCAGTATCTCGACCTCAAGGATCAGATTCTCCACCTCGAACTGACGCCGAACCGCGGCGATTGCCTGTCGGTGCAAGGTCTTGCGCGCGAGATCGCGGCGCTCTACGGCCTGCAGCTGACGCGCCCGCGCATCAAGCCGGCGGTGGTCGTGCGCGAAAGTCGTTTCGCGGTCGAAATCGAAAACCTCGGCGACACCGCCAACTTCGCGGGCCGCGTCATCGAAGGCCTGAACCCCAAGGCGCGCACGCCGGACTGGATGCGCGAGCGCCTGCGTCGCAGCGGCATCCGCGCGATTCATCCGCTCGTCGACATCACCAACTACGTGATGATCGAGCTCGGCCAGCCGATGCACGCCTACGACGCCGACAAGCTCAAGGGCACGGTGAGGGCGCGCCGGGCCAAGGCCGGCGAGCGCGTGACCCTGCTCAACGACGCCGAAATCGAGCTCACGCCGACCGATCTCGTCATCGCCGACGACAACGGGCCGCTGGGCCTGGCGGGCGCGATGGGCGGCGCGGCCTCGGCCGTCTCCGGCACGACGACGCGGGTGTTCTTCGAATCGGCCTGCTTCAACGCGCTCGCGGTCGCCGGTGTCGGCCGCCGGCACAGGCTCAGTTCGGATGCGCTGTATCGCTTCGAGCGCGGCGTCGATCCGGAGCTGCAACGCGCCGCGCTCGAGCGTGCGAGCGAGCTGGCGATCCAGATCTGCGGCGGCGAAGCCGGGCCGATCACGCATTCCGGCCGTACCCAGCCCGAGCTGATCCAGGTCGGGCTGCGCCAGGCGCGCCTGAACCAGTTGCTCGGCCATGACATTCCAGCGCGCGAAGTCGAAGCCCTGCTCGCAAGGCTCGGCATCGGCGTCGTGCAGACCGAAGTCGGCGCTTGGCGCGCCAAGGTGCCGAGCTGGCGCCCGGACCTGCGCATCGAGCCCGACTTGATCGAAGAAGTGGCCCGCCTGTACGGCTACGACCGCATTCCGGCCAAGGCTTACGCGGCCCGCCTGCCGGTTTCGCGTCCGTCCGAAACCCAGCGCAGCGTCACGCGCGTGAAGGACCTGCTGGTTGCCCGCGGCTGGCAGGAGATCGTCACGCTGGCGTTCGCCGAGCAGAAGCTGCAGCAGGCGCTCGCGCCCGAGGTGCAGCCGATCCCGCTCGATAACCCATTGGCCGATACCCACGCCTACATGCGCGGCACGCTCTGGAGCGGGCTCGTAAGCGCCTGGCTGCACAACCGGGCGCGCCAGATTCCGCGCGTGCGCCTGTTCGAATCGGGCGTCGTTTTCAGCGAAGAGAACGGCCAGGTCGTCGAGCGCTCGCGTCTGGCGGGTCTCGCCGCCGGTCCGGTCGCTTCGCGCCAGTGGGGGCAGGCGGCGCGGCCGGTCGATTTCTACGACATCAAGTCCGACGTCGAGGCGCTGCTCGCATCGAGTGCGGGCGAATGCCGTTTCGAAGCGGCGACGCATCCGGCCTTGCATCCGGGTCAGACGGCGAAGGTCCTGCTCGACGGCGCCGCCGCCGGCTGGATCGGCCGCGTGCATCCGCGCGTCGCCAAGACGCTCGATCTGCCCGAGCAGCCGATCGTGTTCGACCTCGACTGGAGCTTGCTCGGCAGGGCGCCGATGCCGCGTCTGCAGGCGCTCAGCGAGTTCCCGTCCTCGCGCCGCGACCTCTCTCTCAAGGTGCCCGTCGCGGTATCCGCGCAGGCGCTTTGCGATGCCGTCCGGGACAGTGCCGGAGCCGAGCTCCAGCGCGTCAATGTCTTTGATGTATATCGGGGAACCGAACTTGGCGTGCACGACAAGAGCGTTTCCCTGGAGTTGATTTTTCAGGACGCGTCACGCACCCTTACCGTAGAAGAGGTCGACTCTTTCGTGGCGGAAATCTCAAAGCAGCTGCAAGAAAAATTGGGCGCCGCGATCAGGGTTTGATGGGGCTTTAATGGGCAATGTCGTGCGTGCAGGGAGTGGATCGTGGCGTTGACCAAAGCAGAGCTCGCTGAGGCGCTCTTCGACGAGTTGGGCCTCAACAAGCGGGAAGCCAAAGAGTTCGTCGATCTCTTCTTCGAAGAGATTCGCGGCCGACTGGAAGAAGGCAAGGAAGTCAAACTGTCCGGTTTCGGGAATTTCGAGTTGCGCAACAAGAACCAGCGTCCAGGACGCAACCCCAAGACCGGTGAGGAGATTCCGATCTCGGCACGCCGCGTCGTCACTTTCCGTCCGGGCCAGAAGCTGCGCCTGAGAGTCGAGCTCGATGCGTCCAGCTGAACTCAAAGCCGAGGCCGAGCTTCCGGAGATTCCACGCAAGCGCTATTTCGCCATCGGCGAGGTCAGCGATCTGTGCGACGTGAAGCCGCACGTGCTGCGCTATTGGGAGCAGGAGTTCCCGCAGCTCAAGCCCGTCAAGCGCCGTGGCAACCGCCGCTACTACCAGCATGACGACGTCATGATGGTTCGGCGCATCCGCAGCCTGCTCTACGAACAGGGCTTCACGATCGGCGGCGCGCGCCTGCGTCTCAAGGAAGTGAGCAAGGCAGCGGCTATCGAAGCGGTGCGCCGTCCGGCGCCCGCAGTCGAAACGAGCACGCGTGCGGCCAACGAGCCGGCGAGTCGCAACAACAAGATCAAGGCCTTGCGCGACGAGCTCGAAGATCTGCTGCGCCTGTTGCCGGAATAGCGGTTCCGGGTTCCTAGCAGCCGCGCTTTCCGTTAACATGCGCGGCCTTATCCGACGGTTCCCACTCGCGTGAGCCGTCAAAACGTTTTCATCGGTCGGGGCGTAGCGCAGCCTGGTAGCGCATCTGCCTGGGGGGCAGGGGGTCGCAGGTTCAAATCCTGTCGCCCCGACCAACTAATCGAGCACTGAGGTCGCAGGTAACTCCGCCGCGTCCTTATGTCATCCCTGATGCGCGCGAAGACTTGCGCATCTGCCGTGGTCATCGGCGTTTTCAGCCGTCCGGGTAAGTTCGGGGCTCGCTCAGAGCTCAACACCACGGCCGCGTGATTCGCCTGCTCGCCGGTCAGCGGGACGTACTCAAAGGCGCGGCACTCGACTCGGCTCCGCGGACCAGGCAGCAGCGGTCGGTCTGCAGTGAACCGGATCCTCATCGGTCCGCCGAGACTCGCCGTTGGTGAAGAAAAATACCCGCCAGGCTGGGGTGAACTTGGCGGGTTGAAGACTCTGCTTAGAGTGTGCCCGCACGGTTGAAGCGGGCAGGCTGATGATCGGGCCGGATCGCTGTCAGAAAGCTGAGCCCCAGCTTGCAGAATTGTTCGTTCGGGTGAACCGCCCCGGGTTTTGAGGAGGCTCCTTCGCTGGAGAATGGAGCCAAGATGAGGAAGTCACCGAAGTTTTCCCCCGAGATGCGCGAGCGCGCGGTGCGCATGGTTCAAGAGCACCGCAGCGAGCATCCGTCGCAATG